>Ga0207667_10007206_pt1 | contig 13415 bp, 9 predicted proteins | sample KBSCornC52_FD_184301 | JGI IMG/M metagenome (GOLD analysis project Ga0207667, IMG submission 184301) | Corn rhizosphere microbial communities from Kellogg Biological Station, Michigan, USA - KBS Corn C5-2 (SPAdes) (version 2) | ecosystem: Host-associated > Plants > Roots > Rhizosphere > Soil ...
GCTGATCGTATTCGTTCCGGTATTGGCGCCCGCGAGATTGAGCGTCTCCGTGCCCGTCGTGGTGCTCGCGGAAATGGGTCCCGCGATCTGCAGCGTGGTCGTCGAATCCGTGCCGTCGTTTTGGAAGGTGTAGGCCCCCGCCGTGGTCGTCGAAGCGGGAGTGAGGATGATCGGCGCGTTGAGGGTGAAGGTCTGCCCGGGAGCCGTGAGCGTCGAGAGGATGTCGATGGCGCCCCCATCCGCGGTGACCAGGTTGTTGCCGCCCAAAGTACCGAGCGCGAAGCTTGTCGCTCCGGCGTCGAAACTGATGCTGCCCGGCGCGATGTCGGTCGACGAGGTGATGTCGCCGGTCGGGATGTTAAAAAGCGCGGTATCGCCGGGGCCGGGGACGGTGTTGGAACTCCAGTTGCCGGAGGCATTGAAATCGCCGCCCGCCGGATTGCTCCAGGTGATCACGTCGGCCCGCATGCAAGGCGCGTAATAGGCGGACACAAGGATGGCGATGGTGCCACCGAGGATGGTGGCGCCACGGCGGGACGCCTTGGCAAGGGGAGAGGGATGACGCTGGGAGTTCATGAAGAGAGACGCGCGCGCAGACAACCATCGAGGAACCATTCCCTCAAAGGGTATTTTGGATAAGCCTTTCTACTTAGCAGCCTCGGAGGTCCCCTTGTGTCCTCTAATGGTGTCGTGGTTTCCATTACTACAAGGGGTTGGGTTTTTTGCAGCGAGGCGCGAGGCGGAGATTTTTCTAGACCGCGGATTGCTCGGATTTCGCGGATGATCGGACCTGCCCGCCGATACCCCCTCCGTGCGAAGCGGAGCTTCGCTCCTCATTGTGGGCCGAAGTGCAACTTGGGACCGAGCAAGGAGCGGGTGCGGCGGCGCGGAAGGGTGGCCGCACCGCCGCTGGTTGTTTAGGGGTGAACGTGTCGAAGCGTCATCGCTGGTGGAAGGCGGGGAAGGTTAGTTTGATACGCTATGGCTGGACGACGATGACGCGCGGCAGGCAGTGCAAAGCCACCGCGTAAGCTGGGGAATTCTTTCCGACGCGCTCTTCCAGGAATTTCCACCAGCGGGAAGCTTTCTCGTCGTCGAAAAGCGGTTCGGCTGATTCGGACCTGGCTTCCTGGCTCAGTTGGTCCGCTCGTGCAGGATCCAAAGTTCCTGACTCGAGCGGCCAGACTAGGAGTTCGTCCACTAATTCCAAGGGCATGCCGAGACTGTACAGTCGATGGCCCGCAACGATGAGATCCCAACAAACACGAGTGATATCGCTCATCTGTGGGGACTCCTTTCGCGCTCGGCGACCGGCCGGATCAAGATAGTTAGCGAAAATCATCCCTCCCACTTCGCCGCTGAAGCAGGTGGCCTGGAATGCCCTTTCTCGAAAGTCGTCGAAATCGTGCCCTTCGTTATTCGCCGCGATCAGGACCAACAAAGCTACCACGGAGGATTTCGTTTTGATTGACCATTCAACCGCAGTCGATGGTTCGTCGACAGATATCTCATCCTGCTCGGGCGGCTCCGCCAAGCAACATTCGTAGGCACCGTAAGAAATGTCGTCGGCAGCATCGTACGTTTGCATCGCGGGCTGGATGATTTCCTCCTCCGCGACCTGCACCTGCTCCGCTTCGTCCCAAGCGATAAACGCCGCGCCCTTGCAAACCAGATTGTATTGCCGGGCGACGAAGATGGCTTCGGCCTGGCGATCGGCGGCGAGCAAAGTGTCGATTCGCTCCTTCGCCCACAGCAGTCTCACTGCTTCGCTATCGATCGTACCGAACTCGATGGACAGCGCTTGTGTTTCGCCGGAGGGAAGCCGGCCCTCAAGGTGAAGCGGGAGCGCCTGGTCTCCACGCACAATGACACTGACTACTTCCTCGGCATACAAGTCCGGCAAAACATTACCAGCCGACTGCCAACCGGCGCTGAACTCGAGATCCGTAATCACTGGGCGCCGCAGGCGATGCCCCAATGCCGCGATCGTCCCGGCAATATCGTCATTCGGAGTCTGCAACCAACAACTGCCGCGTTGCTGGCGGGCGAGGGCACGGAGAAACGCATCATTCACGGCGGTGTCGATGCCGAAGGTATGTACCCGCACGTGCGGAAAGCCCTGAAATGCGTGGATGATTTCTTCGTCATTACCGACTTCTCCATCCGTGATCAGCACGACGGATGTCGGACGATCCGGCGAATGCCTGGCTATCTGCTCCAAGACATGGAGAGCCGCAGGGGCCAGTTCCGTCCCGCCCTCCGCGCCGAGCGCTTTCATTTGTAGGAAACGTTTGTCGGCCAGCATCTCGGGCGCAGGCATCGGCGCTTCGGCAAAGTCCCGGTAGCCCGATTCAAAGAACGTGATCCACACGCGGTCTTCCGCCCCGAGCAAACGCACGAAGGCAGGCAACGCCTCGCAGGTGCACCGCCACTTGCGACCAGCCATGCTACCGGAGCGATCGACCAGAAAATAGACGTCCTGGGCAAAATCTTCCACGACTTGGACTCCATCCGGGGCGCGCAATTGCAGGAGCGCGTATGTGATCGTGTCTTCATTCCAGCGCCAGGCCAGCGGGGCCAGTTGCCGGGCCTTGGGCTCGCGCCAGGCGATCACCAGGTCACGGTCCGGTACCATTGCCTCATCGAAAAGCTCCACTTTTACCTCGTCCTCGTTTTCCCGGACATAAAGCGCGTGAGTTGGTGACGAAAGCGTGCCGCCTTCCACGTCCGTGGAGGAAAGCCGTCCCTCGAGCGAAAAATAAGCGGAGTCCGGATGCAGCGCATCGATCCGCGGCGGGGTGATGCGCGAGGCATCGGGCACTTCATCCGTGTCATCGATCACGCCGCGCCCCGAGGAGGATCGCAGCAGCGGTTTCCCGGGGATGTAACGCACGCCGAGGCAGGTCGGAATGAGCAGGCGCAGACCATTCGCGGAACGGTCGAGCATCTGAAACCACGCGAAACGGACCACGACGACGTCCTCCGGTTGCACATTGCCCAGCGAGAGCGTGAAGATGTTTTCCCGTTCGACCTCCACGAGGGCAGCGCGCCGGCCGGCGGCTTTCTGCTCGCGGAAAATCCGTTTCGCTTCGCCTTTTTCTTCCACCTTGGCGCGAATCACGCGGCCATTGATGTGCAACTCACAACGATACACCGCGGCCCCGGCGGACACCGGAAACGTATAAGTGCAATCCAGCGGACGCCCGATATTTTGGTGATAGATCTGGTCCAGTTCCACGGAGGCGAGCGCGCCCGTGACCTGGAAGCGGCATTCCACGCCTTTCAGCGGCAGGGCGATGCGGGTTTCTTCCAGCCAGGCAACGAGACCGAAGTCCGACGATCTTGAGGAGCGGGGTGTATTCATATCAGGAGCGATGTTTGGGGGTGAAAGGAGCGGGCGCAGCGGTGCGCAAGGCTTGCAGCACGGCCGCGCGTTGGGCGGGGGTGATGGGGGTGCCGCGCACGGAAACGAGCAGGAAATCTTCGTCGAGCGGAATCATGCGCCAGAGGGCGTCTTCGGTGGGGAACGCGATGCGGTGACCCGGCGTCGAGCGCTGGGCCTCGGCGAGGCCGCGGCGCCGGATTTCGCGCAGTTCGGCCAGGGAGCGGCCGTAGAGCAATTCGCGGATGCGCCGCAGCGGAACGCCCTGGCCTTGCAACAAACGAACCGCGCAGAGTTGCAGCAGATGCTTTTCGCTATAGCCGCCGGCGTCCGGGGCATCGAGCAGTCCGAGGGTGCGGTAGTAGCGGATGGTGCGCTCGGAGACGAGTTCGCCGGCCTGGCCGCTGGCGGGGGCGATGCCATGTTCCTCGCACCATTCGTTGATCGTCGCGGAGAGCTCCTCGATGGAAAGCGGATCAGCCATGGGATATGTTTACAGTATGACAGTGTTACTGTCAAATGGAAAAAATCGTGGCTTCATTTTCGGGGTAGGGAGTGTACCGGTGGTGCCCAAGCCAGTGAGAATGGGGAACGCGCAGGAGCGCATCCCTCCGGAGTCGATGGTGGGGAGCGCACGTCTACAACGTGTTTGCCACAGCCGGGCCCGGCTCGCGCTGCGATATGGAAAAGCCGAAACGGAACCCGCGTATCTTCCTCACCCCCTGCCTATTGTGCCTTCCGTTGGATATCGTCGTTTGCCCCCACAACCCCTAGTGTTTTCCCTTGCTCCTCACCCGCGATCGCGATAAAAACAATCGCGGCCATTCGCGGATCTGCAGCCCAACTCCATTCAGCGTCCTCATGAAAACCGAGATTTCGAAGTTCTGTGAAGCTTATCTCCACGTCCTCAACGCGCTGCCGCCCGCCATGCGCGACGCCACGGCAGCCATGGAAAAAGGCGATGCCGAGGGCCTGCTCCAGCGCCCGCTGGCCACGCTGAACGACACTCGCGCCCGCCTGCGCAGCCTCGTCGAAAAACTCGAGAGCCAGCAGGCGTATCTCCTCATTTTCGGCCCCCTCAAGAGCGGCAAATCCACGCTCATGAACGCCATCAGCCGCACCTATGTGAGCGAGGTGACCTCGCTCCCCGGCTACCCGTGCCTGGTCTACGTCCGGCACAGCGACCAGCCGCATTTTTCCGCCACGCGTTACAATGGCCGCGAGACCGTTTTCGCCGACGGCCGCATGTTGCGCGATGTCATTGCCGACAGCCATATCGCGCTCGCCGAGCAGATCCGCGAAGCGGAAAACCGCCGCGGCGATTTCGATCCGCGCCATGATTTCACCGAGGCGATCCGCCGCGTGGATGTGAAGATCCCCGTCGATAGCCTGGCCGAATCCAGCACCGTGCTCGTCGATACTCCCGGCCTCTACAGCCGCATGAATTTCGGCTACGACGTGCTGACTCGCGAGTTCCGCGACAGCGCGGCCTGCGCCGTCTTCGTCGTCAAGACCGATAACCTTTACCTCGAGCAGGTCTTCGCCGAGTTCAATCAACTCCTCGGCCTGTTCAGCCGCATCTTCCTCGTCATCAACGTCGACTCCAGCAAGCGCGACCTGCAGCCCGACGGCACGCTTTCGCCCAGCACCGAGAGCCGCGACCCGCAGAAGATCATCGAGGCATTCAAGACCCTCTCCATGGCCGGCCCGCTGCGCACCGCGTACGAGGAAGGCCGCCTGCGCCTCCACGCCGTCGATCTCCTCAACGCCGCCTCCAGTTTCCTCGCCCAACCCTCCCAAAGCCATGCCACTACAACCTCCGCCACCACCCAGAGTGCCACCTACCACGCCTCGCCCAACAACGGGTCCAACGGGAGGCAGCACGACGACGACGCCCAGCGCATCGCCTTCGATGCCTTCCTCGCCGACCTCACCGACTACCTGAACAGCAGCGACTACACGCGCGAATTCATGCGCGACAGCCTGCGGCAGGGCTCAACCTTCTGCGCTGAAATGCGTGAAGTCTGCGAAGGCCCGGAGATGAAAGAACTCGTCGCCCAGCAGGCGCAACTCGCGGAAGAAATGTCCGGGTTGAACGAGAAGATCGCCACCACCGAACGGCTGCTCGGCGTTTCGTGGGAAGCCGTCTTCGACCAGGCCCGCACCGAGAATAGCAAGGCGATCGACCGCGCCGCGCGCGAGAAAGCCGAGACCCTGGTGAAAGACCTCACCACCGCGCTCGATGAATGGTACGGCACCGACGCCAGCCTCGCCGACCTCGCCACGCGTCATTGGAATCCCATCATCACCCGCGCCGCGCGCGACCTCTCGGAAGCATCGCGCAGCCGTCTTCGTTCGCTGCTCGGCGGCCCCCTCGGCGGCGCCGAACCTTCCGCTGCGGTGATGACCGATCTGCACAGCATCGACTTCGATCTCGCGCCCACCGCCGCTGCCGCTTCGCCCGCGCTCGCCACCGCCGAGCCGACCGAGGCCTATCCGCTCACGATCAAAGCCGAGCACGTCCCGGTGAAAAAATCCTTCGGCGACTGGATGCTCTTCCGCGGCCTCAACAGCGTCCGCCGCCGCGTCTTCGGCGATGACCTGCAACAGACCATCGCTCCCGAGATCAAGACCAAGCGTCTCCCCGTCGAGACCACCCGGGCCGCATTGCTCGAAATGGCCGGCGCCGCCGTGCGCGAACGTTTCCCCGAGCAACCCACCAAATTCGCCGCGTCGCTCGCCACTGCCTACGCCGGGAAATTCCGGCAGAGCATCCTCGAACGCCTGCGCCAGCAGCGCGACGAATTCACCATGGCCAACGCCCAGCGCCAGGGCCCGCACGATACCATCACCACGATTCTCGCCGCCATGAAAGCCCTCGACGAACAGAGCAGTCAATCCGTCGCCGAGATCATCCTCATGGCCCAACAGGAAACCGGCGAGACGATCGAATTCCCCGGCAGCACGGCCATCACGGCGGAAGCCGAGTCCGCCACCGCCGACGCCAGCGCCGCTTAGGGGACTGGTTGATAGTGGATAGTTGAGAGTTGATAGCCGGTTTTCGGCCTGCGGTGTCGCTGGCCGAAACGGCGTGTTCATTTTCGAAAGCGGCGGAGCACCCTCGGCATTCCTCACATCTTTGGACGGCAATGGGACGCCGCTATAGAGGGCGCCACTGGGAGGGGCGATCTCCAGGTCGCCCTACGTCACGTAGTGACGCCTCGAAAAGAGTGGCGCTGCGCGCGCAGGATTCGGTCAGCGACCCGGAGATCGCCGCTCCCAGTGGAAGCATTCAACGCACTCACCAAAATCCCGCATACGAAGATGTGGGAGATGCTTTAGCCAGTAGCCTCGCAAGAAAACGCTAACGCCAGCGACACCGTCTTCCCCATGCGCAACGCACAAGAATGCCATTCCGCATTCCGCATTCCGCATTCATCATTTCCCAATTCCCTCCTCCCCTTGACTCCTCCCCTCACAGTCCTACGTTTTCCTTCAACAATAGAAAGGACCCCCATTCTATGGAAATCGTCGGTACCGTCAGCAGCCTCCTGGGCGACAAGAGTCCCCAAATCTGGTCCATCAAGCCAGACGCCACCGTTTACGCCGCCGTTGAATTGATGGCCGAGAAAAACATCGGCGCCGTTCCGGTCATCGATCGCGGTCGCCTGCTCGGCATCCTCACCGAGCGCGATTACGCCCGCAAAGTCATCCTCGAGGGCAAATCGTCCAAAGATACCTCGGTCCACGAGATCATGACCCCGCACCCCATCACCGTCTCTCCGGCGGACACCGTGGGCGAATGCATGCGGATCATGACCGACCGGCGCGTGCGCCATCTTCCCGTCCTGGAACGCGGAGACATGGTCGGCATCCTCTCGATCGGCGACGTCATCCGCTGGATGCTCTCCGCGCAGACCGCGACGATCGATCAACTCACGCGCTATATTTACGGCGAGTAGCGACTCGCGCGAGGCGAAATCCCAATCCTGTAGCGGCGCCGTCCCCGGCTCAGCAGTGCCTGCCTCTTTTGCCTGCCATTGGGACACGGCTACAGATGGCGCTCTTGGGAGCGGCGACTTTCCAGTCGCTGACCGAACCAACGCGCGGAGCGCCATTGGTTGGGCGTCGCTTCGCGGCGCAGGGTCTTTTCTAGAAAGTCGCCCCTTCCAGTGAAACCGGCGCCGCATCTCATTTCCGAGGCGACGCGGCCCGGCGAGACGTGGGCAATGCTCAGATTCCGCCGAGGCCTCAATTCGCCGTCGGGTAAGTTGGGGCGCTGACGGAGCAGCGGCCCTCCATGATTACCGACGCGAGCCGGCTCCCATGTGTTTCTCCTGCGAATTTTTTTTGACCACGGATTACGCGGATTTCACGGATTTCTTGGGGATCGGATGTCTGGAAAATCCATGAAATCGGTGCAATCCGTGGTTCTTTCTCCCTTCGCAATCGAGAGAGCTTGATCGCAACGCGTCTCGCGTTTCTCGCATTTGCAATTGACGTGGCACGACGCTGCAAGATTCGCGCAAAAATTCTTCACGCCGTCGCGCGTTGCTTCACGGAAATCATCGCTCTTAGGACATCTACGCACTTTGCCCGGCAAGGGGTCCAAGTACTTATTATTAATTACCATAACTCCCCACTGTCCCCGCGGTGCACTTACATACATCCACCAACAAAACGCTGGCATTTTCCCATGCCCCATCGTCGGGTATCTCTCCTACGTGGTATCCGGAATGCCTGACTAACTCCTCGGCCTCCCGCTGGACGGCGCCTCTCTCGCACTGGCATATCCGATGCTGAAACGCCGTCCATGCCCACGACCATTCCCGCACCGCGTGTCGGCACTCCGACGCGCTCCTTCCGCATCCTCGCGGTCGACGACGATCCTAACTCCACGCTCCTGACCAAGATCGCCCTCGAACGCACCGGCCGCTTCGCCGTCTGCGAAGTCAACGACCCCCACGCCGCCGCCGCTGCAGCCCGCCTCTTCAGCCCCGACCTCGTCGTCATGGACGTCGACATGCCGCGCCTCGATGGCCGCGCCGCCGCGCTGCTCATCCAGTCCGTCCCCGGGCTCGACGAAGTCCCCATCCTCTTCGTCACCAGCATGATTCCCGAAGGCACCCCCGCCAGCGGCAACGCCTTCGGCTGGCACGGCCCGCTCGAAAAACCTGTCTCCCCGAAACGCCTCGCCCGGGCCATCGACCACATCCTCCAGCACGGCGTTCTCGATTCCTGAGATAACCCGCCGCCTCGACATCGCACATCCACTCGCGCACTCCGCGCCGTAATCGACCTCATTCGCATGCACCTTCCCAAAAGCACTTTCGAAAACGCCCGCGTCCTCATCGTCGACGACGATGTCCGCAGCTCGCTCCTCATCGAGCGCATGCTGCGCGGCCACTTCCTGGTCCACATCGTCAACGACGAACGGGAGACCTTCGAGGCCTTCGAGCGGCTGCATCCCGATATCCTCCTCCTCGATATCTACATGCCGCACATGGACGGGTTCGAAGTCATGCGCAAGCTTCGCGAAAGCCTCGCCGCCGATGACTTCTTCCCCATCCTCGTCCTGACCGGCGACCAGAGTCCCGACACCAAACTCCGCGCCCTCAGCGCCGGCGCCAAGGACTTCCTTCACAAGCCGCTCGACGCCGCCGAAGTCACCGCCCGGATTCGCAATCTCCTCGAGACCCGCTTCCTGCATCTCGAGTTACAAAGCCATAACATCTTCCTCGAGGAGCGCGTCCACGAACGCACCGCACAGCTCGAGTCCACCCTCGCAAATCTGCGCACCACCCAGGCCCAGGTCATCAAGCAGGAACGCCTCGCCGCCCTCGGCGTCATGGCCAGCGGCATCGCCCACGATTTCAACAACACCCTCTCCTCCATCCTCGGCTACGGCGAGCTTCTCCTCGAGAGCCCCGATCACACCGATTACCTCAAGCGCATCCTCAGCGCCGGACACGATGCCCGCCAGATCGTCCGCCGCCTCCGCGAATTCTACAAGGCCGGCAGCAACGGCGAGCCTCTCGCCGCCGTTCATCTCAACCCGCTCATCGACCAGGCCGTCACCCTCACCATGCCGCGGTGGAACAACCAGGCCCTCACTTGGGGCGCCCACATCACCATCAAACGCGAATTCCGCGAGCTCCCCATCCTCGCCGGCAACCCCGTCGAGCTGCGCGAACTCTTCACCAACCTGATCTTCAACGCCGTCGACGCGCTGCCGCACGGCGGCCAGATCCTCATCCGCACCGCCGTCGAGGGCGAGACCATCGTCGTCCGCGTCACCGACGATGGCCTCGGCATGGATGGCGACACCGCGCGCCGTTGCATGGAGCCCTTCTTCACCACCAAAGGCGAGCAGGGCACCGGCCTCGGCCTCAGCGTCGCCCACGGCATCGTCAAGCGGCACAAAGGCACCATTCACATCGAGACCGAGCCCCACGTCGGCACCACCGTCTTCCTGCGCTTCCCCGTCTCCAGCGACATCGCCTCGCCTGAGACCCTGCCCATCACTCCGGCGCTCGAGCGGCCGCTCAAGATCCTCTTCGTCGACGACCAGCCGATCATCAGCGAACTCGTCGCCGAGCTCCTGCGCTCCGATGGCCACGCCGTTGACACCGCGGGCAGCGGCGGCCTCGCCCTCGAGAAATGTCAGCGGGTCAATTACGACCTCATCATCACCGACCTCGCCATGCCCGGCATGAATGGCGGCCAGCTCGCCGGCGTCCTCCGGCAGTTGAACCCGGCCAAGCCCATCATCATGCTCACCGGCTTTGCCGATCTCGTCGGCGAAGCCGGTCCCGGCACGAACATCGACCGCGTCCTCGCCAAACCGGCCAGCCTCGAAGAACTGCGCCGCGCCATCTTCGAAGTCTTCACCCAGGACCGCCACATCAAGCTCAGCGACCTGACCGCGGCTTCGCCGAACCAGGTGGTGGGGGCGAGAGCTGATAGTTGATAGTGGATAGCCGCTGGTTCTGCTTCCGAACGCTCCAGACGCGCGCGGCCGTCATAATCACCTCCGCACGGGAGCATGCCCGGCTATGGGCGGGGCTAGAGGTCGCCGGCCAGGTAATCGGCCCGCGGGACATGGAAATCGCGGCCACGGCGTTGTCGCTCGGTTTTTCAATCGCGACGCGGAATGTCGGTGAATTCCAACGCGTGCCTAATTTGCGGCTGCTCGATGTGGCGCCGTTCGCCAGAGGATAGAACGGACAAAAACGGCGGGGCGACTTTTGTCGTCGGATGTGATTGTGGGGATTGGGGCGCTGACGGAGCAGCTCCCTCCAAAAATTCACGAACCTGCTACTTCCCCGCCACGTCTTTCGCCCGGCGGTTGTAGCTGTCGAAGTTGCTGCCGCTGGTGAATTCGACTTTCTGGCCGTCGCGGGTGAGGGTGATTTTCCAGGCGACGACTTTGTCGACGTGCATGTCGGAGGAGCCGTGCATGTGGCCGCCGATGTGGAAGCTGCCGACGTCGACGGTGCCGGTTTGCGCGGGGTGCAGCGCGGTAATCTTGGCCGTGCCGGCGTAGCGCTCGACGGTGGCGTTTTCGGAAAAGTAGCGCTGGATGAGGACGACGGATTCGACGGGGGTCTCGGGCAGTTCTTTGCTGGAGGTGTTCTTGACGTCCATCTTCAGCGTCATGTCGTGGTCGATCTCCATGTTGCCGACGCCGTTGACGGTGACTTTGTCGTTGCGGTTGACGACTTTTTTGCCGATCTCGACGAGCAGGCCGGCTTTTTCCACCGCAAGCACGGAGCTGATGGTGAGGGTGAGGGACAGGGCGACCAAGCACACGACCGCCAGGGGGGACTTCTTCACACGGGACGCCTTCATAAGGAGAGAAGGGTATACGTGGGAACCGGGGCATGGGAAGTTGATAGTTGAGGGTTGAGAGTTGATAGCCACGTGGACGGTGGGCGGAGCGGGGTAGTGGAAAGTGGGGCGTGGACTGCGGGCGAAGTGGGTGGAAATGTGGAGGGTATGGGCTGCGGGCCGGGTGGCTACTTCGGGGGATCGGAAATGGGAAATTCAGCGCTTCTGTCGTCCCTGACGGGACTTTGCTGGGAGGTGGTAATCCCGGCACTGGTGTGCTGGGCTATTTTCTTTCGCCCTGTGGGCTGGGCGGGGGGATGCCGGTGGGTGCGGCGGGTGGGTGGTTTTCCATTCGTTGGCGCTTTCTGCTTTTCTGCGCGCGCGATTCCGTTTCCGATGAGGCTATGAGCCAACCGAAACTTGTTGCCTTTGCCGGCAGTCTGCGGACCCGATCGTTTAATAAGAAGCTCATCGCCATTGCGGCGGAAGCGGCTCGCGACGCAGGCGCGGAGGTGACGGTGGTTGATCTCCGGGAGCTCAATCTGCCGGTTTTCGATCAGGATATCGAGGATTCTACTGGGCTCCCGGATGGGGCGAAGAAGCTCAAGAGTTTGTTGAGGGAGAGCGATGGCTTCCTCATCGCTTCGCCGGAATACAATAGCTCCATCACGGCCGCGCTGAAGAATGCCATCGACTGGGCTTCGCGCAGCGAGAGCGATGATGAGCCGGATCTGGTGGCTTTTCGGGGCAAGACGGCTGCGCTTTGCGCGGCGTCGCCCGGAGCGCTGGGAGGGATGCGCGGTCTCATGACGGTGCGGGCAATTCTCGGCAACATCGGGGTGTGCGTCGTTCCCGAACAGGTGACGGTGCCCAAAGCGCATGAGGCGTTTGAAGATTCTGGCCAGCTCAAGGACGAGCGGAAAGCGAAACAGGTTGCCGCGCTGGCGCAATCTCTGGTGGAGTTCACGCGGAAGCTGAAAGCTTAGGCGGGGCCGGAGGAGAGGGGCCGCGCTGCATGGGTTATCCTGAGACCTAGAAACCGCTGCGCGAGATTGCGTGTTGGAATAAGAGCCGGCCGTGTTTGGAGGGCGCTGCTCTGTCAGCGCCCCAATATTAGGGCGGCGACGGAGCGCCGGCCCTCCAGCAAGCAATTCTCGCCAACCATCCTTGCCGGAGTTCTGATGCGTGAAATGAAAGCACATACCGACGCCTTCCAAGTATCGACCCGCGGCAAGGGGACTCACGAGATTACCGGGGAGGTGGAGCGGATCGTGCGGGCCAGTGGGGTGAAGACGGGGACGGTGACGGTGTTCGTGCAGCACACCGGCGCGAGTCTCATCATTTATGAAAATGCCGATCCTTCGGCGCGGACGGATCTGCATGCGTTTTTCGAGCGGTTGGTGCCGGAGGAGCAGGATTATTTCGTGCACACTGCGGAAGGGCCGGATGATATGCCGTCGCATCTGCGCATGGTGCTGACGCGGACGAGTGAAGTGGTGCCGATCGCCCAAGGGCAGATGCTGCTCGGGACGTGGCAGGGGATTTTTCTGTTCGAGCATCGCCGGGCGCCGCATCGGCGGAATGTAGTGGTCTCGGTGGTGGGGGTGTAGGGCGGCGCCGAAATGCTGTCAGCCCGAAGGGCTGCCGGACCGTAGCCGGGGGTCGAGCGACCCCGCGAAGCGGGAGAGCGATACCCCCGGAACCGTTCCCCCAAAATGAGGTTGCACCCCGGAGGCGGTGCAGGAATTTCTTGCTGATGGTAATTTCCGTCACCCCTTCAGGGTGGGAGCGTAGAGGTGGGCTTCCGGGGGTGGCGCTCTCCCGCTTCGCGGGGTCGCTTACCCCCGGCTACGGTCCGTGCAGCCCTTCGGGCTGAAAACGACGCACGCCCAAAACACGCCCCAAATCAATTTCCGGACCCACGTGCGCATCGTGTTTCGGTGTAGGGCGGGTGTCCTCACCCGCCGCGGGAGCGGGTTGGCGCATGGCGCGGGATGTGGACGGACGGCGGCCAGGATGTCCGCCCTACAATGCGTTTTCTGCGGCGGCGCTGGTTAGTGTTTGGGACGCGCGGGAGCGCATCCCTCCGTTACTGCTGCGCGAGGGAGGTTTCGTTGCGCCGCTCGAATTCGATGAACTTGAGGCGCGAGAGTTGCCAGTGGTTGGCCGGGACTTTGATCTGGCGTGGGAGATAGACGTGCTC
>Ga0207667_10007208_pt1 | contig 13414 bp, 11 predicted proteins | sample KBSCornC52_FD_184301 | JGI IMG/M metagenome (GOLD analysis project Ga0207667, IMG submission 184301) | Corn rhizosphere microbial communities from Kellogg Biological Station, Michigan, USA - KBS Corn C5-2 (SPAdes) (version 2) | ecosystem: Host-associated > Plants > Roots > Rhizosphere > Soil ...
CACGTTGTTCGATCACGGTTACTGGACTCCAAGGCAACTTTGTCTTCCCGCTGACTAGGCCGGGAAAGTGTTACCCATGTCCTCGCACACCTGTTACCTATGTGCCCGGTCTGAACAGAGGAAAGGCCAGACCCCTGCGGTCGTGTCCTACCGTTTCGCGGCCGGCTGACGCCGGGCCGCCGGCGCGGGTCGCTGCGCGAACTCGACGAAGGCCTTCAGGTAGTCGACGTCGACGTCGGACTCGCGTGCCCCGAGGAAGATCTGCTTGGGGATGCCGCGGCGGCCCAGTCGCACCGGCACGACGGGCATCTTCGCGGCGTACTCCTCGGCCAGCCAGCGCGGCAGCGCGGCCACGCCGCGGCCGCTGGCCACCATCTGCAGCATGATGTCCGTCGTCTCGATGGCCTTCTGCCGCCTGGGCGTGATGCCGGCGGGCATCAGGAACTGCGTGTAGATGTCCAGGCGGTCGATCGGCACGGGGTAGGTGATCAGCACCTGGTCGGACAGTTGCTCCGGCTTGACGTACGCGACGCCCGCCAGCGGGTGCGTGCTGTCCACGACGAGCACCTGCTCGTAGTCGAACACCGGCACGAACGCGAGTCCTGGCTTGTGCAGCGGGTCGGGCGTGACCAGCAGGTCGATCTCGTAGCCGAACAGCGCGCCGATGCCGCCGAACTGGAACTTCTGCTTCACGTCGACGTCGACGTCGGGCCAGCGCGCGAGGTAGGGCGACACGATCTTGAGCAGCCACTGGTAGCAGGGGTGGCACTCCATGCCGATGCGCAGCGTGCCGCGCTCGCCCTGGGCGTACTGGCCGATGCGCGTCTCGGCCAGCACGAGCTGCGGCAGCACGCGGTTGGCCACCTGCAGCAGGTACTGCCCGGCCTGCGTGAGGCGCAGGCTGCGGCCCTCGCGCAGCCAGATGTCGGCACCCAGCTGCTCCTCGAGCTTGCGCATCGAGTGGCTGATCGCCGACTGCGTCAGGTGCAGCGCCTCGGCCGCCGCCGTCATCGAGCCGAGCTTGTCGACCTGCTGGACGATCGCGAGGTGGATGCGTTCGAGCATGCGTTGTCCATGAATGGAATCGATCGATTCCTGAAATAAGACCATTTTACGTCATGGAGCGATTTTCCTAGGATGGCGGCTTCCTGTTCAAGAAGAAGCGAAACTCCCATGGTCACCACGCACAACCTCGGCTTCCCGCGCATCGGCGCGAAACGTGAACTCAAGTTCGCGCTGGAGTCGTACTGGAAGGGCGAGTCCTCGCGCGACGCGCTCGTCTCGCTGGGGGCGCAGCTGCGGCAGCGCCACTGGATCAACCAGGCCAACCTGGACCTGGTGCCCGTGGGCGACTTCGCGTTCTACGACCAGATGCTGGACATGAGCTTCACGCTGGGCAACCTGCCCGAGCGCGTGCGCGGCTTCCATGGCGACGCGCTCGACAACCAGTTCCGCGTCGCGCGCGGGCGCTCCGCGCACGGCGCCGACCACGCACAGTGCTGCGGCGGCGGCGTGGCGGCGGGCGAGATGACCAAGTGGTTCGACACCAACTACCACTACATCGTGCCCGAGTTCACCGCCGACACCACGTTCACGCTCGACGCCACGCGGCTGCTGGGGCAGCTGGCCGAGGCGCGCGCCCAGGGCGTCCGGGCCAAGCCGGTGATCGTCGGGCCGGTCACGTACCTGGCGCTCGGCAAGTCCAAGGACGGCTCCAGCCGCCTGGACCTGCTGCCGCGCCTGGTGCCCGTCTACTGCGAGCTGCTGGAGGCGCTTGCCGCGCAGGGCGTGGAATGGGTGCAGGTCGACGAGCCCATCCTGGTGACCGAGCTCGACGCCGACTGGCAGCATGCGCTGCGCACGGCGTACCACGACCTGAAGACGGCCAAGGTCAAGCTGCTGCTGGCGACGTACTTCGGCCAGCTGCTGGAGAACCTGCACCTGGCCGCCAACCTGCCGGTGGCCGGCCTGCACGTCGACGCCGTCAACGGCCGCGACGACGTCCTGCCGCTGCTGGGCCTGCTGTCGCCGGTGAAGGTGCTGTCGCTGGGCGTGGTCAACGGCCGCAACATCTGGAAGACCGACTTGAATGCGGTGCTGGACTGGCTGGAGCCGCTGGCCGAGCGCCTGGGCGAGCGCCTGTGGATCGCGCCGTCCTGCTCGCTGCTGCACGTGCCGGTCGACCTGGCGAGCGAGAAGGCGATGGATCCGGAGCTGCGCGGCTGGCTCGCGTTCGCGCTGCAGAAGCTCGACGAGCTGCACGTGCTGGCCGGTGCGCTGCGCCACGGGCGCGACGCGGTGCGCGACGCGCTCGACGCCAACCGGCTGGCCATCAACGCACGCCGTCGCTCGCCGCGCGTCAACAACCCCGCGGTGAAGGCCGCCGTGGCCGCCATCACGCCGCAATTGGGCCAGCGCCAGAGCCCGTACGCGCAGCGCGCGCCGCGCCAGGCCGTCCGGCTCAAGCTGCCGGCGTTCCCCACGACGACGATCGGCTCGTTCCCGCAGACGGCCGAGATCCGGCACGTGCGCAGCGAGTTCCGGGCCGGCCGGCTCGACGCCGCGAGCTACCGCATCGCGATGCAGGCCGAGATCGCCCGCAGCGTGCAGGAGCAGGAGGCCCTCGGCCTGGACGTGCTCGTGCACGGCGAGGCCGAGCGCAACGACATGGTCGAATACTTTGGCGAGCAGCTGGACGGCTATGCGTTCAGCCAGTTCGGCTGGGTGCAGTCCTACGGCTCGCGCTGCGTGAAGCCGCCCATCCTGTTCGGCGACATCTCGCGCCCGGGGCCGATGACGGTGGAGTGGATACGGTATGCGCAATCGCTGACGCAGCGCCCGATGAAGGGCATGCTCACCGGGCCGGTGACGATCCTGAACTGGTCGTTCGTGCGCGACGACCAGCCCCGCTCGGTGTCGTGCAGGCAGCTCGCGCTGGCGATCCGGCAGGAGGTGCTGGACCTGGAGCGCGCCGGCGTGCGCATCATCCAGATCGACGAGGCCGCGCTGCGCGAGGGCCTGCCGCTGCGCCAGTCGCAATGGCGCCACTACCTCGCCTGGGCGATCGAGGCGTTCCGCATCACGGCCAACGGCGTCGGCGACGAGACGCAGATCCACACGCACATGTGCTACTCGGAGTTCAACGACATCATCGCGTCCATCGCCGACATGGACGCCGACGTCATCACGATCGAGACCTCGCGCTCGGACATGGAGCTGCTGGACGCGTTCGACCACTTCAAGTATCCCAACGAGATCGGGCCGGGCGTCTACGACATCCACTCGCCCAACATCCCCACGCAGGAGCACATCGTCGCGCTGATGCGCAAGGCCGCCGAGCGCGTGCCCGCCGAGCGCCTGTGGGTCAACCCCGACTGCGGCCTGAAGACGCGCCAGTGGGCCGAGGTGATCCCGGCGCTGTCCAACATGGTGGCCGCGGCGAAGGCACTGCGCGCGGCGTGACGCACGCGTGGACGCGCGCGGCCACGGCGCAGGCGCCGCCCAGACGCTTTGGCGCGAGTCGACCAGGCCATTCGCGAAGCGCCCACCCAGTGTCATCCTGCGCGCAGTCGCAGGATCCACCCTGGCCGAGACGCTCCGTCGCCGGGGTGGTCCTGCGACCGCGCGCAGCATGAAGGGGCCTCGGCGCTAGACTGCCCCCCTGTCCAACGCCCACGCCAGGAGCCCGACGATGCCCCGCGCCATCCTGAACACCGACCCGGAACTCGACCTCGTGCTGGAGCGCGTCGTCGCCGTGCCGCGCCACCTCGTCTGGCGCGCATGGACGCAGCCCGAGCACATGGTCAAGTGGTTCTGCCCGTTGCCGTGGAAGACCACCGACGCGAAGGTCGACCTGCAGCCTGGCGGCATCTTCCAGACGACGATGCAGGGCCCGGAGGGGCCGGGCTTCACCAACACGGGCTGCATCCTGCAGGTGGTCGACGACGAACTGCTCGTGTGGACGGGCACGCTGGGCCCGGGCTTCCGGCCGCAGGACAAGGCGCTGTTCGCGGCGGTGCCGTTCATGATGTCGGCCCTCATCGCGCTGGAGGACGCCGAGGGCGGCACCAAGTACACGGCCATCGCGCGCCACGGCGATGTCGCCGCACGCCAAGCGCACGAGCAGATGGGCTTCCACGCGGGCTGGGGCAAGGCGCTGGACCAGCTCGTCGAGCACGCGCAGGCCGGCCACTTCGGAAGCTGAGCGCTTGAGCGGCATCCGCATCCGTCCCGTCGCGGCCGCCGATGCCGCGGCGCTGCTGCGCTTCGAGCTCGAGCACCGCGCGTACTTCGAGCGCTGGGTGCAGGCGCGCGACCCCGCGTTCTACAGCGCGGCCGGCGTGGCCGCCGCCGTCGCCGCGGCCGAGTCGGCCTGGGCGGCGGCACAGGCGTACCAGTACCTGGTCGTCGACGGCGAGCGCATCGTGGGTCGTGTCAATCTCACGCACATCCGGCGCGCGCACTTCGAATGCGCCGACCTTGGCTACCGCATCGGCGAACACGACGGCGGCCGCGGCATCGCGTCGCGCGCCGTGGCGCTGTGCCTGGAGCAGGCCTTCGGCGAGCACGGCCTGCTGCGCATCGAGGCGGTCGCGCGGCCCGAGAACGCGGGCTCGATCCGGGTGCTGCAACGCAACGGCTTCCACCAGTTCGGCCATTCGCGCCGCAGCTTCGAGCTGGGCGGCCAGTGGTTCGACCGGCTGCTGTTCGAGCGGCATCGCGACGAGCCGGCACGGGGCTGAAGCGTGTCCGAGATCGTTCGCGTCGCGGTCGTCGGCAGCACGCTCGACTTCAACTGGCCGCGTCGCTGCCCCCGTTGCGGCGCGCGTGACCTGCTCGTGCCCGCCACGTGCCGCGTGGCGCGGGATCGCTTCGGCCGTTTCGGCCTGGGCGGTGGCTACGAGGCGCGCGTCCGCATGGAGAAGATGCGGGTGCCGATGTGCCAACGCCATGCGGATGCGAATGACATCGCCAGCAAATCGGCATGTTGCTGGTCGGGCTCTGGTTGACGCGCTAGCCCGCGACGCGCCGGCAGAGCGAACGCGGGGTCAGGCACCGCCCTGGGAGAGGGCGGCCTCGCGGGAGACGGCCCGAGGCGGAGCCAGACCCCTCCGGATGCGCCTAGTCGATGCCCCATCGAGGGGTCTGGCTCCGCCTGCGGGGTCGCCACCCGGACGGCTCGAAGGTCGCTGGGCGGTGCCTCGTATCTTCCCGACACCTCGCTTGAAGTAGATTCACGATCTTCCGGCGAGGCCGGGCGGGGATGACACCGGCGGTGCCTCGGGCTGCGAGCCCGTGTGTCAGATAGGTGCCCCCGCCCGTTCTTCGTTCATGAACACCGAACGGTAACTTGGGTCCGCACTGCGCGTGAACCCGCATACGAGGAAGGTCGAGAACGATGGGTCGTTTCTGGGTAGGCATTGACGTGGCCAAGCGCAAGCTCGACGTCGCACTGCTCGATGAAGCTGGAAAGGTGAAATCGAAGGTCCTGGCCAACGATCCTGCGGGATTTGCGGCCTTGATGACCTGGTTGAAGGAGCGCGGCGCCGAGGCGGCGTCGTCGCATTTGTGTCTTGAATCGACGGGAATCTATAGCGAGGGCTGTGCAACGTTCTTTGCCGATGCAGGCTGGAAGGTCAGCGTGGTCAACCCGTCGTTGCCCAAGGATTTCGGCAAGAGCGAACTCAAGCGAAACAAGACCGACGCCATCGATGCCGGGCTGTTGGCGCGGTATTGCTTGAAGATGGAACCGCCGGCATGGCAACCGCCACCACTGGAATATCGCAAGCTGCGTTCGCTGGTGGATCGGCGCCAGGCACTTCAGGACATGCATCAGCAAGAGGCCAACCGGCTGGAATCGACGGTCGAGACCTCGGCGCGCACTTCCATCGCCGAGCATTTGTCCTGGCTGGAGTCGCGCATTGCAGAGTTGAACCGCGACATCGACGACCACATCGACGGCCACAAGCAGACGCTGGGCAAGGATGCCCAACTGCTGGCCAGCATCCCCGGCCTGGGCAGGACGACGGCAGCCAAGGTGCTCGGGCTGCTCGGCGACCTCAGACGGTTCGACAGCGGCAAGGCCCTGGCGGCCTTCATCGGCGTGACGCCGCAGCGTCGAGAGTCCGGCGACTCCGTGCGTGGTCGCAGCAGCATCAGCAAGGCCGGTCACGCCAGCGTCAGGCACGCGTTGTTCATGCCCACGCTGGTAGCCACGCGGCACAACCCGAAGATAAAGGCGTTCCGAGACCGCCTGGTGGCCGCGGGCAAGCCCAAGAAGTCCGCCGTCCTGGCCTCGATGCACAAGCTCGTGCACATCATGTACGCCGTCGTACGAAAGGGCGTTGAATTCAACCCTCGATTCGGTCAGCTGGCGCTTGACGTTCAAGACGGTATCTGACCCCGCCTGCGAAGCGGTGCCCCCGCGAGCCGACGACCTCCCTGCTCGGCGCGACCTAGTCGACCGCCACCGTCGTCGACCCCGCCGCGCGCCGCCACGTGCGCACCGTGCCGCGCCCTGCCCGCTTGGCCTCGTAGCACGCCTCGTCGGCCGCCTCGAGCACCTGGGCGACCGCGCCGAAGCTGGCATCGATGGCGACGATGCCGATGCTCGCCCCCACGGACAGCAGCTGTGACTGTCCGCCCGTGCTCCAGACCAGCGAGTGCTCGGCCACGCGCATGCAGATGCCCGCGGCAATGCGTTCGGCGGAGCGCGGGTCGCAGCCGCCCAGCAGCACCGCGAACTCGTCGCCGCCGAAGCGCGCCACGGTGTCGTGGGCGCGGGCCCGGCCGAGCAGGATCGCGGCGATGTCCTTGAGCAGGACGTCGCCCGCGGCGTGGCCGCTGCTGTCGTTGACGGCCTTGAAGCGGTCAAGGTCGATGAACAGCGCGGCTGCCGGCTCGGCTCCGGCGCGCGGGCCGATCTCCTCGGCCAGGCGCAGCTCGAATTCGCGGCGGTTGGCCAGGCCGGTGAGCTCGTCATGCGAGGCCGACCACGACAGCTGCTCGCGATGGCGGCGGCTCTCGGTGATGTCGGTGAAGATCCAGATCGTGCCGGCGCCGGCGTCGCCCGCGCGCACCGGCGCGCCCTGCAGCCGCGCCCAGAAGCGGCTGGAGTCGGCCCGCACGAGCTCGCGCTCCACGTCGCAGGTGCCACCGGCGGCGAACGTCTCCGTGGCCAGGCGCGTGAACTCGCGGTGCGCCTCGTCGGAGGGGCAGATCACGTGGCTCTGCATGCCGTGCACGCGTGCGCTGTCGTAGCCGAACATGCGTGCGAACTCGTCGCTCACGAGCTCGAAGCGGCCCAGGCGCGTGAAGGCGATGCCCACTGGCGCCGTGCCCATCACGGCGCGCATCTTGCCGAGTAGTTCGTCGCTCGCCTTGCTCCATTCGGCCCGCTGGCGCAGCACGTGCTGGAACACGCGCGTCAGTTCGCCCAGCTCGCCGCCAGCGGCTGGCCACGGCTCCTCCGCGGAGAAGCCCTCGCTGATCAGGCGCAGCGCGCGTCCCTCGAGCTGCCGCAGCGGGCGCAGCAGCGCCAGCATCACGAGCAGGATGATCAGGCCGCCGGCCACCGCCACCGCGGCGCCGATCCAGGTCGCCTGCCATCGGCCTTCGGTCGGGCCGCCCAGCAGCACTTCGGACCGGGCGCTGCGGAACACCACCCAGTCGGCCGCGGGCACGCCCGCGACAGCCACGATGTCCTCGCCGAGGTGGCGCGCCGAGCCCTGCGGTTCGATCGGCGCGCCCTCGGCCCGCCATTGCGCGACGACGCCCGCGAAGTGCGGGTCGCTGGCGAGCTTGCTCATCACGCGCGACGGATCGGCGCTGGACACGACGTTGCCTTCCGCGTCGGCGATCACCGTGGACACCGGGCTGTGGTCGTCCATCGCCGGGCGCGTCAGGTCGTTGAGCAGCGCGTTGGACGACAGCTTCATGCCGCCGATCAGCACCGCGGCGACGTGGCCGTCGGCGTCGAGCACGGGCATCGTGATCGCGACCATCGGCGTGCCACTGGCGCGGCTGACGCCCACGCGCGAGACGACGCTGCGGCGCTCGCGAACGGTGCGGCGCAGGTAGTCGCGGTCGGAGGCGTCGATGTCGGTCGAGCGCACGGCGCCGCTCTCGACAAAGCCGATGACGTGCAGGCGCGCGTCGGCCAGGAACACGCCGTCGAACAGGCTGCCCAGCACGCGCTGGTCGTCGAGCCAATGCCGGATCGTCGCGGCGTCGGACAGTTGCGCGACGGGCAGCTGGCCGGTGGCCGCGCGCAGCGCGTTCTGCAGCGTCACGACCTTGGCGGTCAGCACCAGGCTGATGCGCTCGACGTTGGCGACCTCGGAATCGAGGGCCGAGCGCTGGCTGCGCTGCTCCATTGCGCGCAGGACGAGCACGACGGTCAGCGCGACGCTGGCGGCGATGAGCACGAGGCCCGCGAGCGCGAGCCTGGCCTTGAGCGAGCCGCCGAAATAGCGCAGACCACGCATCGCGGGTGTCCTTCGAGCCACGCGTCGCGCTACTCGCTCGACATCATCCGTCGGCGCTTCTGCGTCTGGTCGATGTAGACCTGCAATGCACGCTGCGCCGTCGGGTTCATGCCGACGATCTCGCACCCGAGCCGCACGGAACCGTTCTCGGCGCCGGTGGAGGTGACGTGGTGCAGCATGAGTCCGGCATCGATCTGCGTGTCGGCGTCCAGCGACAGCCGCACGCCCTTGATCACCGCCCCGGGCTGCAGGCCGGGGACGTTGGACGGCTGCAGCAAGGCGCAGCCGCCGATGCTGACGTCGAGCACGCGCAGCGCGACGCTCATGTCGGGAATGCCCGGGTGGCGGAACGACGCCGTGGGCGCGGTGCGCTCGATGGTGCGCACGCGGAAGGTGTTGCGGCGCTGGAAGCGGAACAGCTCGCGCGGCAGGCGCGCCTGCAGCACGCTGGCCTTGCTGCCCTGCACCAGCACCAGGTCGCTGACGTCGAACTGCAGCTTGACGCGGTCGAGGTAGGCGACGGCCACGCACTCGTCGGCCTCGACGATGTCGTGCACGGCGGGCTGCTGCAGGTCGGCCGTGAACGAGATGCGCGCGTTGGCCGAATCGATCGTCCACAGCGTGCTGGTGTAGGCGCTGCCGTCGGAGGCGCTCAGGTTCAGCGGCACCACCTCGTCCATCAGCTGCTTGAGCAACGCGCGGATCTCGCCGGGCGCGCTGACACGGAATTCGGCCAGGCCGTCGCCGGATCCCAGCGCGTCGAGCGAGGCGGGGCGGGTGTCTTCGAACATGATGCGTTGGCAGGTTGGTGTGTTGTGCTCTTCGCGCCGCGACAGGTCAGGGCAAGCTCTCGGGAAGCGAGGGTCACGCCCCGAGCCGATCCGAGCTCCCCCTCGGCGGGCAGCGACCAGCGGGAGCGTGGGCGCTCAGTGAAGAAAGGCGGGACGGCTGCCGCCACCCATCATCTGGTCCAGGTCTTCCAGCCAGGGTTCGGCCAGGTGGCGGATCTCGGCGTCGTTGAGCAGGATGCGCTGCATGATGCGCGACTTCTCCTTGGCCTCGTTCTGCATCAGATGCGTCGACTGGGCGGCGTTCTTGAGCTGCGCGATCAGCACGGCACAGGCGCCTTCGAGCTTGACCACCTCGTCCCAGTTGCCCGCACGAGCGGCGGCAAGCATCTCGGCGCTCGCCTTCTCGATGGCCTCATAGTAGTTGAGCAGCTTGGTACTCATGATCTTCTTTTGGGTAAAAGTGCTCGAGATGTTCACAGGTTGCTCGCTTCCACTTGAGGGCCGATGGCGACCCACGCGTCCCGCAGGGGGCCCAGAAGGCGCGCGCACTCGTCCAGTGCCGATTCGTCATTCCTCAGGTTGGCCTGCAGCAGGCGCAGGCCGACATAGGCATACAGCGCGTGCAGGTCCGCGGCCAGGCGGCCGCCGCCCTCCAGGTTCAGTCCGGCCTTGAGGCCTTCCTCCACGATGCGCGCGGCGCGGCCAATGGCCTTGCCCTTGGCCTCGATCTGGCCCGCGCGCATGGCGCCGCGCGCCGTCACGAGGGAGTCCATGAAGCCGTTGAACAGCAGCTCGATCAGCTTGTGGGCCGAGGCCGCGTTGACACTGGTCTCGACGCCCACGCGGGCATACGCGTTGGCGAAGCCGTGGGAGCGTCCGAATGCGGAAGGGGTTGCGGTGAACATGGTGGGTGCGGGATCCGTGTCCGTGAAGTGTTCGTCTTGACTTGTTATCGGAAGTGTCTGGGCCGGTCTTGAAGCGGAACTGTCCGGATTGAGCCGTCAAGTCCGCGCAAGCAAGGAGTCAGCGGTGCTTTTCGAGGACTCCCCACCGCCTCGCGGCTCAAGCCGACTTCTGCATCAACGCGACCTGCTGCGAGACGTAGCTCGAAAGCGCATTCATCTTGGACATCGTCGTGTCGAGCGCCTGGTACTGCGCGGTCAGCCGGGCCTGCGTCGCGTCCAGGTGGGTCTGCATGTCGTCCTGCTGCTTCTGGTTGCGCGAGAGCTCGCCCTTCAAACCCGCGGTGCGCGAGAACAGCGAGCCGTCCGTGGCGTTGGCGTTGTCGGCCAGCGACGCGAAGCGCTGTGCGATGCCGGTGTTCTCGCTCGTCGTGCCGAAGGTGGTGAACAGCTTGGACAGCTCGTCGGGATGCGACAGCGCCGACGTCAGCTTGTTCTGGTTGGCGATCGACAGCGTGCCGTCCTTCTGCACCGCGATGCCGATGTCGGACAGGCGCGCGAACATCGACGACGTGGTCGACGTGGTGGTGACGATCGCGCGCAGCTGGTTCTGGAATCCGACGACCGACGGGTCGCCCTGCAGGGGCCCGTCCTGGCGCGCGGTGCCGGCGGCCACCGCCGTGCCCGCGTCGTACTTGGTCTGCAGCGAGATGTAGGACTGCAGCGCCGAGTACGCCGACACGAAGTCGGTGATCGCCTTCTGCATGGACGCCGTGTCCGTGGCCACCTTGACGGCGACCGGATCCGTCGTCTTGCGCAGCAGGGTCAGGCTCAGGCCGTCCGAGATGTTGCTCAGCTTGTTCGAGGCCGACTCGATGTCGATGCCGTTGACCGTCGCCTTCGCGTTGACCGCCGACTGGTTCAGCACCATCTGCGAACCCGTCGCGGCGGTGCTGGCGTCGAAGTTGAGTGCCGACAGGCCGGTGCCCGCGACGCCGTCGTCGACGGTCTCGGACGTGGTGATCTGGAACGCGTTGGATGCGCCCGTGTCGGTCGAGCGCAGCGACAGGCGCGAGCCGTTCGCGTCGGTGATGATCGACGCCTGCACGCCGGCGTTGGCAGCGTTGATCTTGTCGCGGATCGCCGACAACGAAGTCTCGCTGGCGCCGATCGGGATGTCGACCTTCGCAGCGCTGCCCGCCGCGAACGTGATCGTGGGCGGCGTGGCGCCGTCGGACTTGTAGGTGCCCAGCTGGATCGAGATCGTGCCGGCGTTCAGCGTCGATCCCGCCGACGCCGGCGAGGTGATCGTCTGGCCCTGCGCCATCTGCTGCACGCTGACCGAGTAGTCACCCGGCGCGGCGGTGCCGTTGGACGTGTCGGCCGTCACGGCAGTGGTGTCGGCGGAGGTCGAGGTCGTCTGGGTCCACAGCGCGGACGACGACAGCGCGTGCGCCTTGTCACCCAGCGTGGAGGTCAGGCTCTGGATCTGGCCGACCGCCGAGATCTCGGTCTGCACCGAGGACGCCTTCTTCTGCAGCAGCGTCAGCGGCTGCGCTTCCACCGCCATCAGCGACGTGATGATGCTCTTGACATCGAGTCCGCTGCCGATGCCGGCCGAACTGATGGAGCCGGTCGTCGAGCTCGTGGTGGTGGTCATGGAATTCCTTGGCGGTCCTTGAGCGGACTATCGGCGGTCCGCCGGCGACCTTGAGAGGCGCAGCCGCGCCCGAACGCGATTGCACGTCCGCAATGGCCCGTCAATTCAGGCGATCGAGGCGGCGGCCCCAAAGCAAAGGCGCGCCGCGCAAGCCTCGGGACCGAAGTCGCCGGGGCTTGCGGGGCGCGCCTGCCGGGGGCGCCGGAAGGATCAGCCTTGCAGCAGCTTGAGCACCTGCTGGGGCAGCTGGTTGGCCTGGGCGACCATGGCGGTGCCGGCCTGCTGCAGCACCTGCGAGCGGCTCATGTTGGCGGTTTCCGACGCGAAATCGGCATCCATGATGCGGCTGCGGGCGGCCGACTGGTTCTCGACGCCGACCTGCAGGTTGGTGATGATCGCGTCGAAGCGGCTCTGCGTGGCGCCGTAGGTGGCGCGCGTGTCGTTGACCGAATCCAGCGCCTTGTCGATGTTGTCGATCACGGTGCCGATGGCGCCCAGGGTGGCCGAGGCGTCGATCAGGGCGGTCGACGTGTTGGTCACCGCGGTGATCGTCGTGTCCTGCGACATGTCCGTCGTCGCGATCGTGATCGTGTCGTCGCTGGTGGTGTTGGCGCCGATCTGGAACGTCAGCGAGGTCGCGTCCGCGCCGAGGATGTGCTTGCCGTTGAAGCTCGTGCCGGCCAGGACGCGGCCGATTTCCTGCTGCAGCTGCGAGAACTCCTTGTTCAGCGAGTCCTTGTCCGACGAGCTGTTCGTGGCATTGCGGGCCTGCACCGCCAGTTCGCGCATGCGCTGCAGCGAATTGCTGACCTGCGACAGCGCGCCTTCCGCCGTCTGCGACATCGAGATGCCGTCGTTGGCATTGCGGATGGCCACGTTCATGCCACGCGTCTGCGCATTCATGCGCTCGGCGATGGCCAGGCCGGCGGCGTCGTCCTTGGCGGAGTTCACGCGCAGGCCGGAAGACAGCCGCTGCATGGATGTCGCCAGGGAGCCCTGCGACATGTTGAGGTTGCGCTGCGCATTCAGCGAAGCAATGTTGGTATTGATCGTCAATGGCATGTGGATACTCCAGGACTCAGGCACAACCGGCGAAAGTGCCGGAACTCAGTTCGATGCGTGGCTGTCAGGCAGGCCTTTCGAGCCCCGCACCTCCAAGCCCGGTACTTGGTCACCCCGACTTCGCTTGCGCTTCATCGCCGGTGCTTCCGGACCGCGTCCCCAGCTTCCCGTGGGATGAAGGTGACGTTGGATTGGATTGTGCGAATTCTTGAGTCCGGGCAAACCACCGATATGAGGCCTCAAGTTGCCCCAATTCGTGCCCGGCGGCTCCGGGATCACCCGAGTTGTAACGGGCGTCCGCCAATGAAGAAAGCCCCGCCGGCTTGCGCCTGGCGGGGCTTCGATCGTTCGGCTGCGCGGGTTGCGCGCCTGCGCTGGCCTGCGGGATCAGCGCAGCAGCGACAGGACTTGCTGCGGCTGCTGGTTGGCCTGGGCGATCATGGCGGTGCCGGCCTGCTGCAGGACGTTGGCGCGGCTCATGTTGGCGGTTTCCGTGGCGAAGTCGGCGTCCAT
>Ga0207667_10007211_pt1 | contig 13412 bp, 16 predicted proteins | sample KBSCornC52_FD_184301 | JGI IMG/M metagenome (GOLD analysis project Ga0207667, IMG submission 184301) | Corn rhizosphere microbial communities from Kellogg Biological Station, Michigan, USA - KBS Corn C5-2 (SPAdes) (version 2) | ecosystem: Host-associated > Plants > Roots > Rhizosphere > Soil ...
AAGGGCGACAAGGCGTTGCAGACGAAGATCGTCGGCGCGCTGGACGCACTGAAGAAGGACGGCACGCTGAGCGCGCTGTCGCAGAAGTACTTCAAGCGCGACATCGTCGCGAAGTAAGCCTGGCCGCGCGCCGGCCGCCATGCCGGCGCGCGTCGCACCGAATCTCGACGCAGTACGGGGAAGCATGGATTTCGACGTCATCGTTCTGGGGGCCGGCATCGTCGGCGTGTCGTCGGCGCTGCATCTGCAGGATCGCGGGCTGCGGGTCGCGCTCGTCGACCGGCGCGCGCCCGGCGAGGAAACCAGCCACGGCAATGCCGGGCTGATCGAGCGCTCGTCGGTCGTGCCGTACGCGTTCCCGCGCCGGCTCGGCACGCTGCTGCGCTACGCGCGCAACCGCTCGGTCGATCTCTATTGGGACTACAAGGCGCTGCCCGCGTACGCGGGCTGGCTCGCGCGCTTCTGGCGCGAATCGTCGCCGCAGCGCCTCGCGGCTGCCGCGCGCGACATGCTGCCGCTCGTCGCGGCGAGCGTCGTCGAGCACGACGCGCTGCTCGCGCGCACCGACGCGCAGCCGCTCGTGCATGACGGCGGGTGGCTCGAGGCGTTCCGTTCGCCCGCGCTGTTCGAGGCGGAAACGCGCGCGCAACAGCGGATGGCCGACGCGCACGGGTTGCGGATGAGCGTGCTCGACACGCGCGCGCTGCGCGAGCGCGAGCCCGGCATCGGCGACGCATTCTGCGGCGCGTTCCACTGGCAGGATCCGAAGACCGTGTCGAGCCCCGGCGGCCTCACGAAAGCGTACGCGCGGCTGTTCGAGCGCGACGGCGGCACGTTCGTGCACGGCGACGCGACGACGCTCGCGCAGGTGCGCGATGGCTGGCAGGTCGATACCGAACACGGGCCGATCTCGGCGCGGTCGGCCGTGATCGCGCTCGGGCCGTGGTCCGATCACGTGTTTGCGCCGCTCGGCTATCGGATTCCGCTGCGCGCGAAGCGCGGCTATCACATGCATTACCTGCCGACTCGCGCGCCGCTGAACGTGCCGGTGTGCGATACCGAGGCGGGTTTCGTGGTCGCGCCGATGGAGGGCGGCCGCCTGCGCCTCACGACCGGCGTCGAGATCGCGTTGCGCGACGCGCCGCCGACCGGCGTGCAGCTCGCGCGTGCCGAGCCGCTCGCGCGCGACGCGTTCGGCATCGGCGAGCGGCTCGATCCGGCTCCGTGGCTCGGGATGCGGCCGTGCACGCCCGACATGCGGCCGGTGATCGGACCGGCGCCTCGCCATCGTCATCTGTGGTTCGCGTTCGGGCATTGCCACCACGGGCTCACGCTCGGCCCCGCGAGCGGACGTCTGCTCGCCGAAATGATCACCGGTGCGCCGACCTACATCGATCCCCATCCGTACCGGCCCGCGCGTTTCGGCTGAGCGAGTCGGCGGGTGACGGCCGCCGCGCGTGCGGCCGTTGCAGTGCACAACGCGGCATGACGGCGAGGTCATGCCGCGTTTTTCTTGGGATTCCAGATTGGCTTGGTTGGACGAATGGCGGGCAATCGGCAGGCCGCATGGAATAACCGCCCGCGGCCGTCCGTTTATATACCGAGTCGCGGTGCAATCGGGCAGCGGGATAATGACCATGACGAAGTCGACGCCCGTCCGGCGGTGCCGTGCTGCCATGCCATGCCAAGGAGAACGGGAATGAAAACGATGCTGTTCACCATCGCGCTGACGGCCGCGATCGCGCGGCCCGCGGCCGCCGAGCCGCCGCAGGCCGGCAACGGGAAACTGGTCGACGAAGATCACATGACGCTGTACGTGTTCGATCACGACGCGCCGGGCAAGAGCACCTGCAACGGCACCTGCGCGGCCAACTGGCCGCCGGCGCTCGCCGACACATACGACAAGGCGTCGGGTGCGCTGAGCCTCGTCACGCGCGACGACGGCAAGAAGCAATGGGCGTACAACGGTCGCCCGCTGTATCGCTGGAAAATGGACCACAAGGCCGGTGACGCGGGCGGCGACGGAGTCGGCGGCATGTGGCACGTCGCGCGTCCCTGAAAAACGGACGGACAGACCGACTGACTGACGACGTGGCGACGCGCGAGGCATCCGGATGAGCTACGAATCGGACCTGCTGGTGTGGCTGCCGCATCTCACGCGCTATGCGCGTGCGCTGACGGGCGAGCGCGCCTGGGCGGACGATCTCGTGCAGGACACGCTCGAGCGCGCGCTGAACCGGCCGCCGCGTGACAGCGGCAACCTGCGCGCGTGGCTGCTCACGCTGCTGCGCCACCGGTTCATCGACCAGTTGCGCGCGCGGCACGAGATCGCGGTCGACGACGCCACCGCGCCATGGCAGACGATGGCCGCGCCTGCCGACGAGATCAGCGGCCTGATGCTGCGCGACGTGCAGCGCGCGCTGTACCGGCTGCCGGTCGAACAGCGCGAGGTGCTGCTGCTGGTCGCGCTGGAGGAATTGAGCTATCGCGACGCCGCACAGGTGCTCGGCGTGCCGGTGGGGACGGTGATGTCGCGGCTGTCGCGGGCGCGTGAACAGATGCGTGCGTTGCTGTCCGGCGAGCCGCCGGCGCACGGCACGGCCGCGTTACGGGTGATCGGGAAGACATGATGGACGACGATCCGCGCAAACCTTCGAACGATCGGGACGACGCTGCATCGGCCCAGCTGCTGTCGGCGCTGCTCGACGGCGAGCTGTCCGGGCAGGAGCGCCGCGAGGTGCTCGAGCGGCTGGAGTCCGATCCGCGGGAAGCCGAGCGCTTCGCGCATTACAGCGCGCAGCGTGACGCGTTGCGCGCGCTGTTCCCGCTGCCGGGCGCCGCGTCGGCATTGTTCGTGCAGCGGCGCGCGTCGCGCCGGCGCCTTGCCTATGCGTTCGCGGGGCTGGCGGCCGGGCTGGTGCTCGGCATCGCGCTGCACGTGGGCTGGACGGCGTTCGGCGTCGAACCGGCGTTCGCCGCGCGCGCGGATGTCGCGTATGCGGTGTACGCGGCCGATCGCGAACACCCGGTCGAGATCGATGCCCGCGACCCCACGCGTCTGGCCGGATGGCTGTCCGCGCGTCTCGGCCGGCCCGTGCGGGCGCCGTCGCTCGACGAATACGGCTACGTGCTGCTGGGCGGGCGCCTGCTGCCGGGCGACGCGGGGCCGGCCGCGCAGTTGATGTACCAGCGCGCGGACGGCGCGCGCGTGACGCTGTACATGACGGCCTACGATGCACGGCGCCTCGCGCCGCGGGCGATGTCGGCGGACGGACGCTACACGTATTTCTGGTCGGATCGCGGCATGGGCTACGCGCTGTCCGGCCGCGGCGACGAACGGCGCCTGCGCGAGCTCGCGATCGACGCGTGCGGCGCGCTCGGCGGGCCGACCGACGCATGGAAGGGGTGACGCGCGCGGCATCGGCAAGGAGCAGAAGATGAACGCGAAGACGGCGATGATGGCGACGGTGGTGGCGGTGCTCGCGGCAGGCGCCGGGCTCGCGCGGGCGCAAGGCGACGCCCCGGTGCGCGTGCCGGTCGACGCCGACGGCGTGCAGCGGGTGACGATCGTCGGCGGCAGCTATTTCTTTCGGCCGAACCACGTGATCGTCCGCGCGCATGTGCCGGTCGAGCTGACCGTATCGGCCGAACCGGGCCATGTGCCGCACAGTTTCGAAATCGATGCGCCGCAGGCCGGCATCGCGGTGCACACCGAACTGGCCACGACCCCGCGCACGTTCCGTTTCACGCCGACGCAGCCCGGTCGCTTCGCCTACTATTGCACGCATCGGCTGCTGTTCTTGCGCAGCCATCGCGAACGCGGCATGGAGGGCGTGCTCGACGTCGAGGCGACGCCATGATCGCCGCATTGCTGGCCGCGAGCCTGATAGGAGCGAGCATGACAGCCGACCCGGTGACCGTTGCGCAGGCACATTTCGACCAGGTCCGCTCGTACCGCGCGACGATCCGCTCGTCGGCGCGAAGCGGCGAACGCACCGAATTCCACTATGCGTACCTGAAACCCGGTTTCGTCCGGATGGACTTCGTGTCGCCCCATCATGGCGCGGTGCTCGCGTACGATCCCGGCGACGGCAAGGTCCGGCTGCGCCCGTTCGGCGAGCATGCGCCGCCCGCGCTGCGGCTGTCGCCGTCCAATCCGCTCGTGCGAGACCGCAGCGGCCATCGCGTCGACCGCTCGGACGTCGGCGAGCTGCTGCGCAACGTGCATGCGCTGCAGCAGGGCGGCGCGACGGTGACGGAAGGCGAGGAGGCCATCAACGGGCGGACCGCGCTGCGCGTGTCGGTGACGGGCGCGCCCGCGCACGCGGTCGACGGCGTGCATCGCTACCGGCTGTGGCTGGACACCGAGGACGGTTTTCCGCTGAAGGTCGTCAGCTTCGCGGACGGCGACGGCGACCCGCTCGAAACGGTGACGCTCGACGACGTCGAGATCGACGTCGCGTTTCCCGCCCGCTTCTTCGCGCCCTGATCCCTCATCCCTGATTCCTGATCCCGACTCGTGCCGGAGGCTGCATGGCGGAATACCGGTTTTCGACGACGTGGCGCGTGGATGCGCCGCTCGCGGCGGTCTGGGACGCAATCTACCAGGTCGACCGCTGGCCCGACTGGTGGAAGAGCGCGGTACGGACCGTCGAGATCGAGCGCGGCGACGCGCGCGGCGTCGGCGCGCTGCAGCGCTACACGTGGAAAGGCGCGCTGCCGTACCGGCTGACCTTCGACATGCGCGTGCTGCGCGTCGAGCGGCCGCATGTGCTCGAAGGCCGCGCGAGCGGCGCGATCGAAGGCGACGGCCGCTGGTCGTTCAGCGGCGACGGCACGCGCACCGTCGTGCGCTACGACTGGCACATCCGCACGCGCGAGCGCTGGATGAACTGGCTCGAGCCGCTTGCTCGCCCGCTGTTCATCTGGAATCACGACGTCGTGATGCGCGAAGGGGCCAAAGGGCTCGCGCGCCTGCTCGGCGCGACGGTCCAGACCGACGGCCGGACGTACCAGCCGGTCGCGGGCTGTCCCGACATGTGACGATCCGGCCCCGGACAGGGCCCGGCGGCGCCCGAACGGGCCTTTTCATGCGATGCCGGACGATCGCGGGAACTCGGTGCTTACCCCGTGTCAAAGCGGTGCGCGGGTCGGGAAATCCCGCACCCGCGTGCTGCCGGAGCGCAGTATTGATGCCTACTTGCTTGTTTCAAAAGGATTTTTCAATTCTATCCCCGTTTTTCCGCCGTTTCGGCCCCCGCGAAAAAACCTCCGGTTTCCCTTCTTGAATTTGTCAAAACCCGTCCATATAATTAGCACTCGCTGCACGAGAGTGCTAACAATTCTCTGCCGGGCGACCCGCCGGGCAGATTCCCTAAGCGTTCTTCAATCTCAGTCAAGAGAGGAGTGAATATGAACCTTCGTCCTTTGCACGATCGCGTGATCGTCAAGCGCCTGGATCAGGAAACCAAGACCGCCTCGGGCATCGTGATCCCCGACGCAGCAGCTGAAAAGCCGGATCAAGGCGAAGTCCTGGCCATCGGCCCGGGCAAGCGCGACGACAAGGGCGCCCCGATCGCACTCGACGTGAAGGTCGGCGATCGCGTCCTGTTCGGCAAGTACGCAGGTCAGACCGTCAAGGTCGACGGCCAGGAACTGCTGGTCATGCGCGAAGAAGACATCATGGCCGTGGTCAACGCGAAGTAAGCGTCCACTGACGGTACATATTCCCAAGAATTCAAGGAGTTAGAAGATGGCAGCTAAAGACGTCGTATTCGGCGATTCCGCCCGTTCGAAGATGGTCGAAGGCGTGAACATTCTCGCCAACGCGGTCAAGGTCACGCTGGGTCCGAAGGGCCGCAACGTGGTGCTCGAGCGCAGCTTCGGCGGCCCGACGGTCACCAAGGACGGTGTGTCGGTCGCGAAGGAAATCGAGCTGAAGGACAAGCTCCAGAACATGGGCGCGCAAATGGTCAAGGAAGTCGCTTCCAAGACCAGCGACAACGCAGGCGACGGCACGACGACGGCAACCGTCCTCGCGCAATCGATCGTTCGCGAAGGCATGAAGTACGTCGCATCGGGCATGAACCCGATGGACCTGAAGCGCGGCATCGACAAGGCAGTCGCAGCGGCTGTCGAAGAGCTGAAGAAGATCAGCAAGCCGTGCACGACGAACAAGGAAATCGCGCAGGTCGGCTCGATCTCGGCGAACAGCGACACGTCGATCGGCGATCGCATCGCTGAAGCGATGGACAAGGTCGGCAAGGAAGGCGTGATCACCGTCGAAGACGGCAAGTCGCTCGCCGACGAACTCGACGTCGTCGAAGGCATGCAGTTCGACCGCGGCTACCTGTCGCCGTACTTCATCAACAACCCGGAAAAGCAAGTCGCCGTCCTCGACAACCCGTTCGTGCTGCTGCACGACAAGAAGGTGTCGAACATCCGTGATCTGCTGCCGGTACTCGAGCAAGTCGCGAAGGCTGGCCGTCCGCTGCTGATCATCGCTGAAGACATCGAAGGCGAAGCGCTCGCAACGCTGGTCGTCAACAACATCCGCGGCATCCTGAAGACCGTCGCGGTCAAGGCACCGGGCTTCGGCGATCGTCGCAAGGCGATGCTGGAAGACATCGCGATCCTGACCGGCGGCCAGGTGATCGCGGAAGAAACCGGCCTCACGCTCGAGAAGGCAACGCTGGCAGAACTGGGCCAGGCGAAGCGCATCGAAGTGGGCAAGGAAAACACGACGATCATCGACGGCGCAGGCGAAGCCGCGAACATCGAAGCACGCGTGAAGCAAGTGCGCGCGCAAATCGAAGAAGCGACGTCGGACTACGACCGTGAAAAGCTGCAAGAGCGCGTGGCCAAGCTGGCCGGCGGCGTGGCAGTGATCAAGGTCGGCGCTGCGACCGAAGTCGAAATGAAGGAAAAGAAGGCACGTGTCGAAGACGCACTGCACGCAACGCGTGCAGCTGTGGAAGAAGGCATCGTGGCAGGCGGCGGCGTTGCGCTGATCCGCGCTCGCACGGCAATCGCAAGCCTGACCGGCGCGAACGCCGACCAGAACGCCGGCATCAAGATCGTGCTGCGCGCGATGGAAGAGCCGCTGCGTCAGATCGTCACGAACGGCGGCGAAGAAGCCAGCGTCGTGGTGGCGGCAGTTGCTGCAGGCCAGGGCAACTACGGCTACAACGCAGCAACGGGCGAGTACGTCGACATGGTTGAAGCCGGCGTCGTCGACCCGACCAAGGTCACGCGCACCGCACTGCAGAACGCAGCTTCGGTTGCTGGCCTGCTGCTGACGACGGACGCAGCTGTCGCAGAACTGCCGAAGGAAGATGCACCGATGCCGGGCGGCATGCCGGGCGGCATGGGCGGCATGGGCATGGACATGTAATCGACTTCGGTCGATGGTGTCCGGAGCGCGCAGCGATGCGCGTTCCAGCCAAAAGAAAAGACCCGCAGCGATGCGGGTCTTTTTTTATGCGCGAATGAAAGGGGCGGACATGCCGCCCCGAGGCGATGGCGAGCGGCGCGCGACGGCGGCGCGGGGCCGCCGTGCGGGCGTCAATGCCGGTGCGACGTTCTCGGCGCCGGATCGGCCTTCACGGCCGGCGGCGTGTCCGCATCGTCGTTGCTGCGGGCCCAGAAGAACCGGTCCGGCAGATACGCGCCCATGCCTGGCCGGAACGCGTCGCGCACGGCCTGGTACAGGTATTCCTGCGCTTCGCGCACCGCTTCGGGCGGCTCCTGGCCGTTCGCGAGCAGTGCCGCGATCGCCGCGCCGAGCGTGTCGGTGATGCCCATCAGCCGGTGCGGCGAACGATCCCACATGTCTTCGCGGAGCTGGCCTTCCTCGCCGTACAGTGTGTTGACGAGCCGGTGCGAGCCTGTTTCCGACGACAGGATGTACTCGCAGCCCTGCGACAGCAGGTGCGACACGGCCGCGTCGAGATTCGGCGCCTCGGCGTCGCCGTCCGGCTGCGCGAGCGCGAGCAGCGTCGCGTGGTCGGCGACCAGCAGCGTGGTCTGCGGCGCGAGCAGGTCGGCGATCGATTCGCGCAGGTCGTCGGCGGCGAGCACGTGCTCGTCGTCGAGCGTGAAGTCCGGTGCGAGCACGAGCGGCACGCCGTCGTAGTCGGCGACCACTTCAGCGATCGCGCTCACGACTTCCGCGCGCGTCGCCGCGCCGATCTTGAACGCGGCGATCGGCATGTCCTCGAGCAGCATGCGCGCCTGGGCGGCGACGACATCCGGATCAAGGCCGGTGACTTCGTCGCAGGCGGCCGAGTCGCGCACGGTATAGCCCGTCAGGACGGACACGCCGTGACAGCCCATGCTCGCCAGAGTCATCAGATCGGCTTGGATGCCGGAGCCGCCGGTGGGATCGGACAGGCCAAAGGTGAGGACGATCGGAGGGGCGTTGCTGGACATGTAAAAAAAGGGCAAGAAAAAAACGGGGAAGCGACGGAATTGCGGACGGCGAGGGAAGTGGGCGGTTTGGCCCGGTGTTGCCCCGGCAGGCCGCACTTTTTAGGCATTATGCGGCGGAAATCCGGCCCGCACGACGGATTTTTTAGCCCAACGCAACGTAGTCGCTGTACTCCAGCGCGATTGCTAGGCAGTCCGGCCCTGACACGGTACCATCATGGCTCCCGAATTTACCGACTTTTCCCCGACGCGGCTTAAGATGGAATACAAGAGCTGGATGTGCCTGATTTGTGGCTGGATTTATGACGAAGAAGCCGGACTGCCCGAAGAGGGCATCGCCCCGGGCACGCGCTGGGAAGACGTCCCCATCAACTGGACGTGCCCCGAATGCGGTGCCCGCAAGGAAGACTTCGAGATGGTCCAGATCTGATCGGACCCTCGGCCCACGGACACACCGCTCGCGGCCTCGCGGTTGCCCGGCGCTTGCGCGCCGCGGGCGGCGCGAGCGACTAGACGATGACAGGCGCGCGTGTCCATGACGTCCGATCCGGCGAACGTTCCCCTCCCTGACGCACTGCCCAACCCGCGTGGCGGGGCCGTGCACGCGGCCGAAGCGTGGCTCGCGGCGGCCGCCGACGCCTTCGAGCGTCGCGACGACGCGGCCGCGCCGCTGTCGGCCGCCGCCGCCGTGCTGGCGGAGGCCGGCTGGCTGCCGGCGGCCCGTTTCGCGGGGCAACTCGCCGCCGCGGCGCCGCTCGCCGCAGCCGAACCGGCTTCCGCTGGCTGGCGTATCGCGCTGCGCGATTTCCGCGCGGCGGTCGGGCGCCACAATCTGCGCGAGCTGGCCTGCTCGCCGCTTCTGTTCGACCATTTCCGTGCGCTGCGTGCCCAAGGCGCGGCCGACCTGCACGCGAGCGTGCCGCTCGACGTGCTGGCCCTCGTCGGGCGTGCGATGCCGCCGGCGACGCTGCGGCCGATGTCCAGTGCGTTCGCGAGCCGGGCGCGGGCCCGCTACGAGCAGGCGCTGCTCGGCGTACTCCGCACTGCCAACGGATCGCCGAACGGCTCGCCGAGTGGCACGCCGGACGCCGCGCTCGACGAGCTCGATGCGATCGTGACCGCGCTGGCCGCCGACGGCCCGTATGACTTCTGGCGGCTCGCCGTCGCGTGCCTGCGCGCGCTGCGCGCCAGCAACGCGCCCGAACTGAAACGTTTCCTCGCCCGAACCAACCTGCTGCTTGGCGAGCACGCGCAGGGCAGGCGCCATGCGCCGCCGGCGCTCGTGCGCGAGACGGTCGCGCTGCTATGGCGCGATTTCGCGCTGTTCGGCGCGGCTGCCGAGGACGTCGCGCTCGTCGACGTGCTGCACGACTATGGACTGACCGTGGACTGGCACGTCGCCGGCACGCCCGCGTCCGAGGCGCTGTGGGAAGCCGGCGCCGCGCAGGCCGAGCATGATGCGGTCGCGGTGGCGCCCACCCGCATGCTCGGGGTCGTGACCGTCAACGCGCATGCGTACGAGGATTTCCTGCAGACCGCCGATGCGTCGATGGCCGAACTCGCGCTCGATCCGGCCGCGGCCGATGCCGGGGCCGCGTGGCGCGCATCCGCGGCCGCCTATCGGGTCGGGACGGCCGCGTGCGCGCTCGGGCTCGGCCACGCGGCGCTGCTGGCCGATACGCTCGGACTGGCATGGCGCCGTGCCGCGCACGGCGTGCCGCTCGCCGGCGACGGGCTCGGTGCGCACCGCCGCGCGTCCGACCTGCTGCGCGGCGCGCTGCTGAAGATCGCCGCGGGGGTGGCGCCGCCGGACCTGACCGCGGCGTCCGGCGCGCTCGGCGAGGCGCTCGGCCGGACCTGATGCGCCACGCGGCGCGTACACGTCGGCAGCCCTTGTCGCGCGGGCCGGCAACACGCTGCCGACAGCGCCCGCGCGCGTGTTAGAGTGCCGTGTGATCCGCGTGCGTCGTTGCCAGCGTCGCGCGGCGTTGCTTGTTGATCGCGGCCCGGTCAGGTCGCGGCGTCTTTGCTAAAATTCAAACCATGTCAAAGCCTTCCGATCGCATCAATCTCACCAACCAGTTCCTGATTGCCATGCCCAACATGGCCGATCCGACGTTTTCAGGAACGGTGGTCTATCTTTGCGATCACAGCGAGCGCGGAGCGCTCGGCCTCGTCATCAATCGTCCCACCGACATCGACCTCGAATCGCTGTTCAACCGCATCGACCTGAAGCTCGACATCGAGCCGCTGCTGCACATTCCCGTGTACTTCGGCGGCCCGGTGCAGACCGAGCGCGGCTTCGTGCTGCACGAGCCGGTCGAGGGCGCGAACTACAACTCGTCCATGTCGGTCGAGGGCGGGCTCGAGATGACGACGTCGAAGGACGTGCTCGAGGCGGTCGCGACGGGCACCGGCCCGAAGCGTTTCCTGCTGACGCTCGGCCATGCAGGCTGGGGCGCCGGGCAGCTCGAGGAAGAAATTTCCCGCAACGGCTGGCTGACGGTCGCCGCCGATCCGCGCATCGTGTTCGACACGCCGGCCGAGGAGCGTTTCGAAGCCGCGCTCGGCCTGCTCGGCGTCAGCTCGTCGATGCTGTCCGGCGAAGCAGGGCACGCATGAGTGGCGCGAGTGCGCGCGATGCGACGCTGCTGGGGTTCGACTACGGCGAGAAGCGGATCGGGGTCGCAATCGGCAATGCGCTGACGCGCTCGGCCCGCGCGCTCGTCGTGATTCCCAACCTGAACCGCGAACACCGCTTCAAGGCGGTCGGCGACCTGCTGGCCGAATGGCGGCCCGACGCGCTCGTCGTCGGCCTGCCGATGCATCCGGACGGCACGCCGCACGAGATGACGCAGCAGGCGAAGCGCTTCGGCAACCAGCTGAACGGCCGCTTCGGGCTGCCCGTCACGTGGGTCGACGAACGCTATTCGTCGGTCGAGGCCGAGGCCGGGCTGCGCGAGCGCAACGTGCGCGGGCGCGCCCGCGCCGAGATGCTCGATGCCGAGGCCGCGCGCGTGATCCTTCAACAGTATCTCGATCAATTGTCCGACCATGAGCACCATTGACGCCGACGCGCTCTACCGCGTCCTGCTCGAGCAGATTCGCGGCGCATACGGCACGGCCTTCGCCGAGCCGGGCGGCCCGCGGCTCGCCGGCATCTACAGCGGCGGCGCGTGGCTCGCCGAGCGCCTCGCGCGCGATCTCGGCGCGCCGGCGTTCGGCGTCGTGAACGTCGCGCTGCATCGCGACGACTACGCGAAGAAGGGGCTGCACAGCCAGGCCAGCCCGACGTCGCTGCCGTTCGAGGTCGGCGGCGCGCGCATCGTGCTCGTCGACGACGTGCTGTACACCGGCCGCACCGTGCGCGCCGCGCTCAACGAACTGTTCGACTACGGCCGTCCGGCCGCGGTCGAGCTCGCGGTGCTCGCCGATCGTGGCGGCCGCGAGCTGCCGGTCGCCGCGCGCTTCGCGGGCGGCACGCTCGACGTGCCGGCCGATGCGACGCTCGTGCTCGCGCGCGACGAAGCCGCCCAGCTCACGCTGCGCATCGAGGCGCACGGCGCCTGAGCGAACCGCGAAACCGTATCCCGGGCCGCCGGTTCGCGCCGCGGCCCGTTTGCATAGTTGGAATCACGCACACCATGACCACCGACACCACTGGCCGCACCGGCAATCCCGCCGCGGCCGCGAGCCCCGAGCGGTTCCGCTACGGTTTCCTGAAGGGCAACCCGCAGCTCACGAAAAACGGCGAGCTGAAACACCTGCTGTCGATCGAGGGCCTGCCGCGCTCGATCGTCAATCATATTCTTGATACGGCCGAGCAGTTCGTCAGCGTGACGGACCGCGAGGTGAAGAAGGTGCCGCTGCTGCGCGGCAAGTCGGTGTTCAACCTGTTCTTCGAGAATTCGACGCGCACGCGCACGACCTTCGAGATCGCCGCGACGCGCCTGTCGGCCGATGTCCTCAACCTGAACATCAACGCGTCGTCGACGAGCAAGGGCGAGTCGCTGCTCGACACGATCAACAACCTGTCGGCGATGCATGCCGACCTGTTCGTCGTGCGTCACGCATCGAGCGGCGCGCCGTACCTGATTGCCGAGCACTGCGCGCCGCACGTGCACGTGATCAACGCCGGCGACGGCCGCCATGCGCACCCGACGCAGGGCCTGCTCGACATGTACACGATCCGCCACTACAAGCGCGACTTCACGAAGCTGCGCGTGGCGATCGTCGGCGACATCCTGCATTCGCGCGTCGCGCGCTCGGACATCCACGCGCTCACCACGCTCGGCGTGCCGGAAGTGCGCGCGATCGGCCCGCGCACGCTGCTGCCGGGCGGTCTCGAGCAGATGGGCGTGAAGGTGTTCAACAACCTCGACGAAGGGCTGAAGGGCGTCGACGTGATCATCATGCTGCGCCTGCAGAACGAGCGGATGAGCGGCGCGCTGCTGCCGTCCGCGCAGGAGTACTTCAAGACCTGGGGCCTGACGCCCGAGCGCCTCGCGCTCGCCGCGCCCGACGCGATCGTGATGCACCCGGGGCCGATGAACCGCGGCGTCGAGATCGACTCGCAGGTCGCCGACGGTCCGCAGTCGGTGATCCTCAACCAGGTCACGTTCGGCATCGCCGTGCGGATGGCGGTGATGGGCATCGTCGCCGGCAACAGCGACTGAGCCCGCTTTCGCGCATCCTGATCCAGGCATTCAACGCAATCAACGCATTCACAGACAGCGCATGAAGATTCATATCCAAGGCGGCACGCTGATCGATCCGGTCGCCGGCACCGAGCGGCAGGCCGACGTATTCGTCGCGGACGGCAAGATCGCCGCGCTCGCGCAGGCCGGTACAGCGCCGGCCGGTTTCAACGCGGAGAAGACGATCGACGCGTCCGGCCTGATCGTCGCCCCCGGCCTCGTCGACCTGTGCGCGCGGCTGCGCGAGCCCGGCTACGAGCACAAGGCGACGCTCGCGTCCGAGATGGC
>Ga0207667_10007212_pt1 | contig 13411 bp, 13 predicted proteins | sample KBSCornC52_FD_184301 | JGI IMG/M metagenome (GOLD analysis project Ga0207667, IMG submission 184301) | Corn rhizosphere microbial communities from Kellogg Biological Station, Michigan, USA - KBS Corn C5-2 (SPAdes) (version 2) | ecosystem: Host-associated > Plants > Roots > Rhizosphere > Soil ...
GACTGGAAGGTCCGCGTGCTCGAGCGCAATCGTCCGTTCGACACGTTCGGCTGGGGCGTGGTCTTCTCGGACGCGACCCTCGACAATCTGCGCGCGGCCGACGCGCCGACGCACGATGCGATCGTGCGGGCGTTCGCGCACTGGGACGACATCGCGATCACCGTCGGCGATCGGCGCATCGTCTCGGGCGGTCACGGATTCAGCGGCATCGCGCGCAGACGGCTGCTCGAGATCCTGCAAGAGCGCGCGAGGGACGTCGGCGTGGAACTGCGATTCGAGACCGAGGTCGAGGACCTGGCGGGGTTCGACGACGCCGATCTGATCGTGGCCGCGGACGGCGCCAACAGCCGTATCCGGGCGGCCCGCGCGGTCGCGTTCGCGCCGAGCCTTGATCGGCGGAAATGCCGCTTCGTCTGGCTCGGGACGACGCTGCCGCTGGACGCCTTCACGTTCCTCTTCGAACGCACCGAGCATGGCTGGTTCACCGTCCACGCCTACCGCTTCCAGGACGACGTGCCGGCGGGAACCGCGGTGAGCACCTTTATCGTGGAGTGCCGCGAAGAGACCTGGCTCGCGCACGGACTGGATACGGCCGATACCGCCGAGACGATCGCGTGCTGCGAGCGGCTGTTCGCGCGTCATCTCGGCGAACATCGCCTGGTCGCCAACTCCGCCCACCTGCGCGGCCGGGACTGGCTCAACTTCGTCCGGGTCGCCAACGACCGTTGGATCGACGGCAACGTCGTGCTCCTCGGCGACGCGGCTCATACCGCCCATTTCTCGGTCGGGTCCGGAACCAAGCTCGCGATGGAGGATGCCATCGCGCTGGCCGACGCCTTGGACGCCGGCGGGCCGCTGTCGATCCGGCTGGCCGGCTACGAGGCGGCCCGCAAGCTCGAGGTCCTCAAGCTCCAGAACGCCGCCCGGAACTCGACCGAATGGTTCGAGAACGTGGCCCGCTACGCCGGGCTGCCGGCCGAGCAGTTCGCCTACAGCTTATTGACCCGCAGCCAGCGGATCGGTCACGAAAATCTCCGCCTGCGCGATGAAGCGTATGTCGAGCGGACGGAACAGTGGTTCGCCACGCGCGCTACGGAGCGCACGGCAGTCGGGGGGATGACGACACAACGAGCGTCGATCCCGCCGATGTTCACTCCCGTCCGTTTGCGTCAACTCACGTTGCGCAACCGCGTTGTCGTCCCGCCCATGGACACCTACAGCGCGGTCGACGGAATTCCCGACGACTTCCACCTCGTCCACCTGGGCGCGCGCGCCCTCGGCGGCGCCGGCCTGGTGATGACCGAGATGACCTGCGTCTCGCCCGAAGGCCGCATCACGCCCGGTTGTACGGGGATGTATACGCCGGAGCACCGGGAGGCGTGGACGCGGGTCGTCTCGTTCGTGCACGAGCGCAGCCGCGCCGCGATCGGTCTGCAGATCGGGCACTCGGGCCCGAAAGGCTCGACCAAGCTGATGTGGGAGGGGATGGACGAGCCGCTCGACGCCGGCAACTGGCCGGTCGTGGGCCCGTCCGCGATCCCGTACGCCGAGGGCAATGCCGTGCCGCAGGCGTTGACGCGGCCGGAGATGGACGCGATCCGCGACGAGTTCGTGCGGGCTGCGAGGATGGGAGAAGAAGCCGGCTTCGACCTGCTGGAACTGCACGCCGCGCACGGCTATCTGCTCTCGTCGTTCATCACGCCGCTGCGCAACAAGCGCGCCGACGAGTACGGCGGTTCGCTCGAGAACCGGCTGCGCTATCCGCTCGAAGTGTTCGCCGCCGTGCGCGCCGTCTGGCCGGAGGACAAACCGATGTCGGTCCGCATCTCCGCGACCGACTGGCATCCCGACGGCATCACCGGCGACGACGCCGTCGAGATCGCGCGCGCCTTCAAAGCCGCGGGCGCCGACCTGATCAACGTCTCGACCGGACAGACCGATCCGCAGAGCAAGCCGGTCTACGGGCGGCTCTACCAGACGCCCTACGCCGACAAGATCCGCAACGAGGTCGGGATCGCCACCCTCGCCGTCGGCAACGTGACCGAGGCCGACCAGGTCAACGCGATCGTCGCCGCCGGACGCGCCGACCTGGTCGCCCTCGGGCGCCCGCATCTGGCCGACCCGGCCTGGACGCTCCACGCCGCCGCCGCCCTCGGCTACACGGAACAATCCTGGCCGGTGCAGTATCTCCCCGGCAAGATGCAACTCGAACGCAACCTCGCCAAGGCGAAAGAGTAGTGGCGAGCGTCGACGTTCGCCAGCGGCACGCGCTCGTCACCGGCGGGAACCGCGGGATCGGGCTTGCGATCGCATCGGCGCTGGCGCGTGCCGGCGTTCGCGTGAGCGTCGCGAGCCGGTCGGGCTTTGCACACGGCGTCGGCGCGGAGTTCTTCCACGGGACGGCCGACATCTCGGACGAGGCGCAGATCGCGGCGGCGTTCGCCGCATGCCGGAAGGCGAACGGACCGGTCGAGATCCTGGTCAACAACTCCGGCATCGCGCAGTCGGCGCCGTTGGCGCGGACGACGACCGAGATGTGGAATCGTATCATCGCGACCAACCTGACCGGGACGTTCCTGTGCACGCGGGAGGCCTTGGCGGATATGATCCCGGCGAAGTGGGGCCGGATCGTCAACGTCGCCTCGATCGCCGGCCTCTACGAGGCACCGTACATCGGCGCATATGCCGCCTCCAAGCACGGGGTCGTCGGACTGACGCGATCGCTTGCGGAGGAGTTGCGGGAGTTCGGGATCACCGCGAACGCGCTCTGTCCCGGCTACGTCGAGACCGACATGATGCAGCAAGCCATCACCAACATCGTCAAGCATACCGGCGTCACGCCCGAGGCCGCGCGCGCGCAGTTGGCGCAGACCAATCCCGGCGGCCGGATCGTGCACGTCGACGAGGTCGCGGCGGCGGCCGTGGAGCTCATCGCGGGCGATGCCACCGGGCAGTGCGTCGTGCTGCCCGCCGAGACGACCGCATGACCGACGGCCTTCGCATCGCCCGGGACGGCGCCGTTCTTTCGATCGTCCTCGACCGGCCCGAGCGCAAGAACCCGCTCACGTTCGCGATCTACGCAGACCTGCGCGACCGCTTTCGCGCCCTTGCCGGCGACGCGACCGTCAAGGCGGTCGTGCTCTCGGGCAGCGGGGGCAACTTCTGCTCCGGCGGCGACGTCCATGAGATCATCGGCCCGTTGACGACTTCGACGCCGGACGAGTTGCTGGCGTTCACGCAGATGACCGGCGATACGGTCAAGGCGATGCGCGCCTGCCCGCAACCGATCGTCGCGGCCGTCGACGGCGTCTGCGCGGGAGCGGGCGCGATCCTCGCGATGGCCTCGGATCTGCGCTACGGCACGCCCTCGGCGAAGACCGCGTTCCTGTTCGTCCGCGTCGGCCTGTCGGGCGCCGACATGGGCGCGTGTGCGCTCTTGCCGCGCATCATCGGCCAGGGACGGGCGGCGGAGCTGCTCTACACCGGACGCGCGATGACGGCGGATGAAGGGCTGGCCTGGGGGTTCTTCAACCGCCTCTTGCCCTCCGACCACGTGTTGGCGGAAGCGCTGACCACCGCGCGCGGCATCGCGAGCGGCCCGACGCAGGCGCACGCGATGACGAAGCGGATGCTCCACCGCGAGTGGGCGATGGAGATCGACGACGCGATCGATGCCGAGGCGCGCGCGCAGGCCGCATGCATGCAGACCAACGACTTCCGCCGCGCCTACGAAGCCTTCGCGGCGAAGCAGACGCCCGCGTTCGAGGGGGACTGATGAGCGACGTGTCGTTCCTCCGCTGGCCGTTCTTCGAAGACCGGCACCGCGTCTTCGCGGCGGCGATGGCCGCCTGGGCCGACAACCGGCCGGCCGATGATGAGGGCGGCGATATCGACGCGCAGTGCCGCGCCTGGGTCCGCGCGCTCGGCGCGGGCGGGTGGCTGCGGCACGCGGTTCCGCCGGCCGACGTTCGCACGCTCTGCCTGGCGCGCGAGACGCTCGCCTACCGCAGCGCCCTCGGCGACTTCGCGTTCGCGATGCAGGGGCTGGGCGCGGGACCGATCGCGCTGTTCGGCGACGACGCACAGAAGGCGGCGTACCTGCCCGACATCGCCGCCGGCGAGAAGATCGCCGCCTTCGCCCTGTCCGAGGCCGAGGCGGGCTCCGACGTCGCGGCGCTGGCGACCGCCGCCCGGCGCGACGGCGACGCCTACGTCCTCGACGGCGAGAAGACCTGGATCTCGAATGCCGGCATCGCCGACACGTACGTCGTGTTCGCGCGGACCTCGGAGGGCGGCCATCGCGGCCTGAGCGCGTTCGTCGTCGCCTGCGATGCGGAGGGCTTCGATGTGGTCGAGCGGATCGAGACGATCTCGCCGCATCCGCTCGGACGCCTCCGCTTCGCCGGCTGCCGCATTCCCGCAACGGCGCGGATCGGCGCGGAAGGCGACGGCTTCAAGATCGCGATGGCGACGCTCGACGTCTTCCGCAGCACGGTCGGCGCCGCCGCGCTCGGCTTCGGGCGCCGCGCGCTCGACGAGAGCGTGACCCACGTCAAGGCGCGCGCGCTCTTCGGGGCCCCGCTGGCCGATCTCCAGCTCACGCAGAGCGCGATCGCCGGAATGGCGTCCGACGTCGATACGGCGGCGCTCCTGGTCTATCGCGCCGCCTGGACCAAAGATGCCGGCGCCGAGCGCGTGACGCGCGAAGCGGCGATGGCGAAATGGGTCGCGACCGAAGCCGCCGGGCGGGTCGCCGATCGCGCCGTGCAGTTGTTCGGCGGCCGCGGCGTGACCCGCGGCGAGACGGTCGAGCGCATCTACCGCGACGTCCGCGCGCTGCGCATCTACGAGGGCGCGAGCGAGGTCCAACAGGTGGTCATCGCGCGCCAGACCCTCGGGCCGGCCCGATGAGTTCGGCCCACCGCGACCCGTTCGCGCGCGAAGCGCTTCCGCCGGTCGACCGGCAGCCGGAGCTGCGGTTCGATCTGCCGGCGCTCCGGTATCCGCAACGGCTCAACGCGGCCGACGTCCTGCTCGACCGGCACGTGCGCGACGGGCGCCGCGACCGGCGCTGCATCCTCGCGCCCGGCGGAACCGCCTGGTCGTACGCCGATCTGCTCGATCGCGCCAACCGCATCGCGAACGTGCTGGTCGACGACCTCGGCGTCGTGCCCGGCAATCGCGTGCTGCTGCGCGCGCCGAACACGCCGATGCTCGCCGCCTGCTGGTTCGCCGTCGTCAAGGCCGGCGCGATCGCGGTGACGACCATGCCGCTCTATCGCGCGGGCGAACTGCGCCACATGATCGACAGGGCGCAGGTCCGGCACGCGCTCTGCGACGCGCGCATCGCGGACGAGCTCGCGAACGCGACCGAGGGCGCGGACGTGCGGACCGTGCTCTTCGGGAGCGAGGACGCCGAACTCGAGGGCCGGATGGCCGGCGCCTCGCCGGTCTTCGAGAACGTCGAGACCGCTGCCGAGGACGTGGCGCTGATCGGGTTCACGTCGGGCACGACCGGCTCGGCGAAGGCGACCATGCACTACCATCGCGACCTGCTGGCGATCTGCGACACCTACGCCGCCCGCGTGTTGAAGGCGCATCCGGACGATCTGTTCACCGGATCGCCGCCGCTCGGGTTCACCTTCGGGCTAGGCGGCGAACTGATCTTCCCGCTGCACATCGGCGCGGCCACGCTGCTGCTGGAGAAGGCCCCACCGGCTGAACTGCTGCGCGCGATCGGCGAGTACGGCGTCAACGTGGTGTTCACCGCGCCGATCGCGTATCGCGCGATGACCGCCATGCTGGCCGATGCCGACGTGTCGTCGCTGCGGCTGTGCGTCTCGGCCGGCGAGACCTTGCCGGCGCCGGTCTGGCAGGCGTGGCACGAAGCGACCGGGCTGAAGATCCTCGACGGCATCGGCAGCACCGAGATGCTCCACATCTTCGTCGGTTCGGGCGTCGACGACGCGCGCCCGGGCGCGACCGGAAAGGTCGTTCCGGGCTACGTCGCAGAGATCCACGACGACGACGGCCGGCCGCTGCCGCTCGGCGCGATCGGCAGGCTCGCGGTCAAAGGGCCGACAGGCTGCCGCTACCTGGCCGACGATCGCCAGGATACCTATGTCCGCGACGGCTGGAACTATCCGGGCGACGCCTATTCGCTGGATGCCGACGGCTACTTCCACTACATCGCGCGGACCGACGACATGATCGTCTCGGCCGGCTACAACATCTCCGGACCGGAGGTCGAGCAGGCGCTGCTCGCCCACGCCGGCGTGAAGGAGTGCGCGGTGGTGGCCAAAGCCGACCCGGCTCACGACACCAACATCGTCAAGGCGTTCGTCGTCCGCGACGACCACGCCGACGTCGACGCGGAGGCCCTAGTCGCGTTCTGCAAGGAGCGGATCGCGCCGTACAAGGCGCCCCGCGAGGTCGAGTTCGTCGAAGCGCTGCCGCGCACCGAGACCGGCAAGGTCCAGCGGTACAAGCTGCGCGCTTAGGGGATGAAGGCGGTCGCCTCGATCTCGATCAGCGCGCCGTCTTCGAGCAGGTCCGCGACTTGGACGAGCGTCATCGCCGGATAGTGATCGCCGACGATCTGGCGGTACGCGGCGCCGATCTCTTTCTCGGCCGCCTTGTAGGCGCGCTTGTCGGTGACGTACCACGTCAGGCGCACGAGGTGACCGGCATCTCCGTTCGCGGCCGCCAGGACGGCCATCACGTTGCGCAGCGCCTGCGCGGTCTGGCTCGCGATATCCGCGCCGGCCAGCGCGCCGCGTTCGTCCCAACCGATCTGCCCGGCGATCGCGAGCAGGCGTCCGTGCGGACCGACGCTTACGGCGACGCCGTTGCTGTAGCCGCGCGGTCGCGGCCAGCCTTGCGGGTTGACGGTCTCGCTCATGTCGCGTAGTCCTGCGCCGTCGTGCCGTCGGTGCCCTTGCCGGCGTTGGCGGCGCCGAACCCGAGGGTCGCGAGCGTGGCGACCGCCAGGTTCGCGATCAGCGCGTAGAGCGCGATGAAGCCGACCAGCTTGAGGCTGCCGAGCTGCAGCGGGAAGACCGGCGCGAACTTGCCGGACGCAAGGAACGTCGCATACGCCATGCCCGATCCGGTCAGCATGCCGGCGCACCACCCGAGCAGCAGTGCGGTGGGATGGAACCACCGGGTGTAGAGGCCGAGCGCGAAGGCCGGGAAGATCTGCAGCATCCAGGCGCCCCCGAGCAGCTGGAGCGTGATCGCGTACTGGACCGGGAGTTCGACCACGAACACCAGGGCGCAGGCGCAGACGACCAGCGTGAGCATCTTGGCGATCCGCGTCTCGCCGGGCGGCCGCTGCGCCGAGAACTCCTTGAAGACGTTGCTCGCCAGCAGATTGGCCGCGCCGATCGCCATGATGGCGGCCGGCACGAGCGCGCCGATCACGATGGCGGCGTTGGCGACCCCGGCGAACCAATCGGGGAAGTACTTCGCGAAGAGCAGCGGCACGATCGCGTTCGGGTCATTGGTCGCGATCCCGGCCGCGATCGCGCAGAACCCGAGCAGCGCCAGGAAGCCGAGCAGCAGCGAGTAGGAGGGCAGCAGCGCCGCGTTGCGCTGGATGACGAACCTGCTCTTGGCCGCGAGCAGGCTGGTGATCGAATGCGGATAGATGAAGAGCGAGAGGCACGAGCCGAACGCCATGGTGGCGTAGGCGAAGTACATCCCGGGCGAGAGCAGGATGCCGGCCCGCGCCGCGCCGGCGGCCGCCGGCCGGGCCGCGAGCGCCGCTTGGACGCTCGCGAACACGTGCCCCCAGCCGCCCAGCGCCGCCGGGATGACGACGATGGCCGCGATGACCGTGATATAGATCAGCGCGTCCTTGACGAACGCGATCATGGCCGGCGCCCGCAGACCGCTGGTATACGTGTACGCCGCGAGCACGACGAACGCGACCCCCAGCGCCGCGAAGCCGCCGCCGGCGCCGAACGCGCCGCCGATCTGCGAGAAGACGGTCTTCATGCCGATCAGCTGCAGCGCGATGTACGGCAGGGCCGCGATCACCCCGGTGACGGCGATCGCGACCTCGAGGGTGCGATCGCCGTACCGGTCGCGCACGAAGTCCGCGCTGGTGATATAGCCGCGCTTCTTGGCGACCGTCCAGAAGCGCGCCAGCACGATGAAGACCACCGGATACGCGATGGTGGCGTATGGGACCGCGAAGAAGCCGAGCGCGCCGGCGCCGTAGACCAGCGCGGGCACGGCGATGAAGGTATAGGCGGTATACAGATCGCCGCCCAGCAAGAACCACGAGACGAGCGTGCCGAAACGCCGGCCGCCCAGCGCCCACTCGTCGAACTGCTGCAGGTTCGCCTTGCCCCAGCCCGAGGCCAGGAAGCCCATCACCGTCACCCCGACGACCAGGACCAGGAAGATGATGGTGCCGCTAGACATCGGTGCGCTCGCGGGTCATCAGGAGCACGAACCAGAGCAGCAGCGAGGTCAGCACGACCCAGAGCAGCTGATACCAGTAGAAGAACGGCAGGCCGTAGAGCGCGGGATCGGCGTGGTTGTAGAACGGCGGCCAGAGCGTCGCCGCGAACGGCGCGATCAGGAGCCAGTACCAGGCGCGTCTTTTCATCCGCGCTACCGTTCTACGCCGACCGTCCGCCAACTCCACAGGGCCGCGAGCGACGTCTTGCCGAGCAGATTCGAGACCAGCATCCCGGCCAGGCAGACGCCGGCGCCCAAGAGCTGGTGGCCGTCGAACCGGGCGTGGAGGATCGGGATCGAAAGCACGCCCGCGATGACCGGCGTGAGGAACGAGAAGAGCGAGACGCGACCGGCGCCGATCAGGCTGATGCCCCAGCTCCAGACCGGGTAGGTCAGCATGATCGGGAAGAAGACGGCGAATGCGAACGCGCCCCACGATCCCGGCGAGACGGCCGCGAAGTCCGTGTGGGCGATCGCGCCGATGCCGCTCGGGACGATCATCACCGTTCCGATCGCCATCGTGATGGCGAGCAGGTTGAGCGGCGTATAGCGGTCCAGCAGCTTGGCGCTGAGCACGTTGTAGCCCGCGAAGATCAGGGCGGCCGCGAGCGTCAGCGCGTCGCCGATCTGGAAGGTGACGTGGCCGGCGAAGACGCCTTCGAAGATCGCGACGCCGGCCAGCGCGACCGCGGCGCCGAGCCAACGGCCGCTGCGAACGCGCTCGTGGCCGCCGATCGCCAGGATCGCCAGCGTGAAGATCGGCGCGAACGACCCGAGCAAGGCGGACGCGAAGGGGGTGGTATGGGCCAGCCCGAGCACCCACAGATATTGGTAGACGCCGTATCCGCAGGCGCCCGCGCCGATCAGCAGCGGCAGGTCGCGCTTCTCCAGGTGCAGCTTCTCGCCGGAGAGGCGCAGCAGCACGAGTGCGAGCGGCGTCATGATCAGGAACCGCAGGGACATGAACGCGAGCGGATCGATCTCGGTCAGCGCGTGCTTGATCAGGACCGTGTTGAGGCCCCAGCAGAAGACGACGTAGAACAGGGCTCCATAGACTGGCAGGCGCGACTTCACGATGCGAGGTACTTCGTCGCACGATGTCCGATGTCGTGCAGACGTTTGTCCAAAACGAAGGCCTCGCGCTGTCACTGGAGACGCGCGGCCGCGGCGCGCGTCACGTCCTCTTCGCGCACGGATGGATCTCTTCGCGCCGGATGTGGTACGACGTCGCGGAACGCCTCGACCCCGCGCGCTTCACGCTCCACCTGCTCGACTTCCGCGGCTGCGGACGCTCCGATCGTCCCGAACGGGGTCACGACCTCGAGGGCTACGCCTCGGACCTTCGGACGGCGCTCGGGTCGATCGACGCGCCGGTCGTGCTGGTCGGGCATTCGATGGGCGGGAAGCTGGCGCAGTACGCCGCGGCCGAGCGTCCCGCGAATCTGGAGCGGATGATCCTGGTCGCTCCCGGCAGTGCCCGCAGCCTGCGCCCGTCCCCCAAGCAGCGTGCGGCGGCGGTGGCCGCCTACGGCTCCCGGCGCAAGATCGAGGCGTTCCAGCGGGCCGCCATGATCCGCGAGGTGGCGCCCGACGTGACCGAACGCCTCGTCGACGACGCGCTCGTAGCCCAGCGAGAGCACTGGCTGGGGTGGTACGACCGCGGCCGCGACGCCGCGTTCTCCGAGCGGTTGGCCGAGATCGCCGTCCCGACCCTGGTCATCGCGGGCGACGGCGATCCGCTGGCGCCGCCGAGCCGGGTCAAACGCGACGTGGCCGAGGCCATCCCGGGCGCGCTGCTCGTCGTGCTGCGCGGCGCGGGCCACAACATCCCGGTCGAACGGCCGGCCGAGGTGGCCGAAGCCGTCGAGCGGTTCGGCGGGCCGTCCGCGGATAGGCCGTAAGACGGAAGTAGCAGCCGCCCCGAGCGACGAAGGGATGGGCTAAGCGGCTAGGCGGTTGACGCGGTGTCGACGCTTGCCCCGTTTTGTCGGAACCCTCGGCATGAAGGAGATTCAATGGCCACTCAGCCTACGTCAGACGCCCCTTTCGGACTTCAACCCAACGTAGCCGCAGGTCTCGCGTACCTCCTCGGTATCGTCGGCGGCATCATCATGTTCGTCGGTGGCGGCACCAACCGGTTCGTGAAATGGTCGGCCGCCCAGTCGATCACGATGTGGGCGACGTACATCGTGTTCTACATCGCCGTGACGATCGTCGACATGATCCTCGGCATCGCGCACCTCTGGCCGCTGATCGGCATCATCGGGCTGATCTCGATGATCGTCGGCATCGCATACCTCGTCCTCTGGGTCTGGTCGTTCGTCACCGGATTCCAGGGCAAGGAACTGCGCCTCCCGATCTTCGCCGACCTGACCAACCGCTTTTTCGCGGCGCAGCTCGCCTAGGACGATGAATTCCGCGGGCGTCACGGCTCCCAAGCCGTGGCGCTCGCGTCGTCGCGCGCCCACGCGCCCGACCGCCAAGCATTGCCCTCGATACTCGCGCCGGTCCCGGCGTCGACGTAGCGGACGTCGACGGTCGTGAGGGACGGCGTTCCCGCATCTTCCCCCTCGCTCGTCCCGGTCGCGATGCCTTCGGCGCTCGCATCTCGCTCGCCGATCAGACTCGCGTACGGCGGCACCCGCGTCGTGCGGTAGATCGCATAGCGGTCGCGCGTCGCGAACGCCGTTCCTTCGGGACCGCTCGCGGTCGCGGTCACGCGTAGCGAGATGCGTCCTTCGTCGACCGCATCGTTGCCCTGCAGATCGTAGGCGCACGCCGGCGCGCAATCGCTCCCGGCCGCCGGTCCGACCGGCTGCGTCGTGGTCGACGCGATCGCCAGCGAGACCGTCAACGCGCACGAGCCGTCGGATCGAGCGTCCGCGCAGGACGGTGCCGGCGTCGGAGCGACGAAGCCGACCGAGCGCGGATCGTCGCCGCCGGCGATCGCGCTTGCGATCGCGACCTGCGCCGACGCCAGTCCGCGGTCGAATTCGGCCGTTGCGGCGATCGCCGCCGCCCGATGAAGGCGCGCGCGAGCCAGCGCGGCGCTTGCGTGCAGCAGTGCCGTCGCGAGCGCGATGACGAACGCGACGATGACGATCGTCCGGAGCAGCATCGCGGCCCTAGGGCGCGCCGGTCGGGGCCGCGACCAGACCGGACGCGAGAATGGTGCTGCCGGGCTGCGGCGCGCGCGCCGCGACGGTCGCGGTCTGCGACTGCGTCCGCTCGCCTGCCGTGGCCGTCACCGTCACCAGCGTCGCGCCGTCGATCGCTTGCGCGTCCAGCCGCACGACGACCGGCAGGGCGGTGCCGTCCGGCAGCGGGACCGTGGTCGCGATCGCGTCGGGCACGACCCGCGAGCCGTCGTACTTGAGGATGTCGCGCGCGATCCGTAGCTGCTCGCGCGCCAGCTGCGCGAGCGCCAGGTCGCGCGCGTCCGGCGACAGGCGCCAGACCGCCGGCGCCGCTATCCCGAGCGCCGCTCCGATCGCCAGCGTCGCGATGCCGGTCGCGACGACCGCTTCGGCCAGCGTCGCGCCGGTCTGCGAGTGGAACCGCACGGGCTCATCAGTGCCCCGCCTTGCGGATGATCGGACGCTCGAAGGCGTAGGTCACCAGCGCGGCACACGCGATCGTGACGGCGAACGCGAGATACGTGAACTGCATCTGCCACGTCAGGTCGTAGTGCTGGTCCGGCGCCCCGGATGGGGGCACGTGATGCCAGACCATCTCGCGCAGGACGATCTGATGATAGAGGTAGAGATTGTACGAGATCGTCGCCAGGAAGGTGAGCACCGGGTTGGACAGCAGCCCCTTCCACCAGGCGGCGCCGGCCAGCGATCCGAGCGCGACGATGGCGAACGCCAGGCCGATGGCCCCGCGATAGTCGATCTGCCAGACGCTCGACCACTGATCGGCGTGGCGGAAGTCGTACATGCTGGTGAGCAGCCAGGCCAGCAGCGCGAAGCCGGCGATGGCGACGGCCGTCCCGATCGCCCGCGAGCGCGCGCCTTCGGCCTTGCTGACGTACCGGGTCCACAGGTACGCCGAGAGCATCCCGAAGCCGAAGATGTCCAGGTACCCCGGCAGATTCTCTTCCCACTGTCCGAAGAGCGTGGAGTAGCAGCAGTGCGCCAAGCCTTGGCGCCAGAGCAGCGCGGTCGCGAACATCCCCGCGAACGTGAGCCAGGGGGCGCGCTTGAAGCACCACCAGATCAGCGGGAAGAGGAGGTAGAACTCGACCTCGACCGCCAGCGTCCAGAGCACGCCATTGATCCCGCCGTACGTCCCCGGCCACCAGGTATGGATGAAGAGCAGGTGGGTCCCGACGTCTTTCACCCAGTCGTTCCCGGTCATCGAGACCTGAGGCGCGTAGCCGATGGCGTACGCGACCGCGATGGAGAGGACGTAGGACGGCACGATCTTCCAGAAACGGCGCGAGGCGAACGACCGCCAGGTCGGCTGCGTACCGGCGCCCCAGGCGGACCGGGCGAACGGGTAGACGATCACGAAGCCGCTGAGGAAGAAGAACAGGTGGACCCCGACAAAGCCGGTCTCCGGGACGAACTCCAGCCACGGCCAGGGGGCCGAGAGGAAGGTCGTCTCCCAGACGTGATACCACAGGACGAGCAGGACCGCGATACCGCGCAGTCCGTCCAGGACGCCGAGGCGCTTCATGTGGCCGTCTAGTGCGAAGCGTTCGGCCGGGATGCCTGCCGACCCCCGGGAAACGGCGTTGACTCGGGCATGGCGCCCTGGTATACTGCGCAGGTTCGGGCGGACCCCAGCGTGGTTCGGCCGTCTTTGCTTGTGATACGACTGCGGGCGATTTCGCTCGCTTTTTTGGGGAACTGAGTGCCGACGATTAACCAGCTGGTCCGTAAGGGCCGCGTGAAGAGCGAGAAGAAGGTCAAGACCCCGGCGTTCCGCGTCATCCTGA
>Ga0207667_10007214_pt1 | contig 13410 bp, 6 predicted proteins | sample KBSCornC52_FD_184301 | JGI IMG/M metagenome (GOLD analysis project Ga0207667, IMG submission 184301) | Corn rhizosphere microbial communities from Kellogg Biological Station, Michigan, USA - KBS Corn C5-2 (SPAdes) (version 2) | ecosystem: Host-associated > Plants > Roots > Rhizosphere > Soil ...
GCCCGCGAGCAGGCTCGGGCAGGCGCACGCATCGCCGATCAGGGCCACCCGGCTCTTGCTCCACTGGGGCACGCCGATCTGGCTCACGCGGTCGAAATACAGGTCGGTCGCCCCCTCGAGCGCGCGCAGAACCTCGCCGGTCTCCCATCCGCCGCCGGCGTAGCGGCGTGCGAGTGCGGCCTTCTGCCGCTCGACGTCGTGCATCGGGATGTCCGGCGGCTCGGCTTCGGCGAAGACCAGGAGAAACACGGTCGTGTCGGCGCTCTTCGTGATCCGCCAGATCTGCCGGCCGGGCTCTCCGTAGGTCACGTACGTATGCGGATCGCGGTGCGGGTAGCCGGTGGTGCTGAACGCCGCGACGCAGTATCCGAGATAGCGTTCGAACCGGGATTCTTCGCCGAACAGCAGCCGGCGCACGGCCGAGTGCAGACCGTCCGCACCGATCACCAGATCGTAGCGCTCGGCCTCGCCGTGCTCGAACCGCACGTCGACGCCGTCGGGACCGTCGGTAAGGCTGGTGATGCTATTCCCGAACCGCACCGGGACGCGGCCCTCGATCGCGCCGTAGAGCGTCGAGGCTACTGCCGCACGCGGGAGGCTCATCACCTTTCCGCCGGTCAACTCCCCGAGCGCGCCCTGGCCGATGCTGGTGATCCGCCGGCCGCTGCGGTCGACGATGCGGAACTCATGGATATCGAGATCCTGCCGGCGCAGTTCGTCGACGAGCCCCATCTTCGCGGCGACCTCGTAGCCAAGGCCCCAAAAATCGATGACGTAGCCGCCGTCGCGCGGCCGCATTGCCCGTTCGACCTCCGTGACGTCGAATCCGTAGCGCTGAAGCCACCAGGCTAGACAACAGCCCGCGATCCCCGCACCTGAGACGAGCACTCTGGCCGCCATCACCTCTCCTTATGCGAACAGCGACTCGAGATCCGACATCTCCAGCCGCAGCGGCGCTGCGGCGGTTTCGTCGAACAGCGACTCGGCCAGTTGTCCCTTGCGCTCCTGCATCTCCAAGATGCGCTCTTCCACAGTGCCTTCGGCGATGAACTTGTAGACGAATACGTGCTGCGTCTGCCCGATCCGATGCGCGCGGTCCGTCGCCTGTCGCTCGACCGCCGGATTCCACCACGGATCGTAATGGATCACGGTATCCGCCGCCGTCAGGTTCAACCCGGTCCCGCCCGCCTTGAGGCTGATGAGGAACAGCGGCACTTCCTTCGCCTGGAAGCGGTTGACCGGCGTCTCGCGATCGCGCGTCTCGCCGCGCAGCTCCACGAACGGCATGTTGCGCGCGTGCAGCTCCGGTTTGATCAGATCCAACATCGAGGTGAACTGCGAGAACAGCAGCACGCGCCGCCCGTCCTCGATCAGGCTCTCCAGCATCTCCAGCAGCGCCTCGAGCTTCGCCGACTCGTTCACCCCGGCGGCCGCCGGCAGCTTGAGCAGGCGCGGATCGCAGCACACCTGGCGCAGCTTCAGCAGCGCGTCGAGCACGACGATCCGGCTGCGGGCCAAGCCGCGCCGCCCGACCTCGTCGCGCACGCGCTTGTGCATCGCCAGGCGGATCGTCTCGTACAGGTCGCGCTGCTCGCCGGCCAGCTCGACGCGCTGCACGACTTCGGTCTTCTCCGGCAGCTCGCTCGCCACGCGCTCCTTGGTGCGGCGCAGCAAGAACGGCCGGATCCGCACCGCGAGCGCGGTCCGCCGGACGCTGTCGTCCTTCTTCTCGATCGGCGTGCGGAACAGCCGCGCGAACCGCGAGCGGTCCGAGAGCAGCCCCGGCACCGCGAACGCGTAGATGCTCCACAGCTCTTCGAGATGGTTCTCGATCGGCGTGCCGGTCAGCGCGATGCACTGCTCGGCGTGCAGCGAGCGCGACGCCATCGCCGCCTTGGCGCGCGGATTCTTGATGTTCTGCGCTTCGTCGAGCACCGCGATGCTCCAGCGCCGCTCGAGCAGATATTCGGCGTCGCGCGGCAGCAAGGCGAACGACGTGAGCACGATGTCCGCGCCGTCGACGTCGGGCAGCCGGTCGAGCCGGTCGGCGCCGGTCAGCGACACGACGTTGAGTTCGGGCGTAAAGCGCGCGATCTCCGATCGCCAGTTCGGCACCACGCTGGTCGGGGCGACCACCAGCACCGGCGCGCGCAAGCGCCCGGCGGCCTTCTCGATCGCCACGTGCGCCAACAGCTGCACGGTCTTGCCCAGGCCCATGTCGTCGGCCAGCACGCCGCCGAAGCCGTGCTCGCGCAGCGCCTGCAGCCAAGCGACGCCGTCGCGCTGATACGGTCGCAGGGTCGCCATGAAGTTGGCCGGCAGGTCGATCGGGCGTTCCTCGACCTTCTGCAGCGACTCGAACAGGTCGCGCAGCGGCCGGACGTCGCTCCAGTTCACCGAGAGCGTCGCTTCGAGCGCCGCCAACTCGGCCGCGCGCACGCTCGGCACGCGGACCTTGCCGTCTTCGGTGAACGCCGACGGATCGTCGAACAGATCGCCCAGCGTCGCGAGCAAGCGCGCGATGCGATCGGCCGGCAGCGCCACGTGGCCGCCGTTGGGCAGGCGCGCGACCACGAACTGCGCGTCGGGCGCCGGGCCGCCGGCGGCCAGCACCTCGACCAGGATCGGCAGCAGCGGGATGCGCGTGCCCTGGACGTCGATGCCGAGATCCAGCTCGAACCAGCGCGCTTCGGCCTGGGTGAGATCCGCGTCCCACTCGTCGTCGGGTTCGAGCAGCACGTACGGGAACTCCGGATCTTCGTCGATGCGCCAGCCGTCGAGCCGCAGACGCGGCGCGGCTTCGCTCAAGAACTGGATCCACTTGTCTTCTTCCGGCTCCGGCATCCGCAAGCGCGACTGCCCCGAGCCGAGCAGCGGCGCGAATCCGACCGCGCCCAGCCGTTCGAGCGCGTCCGCTTCGAAGAGCTTGCGGCGCGAGCGCACGATCGTCTCGCCGTGCTGGACCGAGCGGAACTCGCTGGTCGCGTCGTTGGCGTGCACCGCGATATCGCCGTAGAGGAACGTCAGCTCGGCCGTCGCCACGCCGTCGCGCTTCTCAAGGAAGAGCACCGGCACCGGATCGGCGTCGACGATCTTGGCGCCGATATCGGCCTGCGGCCCTTCGGTGCCGGCCGACGCGAAGATGCCGCGCAACGCGACCTGCGCGCGGCGCGCCTGTTCGGCCGTCAGCGACGGCGCCGACGCGATCGCGGCCGCGACCTCGGGATCCATCTCCACGCCGGCCGGCCCGGCCGTACCGCGCGCCGGATCGACGTACCAGAGCGGCGCGACCGGCAGCAAGATCGAGCGCGGATGCCCGTCGAGGTGGGGGCGCTGGCGGCCGTCTTCGTCGATGCGCCAGACGACGTTCGAGTTGGGCATGCTCTCGCGCCGCAGGGCGGGCTCGTGGACCGAGCGCCAGTGCAGCCGTTCGGTCTGCATGAGCAGATCCATCAGCGTGCCGAGAATGGTGGGCGAGACGGCCTGCAGGCCGCCGATCAGCCCGCTCGCGTTGACGAGCCGGCCGATGATGCGATCCAGCGGCACGAGGTGCTTGCCGGTGCCTTGCGCCAGCGTCCGCAGCTCGATCGTGCGGGTGGCGCCGGGGTCGCCGGTCCGCAGACCGGTGACGGCGTAGGCGCTCAGCCGGAACGCGGGGACGTAGTAGTGCTCGCGAACGTCGATCGCATAACGCACGTGGTCCTTGCCCGCGCGCGCAGAAACGCCGTTGCCGTTGCGGGCGGAAAGGGTCTCGATCCAACTATCGACCGCACCATCGGCGGCATCACGCTTAAGAGCCAACCGGGCGCACTACGACAAAGCGTCTGCGTTTCCTGCAAAGGTGGCAATACGACTAAAGGCGAGTCGGCTCCAGCGAAGCGACGAGCCTTGTCATCCCGAGCGTAGCGAAGCGAAGTCGAGGGACCGGCACGCAGGCTAGGTAGATGCGATCAGGCGCCCTACCAACCCGAGCGCTCCTCGTCGAGTAATCGCGCCGCCGTACCCTCCGCGACCGCGACCGGGCTGGCCGGTCGCTCGCGCGCTAACATGCGCCGCAACGTTGAGAATTTCTTCGCCGGTAAGAAGGCCTTCGGCCACCCTGCGAGCATCGGCCATCCGGCGGTCCGATGCTGACGATTGAGCTCCCGTATAGAACCCTTCGCCGCAACTGTCGCAGAGCATCATTCGGTCCGGAATCGCGACCAAGCGCGCACCGACGAGCATGGAACGCTCCGTATCGACTTCGCGAAACGGGCCTTTCCCCACAGATGACGCACACAGTAATTTCCACGGTGCTACCTCTTCTTGAACGACAAGACCACCACCGCGCGAAGGCCGCGGTCCGCTCCGCGTCACCCTGAGGACCGCCGGAGGCGCGTCTCGAAGGGCGCACTCCATCATGCCCGAGCGCAATGAGCCCTGCCCGTGCGGTAGCGGCAAGAAATACAAGAAGTGCTGCGGCGCCCCGAGCGGCGAGGTGATCCAGCTCGCCGCGTATCAGCCCGCGGACCGGCGGGCGGTGCTCAACGCGCTCGCGCGCTTTACGGAGAGCCCCGAGTTCGCGCCGCTCTTCCACGCGACGCTCGAGCGCGCCATGGCGCCGTTGCTCGCGCTGCCGGCGGGTCGCCGTCAATTCCCGGCCGAGTATGCGGAGGGGATCTCCGACGCCGCACGGTCCGCCTTGCTCTTCGATGATGCGGGTCCGAACGGATCACCGCTCGCGAACGTTTTCGTCGCCCGTCACGGTGCGACCCTAACGCCCGCGCAACGCCGCTATCTCGACCGGATGCTCGACAGCCTGTTCGAGGTCTACGAGGTCGTCGAGGCCGAGCCGGGCGTCGGGATCACGCTGTACGGTCTGGTCGACGAGGTCGAGTTCGACGTCGAAGAGCGCACCGCATCGAGAACCGTCGTTCCCGGCATGACCTTCGCCGCTCGCGTTATGACGGGGCCACGCGACGTCGCGCAGATGGACGGCGTTCCGCTCGTCGTCTCCGCGCTCACGGCAGAACGATTGCGCCGATCGTGGAACAGGAGGCAGCCGAATCGCGATCGGAGCCTCGATATCTGCGCGACGTACACTCGATCGTTCCTTCCGCCCGAGATCCGCACCACGACCGGCGAGCCGCTCGCTCCGCAGATGCTCGTCTACGAGGTGCTCGACATCCGCAAGCTGCGGGCGGCCTTGCGCAAACAGCCGGATATCTTCGAGATCGACCGCGACCGCTTCGACTACATCGTCGGCGACGATTCGATCGCCATCCTCGATATCCAACGCACGAAGCTCCGCGCCCAGGTCCTGTCGGACGCCGGCGCCTCCCAGACGCGCGCGCTCCTCGGCGGCCTCAAGGATGGAATCGTGACCTACAAGGCGACCTCGCACGCCGGCGGCAACGTGCCGCCGGGCGGGCCGCCAATGCCCGATAAGATCACCATCATCGAAGAGCTACAGCGCGACTACTATCAAGGCTGGCTCGACACGCCGATTCCCGGGCTCGGCGGAAAAACACCGCGAGCCGCCGCGAAGGACGTCCGCACCCGTCCGACCCTCCTCGCGCTGATCGCCGACCTACAAATGCACGAGAACGCCCACCCCGTCGCCGGCGGCAACCCCGCCGACTACACCTGGATGTATGCCGAACTCAACCTCACCCGCCCTCGTCGAGCGAAGCGATGACCCCTTTGTATCCCGAGCGCAGCGCGCAACGCGTAGTCGAGGGACGAGGGAGCGCACACCCGCGCACCCGCGTCCTCTCAGTCTACGTCACTGCACCGTAACCGTGCCCATCATTCCCTCCGGGGCGTGGAACTGACAGTAGTACGTGAAGGTCCCTTTCGCGGTGAACTTCAGCGAGTACGATCCGCCCGGCGGGATCACGCCGGAACTCGTGTATGCGGTTCCGTCATACGTCGCACCGCCGGCAGCCGGACCGTCCGGGGGTCCCGGCGGCAGGGCTTGACCGGCCACCGGAAAGCTGACCGTATGCGGCGCGTTGTTCGACTGATTCGTCCAGGTCAGCGTCGTGCCGACGGGGATGGTGGTGTTGAGCGGCTGGCCGTCGAGGTTCCCCTTATCCATGAACCGCATGACGGTCGTCTGCGCCGGCGGACCGGACGCGAGGCCGGGCGCGATGCCCGCGGTCAAGTGCGTGCCCCCGGCCGGATACGGGAAGCTCGCGATCGATGCGGCGCCCACGCCGAGATCGAAGCTCAGATCGGCCGCGCCTTCGGAACGGTATTGACCCTGCCACTTCGGATACGCCGCTCCGGCCGGCTGCACGACGATCGTCGCGACCATCTCCGGCTGGTGGATCAAGCAATACACCTTGTACGTTCCGGCCTTGGTGAACGTCACCGTGTAGGTCGAGTTCGGAGCCATGAAGCCCGAGCTGATGTAGGACGTCCCGTCGAACGTGGTGCCGCCCACCGGCGGCTGCGGCGGCCCCGGCGGCGGCATCTGCCCCGCCGGCGGGATCGCGACGACGTGCGGCTCGTTCTCGGAATTGCTCCACGTGATCGAGTCACCGGCGTCGATGGTCATCTGGTTCGGGTAGTAGTCGAAAGCCTGGACCGCTTGAGAGAGTTCCGAGCCGCCGGTGGTGATCGCGAAGAATTGCGGACCCGGCGGCGGTTGCGGCCCGACCGGCGCGACGGAGCCGCCGCTGCTGCAGCCGGCGACGAGGGTCGCCACGGCGATACCGGCGAGGATAACGGATAGTCGTTTCAAGGTTGCCTCCTGGAGGGTGCTGCAGAGGGCTCGTCCCTCCGCCGAGCAGAAACGCGAGCAACATGCGCACGGCCTCGTGTGTCGCTTATCGGTCTAGCATGCACCGGCATCCGCGGCGCCGCCAGCGACGACTGCGACAACTAGCTCGCACAAGTAGACGCTAGGGGAGCGGAGCGAGTGCCTCATCGATCGCGCGCCCGAGCGGCAGGGCCGCTCCCTCGGCGAGCAAGCTGCGGACGCGCTCGGGTCCGAGCGCGGCGGTCGCGTCGTGCAGCGTCCGGGCGTGGATGGTCTGTTCCATCGCTTCGCGCCGCAAATCGAACTCGCGATAGAGCCGGTCGGCGGCGCCGGCAAGGCGGGCGGCGCGCACGTGATCTCCGCGGCATCCGGCCACGCTGCCCAGCAGCTGCAGGCCGCACATCGCGTTGAGCGTCTTGCCGAAGTCGCGCACCAGCGTCAGCGCCTCGCGTGCGGCCGCCTCGGCATGCGCGACGTCGTCGAGGGCGAGCGCATAGGACGCGACGTTGACCAGCGCCGAGGCCAGGGTCGTACGGTCGCGATTCTTCCGCGCCTTGGCCGCGACGTCGGAGACGTGCGCGAGCGCCCGGGCGAAGTCGCCCGCTTCGTAATAGGCCGCCGCCAAGTGCGCCGTCGGCACGATCGCATCGGTATCGCCGGCGTCGCGACAGCACTGAAGCGCCTCTTCGAGCGCGGCGAAGCGTTCCACCGCGCGGTCCTCGGTCAGACTGAGCGCGAAGGCGGTCAGGGCGCTGCCCAACCGCAACGGATCGCCGGCCTCGCGGCCCACCCGCACCGCGGCTTCCGCCGCCACCCGCAGGTCCTCCGGTCGCTCGAGCCGATACAGCGCGAAAGCCTGGGTGGCCAGCGCCCACGCAAGCCCGGCCGCGCTCCCCGCCTGGCGGTAGAGCGCTTCGGCCGCGACCGCTTCATCGAGCGTGCGGCCCATGCCGCCGACGTTGAAGCTGAAGAACGCAAGCGCCATGTGCAGCCGCGCGGCGACCTGCGGCTCCGCATCGGGAGCCGCCGCCAGGGCGCGCTCCGCCCAGCCGGTGCCTTCGACGAACAGCGCCGTCTGCCGATAGATGAAGCCCATCGATCCGGCCAGCTCCGCGCCGAGCCTGACGTCGTTGCCCAGCCCGAGCGTCCATTCGAGCGCGGCCCGGAAGTTATCGATATCCGGTTCGACCATCGCGAGAAAGTCGTCGTTCGGCATCCGGCCGTAGCGCGCATCGGCCGCTTTCGCGACCGCCGCGTAATGCGCCGCGAAACGCCGCGCACTTGCGTCGCCGGCTTCGCCCTCGCGCAGCCGGTCGAGCGCGTAGGCGCGCCGGGTTTCGGAGAGGCGATAGCGACCCGCATCGCCCGGGACGGCGGTGAGCAGCGACTTTGCGACCAGCGCGGCGAGCGTCTCGCGCACGTCGCGCTCGCCGACCGCAGCGGCCGCCTCGGCCGAGAACGAGCCCGCGAACAGGCCGAGCTGGGCGAAGAGCGCGCGTTCGGCCGGATCGAGCAGCGCGAAACTCCAGTCGATCATGCCGCGCAGGCTGTAGTGCCGCGGCGGCGCCGTGCGGCGGCCCTTGTTGAGGAGCGTGAAGCGCCGATCCAGGCCGGAGACGATCTCCGCCAAGCCGACGTCGCCCGCGCGCGCGGCCGCCAGCTCGAGCGCGAGCGGCACCCCGTCGAGCCGTCGACAGATGGTCGCGATGTGCTGCCGGTCGTCCTCCGAGATCGTCGAGAACTTCTGATAGTCGGCATCGGCCAGCCGATCGACCAGCAGGTCGAATGCCGGCCCGGCGAGCGTATCGTCGTACGGGAGCGACCCGACGCGAACGACGCACTCGCCGTCGACCCCGAGGGCTTCCCGGGTGGTCGCCAGGATCGTCAGCCCGGGGCAGCGCGCGAGCAGCGCCTCGATCAGCACCGCACATTCGGCCAGCACGTGTTCGCAGTTGTCGAAGAGGACCAGCATGGTCTTCGCGGCGAGCATACCCACGATCGTCTGCGAGAGGGCTTCGCCTGGACGCTCGGCGATGCCGAGCACGCGCGCAAGCGCGCTTGCGACCAGCCCGGTCGCGCCGAGCGGCGCCAGATCGACCACCCACACGCCGTCGGCGAACCGCCCGGTCGGGAGCTGTCGATGGGCGATCTCGAGGGCCAGACGGGTCTTGCCGACGCCGCCCGCCCCGAGCAGCGTGACCAGCCGCCGGCGCCCGACGATGCGCTCGAACTCGGCCAGTTCGCCCTCGCGGCCGTGAAATGACGTGAGGAGTTGGGGCAGGTTGTTCGGCGCCGGCGGCTCGCTCCGCATGCCGCTGCGGATGGGCCGCTGCCGGCCGGCCGCGGCCGCCCGAGCGAGTCGCTCGCGCCGGCCGGGATCGAGTTCGAGCGCGTCGGCCAGCCGTTCGAGCGTCTCCCGTTGCGGCCCGCGCCGGGCGCCCCGCTCGAGCGCGCTAACGGCCCCCGGACTCAGGCGTGCGCGATCCGCCAGCGACTCCTGCGAGAGCCCCGCCGCCGCGCGATATTCTCGCAGCAAGTCGCCGAATCCGCGATCCGCACGGTCCCTCTCCATAGGCGTAAAAGCCTTCGCGCTTGCACCCGCAATTTCTTAGTGGACAGCGCCGCCGGGACGAGGGGAGTTCCGACAAAGGGCGCAGCCGACCAACCGGGCAAATAGGCGGGATGATTAAACCGCTGCTTATGACGGCCGCTGCCGTCGCATTGCTCGTCGCCCCCGCCGGCGCCAAGAACACCACGCCCCCGGGCACCTGCGCCGTGAGCTACCCCCAGACGGCCATCCCCGGCGACCCGAACGAATCGGCCTACGGCGTCGACATGACGATCCGCGCCGGCCGCACCGGCAACTGGCACAAGCACGACGCCGTCGAGTACCTCACCGTCACCAGCGGTGCCGGCACGCTCGAGATCCTCGGCAAGCGCCCGGTGGCGCTCGTGGTCGGCAAGACCGTCATGATCCCCGCCAACGTCGAGCACCGCATCCACGATTCGAGCGCATCGGCGCCGGTCATGTGGAGCGGCATCTTCATCGGCTCCGCCGCGAAATCGACCCGCGTCAAACTGGCCGAAGGCGAGACCGCCTGGACCCCGGGCTGCCCCCACTAGCATTTTCAGATAGCTGGCGCGCGTTTCGGTCCTTCACAATAAAGACCTCGCCTCCCGCAGGGAATTGAGAGCCTCGCGCGCTGTTCGCTCAGCGTTCTGCGATAACGCCGCCGCGTCGGCCCAGGCACCGCCTTCAACTGCCTCGACGAGTGAGTCAAGGAGCGCCGCCAGTTCGCGCCGCTCCTCTCCCGTCAAGTCTCCTATGCGACGCTGCAAGAAGGGCGCGAAATCCCTAAGCACCCGCAACGCGTGACTGCGGTGAGTCTCGTTGCCCAGCATCTCCCTTACAAGTTTACCCTTGTCGAGGATAAGCGCCACCCTTGAGACAGACCCCGCGCTCCCGGCCTCCAACAGCAAGTATAAGCGTAATGCCTGGGTATCGATTTGAAAGGTCTTGAACTCGGGCAATTTGCGAGCCCTTGCGTAAGACGTCTCAATGAACTTCTCGGCCGAAGCCAAATCGCCCATCTCGATCATAGCGATCGCATATTGAAGCCAGAATAACGGTTCATCATTGACCTGCGCAACGGTCCGGAGGCGCTCGTATAGCCCCACGATCTCTAGCAGGTAGTCTGGCGTCTGTCGCAATAGTTTCTTTAGGTTTGTCATTTGCATCAACGCGCTCATCGCGCTACGATATCGGCGATCGCTCTTATGCGCCACTGCTGTCACTATGAGATCGAAAGCGCAATTCAGTACTTCGCCAGGTTCGAACTGCTCGGCCATAAGATATTCCGCGAATAGCGCCGAACGCACGTAGACGCCATCGTCTCCTGCACTGAACATATCGGACGCGAATTCGTCGAGTTTCCGCAACTGGACATATAAGTCCAGACCCGTCGACACGCGAATAAAGGATGCAGCGTCATCGTCTTGGCCGAGCGCCTTTAATAGACTACTCATAATGATGACACGCTTCACGTCTCCATCTGTAAGGCGCATAGCAAGCGCGTCGTTTATATTTTTGCGCACCCCCTCGTTTCGATATAGCGTCAACACAACATCTCGGACATCCCGCGCCCGGACGATCGTGTCTTCCATATCATCCACCGTTGCACCAGCGGAGCTCAGCAGATCAAAGAAATCGCGGCGGTCGTCATCATGCAGGCGATTTAGGTCCTGCTCATGACGATTGCTGGGTAGTGCCTCCTGCAGTTCATGCCTACGAACGTCCTGGATCCCGGTTCGCATCGTTATGACCAGCTTTGCACCCGGAAGGGCCGCCAATATTCGTTTCGAAAGCGCCACGCCATCTATAAAGGAATCGATCATAATTACGGGCGACTCGAAACTCCTCAGGACCTCGATTTCTTCCTCACGGATCTCAGGTCGTGGCTTCAGCAAGAAACACTGGTATCCGTCGGAGCTGAGAAAATACGCAAGAATATAAAGAAACAGCGTCTTGCCATTGCCGATATTCGAATGCAGTAACACGCAATCCACTGCGTCAAGGGACTTTCGAACCGCACCTACGTCGTACTTGCGAGGAATTAAGTAACGTGCGTCCGGCAATGCCGACAGACACCGCTGCGCGTTAAACGTCCCAAACGTCATCAGGCGCATAACTTCGTCGGCGGTCGGCGGGAGAAGCGTCTTCTTATCCTTGAACGGATCTAAGTATACAAACGAGCGAAGCTTATGCGGATCGCTGATCGGGCGCGGAGCCGGGATTCCACTAATCGCTCGTCCAAAATTTTCAGAGGCGATAGGCAGAATATTTCCGTATGATCCCAACCGACTTCTCGTTATTGGGTCTAGTTCTGCTCCTGAGGCGAAGTAGGTCTTCTTCGTTACAGATGGGTCCTGGAGAAGCAGAGCAGAAATATGGTGATCCGAGAGGGAGTATCCAACAAAGAAGCAGGCAGCGCTGAAGCGCAGGTCGCGCACGAACTCAGAGAACCAGGTCGACTTCTTGAGTTGCTGTTCAACGTAGGACTTTTCGCCCAGAACCAGACGCGACAAGGCGTTCTCTTCCGTGAGCCCGCGAAGGTCTCCGTGTAGGTGAATCACCGACCCGGCCCACAGTTCACGGGGCTTCTGGTCCAGGTACGAAAAGGACCGCACCGCTCTCCCGGCTTTCTTTAAGCCGACCTCGAGAGCGTCGTCATAATTTGTTGTATATATCCTACGCCAGGGTAGAGACGTGATGATTTCCTGATGACTCTTTAGCTGAGCGACGGTAAATGACTCATACAACAGGTTGTATAGAGTCGCGGGAGACCGTTCATTTAGGGCTTCGGCAATGTCGCGGAAATCGAAATCACCGGCTTCCATGTTCAGCAGAGATGCCATCTTTGCACGCAGCTCGGCACCTGTAGGCACTGAACTGCCTGCTATGTTCGTGGCACCGCGCGTGAATCCAGAGCCCACGAATAGGATTGAATCAGCAATATTTAGCGTCCCGGGCAGGCTTTCGCTCAAAAGCGCCTCCGTTCTGAACTTAGGAAAGGCTCGAAGGCATCCTGTCGAGAGCACCGTGCAGGAATCCTTCAGCCCCAGCCAACAATCGTGTTCGGGACGCCGCGGGCCCCTCCGGCGCAATGACGGTGTCGTAGCTATTGATCGAGCTTAAGTAGTCTAGCAAAGGGGCCGTCCTTGAGTTCTATTACGCAGGAGCAACACGGCGATATCGTCGTGCTCACGTCGGCCGCCGTGGCAGCCGCATCTCAGAACGCGTCGATGTGGAACGAGGATCTGCGCCCGTGCACCCTCGCCGAACACTCCTGGTCTGGGGGCAAGTTCGCCTCGCTCTGGATCGGCATGTGCCTGTGCCTGCCGACCTACTCGCTCGCCGCCTCGATGATCGCCCTGGGCATGAACTGGTGGGAAGCCGTGCTAACCATCCTCGCCGGCTGCGTGATTGTGATGGGCGCAATTCTCCTCGTCAGCCACGCCGGCACGAAGTACGGCATCCCGTATCCGGTCTTCGCGCGCTTGTGGTTCGGAACGAAGGGCGCGCATTTGCCGGCACTTGCAAGAGCGGTGATCGGCGCTGGGTGGTTCGGCATCAACTCCTGGTTCGGGGGCCAAGCCCTCAACGCGATTCTCGTCCATGTTTGGCCGGGCTGGACCGGGGGCTCGGGTGATCTCGCGATCGCGTTCGCAGTTTTCTGGGCGCTCAACGTCGCCACCGCTATGCGCGGCCCACAGGCGATCGGCAAGCTCGCACAGATCGCTGCGCCGACGCTGACCATCGCAGCCATCGCGCTGCTGATCTGGGCCGTCGACAGCGCCGGGGGCTTCGGCCCGATGCTAGCCGCACCGGCGAAGGTGCACGGCGACCTCTTCTGGGTCGACTTCTACGCATCGGTCATCAGCGTCATCGCCTTCTGGGCAACGATGGCCTTGAACATCCCCGACTACACCCGTTACGCCAAGTCTCAGCGCGGGCAGATCCTCGGCCAGATCTGGTCAATGCCGCTCGCAATGGCCGCGTTCTCGTTCATCGGCATTGCCGTGACGAGCGCCACCGTTCAGCTCTACGGAACGGCGTTGTGGAATCCGGTCGACCTGATCGCGAAGTTCCCGCCGTCGTCGTTGTG
>Ga0207667_10007219_pt1 | contig 13406 bp, 9 predicted proteins | sample KBSCornC52_FD_184301 | JGI IMG/M metagenome (GOLD analysis project Ga0207667, IMG submission 184301) | Corn rhizosphere microbial communities from Kellogg Biological Station, Michigan, USA - KBS Corn C5-2 (SPAdes) (version 2) | ecosystem: Host-associated > Plants > Roots > Rhizosphere > Soil ...
AAAGCGGCCGGCTACGCCACGGCGCACATCGGCAAATGGCACCTCGGCTTTACGCCGGAGATGATGCCGAACGCCCAGGGCTTCGACTATTCGTTCGGTCACATGGGCGGGTGCATCGACAACTATTCGCACTTCTTTTATTGGAGCGGCCCGAACCGGCACGACATCTACCGCAACGGCGTGGAAGTATTTTATCCCGGGCATTATTTTGCCGATCTCATGGTCGAGGAAGCCTCGCATTTCCTGAAGGAAAACAAGGCGAAGCCGTTCTTCCTCTACTTCGCCTTGAACATGCCCCACTACCCATATCAGGGCGAAGTGAAGTGGCTCGAGCGCTACAAGGATCTCCCGTCTCCGCGCAATCTTTACGCGGCGTTTCTCTCTTCATGCGATGAGCGGATCGGCTCGCTGCTGAAGAAGGTCGACGATCTCGGCCTGCGCGAGCAGACGATCGTGGTGCTGCAGTCCGACAACGGCCATTCGACCGAGGAGCGCGCGCACTTCGGCGGCGGCAGCGCTGGCGTGTACCGCGGGGAGAAGTTCAGCTTGTTCGAGGGCGGCATTCGCCTGCCGGGTATGATCTCCTGGCCGGGGCATCTGCCGGAGGGCGAGGTGCGCGGACAGATCGTGCATGCCTGCGATTGGATGCCCACGCTGGGCAGCCTTTGCGAGGTGAAGCTGGTCAACCCCGATATCGACGGGCGCGATATCCTTCCCGTCATTCGCTCGGCCGATGCGGCCTCGCCGCACGACGTCGTGCATTGGTATGTGGGCGGCGGCAAACAGCCGCAGTGGGCGGTGCGTCAGGGCGATTGGAAGCTCATTGCCAATGTGCAGTCTTCGCCCGATCCGGAACTCACCGCGGCGGACAAACAGCTCTTTCTCTCGAATCTCGCGACTGACATTTCGGAGAAGACCAATCAAGCCGCCGCGCATCCCGAAATCGTTCAACGCCTGCGCAAATTGCACGACGATTGGTTCGCGTCCACCAGGTCGTCCAGTTCCACCGCCGCCCCAGCCAGGACGCCAAAGGGAACGAAAAGTGACATCCCCCGCCTCAAAAAAAACCAAAGCGGACCCTTGACTCTCCGGCTTCAAAAAGTAGTAGGAGAGCCCCCCGAATTTCCTTAACCGCAAACAAAAAAGAAGAAACAACCGCATATGGCTCTACGATTAGGCGACGTCGCTCCGAACTTTTCCGCTGTCACCACCGAAGGACAGATTGATTTTCACCAATGGCTCGGGAATTCCTGGGGCGTCCTGTTTTCGCATCCGGCCGATTACACCCCGGTTTGCACGACGGAGCTGGGCGCCGTGGCCCGGATCAAGGACGAGTTCGATAAGCGGAACGTGAAGACGATCGCGGTCAGCGTCGATCCGCTCGATTCGCACAACGGCTGGATCAAGGACATCAATGAAACGCAGAGCGTCACGATGAATTTCCCGATCATCGCGGACGACAAACGCGAAGTGGCCACGGCCTACGACATGATCCACCCGAACGCCGATGACAAGGCGACGGTGCGGTCGGTGTTCGTCATTGGACCGGACAAGAAGATCAAACTGACCCTCACCTACCCGGCCAGCACAGGGCGCAATTTCCTCGAGATCCTGCGCGTGATCGACTCGCTGCAGCTGACCGTGAATCACAAGGTCGCCACCCCGGCGGACTGGAAGCAGGGCACCGACTGCATCATTTCCCCTTCGGTCTCCGATGCCGATGCGGAGAAGCTCTTTCCGAAAGGCTTCCGCAAAGTGAAGCCTTACCTGCGTTACACCCCGCAGCCTAATCTGTCGTAAAGAAACCCGGTCGTTCCCGCAGGGAACGACGCCTGTCTCCCGCGAATCCATCGCGGGGCTGTCAAAAAAGTTCAACGTGTCGCGGCGAAGTAGCTGAAACGCTATTTCGCCGCGCACCATTTTCGCCACATGGTGCGATAGGCATTTTCAATGCTCCGCGCGAAACGAGGCGCATCCATGAGGACGGACGCTTCCATGCGGCCGCGCAAGGTGCGGCGCAATTCGGTGAGCCGCGTTGGATCGTGCGCGAGGTGGATCGCCTTGGCGACGTAGTCGTCCTCGGTGAAGGCGATCAGTTCCGGGAGGCCGAGATTCGAGAGTTGGCTCAGCCCGGCGCGTGAAACCGCGGTCTCGCCGGCGAGAGTCACCACCGGCACGCCCATCCAGAGCGCGTCGAGGCTCGTGGTGTGGCCGTTGTAGGGAAAGGGATCGAGCACGATGTCCAGTTGCCGGTAGAGTTCGAGATATTTGGGGCGCGCGCGTGGGGTGGCGAATTCAATCCGTGCTCGATCGATTCCCGCCTTGGCCAGGACCTCAAACGTATGTGCCCGATGACTGCCGCCATGGCTGAGCAGGATCAGCCGCGAACCTTCCACGCCGTGCAGCACACGCGCCCAGAGCTGCAGCATCGGATCATTGACTTTGCAAAAATTGTTCAGGCTCCCGAAGGTCACCCGGCCATTTTGCTGCACCGGGGAATCGCCAACTTCGATGACGCCGCCGGTGGGGGCGTAGCACCAAAAGCTGTCGATGAAATAGATCCGCTCCGCGGCTCGGAGATCGGAGTTCGGAGATCGGAGTTCGGACTCGTCTTCACACCCCATCCGCGATCTCCCAACTTCGATCTGCGATTCCAGAAAGCGATCGCTGATGCGGTAATCGATGGTTTCCAATCCCGTCGTTTCCGGATAGCCCGCGAAGCTGACCTGCACCGGCGCCGGCCGCCGCGCGAAGACCAGCAACCGATTGCCCGCCATGTGCTGCGTGAGGTCGACGAGAATGTCCACGCCATCCTGCCGGATCATCCCGGCGAGCGCCTCGTCGCTGACGCCGACCGTGCTGCGCCAGTGATCGGCGCCGCGCCGGATCTCTTCGTGGGAAGGATCGACCCGCACGCCGTCGTCGTAGCAGTAGATTTCAAACGCGCCATGATCATGCTGCCGGAACAAAGGCAGTAGATTGGTGCCCACCACGTGGTGCCGGAAATTGGGGGAAACGTAGCCGATTCGCAACCGGCGCTCCGGGCTGGGCTCGTTGGTGTGTGGCCGAATGGACGGACGAAGTGGATCGGCAAACCGCTCGCTCCAGTGGGCTCGCGCCTCGATGAGGGCCTGGTCGCTGGCCCGCGATTGAAAAAGGAGAGTGTAAACGTAGTTCGTCCCCGGCCCGGGGTTTTCCGGAGCGAGCTCCATGGCCCGGCGATAGGCGTCGAGCGCCGTCTCGACTTCGCCGCGATCTTTGAACACGCTGCCGAGGTTGTTATGGAAGTCCGCGGAATTCGGCTCGATGGCGATGGCGCGCATAATTTCAGCGAAGGCCTCATTGAGTGCACCTTGCTCGCGCAAGGCGATGCCCAGGTTGCTGTGCGGTTGGGCCAGGTCCGGCCGGAGTTCGACCACCGTCCGAAATGCGGCAATGGCTTCATCGAGCCGAAGCAGTCCGAAGAGTGCGTTGCCCAGATTGGTGTTCGTCTCCGCGCTGGAGGGATCGATTTGCAGGGCCCGGCGGTAGCAGGCGATGGCCTCGTCCATTCGTCCGGTGTCCGCGAGGGTGATGCCGAGGTTGTTGAGCGCGTCGATGTAGTCGGGCTTGATTTCGAGCGCACGACGAAACGCCTCCATCGCTTCCTGCGGACGCGCGCAATCTCGGAGACTGTTCCCTAAATTGAAGTGCGCTTCGGCGTAATTTGGTTGAAGCGCGATCGCCTTTTGAAACACGGCCAGGGCTTCGTCGCGCCGCGACTCCGCCTTCAGTGCCGAGCCGAGGTTATTGTGCGCGGACGCATAGTCGGGCTGCAAATCGATCGCCCGTCGGAAGGCACCGATCGCTTCATCGAACCGGCCGAGCTTGGCCAGGGCGCTGCCGAGATTGTGGTGCGCCTGGGCGTAGTCCGGTTGGAGTTCCGTCGCACGGCGATAGGCGTCCGCCGCGTCTTCCAGGCGGCCGAGATCACGGAGTGCATTGCCGAGATTGAAATGCGCGGCGACGTGTTGCGGGGTCACGTTGAGTGCCTGCCGGATGAGCTCCACAGCGATTTCCGGCCGGCCGGATTGCTGGGCCACGACCCCGAGCAAGTGCAGGGCATCCGGCTGCCCCGGTTGCGCCATCAGGATCTGCCGATACAACGCCTCCGCCTCGGCCAGTCGCCCCGCCTGGTGGTGCTGGAGCGCGAGTTCAAAAGCCGCTGGAATCGAAAGACGGGACATCCGCAGCGAGCCTAGAGCTGTCCTGCACTTTTGTGAAGGTTCTGGCGCGGTCTGCTCCGAAGGCGTTGACAGGGTAGAGCTCCGTCGTTCGTAAAATGAGGGGTGTCGACGGATTACCCAAGCGCAGCACGCCAGAGATCGTCGTGCAAAGCGAAATCCCAGGGCCGATCTCCAGGTTGCCCAGAGTCGCGTAGCGACGCCCCAAAAGATGGCGCTACGCGCGCTGGATTCGGTCGGCGACCTGGAGATCGCCGCTCCCGGCGTTTTGCTGCGGTTTCCCGGCGCTTGTTCGCGACTTCAGTTGCGGATAGAGTGCCATCCCCTCCCTATGCGCTCTCCCCATTCCTGGCTGCTCATTTCCCTGCTCTCGTGCTGCGCGGTGGCCGCCGATCCGGAGTTGCCGAAAGGGAATTTGCTTTTCAACGGCTGGGGACTGACACCCGCGGGAACGCACGCCGAGGTGAGCGATCTGCCGCTGAAGATGATCATCGCGCCCGGTGGAAAAATGGCGGTGGCGGTGTGCGCCGGCTACAACAATCCGGGCCTTGCCCTCATCGACGTCGCGAGCAAGAAGGTGGCGCAATTCATCCCCTTGCCACACACGTGGAACGGACTGGCGTTCGACAAGGACGGGAAGCGGCTCTTCGTTTCGGGCGGCGAATCGGGGATGGTGCACGTCTTCGGCTGGGCGAATGGGAAGCTCGACGTGCGGCCAGCGGTGACTATCGACCGGGCAGGGGTACCGCTGTTTGTTGCCGGGATCGCCGTGCAGCCCGTCACCGGAAAGGTCTATCTTTGCAACGAAGCGAGCAATGAGATTTGTGTGCTGAACGAGAACACGCTGGCCCGTGAGCAGACCATCCCCGTAGGCGAGCATCCGCATAGCTGCGTGTTCGGTGGCGACAGTCGCTATCTTTATGTCAGCGATTGGGGAAGCCGCGCCGTGACCGTCGTGGACACCAAAACCGGTCAGCGATTACGCGATTTGTCCGTCGGCATTCGGCCGAATGACCTGGCCGTGGCGCCGGATGGCCGGCTCTTCGTGGCTTGCTCGGGCGACAACACCGTCCACGTGATTCAGACCCGCACTTTGGAAAAGCCCGGGACGGACGCCGACTCCTCGCGCCGGCTCTGGGATGGCACGCGGGAGATCATCAATACCGCGCTCTATCCCGATGCGCCGGAGGGCAGCACGCCGGATGCGCTGGCGATTTCGCCCGACGGCCACACGCTCTTCGTCGCCAATGCCGACAACAACGCCGTGATGGTCGTGGACATTTTCGGCTCGAAGAATGACGAGGACGCCAGGTATGCGGAGAAGGTCTCCGTGGTGAATGGCTTCATTCCCGTCGGCTGGTATCCCTCCGCGCTCGCTGTCTTGCCGGACAATCGCACCTTGCTCGTCGGCGATGGCAAAGGCGTGGCGAATCTCGGACCCAGTTTTCCGGCTGACCAGCCGCGCCCGCAGGCAGGGGAAAAGTTCCACTTCACGCACCCGGGCAAACTGCTCCAGGGGGATATCTCGTTCATTCCGCGGCCGGACAACGCGCAGATGACCCAATACACCGCGCAGGTCTTGAAGAATTGCCCGTTCAAGCCCGAGTCGATGACCCAGGCGACCACGCATAGCGCGAGCGTGATTCCCGACAAGGTGGGCGCGCCGTGCCCGATCAAATACGTGCTCTATATCATCAAGGAAAACCGCACCTACGACCAGGTCTTCGGGGACATGACCGATGCGGCGGGCAAACCGCTCGGCAACGGCGATCCTTCGATCACCATGTATGGGGAAGCGGTCACGCCGAATCACCACCAATTGGCGCGTGATTATGTGCTGCTCGACAATCTTTACTGCAACGGAGAGGTGAGCGTGGATGGCCACAGTTGGTGCGACGCGGCCATCGCCACGGATTATAACGAGCGCTCGTGGATTCTGAGTTATTCGAGCCGCAAGGGGCATCTGCCGGGCAATGACGAGATGGAAACGCCGTCGGAGGGCTACCTCTGGGATCTCTGCAAGCGACACGGCGTGAGCTATAAAAACTACGGCGAAGGCGCGCAGCGGGTGCCATCAATCAATCGCGGGAAGTGGGGCGCGGGACGCGACAAGGAGAAAGTGGACAATTGGATTGCCGACCTGAAAAAGGCCGAGGAAGCCGGCAAATTGCCGCGCTTCACGATTATGTCGCTGGGCGAGGATCATACCGCCGGAACGAAACCCGGTGCGCACACGCCGGATGCGGCCGTGGGCAGCAACGATGTCGCGTTGGGTAAGATCGTGGCTGCGGCCTCGCGCAGCAAGTTCTGGAACGAGATGGCCATCTTCGTCATCGAAGACGATGCGCAGAACGGGCCCGATCACGTGGATGCGCACCGGACCATGGGACTGGTCATCAGCCCCTATGTGAAGCGCCACAGCGTCGACAGCACGCTCTACACGACGGCCAGCATGGTGCGCACGATGGAGCTCATCCTTGGTCTTCCGCCGATGACGCAATACGACGGGGGGGCCACGGCGATGTTTAACTGCTTCGACCAAAACGCGTCCTCCGAGCCGTACGAAGTGAAGACTCCGAAGGTCGACCTCGAGGCGAAAAACACCCCGTCATCGCCCGGCGCCAAGCGGAGCGCGAAGATGGATTTCCGCGCATACGACCGCGCGCCCGAGGACGAGTTGAATCGCATCCTCTGGGCCGCCGCCAAGGGGCCCGACGCGCCGTACCCGACGCCGATTCATCGGGTCTTTGTTGGCGCGGGCCATTAGGTGGGAACCACTCACTGATGGAGCCAGAAAGCGGAGAAGGTGTCTCGTTTTTGGAAACGTACGTCGAAACCCGCGATCGTTTGGGAATAGAATGCGTGGCGTAAACCACTGGGCCGTTGGCCTTTGTTGATGCGCGAGAGTTGAATTCTCAAGGAAGCAGCCTTTCCTTGGCATCCCTCTAGCTTTCTCAGCAGGGACCGATATGGCCCGTATTGATTCCTTTTTTAAATTCATGAAGGAGCAGAGCGCTTCTGACCTTCATCTTTCCACCGGCAATCCGCCGATGCTCCGTATTCACGGTGAGCTCGTGCGGGTGGACATGCCCCCCTTGGCGAATGACGACCTGAAAGCGCTCGTTTACGAAATTGCCCCGGAACACAAGATCAAGCTTTTCGAAGAAACTGGCGACGTCGACTTCGGCTACGAATATCCCGGTTTTGCCCGCTACCGCGCCAACTTCTTCAACCAGAAGAGCGGTATCGCCGCGGTGTTCCGTCTCATTCCGAGCAAGGTGCTCACGGCGGATGAGCTCGGCCTGCCGCCGGTGCTGAAGAAATTCTCCATGCTCAAAAAAGGCCTGGTGCTCGTCACCGGCCCGACCGGTTCGGGCAAATCGACCACCCTCGCGGCGATGATCGACTGGGCCAACCTCCAGCGGAAAGACCACATCATCACCGTCGAAGACCCGATCGAATTCGTGCACCGCTCGCAGCAATCGCTGATCAACCACCGCGAAGTCGGCGTGCATACGAAGTCTTTTGCCAGTGCGCTGCGTGGCGCGCTGCGTGAAGACCCCGACATCATTCTCGTGGGTGAAATGCGCGACTTGGAAACGATCGAGCTGGCGCTCACTGCGGCCGCTACCGGTCACTTGGTGTTTGGCACGCTGCACACGCCGTCCGCGCCGAAGACCATCGACCGTGTCATCGACGTTTTCCCCGCCGGCCAGCAGAACCAGATTCGCGCCGGCCTTTCCGAATCGCTCAAGGGCGTGGTCGCACAGAACCTTTTCAAACGCGTGGACAAGCCGGGCCGTCTCGCTGCGCTCGAGGTGCTCGTCGTCGACACGCCGATCGCGAACCTGATCCGCGAAGGCAAGACGCACCAGATTCCCGGCATGATGCAGGTCGGCAAGAAAAAGGGCAACCAGCCGCTCGACGACGCCATCCTGGATCACCTGCGCGCCGCCCGCATTTCACCGGAAGAAGCCTACGACAAATGTCAGGACAAAAAGAAATTCCGCGTGTTCCTTAAGAACCCTCCCGAAGATTGGGAGGACTAGCCGAAAGACCCTACATGAGACAACCCGAACTCGATGCTGTCCTCGGTGCGATGCTCGACACGCACCCCGGCATTTCCGATCTCGTCTTTTCCGTCGGCCGTCCACTGCAGGTGGAAAGCTTCGGCGAACTGAAGGAGGCGGTGATTGCCAATCCGGCGATCCGCAAGCTCACTCATTACCAGACCGAGCAACTGGCGCTGACCATCATTGGCAACCAGCGCCATCTTCTACGCGATCTCGTCACCCGCGGCGCGTGTGACTGCAGCTACGCGTTGCAAGAGCGCGCCCGCTTCCGCGTGAACATCTTCCGCCAGCGCGGCAATTTCGCGATCATCATGCGGAAAGGCCAGAGCGACATGCCGACGCTGAATGCACTCGGTCTCACGCCGATCTTCAAGGACATGGCCAAGGAAAAAAACGGCCTCATCCTCGTCACCGGCGCCACCGGCAGCGGTAAAACGACCACGCTCAGCGCCATTCTCAACGAGATCAACGAGACGATGGCCGTGCACGTCGTCACGCTCGAGGACCCGATCGAATACATTCACCAGCACAAGAAGGCCACCTTCAACCAGCGTGAGCTGGGTGCGGATTTCGATGCCTTCCCCAATGGCCTGCGCTCCGCGCTCCGCCAGGCGCCGAAGGTCATTCTCTTAGGTGAAATGCGCGACCGCGCGACGGTCGAAATTGCCCTCACCGCGGCGGAAACCGGCCACTTGGTGCTCTCGACGATTCACACCATCAACGCCGGCCAGTCGATCAACCGTATCCTCGGCATGTTCGACCTCGCGGAAGAAACGCAGCTCCGCCTGCGCCTGAGCGAAACGCTGCGTTACGTGGTGAGCCAGCGCCTTGCGCCGAAGGTCAACGGCGGCCGCCTCATGGTGAACGAAATCATGGGCTCAAACCTCCGCACGCGCGAAGCAATCGCCTTGGGCGAAGCCGAGGGGCGCAGCTTTTACGAGATCATCGAGGCGAATGCGACGTTCGGCTGGACGACTTTCGACCAATCGATTGCCCGCGCCTATCAGGCCGGCCTCGTGACTGAGGACACCGCCAATCTCTACGCCACGAATAAGGCGCGGATGACGCGCTACATCGATGGCGTGAAGAAGCAGCGCGGTCTCGAGAACGATTCGGAAAGCGGTCTCAAACTCGACCTCGAAGCCGCCACCCACGACTCCTACATCAACCTGCGCATGACCAAATGAGCACGCCGACTGCAAAAATGATGGAATTCCAAAGCCGCCTGGATCTCTTCGAGCCGGGCGACACGACGGCCCTGGTCTGCGTGGACGTCCCCGAGGTCCAGCGCATCGTCGTCGATCAACTCACCGCGCTGAATTACAAGATTCACACCGGTCTTTTCCTCGAGGATATCCTGCTCAAGATGCGCGCCCATGCCTATGACGTGATCGTGCTGTCCGAGCACTTTAACGCGAGTGAGATGTCGTCGAACCCGATCCTCTCCGCAGCCATTGCCGCGCCGCACGAGCAGCGCCGCAAGCAATTCGTCGTCGCCGTCGGCTCGACCTTTGCGACGAATGACGAGATGCAGGCCTTCCAGCACAGCGTCGACCTGGTGGTGAATCTCGCCGATGTCGTGAACCTGCGCCCCGTGCTCCGCCGCGGCGTCATGCGGATGAACGAATTTTACACACCCTTCCGCGAAGCCGTGAAGCTCGAGGGAATCGTCAATTAAGTTTCCACCAAACAACCAAACGACGGAGAAGACTTTTAAAACGCGGAGATACAGCGCGGCGGAGGGCGGCGCTCCTGCGCGTTCCCAAATATTTCTGGCGCATCAGAGTGGGAACGCGCGTGGGCGCGTCCCTCCGTGTCCGGCAATTTCCGACAGCAGTCGACATCCCTATCTCATTCCGTTGTGGAACAAACAGCATTTGTTGCCAATTTGCGTAGGTAAAATTGCGTTCGGCATTGCTTTCCGGCAGGGTGCTTTTAGAATTCCCATTATATGAAATTAGTGCGCTGGAAGCGCTTCACCTGGCAGATCAAGACCTTGCCGCCCCTTGAAAGACCGCTTCCGGCTCACTTCACGGTTCGTGCCGCCACGCGCGAAGAGGCCAAGTTGGTGGCGCATGTCGTGATGACCGCTTTTTCGCTCGATTCCACGTGGAGCGATACGCTGAACCAGTTCCGCGAACGTCTCGAATTGCAGCTCGATCTCGCCTTCCAGCGCGAAGCCGTTCCGGCCATCGTCATCACGCATGGTCCGCGCATCATCGCCACCTCGGTGCTCAATACCGACCCGGCGGCGGATTCGAATCTGGTCTCTGGTCCTTCGGTCCTTTCCGAGTACTGCAATCGCGGACTCGGCACGGCGCTGCTGCATGCTTCGCTCGCCCAATTGAGCGAAGCGGGGCTCCTGCAAGCGTCGGGGATCACGAAGGAAAACACGACGGCTTGCAAGTTCGTCTATCCCAAGTTCGGATCGTCGAGCGCCTCGTGTGACTTTGTGCCGGCACTCGCCGTCACTTAGCGTCGCTCCAAGGGATTTTTATGGGACAACTCTTCGGCAACTACGACGTAGGCGATTTCTACGATGAAATGTTCGCCGCTCCGGGGCAGGTGCGCCCGCACTATCGGGAAGTGCTCGAACGATTCGAAGGAATGGTCGACGGCGAAGTCGAGCGCAAGCAAGCCCTGGCCACGGCGACGTTTCTCAATCAAGGAATCACTTTCACCGTCTACAGCGACAACCAGGGTACGGAGCGCATTTTCCCCTTCGACCTTTTTCCGCGCATCATCCCGAGCGAAGAGTGGGAACATGTCGAGCGCGGGCTCGTGCAGCGCATCCAGGCGCTGAACCAATTCCTGCACGACATTTACCACGAACAGCGGATCGTGAAGGAAGGGCTCATCCCCGAGGAAGTGGTGAAGAGCGCGAAACATTTTCGGCCGGAGTTCATGGGTTTCGACGTGCCGAAGGATATTTACATCCACATTTGCGGCAGCGATTTGATTCGCGATCGCGAGGGCAATTACCTCGTGCTCGAGGACAATGGACGGTGTCCCTCCGGCGTCAGTTACGTGCTCGAAAACCGCCAGGTGATGAAGCGCGTTTTTCCGCAATTGTTCGGCAAACTGAAGGTGCGCCCGGTCGATGACTACGGCCAGGAATTGCTCAATCTCCTGCGCTACGTTGCGCCGGCAAATTGCCCGAAGCCGGAAGATCCGACTGTGGTGCTGCTCACGCCGGGAATCTACAACTCGGCCTATTTCGAGCACTCGTATCTCGCGCGCGCCATGGGCATCGAGATCGTCGTCGGCCAGGATCTCGTGGTGCGAGACGACGTGGTCTACATGAAGACCACCAAGGGACTCAAACGCGTCGACGTCATCTACCGGCGCATCGATGACGACTTCATCGATCCCACCGTCTTCCGCAAGGATTCCGTGCTCGGCGTGCCGGGCATCGTCAGCGCCTATCGCAAGGGCAACGTGAACCTCGCCAACGCCATCGGCACCGGTATCGCCGATGACAAGGTGATGTATTATTTCGTGCCGCGGATGATCAAATTTTACCTCGGCGAAGAGCCTATCCTGCCGAACGTGCCGACGTGGCTGACGATGTTCGAAGAGGACCGCAAATACGTGCTCGATCACATCCCGGAACTCGTCATCAAGAGCGCGAACGAGAGCGGTGGTTACGGCATGCTCATCGGCCCGCACGCCACGAAAGAGGAGCACGAGAAATTCCGCCAGGCCATCATTCAGGACCCGCGCAACTACGTCGCACAACCGGTCATCTCGCTGTCGCGCAGCCCGAGCTTCTGTGACGGTGTGGTGGAAGGCCGCCACGTGGATCTGCGGCCGTATATCTTGAGCGGGGAAAAGATCACCATCATCCCCGGCGGGCTGACCCGAGTGGCTCTGCGCAAGGGATCATTGGTCGTGAACTCCTCGCAGGGTGGAGGATCGAAGGATTCCTGGGTCGTGGACGAAGAGTGAGCCATGGAAGTCTCCGTTGTTTCGACTTACCTCGCCTCCGTTGCATTATCACCGCTTGCCGACTGATTCTAGCCTCTCTTCCATGCTTTCTCGCGTCGCAGATTCACTCTACTGGATGGCTCGCTACATCGAGCGGGCTGAGAACAATTCACGGATCCTCGACGTTAATCTGCAGGTCACCCTGGATGACGAAAACACCGGGGTGGACGGCGATAAAATCGACTGGGAGCCGATCCTCGCCACGCTCGAAGAACAAAAGCTTTTCAACTCGCTCTACACGGTGATGAATGCTGATACCGTCTGCGAGTTCATCACCTTCGCGAAGGAGAATCCGAATTCCATTCGCTCGTCCGTCGCTGCGGCGCGCGAAAATGCCCGTACGGTGCGCGAGTACATCTCCAGTGAAATGTGGGAGCGCATCAATGGCCTCTACCTGTGGCTGAATTCTCCGGCGGCGCGGCAGATGTTCGCGTCCAGCGCGATCGATTTCTTCCGCCACGTGGTCGATTGCTCGCATCAATTTCACGGCACCACCGCGGCCACGCTGACCCATGGCGAAGGCTGGCATTTCCTGCAGATCGGCAAATATCTCGAGCGGGCGGACAGCACCTCGCGCATCCTCGATCTGAAATACCACATTCTCCTCCCGCGCGGCGAAGAAGTGGGCGGCAACGTCGACACCATCCAGTGGCAGGCCGTGCTGAAATCATGCAGCGCTTTCGAGGCGTATCGGAAAATCCATACGGGTCAGGTCACGCCGTGGTCGGTCGCCGAGTTCATCGTCCTGCATGACAGTTTCCCGCGCTCCATCCGTTTCTGTGTCGAGGGCGTCGACGCCGCGCTGCACCGCATCTCCGGCTGCGACCGCGGCCATTTTTGCACCGACGCCGAGCGCCTCTCCGGGCGCCTGTGTTCGGACCTGAATTACACGCGGATCGCGGACGTTTTCAAAATGGGCCTCCACGAATATCTCGACGGCATCCAGCTGCGGCTCATCGAGATCAGCACCGCGATGCACTCGAAATACTGCGAGTGGATGGAGCCCGCGCCCGGGCAGGGGCAGAAGCAGGAAATCGCGTAGGGAGTTTCGCGGGGCAGAGCATTCCCTGACTCCTATTCCTCCCATTTCTCCTATACCTCCTATTGGACCGATAGGAAGAAT
>Ga0207667_10007227_pt1 | contig 13401 bp, 8 predicted proteins | sample KBSCornC52_FD_184301 | JGI IMG/M metagenome (GOLD analysis project Ga0207667, IMG submission 184301) | Corn rhizosphere microbial communities from Kellogg Biological Station, Michigan, USA - KBS Corn C5-2 (SPAdes) (version 2) | ecosystem: Host-associated > Plants > Roots > Rhizosphere > Soil ...
AGCCGGCTGGCAGGGAAGCGATCAGCGGCTGAAGGGCGGTCATGACCTGTTTGGAGACCTCAGGCGGCTGAGTCGCCTCATTGATGTCGGAACGGATCGTAATGACGGACGTGCGGTCGCGGCGCTTCAGGACCGGTTCCTCGAGGCGGATTTCCGAATGGCCAATCTGGTCGAGGGGAATCGGCCGGTCGTTCCGGCTCATCAAAGAGAAGTCCGTCAGCCGCGCCGGGTCGAGCCGTACGGCTCCGGCGCTGCGCGCGACAACGGGTACGTTGCGGATGTCTTCGCGCACCTGAGTGATAGTGAGGCCGCTAATCAGGAACTGAAGCTGCTGGCCGACCTCCGCCGGCGAAAGGCCGATGAGGTTCAGCCGGTCCTGATCGGGGACAAAGCGCAGCACGGGCGTGCGATTGCCCCAGTCGCGGTTGGCCTGGCGCACATCCGCCACGCCGCGCATGATGTCGAGGGCCTTGTCAGAGATGCTGTAAAGCTGCTCTAGGTCAGGGCCCATGACGCGAAACTCGACCGGGAACGGCGTGTAGGGACCGAACACAAGCTGCGCGACGCGGACGTAGGCTTCGGGGACAAGGCCCTGGGCGACCGCTTCACGCAGCCGATGCTTCAAGGCCTCGCGCGCCGCGGCGTTTGGGGTCAGGACGACGATCTTTGCAAAGGCCGGATCGGGCAGTTCAGGCGACATGGCGAAGAAGAAGCGCGGAGCGCCTTGGCCGATATAGCTGGTGACGATCTTGGCCTCGGCTTGCCCCTTCAGCCAGTGCTCGAGCTTCTCAACCGTCGCGGCAGTGGCTTCGATGCTGGAGCCCTGCGGCAGGCGCACTTCCACCAACACCTCGGGCCGGTCGGAAGTCGGAAAGAACTGCTGCTTGACCGCGCCCATGCCGGCGACGGAGAGCGCAAATGCGACGGCGACGACGGCGCAGGTGGCGATCTTGTGGTGCACGGCAGAGGTAATAAGCCGGCGGAGGCGGCGATAATTGGGCGTGTCGTAAATCGCGTGATGGCCGCCTGCGATCGGTGCAATGGCGGGCAGCATCTTGACACCGAGATAGGGGGTGAAGACGACGGCGACGACCCAGGAGACAATGAGCGCGAACCCGACCACCCAAAAGATGTTGCCCGCATATTCGCCCGCCGCCGAATGCGCGAAGCCCACCGGCAGAAATCCCGCGATGGTGACGAGCGTTCCCGAGAGCATGGGCGCGGCGGTGTGACTCCAGGCATAGGCCGCCGCCTTGATGCGGTCCATGCCCTCCTCCATCTTCACCACCATCGCCTCGATGGCGATGATGGCATCGTCCACGAGAAGACCGAGCGCGAGGATGAGGGCGCCGAGGGTAATGCGGTCGAAGAAGCGGCCGGTCTCGAGCATGATAAGAAAGACAACCGCGAGCGTGAGGGGAACGGCCGCGGCCACCACGATGCCGACCCGCCAGCCAAGACTCACAAGGCTCACCAGCAGCACAACGCCGAGCGCCATGGCGAACTTCATCATGAACTCGTCGACCGCCGTGCTGATGTTGCCGGCCTGGTCGGACACCTTGTCGAGGGTCATGCCGAGCGGCAATGTCTTGGCGATGCCGGCGGTCCGCTCTTCTAGCGCCTTGCCGAGGGCGAGGCCGTCCCAGCCTTGCTGCATGACCGCCGCGAGCATGAGCGTGGGCTCGCCCTGATGCCGGATAAGGTAGGTGGGCGGGTCTTCATAGCCGCGCTGGACTTCGGCAATGTCGGAGAGCTTGAGCATCCGGCCTGCGGCCGCGATCGGCGTGTCGGCGATCGCCTGAACGCTGTCATACGCACCGTCGACGCGGATGAAGACCCGCGGGCCACGTGTATCGACCGACCCGGCGGGCGTGACCGCGTTCTGCCGCTGCAAGGCGGCGACGATGTCTTGCGCCGATACGCCGAGGGTCGCCAATTTGGCGTAGGAAAATTCGACGAAAATCTGTTCGGGGCGCTCGCCGAGAATGTTGATCTTCTTGACGCCGGGCACGTGCAGAAGGTCCTGGCGGATCACCTCGGCCTGGCGCGCCAGTTCCCGCATCGGCATGCCCTTGGCCTTGAGAGCATAGAGCGCAAAGCTTACGTCGGAATATTCGTCGTTGACAAAGGGGCCATAAACGCCAGCGGGCAGGTTGCGGGTTTCATCGCCGAGTTTCTTGCGCGCCTGATAGAACTCCTCCTGCACGGCCGCCGGCGGCGTGCTGTCCTTGAGGGTGACCGTCATATACGCATAACCGGGCCGCGTGGTCGTCTCGACCCGGTCGTACCAGGTGAGTTCCTGAATGCGTTTCTCCAAAGGTTCGGCGACGAGGTCTTGCATCTCCCGCGCGGTCGCGCCCGGCCATACGGTGGTGACCGTCAGGGTCTTGATGGTGAAATTAGGATCCTCCGCGCGTCCCAGCATGAGGAAGGCATAGGCGCCCGCTGCCGCCAAGAGCAGGATGAAGAACAGGGTGACGGCGCGTTCGCGCACCGCGATGGCGGAGAGATTGAAGTTCATCACTCGCTCCTGCTGTCCGCGGTACTTCTGACCCGGGCCCCCTCTTGCAGGAGATGGGCGCCGAGGGCCACGACCGACACGCCGGAATTTAGGCCCCCGATCACGGCGGCTTCACCGCTGACGTTCACAAGCTGGACGGGGCGAAAGTGCACGGTCGAGGTGACGCTGTCCCAGATCCAGACACCGGTGTTCGCGCCGTCATCGAGCACGGCGCCTAATGGCACCTGGACCTGAGGCTGCTTTGTCTGGCTCGCTTCGCTCGACAGCCAGATGGTGACGGTCGCGCCGAGGGGCGCCGCCGCGGCGTCGCCGTCGAGGACATAGCGCGCCTCATAGGTGCGGGTCTGGGGGTCGGCGGAATCCGACAACTGCCGGAGATGGGCCGAAACGCGGCGCCCGTCACCGCCGTAGACGCTGGCGTCCGCCATTGAGCCGATCGCCGGCCGGATTGTTTCGGGCAGCGCGACCACGGCTTCGCGCAGGCCGGTCTGGGCGAGGCGAACGACGGTTTGGCCGGCGGCGACCACCTGCCCCGGCTCGCCCAGGGTTTCGACCACGGTGCCATCCGCGTCCGCGACTAGGACGGAATAGGCTGCTGCGTTCGCGGCGACGCGCGCCTCAGACTCGGCGGCGGCGAGTTCGGCCCGCGCGGTATCGAGCGCGGCCTTCGCCTGCTCATACCGTTGGCTGGATACCCAGCCGTCGTTGACCAACTCGATGTAGCGCCGCTCATCGGCCACGCGTTGAACGACGACCGCGCGCGCCGCGGCCACGGCATTGCGCTTCGCCGCGAGCCCAAGGCGAAGATCGGTAGCGTCGATCCGCATCAGCGGTTGATTGGCCTTGACCTGTTCGCCGATATTAACGAGCCGCTCCACGATCTTGCCGGGGACGCGAAAGCCGAGATTGCTCTGTACCCGCGCGGCAATGCTGCCGGTGAAACCGCGCGCTGCGCCGTTGACCGGGACCGTCACCGCCAGCCGGACGAGCGGCGGGTCCTGTCTTGGGTCGCCGGAGGCGTCGTGCTTGCGGATGGGAACGGCCGCGACCGCGGCCATTCCGGAAATCGCGATGGCGACGGCCCCGAGGACAATAACGGATCGCTTTTTCATGGCTTTCACTTCATATTTAGATTGCGAACGAACTCTATATGGGCTATATAGATGCCGATTGCAATCTAAAAATGGAGATCAGCAATGCGGGTTAGTCGCGCTCAGGCGGAGGAAAACCGCCAAACCGTGATCGACGTGGCCGGGCGCCTGTTTCGGGAACACGGTTTTGACGGCATTGGACTCAAGGACTTGATGAAAGGGGCCGGGCTGACCCAGGGCGCCTTTTATAAGCAGTTCGCATCAAAGGAGGACTTGGCGGCACAGGCGTCCGAGCGGGCGTTCGAGAGCGCCATCCTCCGATGGTCGGCCGCAGTCGAAGCCAATCCGAACGACCCGCTCGGCGCTGTGATCGCATTATACTTGAGCATGGGGCATCGCGAAGAAAGAGGCGACGGCTGTCCGGTCGTCGCGCTCGGCGCAGATGCTGCGCGGCAGGGTCCGGACGTAAAGGCGTCATTCGAAACCTGGATCAGAAAATATCTGGAAATGCTCGGGCCTTGGCTTGGCGAATCCGACGGCGAGGACTCCACCGACAAGGCCATGGCAGTTCTCTCGACCATGGTCGGAGCGATGGTCCTTTCGCGGGCGGTTAACAACAAGCGGCTGGCGAAGCGTTTCCTGCAAGCGGCGGCCAAGAGCGTGATGGGGTTGTCTGCCAGGGTTGCCCAAAAAAGACAGCTCCGATGACGATGGTTTCTCCAGCCGAGTCCCGCGGCCCGGTCGAGAACAGGCCTTCGGAAGCCTCCTCACCGCAACGTCTCGAGCGCGTATCGCTGGACGATATTGCGCGCTAGGCCCGGCCCAATCCCGTCCATCCACAACACGGAGCCCATCGCCATGGATGACGTCATCATCATCGGCGGCAGCTTTGCGGGTCTCGCTGCCGCCCTGCAGCTCGGCCGTGCCCGCCGCAAGGTCACCGTTCTCGATACCGGCCTGCCGCGCAATCGCTTCGCCGGCCACTCGCATGGTCTACTCGGCCACGATCATAAGCCGCCGCTGGACATCCTGGCCGACGCGCGGCAGCAGCTGGCGCGCTATCCAACGATCAGGCTGGTCAATGCGCGAGCCGAGAGCGTGTCTGGCGCAATCGACGATTTCTGCGTCGTCGCTGACGATAACGAAAGCCTGAGGGCACGTCGCCTGATCCTTAGCTATGGCGTTACCGACCAGATACCTGATGTTCCGGGCTTTGCCGAAGGCTGGGGCACCTCCATCGTGCCCTGCCCCTATTGCGATGGCTTCGAAGTGGCCGACCAGCATTGGGGCCTTGTCTGGTCCGGCCCGCAGTCGATGAATCAGGTCAGGCTGTTCCACGATTGGACCGACACGTTGACGGTCTTGACCGATGGCCACGACATTCCATCCGATATCCGAACTGATCTGGCGCGCCGCAAGATAGATGTCGTCGATGGCCGGATCGCCGAAATCGCCCGTCACGGGGACCATAATGCCATCGTCCTGCTCGATACCGGCTCCAGGGTTGCGGTCGACATCCTGTTCGCGCATCCGCGCATCAAGCCATCCGCAAGCCTGCATGAATCACTGGGCCTCGCCACAGTCGATACGCCCCTCGGTATCGTCCTCAAGGTCGACGAGCGCCGCGAAACCGGCATGCCCGGCATCTATGCCGCCGGCGACCTTGCCAACCCGGGCATACCCTCGGTCACCACGACAATAGCGCAAGGCGCAACGGCCGGTATCTCTGCCCAACAGTCGATGCTGGTTTAAGAGCAAGTAGCATCGATCACGCCAGCTTCAATTTCACAATAGACAAGAGCGCCACCATGGCCGCCATAAAACCATTCAAACCTCTAGACGCGAAATTTCCGTTTGGGCGCCAACTCGGTATCGCGGCCGCGCCTGTCGTGCTCATCAACCTCTTCAACGGTCGATCACCCAGATAGACGAAGGGCGCGGTGGACCCGCAATCCCATGTATCTCGGCATGGCGCTTAGCTATGCCGGCCTTGCGATCAGCTTCGACGGGCCGATCGCCTTCGCCTTGCTCCCGTTGGTGCTGATCGCGATCCAGACGCAGGTGATCGCCCGCGAGGAGCGCTATCTCGAAGCGAAGTTCGGCGACGACTACCGCCGCTACAAGGCCGAGGTTCGCCGCTGGCTCTGACTGCTCGCCAGGAAGCAGGAAGATGACTCAACTCGAATCCGCATTTCCGAATGCAAAGCAGCATGAGGAATGGAACAGTGCGATAGGCAGACGCTGGCTCGAACGCCATGAAGCGGTCGATCGGCATATCGCGCCGCGCGCGCCTATGTACTAGCGATCACCATTTGCCTGCTGCACTCGGTTTTACGGAAACCGTTAAAAAAACGCACGCTCCGACTTCAATGTTTCGGCGCGTTCGTTGAGCGCGCTTCGAGGGTACGAAAACCAAGTGGTTTCGGTTCCCCCGTGGTAGTAACACGGGGGGCTAGAACGGACCAATTAACGGGAATGCCCACTTTGGTCCACGAATGGCGTGCCATCGGTGATGAAAGTGGGCACTCATGGACGATTTTTCTTAAGTTCGGAACACAGCGGTAGCACCGACATGGATAGACGCACTCTCACGCAGCGCGGCTGTAAGCATTGCGGCATCGCGCCACGGCAATGGAACCGCTCCCGCCGTTGGCACGCTGCCGTAGCTTATTGGGGTAATCGACCCACTCCCTCTCAACTCAACACCGCGTGGAACAGGCATCCTCTGGAACCGCATTGCAACCTCCTTCTGATAGGGTAGTGGCCGTGCCGGACAAGGGACGAAATCCTTTCCACTTTCTAAGTTCGGAGAGATTTCCCACCACCAAGATAGCGCTGTGTTCGTTTCAGGGGCCTCCCATCTTACTATCTGAATACGACGGTCTTAGAACCGTTCACTAGGACTCGGCTCTCGGCGTGCCAACGGACCGCACGCGCTAAAACTAGGGTTTCCAAATCACGCCCGGTTGCGATCAAATCGGCGGGCCCATGACTATGATCGACGCGCTCCACGGCTTGTTCGATGATTGGTCCCTCGTCGAGTTCAGCGGTAACATAATGGGCGCTGGCCCCGATTATTTTTACACCGCGCTCGTAGGCCTGTTGATAAGGTCTCGCACCTTTGAAACTCGGCAGAAACGAGTGATGAATATTAATGCAACGGCCAGATAACTTCTTGCTAGCCGCGGGGCTAAGTATTTGCATGTAGCGAGCGAGCACAATTAGATCCAAGTCAAGATCATCGACCATCTGTAGCCAGGTCTCTTCCTGGCTGATTTTTGTGGCCTCGGTCACTGGTAGGTAGTGATAGGGGACGCCGTGCCATTCCACCATACTTCGCATGTCGTCGTGGTTGGAAATAACGCAAACAACATTGATAGCGAGTTGGCCGCTGTGCCAGCGATGGAGAAGATCATTTAGGCAGTGGCCAAGGCGGGATACCGCAATCATTACCCGGGGCCTCCTGTCGGCGCGTACCGCCGACCAAGTCATGCCAAAATGTATTGCAACCTCATCGAATCGTCGCTCTATGTCGGCGATAGGAAAGCTTTTCGCCGAAGGCGTAAAGGCTAAACGCATGAAGAAGCGTTGAGTCACCGGATCGCCATATTGTAATGATTCATCGATAAAGCAGGATTCGTTCCGCAGAAAACCAGTGACCGCGGCTACTAGACCGATAGCATCGGAACAAATAATTGTGAGAATGAATTTGTCATTGCCCGTATGATGCGCTTCCGAAACTTTCACTGAAATGGTCATGCATGCCTATCTTCCAAGTTCAAATTCGTCCAATTTAAAACAGAGTTGTCCGGCTGGTTTATTACGGTGGCGCCGGCCGGCTTCCATAAAACGTGTGGCGCACAGATATCATTAAAAAAATAGTTTGAGATATATAAACCTAAAGACATACCCGTTAAATCAATTACGGTGAGAGTAGTTTGCTATTTCGATATCGCACCGCCCAGTGGAGCATGCATGAGATGATTGCGCCGCGTTGGAGTGTGACGAATAGGTCTGCTGAACCTACGATCATTGGCATCTCTAGCGTCCCGTCTCTGGTTAGCTATCATGATCGAATGTCGGAAGATTTAGACGCCAATATCTCCTTATCGTTGATGCAGCTGCTGCCGCCTCACGCATTCGGTGCCGCTTGCCGAATTGAAACAAGGGATGGTGGTCTTTTGACAGCGGCCGAAGCCGGGCTTTTCCATGGGGCGACAACTGCGCGTAGGGCGGCCAGCGGAGCAGCGCGTGGACTAGCCAGATCTCTCCTAAGAAGAATGGGCATACCGCCCACAGATATCCTGCGGTCATGCGGGGGTGCACCGATTTGGCCGGCCGGGATTGTCGGATCACTTGCTCACGATGAGGAAGTAGCTGTGGCCGCCGTGGGGCCTTCGCGATCATTCGGAGGCCTTGGAATTGATGTCGAGATTGCGTCGCCACTGGAGGACGAAGTCGCTAACATTGTTGTCAATGCATATGAACGACGGCTTCTTAATAATGACCCTCATCAGCTAAAGATGGCGTTTTGTATAAAGGAATCAGTGTTCAAAGCAGTAAACCCTTTTGATTCCATATTCTTGGAATTTCAGGACGTGACAATCGACCCCGCATCAGGAACCGCCACCACTTCTTACGGACGGGTTGTGAACTGGCGGGCGGAAATTCAGCCCGTCGTTATGGCGGTGGCTTGGTGGTAGCACGCGGCCTGCACCGGACCGCAGCATTTCTCCATAAATCCTAAAATCCGATTACACCCTTGCTTCATCTGCATACGCAACGTCCGACATATAGTTCATTCTCAAAGATTCCAAAGGCGCGTGAGATTGCGATCGGGGGAGAACTCGGCCGTAGCGCTTATTGAAGTCGCAACAGTTAATATTACGGTGATAATCGCGCCACGACTCCCTTCGAAGCGTGGTGGACGGGCCAAGAGCGCGATAGCCGCGAATTCCACGCGCTTACTACCACTTCAACAGAGATTGGGAGGGTTCGCGCAGACCGCTCTAGGTATTTTCCGAGGCTCAACCGGCGGGAGTGATTTGGATAAAAGAATAGGACCACCGCGCTGAAAGCCACCAACGCGACGCGGGGCGTCCACAAACGCGTGCAGGGGTGCGATCGGGAGAAAACTCTGCCATGGCGCTTATTGAAGTCGAAACAATTAATATCAACGATGATAATCGCTGCTCGATTCCCTTCGATGCGTGGTGGCCGGATGAACTTGCGCGGCTAACGCCTACAACGCTCCCATATCCCCAGCTCCCTAAGTTGTCAAAATTAGATAGCGCCGCTCCCGAGAGAATTACCCTCTCCATTTCCTTTAATGATCTCTCCAGTCCGGAAGCACGGTCTAGACGTCTTTTGATCGGCTTTATTGGCTGGGTACAACGCGTTACTGCCGCCGCCAGCGTCTCATTACTTTATTTTGACAACCGATTCATCGAAACCCTGCATGACCTAGACCCCCATGACGTACATGCCATTCCGCTATCGATCGACGTTCCACTTCACTTATCAGCAGATCTATACGGTCAGGCTGTTGGAGAAGCAGTCGATCGGGCGCGGCGAGCGGGTGCTTATATTCAAGGTCTAAAATTGTCTGAGGATGAAGCCAACTCCTTGAGGCAGAAGGTGAGAGAACTGAGAATTGGCGTATGTCTGGTAGCAGAATTTCCGATTGGCATATTTGAGAATTGTGACTTGGTTTTGTCGGTCGATTCTTCGAAGGAAAGTGTGGCTCTCAGTTTCCCCGGCGCAAGACTCTCCGGCCCAGCCACCCGGATTATCGCCGATCACCTCGAATGTTTTCTGGAACATTTTTTCGCCCGCCCCAATGATTCACTTGAGGATATTCCTCTTATTCCGCAGCGGGAGCGTGATCTTATCGCGCTATGGAACAGTACCGACGTCGCGATTGATCCCGCAGCTAACATTCCTAATGAAATCGCTCGACAAATTCGCTGTGACCCGGCCCGCGACGCGATCCAGTGGAACGATAAGATCATTAATTATACTGAACTCAATTTGCGGGTCAGCGCTTTGGCCGCGCGACTCAGTGCCCAAGGTGCCAGGCGCGGGGTCATTGTAGGAATTTATCTCGAACGCTCCGCTGACCTTCCGATCGCGGTACTGGCGACGCTGTCAACGGGAGCGGCGTACTTGCCGCTCGACCCGGCTTATCCACCAGAGCGGATTCGCTTCATGGTGGAAAATTCGGCAACTCCAATTATCGTCACTAACAGCGCCATCGCTCGCGACGTAAGGCAGGACGGTGTCAGTGTTCTTCTGATCGATATTCCAACAGAAGAGACTGCCGCGCTGGCAGACGGCTCAACGCTCGAACGAGCAACCGTATCGCCGGAAGATGTCGCATACGTGATCTACACGTCGGGGAGCACCGGGCGTCCAAAAGGGGTGATGGTAACCCATGGCAATGTCATAAACTTCTTCGCGGGCATGGACGCATATGTGCCACACGACGACCGGAGCCGGTTACTCGCCGTCACGAGCCTCTCCTTCGATATATCCGTGCTGGAGCTATTATGGACACTGGCGCGCGGGTTCACGGTAGTCATTCATACCAATGCGCCGATGCCCGCAAAGGAAGGCGGGATGTACCGTGCATCCGTCCCTGAGAATATTTTGGCTCACCAGATATCCCATCTACAGTGCACGCCATCGATGGCATCCATGCTTGTTGCCGACGCCCCTGGCCGCGAGGCGCTTGGCAAGCTAGAGGTTCTTATGGTGGGCGGTGAAGCGCTCCCGCTCCCGTTGGCAAAGGATTTGCGCTCGCTCGTGCGCGGCAAGGTTTTAAACATGTATGGCCCGACCGAGACCACAATCTGGTCCACGGTTTGCGATCTTGAAGAAATGAGAGATTTTGTGCCGCTCGGCAGGCCGATTGCGAATACGTCGCTGCATGTCTTGGATTCGAAGGGATGCGAGTGTCCGGCGCTAATTATTGGCGAATTATATATCGGCGGCTTGGGCGTTTCGCGCGGATACCTAGGACGACCTGAGCTTACCGCAGAGCGGTTTGTCCACGACCAGTTCTCAGCCGCCTCTGCGCGGCTTCATTACCGGACCGGCGATCTGGTACGACGCCATCCTGACGGAGCATTGGAGTTTTTGGGCCGCGCGGACCATCAGGTAAAAATTCGCGGCCATCGTATCGAACTGGGTGAAATAGAAAATGCAATAGCGATTCAGCCCGAAGTTAAGGGTGCGGTCGTAATTGCGCGCGAGGATACGAGCGGCGAAAAGGAACTGGTTGCCTACGTCACGCCGCAGCCTCTGATGACGCCTGATGGTGCCACGCTGCGACAGAGAATTGCCACTCTGCTGCCAGCGATAATGGTTCCAGCGCGCATTTTTGTGCTCCCGTCCTTTCCACTTACACCCAATGGAAAGATCGATCGAACAGCGCTGCTTTCAGTTCATGTGATGGACGAGCGCATTTCCACACCCGCAACCCATTCTTCAAATGCGGGTGAGACATCTGGCTTAGGCGATAACCGGGCCAAGTCCATTCCTGAAGGAGGGCCTGCCAACGCGGAACGAGAGAGCCCTGCTACGCAAGTGGAGGAGCAAATCGCTCGCTTTTGGAAGGAACTCCTGAACGTCAAAACGATAAGACCGAGCGATGAGTTTTTCGCATTGGGGGGCCACTCCCTTACTGCTGTTCACCTGTTCGTAAAAATACGGGAGAAGTTCGGCGTCGACCTTCCGCTCGCCTCTCTATACGAGGCTGGTACATTGCGACAGTTGGCTTCCCTAGTGGAGGATTGTAGCAATCGCCAAACCGGCCGCCAATTAAAGGCCGGCTCTGTCGCCGACCATGAGTTAGGTGATGCGCCCGCCTGGAATCCACTCGTGCGTATGAACCAAGGAGCGCCGGGTCGCGTACCCTTCTTTTGTATCCATGGTGCCGGCGGGAATGTGCTGCGGTTCAATGGCCTTTCAAAAGGATTAGGCGCCGACCAACCCCTATATGCGCTGCAGGCAAGGGGCGTTGATGGGCGACTCCAACCACTCGCTACGATCGAAGCCATGGCCGATTCTTACCTTACCGAGATTCGGAAGATTTGGCCCACCGGACCTTATTATTTGGCAGGATATTCCTCGGGAGGAGTAATCGCATTCGAAATGACTCGAAGACTGCTGGAAGAAGGTAACACCGTGCCGCTTTTAGTTATGTTCGACACGATCTTGCCTCTTTTGGCCCATCAAAAGCGCACGAAGCTCATGCGCTTGCTGGGACTTCGTCATTGGACCATCGAACATGCTCGTAAATGGCCTCAACGCCAGGCGGAGCGGCGCGATGCAGAATTAAGAAGAGCCCTTATTCGGGTGCATCTCGCCCGCAGCTATGTCATGCCAGAGGATCTTCGACCGCTCTACCTATATGACGCTTGCAAGCTAGCGGAGGCACAATACCGACCTGGTGTATTGGAAGTGCCACTCGTTCTATTCCGTGCCAGCGATCAGCAGATTTCCTTGGGAGAGAGATTTTTAGGATGGGATCGCTTGGTAACCTCGCCGATCGAAGTCTATGATATTAAGGCTGACCATGATGAACTGTGGTCACCGACAAATGTCGAGTTAATGTCCGCCGTATTGCGAGAGAAGCTCGCCAAGGCAGTCGTTTGTCACGCAGCAAAGTAATCGAAATCGGCAATTCAACCTTAATGGATTCGCTGATCTTGAAAGAGTTATACGTGGGTCCCGTCTAGGTGATCTTACCCCCTTTGAAGTAACACGATCGGCATCACGCCGCGTCGACGACCGTCGGGTCATAAAGCCGACCCGTTTCCTTGGCGATCTCATCGAGCGCGGCTTCAATCCCGATCGCGGGATGGTATACGCTCCATCGCTGTATTATTCGTTCTTGCGCTACTTTCATCATGCGATGACCCCGAGACCAATCCACCAGTTCAAGTCATGTATCGCCGAGCTACGTTGCCGAGACAATCCGCGCGAACTTCCCGACGCTGAGGATAGTGCCTAAGAGCAACGTGCGAACCATCGGCGGGAAACGATAGCCGCAAGAGCGCTGCCACCGACATAAGCCATTGATTTAGGCCAAGGCGTATACAAGATTGGGACACTATGAACATCTTGTTGCTTAGCTCTGATTTCTACTTACCGTACCGTGTGCTGCGCTGCGCCGCAGCTTTGGGGCACAAGGTTTATGTTCTGGGAGGCGGCTCAGCGCGACGCCTTGCGCGATCAAGATATTGCGCGGCGTATGTCGAAATCGAGGGGGGTTCAGTAGAGAGCCTCTCCCTGGAGCAGCTTGCTGCAGTCATCGGTCAAACGGTTAGTCGATTTGAGATCGGCATGGTCCTACCGAGCAACCACGAAACCACCCGGCTGTTGGTCATGCTTAAGGGCAAGCTCACGGTAGCAATTTATCCCCTGCCGGATTTCGAGAAGTTTAACATTCTGAATGACAAATACAGTTTTGGCGCGCTTTGCCAATCGCTGGGCATTGCCCATCCGCATACGGTATTAATGGAGAACGTAACGGACATACGCCAAGCCCTGGCGCGAGGCGAACTCGCGTTGCCGTTTGTTGTTAAGCCTGTCGATCTGGATGCAGCCAGAGGGGTGAAGTTCATTCGAAACGAGGACGAATGCCGCCAACTTAGCGAGATCAACTATGCGCCAATTCTTGTCCAAGCTTTCATTGTCGGCACGGATTTGGACGCAACGATCTTTATGAAGGACGGCAGCGCCGTCATTCGGCAATCCTATTATCGTGAACCCAAGGGTATAGTC
>Ga0207667_10007228_pt1 | contig 13400 bp, 11 predicted proteins | sample KBSCornC52_FD_184301 | JGI IMG/M metagenome (GOLD analysis project Ga0207667, IMG submission 184301) | Corn rhizosphere microbial communities from Kellogg Biological Station, Michigan, USA - KBS Corn C5-2 (SPAdes) (version 2) | ecosystem: Host-associated > Plants > Roots > Rhizosphere > Soil ...
GTCTTTCAATATCTCGGCCACGTCGAACCATTTGTCGAACCAAATGTACGTCGTGAAATGCAGCGTTGCGTAAAAGAACGCGTAGAGCCCGAGCATTCGCCGAAACCGCAGTAGCGCATTGACGCCCGTCAGCCGGCGCAGGGGGGTGACGGTCAATGTGATGCAAAGGAACACGAGCGTCCAAAGCCCGGTAGAGCGCGTGATGAACTCAATCGGATTGGCACCCAGGCGGCCGGTCAAGCCAAACAGCACCAAACGGGCGAGCGGATACCACGCAAGGACGAAGACGCCGACCTTCGCGGGCGCGATCCAACGCTCGGCACCACGGCGGGAACGAACCGCGCCATCGCCGGAACGAACGGCGGACGGGGCGCGCCGATTGCGAGCCTCGCCGGCTGTTAGTGTTTGCGAATCGAAAGACATGAAAATCGCTCCCTGAACGCGGCTCAGAAGTACTTACGCAAATCCATCCCCTGATACATCGAAGCCACGAGCGTACCGTATCCGTTGAACATCAGCGTTTTGCGCTTCGGCTTGAAAAAGCCATCCTCGCCGATCCGACGCTCGGTAGCCTGACTCCAGCGCGGGTGGTCGACGTTCGGATTCACGTTCGAATAGAACCCATATTCGTGGGGTGCGTACGTATTCCAACTCGTCGGCGGCTGTTTCTCGACGAAGCGAATCTTGACGAGCGACTTCGCGCTCTTGAACCCGTACTTCCACGGAAGCACCACCCGAATCGGCGCGCCGTTCTGATTCGGCAGCACCTGCCCGTACACGCCGACGGTCAGCAGCGTGAGCGGATTCATGGCTTCGTCCATGCGCAGCCCTTCCGAATACGGCCAATCGAGGATCGGATCGGAGAGGCCCGGCATCTGCGAGGGATCGGCGAGCGTGATGAACTGCACGAACTTCGCATTACCCGTAGGTTGCGCGCGCTTGATGAGCTCGGCGAGCGGGTACCCGACCCACGGAATGACCATCGACCAGCCCTCGACACAACGGTGGCGGTACACGCGCTCCTCGAGCGGGGCTAGCTTGAGCAACGCGTCGATGTCATACACCTTCGGATTCTTGATCTCGCCTTCGACGCTGACGCGCCAAGGGTGAGGCCGCAAGGTGCCTGCGTTATGCGACGGGTCGCTCTTGTCCGTGCCGAACTCGTAGAAATTGTTATACGTCGTGATGTCCTTGTACGGCGTGACCGTATCAGGAACGACGAACTTTGCATTGGTCGCCGCCACGAGCTTTTGCGCTTTAGGGTCGGGGCTTGCGTAGGCGCCGAACGCAGTACGGCTGATACCGAGCGTGCCGCCCGCGACGGCGAGTCCAGCTGCACCGGCGGCTTGCAATACCCGGCGGCGATTCTCGAACACGGCACGCGGCGTAATGTCGCTAGCGGCGATATCGTCGCCGGCCAATAAGATACGTTGCTCTCGCTTGATCCACACGATGCTGCTCCTTTAAAAACGCGGGCCGGTTGCTGCTCGGGCGTCCAGCGCCGAGCGCCGAGCGCAGCGCCGTTATCCGACCTGCCCGCGTTATATACCGTTGCCGGCGGCATTCGGATGCATTCAATCGCAGCGCACGAACAAAAAACCGCCGATGGATGACCATGCGGCGGTTTCTTCATACGTAATTAGCGCGATCGAAATCGACGCCGGCGCGTCGCTTACAGCTTGCCGTAGCTATGCAGGCCCGACAAGAACATGTTGACACCGAGGAACGCGAATGTCGTCACGAGCAGGCCGGTCAGGGCCCACCAAGCCGCCGCCGCGCCGCGCAGCCCTTTCATCAGACGCATATGCAGCCACGCCGCGTAATTGAGCCATACGATCAGCGCCCAAGTCTCCTTCGGGTCCCAGCTCCAATAGCCGCCCCATGCTTGGGCCGCCCATAGCGCACCGAGAATCGTTGCAACGGTGAAGAATGCAAAGCCGACGGCGATCGATTTGTACATGACGTCGTCGAGCACGGTGAGCGGCGGGAGGCGATCGGTCAAGATGCCGCGTTCGCTGAGCAGATAAGCGACGCCGACCATGGCCGAGAGCGCAAACGAGCCGTAGCCGATGAAATTCGCGGGCACGTGAATCTTCATCCACCAGCTCTGCAGTGCCGGCACGAGCGGTTCGATCTGCTGCGCGTCGCGCGCGACGGAGTACCACATCAGGAAGCCGACCGCCGCACCGATGATCAGCAGCACGAAAGCGCCCATCGCGCGGGTCGAATAGTGTTGCTCGTAGTAGAGGTAGAACAGCGCCGTGATAAGGCAGAACAGCACGAACACTTCATACAAGTTCGAGATCGGAATATGGCCGACGTCCGCACCGATGAGGTACGACTCGTACCAGCGCACCATCATGCCCGTAAAGCCCATCAGCACGGCGCACCAGGTCAACGTCGAACCGATCGCGCCGCCCGATGGCGAACGCGACAGCATGCCCACCCAGTAAAAGAACGTAGCAAGGACGAACAGGGCGCTCATCCAGAGGATGGCGGACTGGCTCGACAGGAGATACTTCAGGAAGAACGCGGAATCGGCTCGGGACAGATCGCCGTGATAGATCTGAATCGACAGCAGCGCAAGCGCCGCGATGCCGACGGCAAGCAGCCGAACCGGCTTCCAGCGCCAGCCGAGCACGACGAGCGCGGGGACGGCGCAAACCAGCACGAGCTTGTCGTAGTAATTCATGAACGCGTGGTAGCGCGTCAGCGCGAAGCCCGCGCCGCCGGCTACGGCAAGCGCGAACAGCCAATCGAAAGCGCCGAGACGGCGCAGGAACGGGCGCTCGTCTAAAGCACCGGCCTGCGGCATGGCGGCCGGTTGAGAGCGGGAAGCGTGTGTCAAGTCCATGGTGATTACCGAGTATCAATCGTTCGAGCCGGAGGCTGACTCAGTTGTCGCACCGAGCGCCGAATCAGGTGCGCCGCCTGCCGGCGCAACGTCGTGAGACCGCGGCGGCGCATCGTACGCCTGCGTCCCGAGGGCGGCGCCCACAGCACCGCACACCTTCGCAAACTCTTTATCGAAGTCGAGCGTTTTGCGCGCCGTCGACATCGCCATCACGACGGAGGTGCCCGCGGCCGCGTCCTTGAGCCAGAACCAGAGCCGCCGCTCACGCACGTAGAACATCGAGAAGATGCCGGTGACGAGCAGCAGGCTGCCAAGATACACCACTTTTTTGCCCGGCGCGCGCGTCAGCTGGAATACCGAAGCTTGCACCTGCTTGAAGGCATCAAGCTGCAAATAGACGGGAGATCCATACAAGAAGCTGTCGGAAAGCGCGTTGATCGAATTCTGCACGAAGCGGCTCGCGGCCGCGGTCGGCTGGGCATCGCGCTCACCCGCTTGCTCGCGCGCGAGCTGCCATAAATCCCAGGTCGAGCCCTCGAGCATGCGCAGCAGAAGCGATGCCGCCTTCTCCTGTTCGGCCTTGGGCACCGAGCGGTCAATGAACGACGCGACGGACTGGAAACCGCCCGGCGGCTGTCCGGGGGCAAGGCTACCGGCGCTCTTGTCCGCACCGGCGAACAGCGACAGTACGCGCGCCGCGCTCTCCTCGAGATGCGTGCGCAGTTCCGTATTCGAATCGGCGATCGAGCGCTGCGCGAATCGGTGCGCCGCCTCAGCACGTAGCGCCGGGTTCTCGAGTGCCGCGCGCAACAGCATCCACTCCTTCATGCTGCCTTGCTCGTCGGCAGGAATGCGCAGGTAGCGGAACGGATCGCTAGGTGTCGTGCGCATGCCGGCAAGGAAGAACCGCACGCCGTCGACCGTGACGGGCACCATGTAGTTGTTGAACTCGCGCGCCTGGCCGTCCGTGCTGCGGATCTTATATTGGACCGACGGGCCGATGTTATGCAGGTCGAGCGGCTTCGACGATTTCGCCCCCGAGCCCAGTCGCTCGTCGAACATTTCCTTGAGCGACCGATGTGCGGCCACGCCGCGCGCGTCGATCTGTCCGCTGCCGTTCGTGATATTTTCGACGTTGATGGCGCGGAAATCCGCGAACTCGACCGTCTGGCCGTTCACGCCCGGCATCGACTTCGACAGCGGCGCGGAACTGCCGATCGTGCCGCTTATCGGCACGCTTTTCGACGAGTCGCCCGTCATCGGCCAGGCCGTCATCGACATCTCGGAGCCCCCATCCTGGAAGCTCGATTGGTAGATCGACACGCCGTCGTATTCAAACGGTTTGTTCACCTCCACACGTGCCGGGACGCGCTTGCCGGTCGCGTGATCGACGACGACGATGTCGCTCGCGAACAGCTTGGGCATGCCGGTCGAATAATAGTCGACGATGAACTTCTGAAGCTCGATTGAAAACGGCAGGTCTTGAATCAAGGAGCCGTTGGGCTGATTGAGGATGGCGGTTGAAACGTGCTGCCCTTCGGGCACCCAGGCGTAACCGCGGAACGTCGGATTGGACGGCGCAAGCCGATGCTCAGGCGAAATCTCGTTAATGACCGCGCTCGTGGAGATGGGCGATTTGCCGAACAGCCACATTTGAAACTTGATCGGCAAATTGCTATCCATGAGCCCGCCGATACAAATGACGACGATGGCCAGGTGCGCGAAGATGTAGCCGATCTTGGTCAGCGCGCCGCGTTTAGCGGCAATCAGTGTGGCCCCGTCCGATTCACGCACGACATACCGATAGCCGAGCTTGCCGGTCAACGCCGATAAGCGCGCCACGGTCTCGGCCCGCGAGCCGCCGGCGGAATACGCGGCCTTGTGATGGAAAGCGCGCAGGCTGCCCTCGCGTACCTTGGCTTTCCAACTCTTCATGTCGGCGATCATCTTGGGTGCGTTGCGGATCACGCACAACGAGATCGACACGATCAGGAAGCCGAGAATCAGCATGAACCACCAGGCGCTGTAGACCGTGAACAGCCCCAATGCACGGAAGATATCTGCCCAGAACGGACCGAATTGATTGACGTAGTTGGGGTAGGGATCGTCTTGCGTGAGCACGGTGCCGATGATGCTTGCAATCGCAAGCACGACGAGCAGCGCGATGGCGAATCTCATGGAGCTCAGCAGCTCGATCGTGCTCTTGAGGACCCGCCGGTCCGACTTCAACTGAAAACCCGAGGTAGTGACGCTCATTCAAACTCCTGTCGACCGATGTTATCGCTTCGGCGATGACACCCGTCTCATGCAAAGCCATACAGCAAAAAGGGTGAGGGCCGACCGCCGACGGCGGTGGCGCTCCCACCCTTTTCTAGTTCTTGCCGGTAGCGCCGGCAGATTGTTCGTTCCCGGTGGTGCTCAGTGCAGGCCGGCGACGTAATCGGCAACCGCTTTGATCTCGCTATCCGAGAGTCGCGAGGCAACGCCGTGCATCACATCGCTGTTGTTGCGGGCGCCTGGGCCTTGCTGAAATGCGTGCAACTGAGCCACCGTGTAATCGGCCCACTGGCCCGACAGGCGCGGATACTGCACGGGAATACCCATTCCCGTGGGCCCATGGCAGCCTGCGCACGCCGGCACCCCCTTGTCCGCCACGCCTGCGCGATAAATCTTTTGGCCGTCCGGTACCGTGGCCGCATCGTGTGCGAAGCCCGGCTTCGGCGTTTGCGCCGCAAAATAGGCAGCCACGTTAACCATGTCCTGATCGGTGAGCGCACCCGCCATGCCAGCCATGATCGCATTGGTGCGAGCGGCGCTCTTTGCGCCCGCTTGCACTTTGAAATCTTTCAATTGCTTCACGAGATAGGCCTCGTGCTGCCCCGCCAACTTCGGAAACGACCCGCTTGCACTATTGCCGTCCGCTCCGTGGCAAGAGGCGCACACCTGAGTCGCGATCGCCTGCCCCCGATTGATGTCCGGCTTCGGTGCATCTGCCGCGCTTGCTGGTGCCGCCCAACTCCATAAACCTGCCATCAACAAACCCGCTGCTACAACGACCTCAAGCTCCTTCCCAACCTTGCACAGTCGATTCATTCGCACACCCGGTTTCGTCTTGTGAGAATAGAGTGCCCTCCAACCGTCCCGTTGCCGGGCGCCACCCTCGCAGGTGGCGGCATCGCCAAGCGGCCTAGCGATGCCCCGAGAGGCCAATGCAAAAAACGACGGCGACCTATCGCCGCTAAAACCTTGCGGCTATGAACGCGAAGCGCTTGACGAACACTGCGGCCGGTCATCGGTAAACCGTCGTATTGTACAATAACTCGCTAATCGCCCCGACGCCAGTCCGGCAAGCCCCGGCCTCGTCAGTGCCGTCACTCGGGCGTCACGCCCGCTCCCTCCCCTTCCTGTCCCGCCATGGCCTTCCTGTTGCATCAAGCACGCTTCCATACAACCGTCAATCACTTGCGCGACCTGCCCGCCACGGTCCAGCCCGAGGTTGCCTTCGCCGGCCGCTCGAACGCCGGCAAGTCGACAGCCATCAACCTCCTGTGCAACCAGAAGCGGCTCGCCTTCGCAAGCAAGACGCCGGGGCGCACGCAGCATATCAATTATTTCAGCGTCGGACCGGCCCTCGAGCCGGTGGGTTACCTCGTCGACCTGCCCGGCTACGGCTATGCGCAGGTGCCCGGCGCGGCCAAGGCGCATTGGGAAGCGCTGCTCTCCGATTACCTGCAAAGCCGCGCCCAACTGCGAGGTATGGTCCTGATGATGGATTCGCGCAGGCCGTTGACGGACCTCGACAGGCGGATGATCGAATGGTTTGCGCCGACGGGCAAGCCGATTCATACGCTGCTGACGAAGTGCGACAAACTGACGCGGCAGGAAAGCGTCAATGCGCTACGCGCGACGGAGAAGGGGTTCGCCGAATACCGAGCGGCCGGCTATCAAGGCGAGCTCACAGCGCAGTTATTTTCCGCGCTCAAGCGAGTGGGGCTGGATGAAGCGCATGCGCGGCTCGAAGGCTGGCTCGCAGCCGAGGCTGCCGGCACCGGGGCCGACCCAACGGAGTGAAGCGTCGCGCGCCGCTATAAAAAAACCCGCCGAACGTCGGCGGGTTAAACAGCCTAATCGAAAAAACGACAGGCACCCGCTCAGGGAGGAGAAGCGGGGAGGTCTGCAGCATGCGCTCACGAGCGGCACGCGCTTCACTCGACCGCTATCATATACCATTGTTTGCAAAAGTTTTGTGCCGGCCGGCCCGGCGTTTCCCGCCACTCCGATAGCGATTCCTCTATGAGCTTCTATCCGCATCACCGCCCGCGCCGCATGCGCCGCGACGATTTCTCGCGCCGTCTCATGCGAGAAAACATGCTGACGACGAACGACCTCATCTATCCGGTATTCGTCGTCGAAGGCGACAACGTACGGCAAGCCGTCCCGTCAATGCCGGGCGTTGAGCGCGTATCGGTCGATCTGCTAATGCACGTCGCCGAGCAGTGCGTCGAACTCGGGGTGCCGGTGCTGTCGCTGTTCCCGGCGATCGAGCCTTCACTGAAGACGGCCGACGGCCTCGAAGCCACGAACCCGGAAGGGCTCATTCCACGCGCCGTGCGTGAGATCAAGCAGCGCTTCCCGGAGCTTGGCGTGCTAACCGACGTTGCACTCGACCCATACACGAGCCATGGCCAAGACGGCGTGCTCGACGACGCCGGCTACGTGCTCAACGACGAAACGGTAGAAATCCTCGTCGAGCAGGCGCGCACGCAGGTCGAGGCCGGCGTGGACATCGTCGCGCCGTCGGACATGATGGACGGTCGCATCGGCGCATTGCGCGAAATGCTCGAAAGCGAAGGTCACGTCTACACCCGCATCATGGCGTATGCGGCCAAATACGCGTCGGCGTTTTACGGCCCGTTCCGCGATGCAGTGGGCTCGGCTACGAACCTCGGCAAGAGCAACAAGATGACCTATCAGATGGATCCCGCCAACTCGGACGAGGCACTGCGCGAAGTACGCCTCGACATCGAGGAAGGCGCGGATATGGTGATGGTCAAGCCGGGCATGCCGTATCTCGACATCGTGCGCCGCGTGAAGGACGAGTTCCGCTTTCCGACCTACGTCTATCAAGTCAGCGGCGAATACGCGATGCTCAAAGCGGCCGCACAAAACGGCTGGCTCGATCACGATAAGGCGATGCTCGAGTCGCTACTCGCGTTCAAGCGGGCGGGGGCCGATGGCGTGCTGACGTACTTCGCGCTCGATGCTGCGCGGTTGCTGCGCGCGCAGTACTAGCGCTCGCTCACCTATGACTGAGGCGCGGGCAAGGGCGCAACGCGCTCCAGCCTGCGCAGGAATGCGTCGGCCGACTCATAGCCGACCACGCGCAACACTTCCTTTCCCGTTCGATCGAAGAAGATGATGCCGGGCGGGCCGAACAGCCCAAAACGCTTCAAGAGCCCCTGGTCGTCCGCGTTGTTCGCGGTCACATCGGCACGCAAAAGCTGCAACTGCGCAAGGCGCGCCTGCACGCGCTTGTCCGAGAACGTGAACCGTTCCATCTCCTTGCAACTGACGCACCAGTCCGCATAAAAATCGAGCATGGCTGGCTTTGCGCTGTTTTTCAGCAGCGCATCGAGTTCCATCGACGATCGAACCGGCGCGAATAGCGCCTGCCTCGTGGCCGCGCCGCCAGGCGCTGCCGACTCCCCGACTACACGCGCGGCCAGCACCGACAGCGGCCGTACGGGATCGTTCGAGCCCGCGGCAAGCCCGACGAGCAAGGTAGCGGCCCAGATCGTCAACGCTGCCCCGACGCCGCGGCCGAGACGGCGCCAGATCGATGGCCCGCCCGCGTTCGGCGTAAATAGCCCGAGCGCCGCGGCGGCAATCAAAAGCCAAAGTGCGGCGAGCAGCATCTGCGCGGTTGGCGGCAGTACCGGCCAAACGATCCAGAGCGCCGCCGCCAAAAGTAGGACGCCGAAGAATACTTTGACGCCGTCCATCCAGGCGCCCGCGCGCGGCAAGAGTGCACCGGCGCCGAGGCCGATGACGAGCAGCGGCACACCGAGGCCGAGGCCCATGGAAAACAAGGCGGTTCCACCGAGGACAGCGTTGCCGGTATGCGCAATGAACGCAAGCACGGCAAAAAGCGGCGCAGTCATGCATGCCCCAACGACGAGCGCCGACAGTGCCCCCATTACGGCCACCGCTAAGAACGTCCCCCCTGAGCGACGGCCCGAAGCCTGGGATACCCTGTCCTGCCAGCGCTGCGGCAGGACAAGATCGACGCCTGCGATCAAGGTCAGGGCAAACGCCGTCAGCAGGGCACCGAAGAGCCCGAGCACCCATGGATTTTGCAACCAGGCGCCGAGCGATTGGCCGACCAGCGCGGCCGTAACGCCGAGGACCGTATAGACGAGCGACATGCCGATGACGTACGCAAGCGACAACGCGAAGCCGCGCGCATGCGTCAATTTGCCGCCGTGCCCGATGATGATCGCGGACACGATCGGAATCATCGGGTACGAGCACGGCAACAGGCTGAGGACGAGCCCGGCCAGAAAATAGAGTCCGACGGTCGCGGCGAAACTGCCGCCCTGCAGCTGCGACTGCGCGTAGTCGGCGCTCGTAGCGCGCTCATACCACGAGGCGGTTGCTTGCCGGTCGTCGATCGCGGCGCCGCCCGAACCGGCGCTCGCGTTCAGCGCCGTACCGCTAACGCGGTACACGTGTTCGGCAGGCGGATAGCAGATGCCCGCATCGGCACATCCTTGCGAGGTGACCGCCAGCTCGAAGGGGCCGGAAGCCGTCTGCACGGGCACGCGAATCGTCAGGTCGCCCCGGTACGTCTCGACGTCCTTTTGGAATGTCTGATCGAACTTGACGTGGCCGGCGGGCAGTTGCGCCGGGCCGAGCGTGGCCGTTCCGCTTTTGACGGCAAACTGGAAACGCTCGCGATAAAGGTAATACCCATCGGCGATCCTGAAGTGGACGTCGACTTCGTGCGGTTGCTCATCGGCGCTGAAACGAAACGCCGCCGACGGATCGAGAAAATCGTCCGCGCGAGCGGGCTGCGCGAGCCCCGCCACGACGCAAGCACAAGCAATCAGAAGCACTATGAGACGCGCGAACAGGCGCGTCGGATCGGAAAGCGCCTTAGACATGCGTGGGTCGCTGCGTTTCGATCTCCACCCACTGCGCGTATGCGCTCGAAGCGGCGGCCTGCCAGGAGAGCAGCTCGGGCGTGTCGTAGGGGTGATGGGCGAGGATGAATCGTTCGAGTTCGTAGGAACGCGCGGCGCTCGTCTTGAATAGCAATTGGATTTCGTCCGCGGTTTCCACTTGGCCTTTCCAGCGATAGCGTGATCGCCCGACGCCAAGCTCGGTGACGCAGGCTGCGAGGCGCTCATCGAGCGCACCTTGCACGAGTTTTTGTGCCGACTCGGCGTCCGGCAGCGTCGTCAATATGAGCACGACAGAGAGGGGCACGGCGTCGTTACCTCGTGGCAATTCATTACGCCGCCATGGTATCACCGACTCGAATTTCGCCGCCTGCTGCCCCTTAGCCGCAGCTGCAGCCGCAGCCGCGGAGCCGGGGAAAATGCGCCCGCCCCGGGGGGTCTCGAAGCTGCAAGATGCAAAAAGGGCCAAGCTCGCGCTTGACCCCTTTTTGCTCAGCCGTTGCATCGCGCGCTCACGCGCGCCGCACCGCTTATTCGGCTTCTTGCACGTCTTCCCCTTCAACCGGTTCCGGACGGTCGAGCAGTTGGACGAGCGCCATCGGCGCGTTGTCGCCGACGCGGAAACCAAACTTCAGAATACTCAGGTAGCCGCCCGGACGGTTCGCGAAACGCGGACCGAGCACCTCGAACAGCTTCGTGACCGAGTCACGATCGCGCAGGCGATTGAACGCGAGCCGGCGATTCGCAAGCGAGGGCTTCTTGCCGAGCGTGATCAGCGGCTCGACGACTTTACGGAGTTCCTTCGCTTTCGGCAGCGTCGTCTTGATGACTTCGTGCTCGATGAGCGAGTTGGACATGTTACGGAGCATTGCCAGACGGTGGCTGCTCGTGCGGTTCAGTTTCCGCAGACCATGACGGTGACGCATTTCAGTTCCTTGATTCGAAGTTTTGATCCAGCTCTTCTATCGTCCCTGCCGGAGATCGCTCAGCGGCGCAGACACGGGCCGGTATAAAAAAGACAAGACGCGGATTTTAAACGGAAATCCGCGTCTTAGCCAGACGCCGGAGCGCGAACGCCCCGACGGTATTACTTGTCGAGACCGGCCGGCGGCCAGTTTTCGAGTTTCATGCCGAGCGTCAAACCGCGCGAAGCGAGCACTTCCTTGATCTCGTTAAGCGACTTGCGACCCAGGTTCGGCGTCTTGAGCAACTCGTTTTCCGTGCGTTGGATCAGATCGCCGATGTAGTAGATGTTTTCGGCCTTCAGGCAATTGGCCGAACGCACCGTCAACTCGAGATCGTCGACCGGACGCAGGAGAATCGGATCGATCTGCGGCGCACGCGACGGCGCTTCGGCAGTGGCTTCCGTGCCTTCCAGCGCCGCGAACACGGCGAGCTGGTCGACCAAAATGCGCGCCGATTGACGAATCGCTTCCTCGGGCGAGATCACGCCGTTGGTCTCGATGTTCATCACGAGCTTGTCCAGATCGGTACGCTGCTCGACCCGCGCGCTTTCCACCGCATAGCTCACGCGGCGAACCGGCGAGAACGATGCATCGAGGACGATGCGGCCGATGATCTTGGCCGTTTCCTCGCCGTAGCGACGCACGTTGCCGGGCACATAGCCGCGGCCCTTCTCGACCTTGATCTGCACGTCGAGCTTGCCGCCCTTCGACAGGTGCGCCACGATGTGATCGGGGTTGATCACTTCGCAGTCGTGCGGCAACTCGATGTCGCGCGCGGTCACCAAGCCTTCGCCTTCCTTGCGCAGCGTGACCGTCACTTCGTCGCGGTTGTGCAGCTTGAATACGACACCCTTCAAGTTCAGCAGCAGGTTGACGACGTCTTCCTGCACGCCGTCGAGCGTCGAATACTCGTGCACGACCCCCGCGATCGTCACTTCGGTGGGCGCGTAGCCTACCATCGACGACAGCAGAACGCGCCGAAGCGCATTGCCCAACGTGTGACCGTAACCGCGTTCGAACGGTTCCATGACCACTTTCGCGTGGCTCTCGCCCAGCGATTCCACAGCGATGATCTTGGGCTTCAACAAACTGGTTTGCATAGGTTTTCCTTTTCAATACCCTCGGCTCGTTACACCGATAAGGCTGACCGGTAACACCCTAAAAAATAAACAGCCGAGGTGCCCCCTTGCGCAACGCAATCAAAGGTACCCCGGCCGTAAATACAATTAGCGCGAATACAATTCGACGATCAGGCTTTCGTTGATGTCGCCGGCGATATCGCCACGTTCCGGCATTTGCTTGAACGTGCCTTCGAACTTCTTCGCATCGACCGCAACCCAGCTCGCTATGCCGCCTTGCTCGGCAAGCGACAGCGCTTCAAGAATGCGTGCCTGCTTCTTGGACTGCTCGCGCACGGCCACGACGTCGCCCGCCTTCACTTGCAGCGAGGGGACGTTCGCCACTTGGCCGTTCACCGTGATCGCCTTGTGGCTCACGAGTTGGCGCGCTTCAGCGCGCGTCGAACCGAAGCCCATGCGATAGACGACGTTGTCCAGACGCGATTCGAGCAACTGCAGCAGCGTTTCGCCGGTGTTGCCCTTGCGGCGGTCGGCTTCCGCGAAGTAACGGCGGAACTGACGCTCGAGCACGCCGTAAATGCGCTTCACTTTCTGCTTTTCGCGAAGCTGCGTGCCGTAGTCGGACGTGCGAGCGCCCGATGTGCGGCCGTGCTGGCCCGGCTTGCTGTCGAGCTTGCACTTGTCGGCAAGCGAGCGACGCGCGCTCTTGAGGAACAGATCGGTGCCTTCACGGCGAGACAACTTGGCCTTAGGGCCGGTATAGCGTGCCACTTTGCATTCCTTCTAGGTTTGATCACGCAAACTTCCGTCTGCGCTAGTCCGTGCCCGGTACAGGCCGAACGGTGGGCTTAGTCAATCAATCAATGCACAAATAGCCCGCCGGCGCGCGAAGGCGCCAACAGGCATCGTACAGGCGCTCGTCTTAGATACGACGGCGCTTCGGCGGACGGCAGCCGTTGTGCGGAACGGGCGTCACGTCGGAGATTGCCGTGATCTTGATGCCAAGACCATGCAATGCGCGCACCGCCGATTCGCGACCGGGGCCAGGGCCCTTGATCCGCACTTCGAGGTTCTTCACGCCGTATTCCATCGCCACGCGACCGGCCGACTCCGCCGCAACCTGAGCCGCGAACGGCGTCGACTTGCGCGAGCCCTTGAAGCCCTGGCCACCCGACGTCGCCCAAGCAAGCGCGTTGCCTTGACGATCGGTGATCGTGATGATGGTGTTGTTGAACGACGCGTGAACGTGAACCACGCCCTCGGCGACGTTCTTCTTGACCTTCTTGCGAACGCGTTGCGCCGCGGTGTTGTTCGAAGCCTT
>Ga0207667_10007229_pt1 | contig 13399 bp, 10 predicted proteins | sample KBSCornC52_FD_184301 | JGI IMG/M metagenome (GOLD analysis project Ga0207667, IMG submission 184301) | Corn rhizosphere microbial communities from Kellogg Biological Station, Michigan, USA - KBS Corn C5-2 (SPAdes) (version 2) | ecosystem: Host-associated > Plants > Roots > Rhizosphere > Soil ...
TTGTTGCATAACCATGCTGAACCCACTTTGGTTACACCCCATGATGCCGATTCACCCGGTTCTGTAAAGCCCCATATATTGGTGATCACGTGTGCAACCCAACCGCGGGCATTATAATAAGCTTTCGCGGTTTTCTCACCATAAGGAACCATTCCTTCCACCAGTTTGGCAAGCGGCAGGTTAAGCTCCGAAAGATTTGATACTTCAACCGGCCAATGGTTCATCTGCACGTTCACATCCAAATGATAATCGCCGTTCCATGGGGTTTGCACCTGGTTGGCCCAAAGTCCCTGCAAGTTTGGAGGAAGAAGCCCTACCCTTGTACTGCAGATGCTTAAATAACGTCCATATTGATAGAAAAGCGCCGGTAAGCCCGGATCGGCATCAGGATTTTGTTGGTAGTTTCGCAAGCGCTCTATCGTTGTCAATCCAGCTGCTTTGTCAATTCCCAGGTTGATGGACACACGATTAAATAACTTTTGAAAATTGCGGATGTGCGCTGAACGTTCAACTGGATAAGCTTTGGTCATGGCTGCTTTAGCCAAAGAGGTTACACGCGTTTTATAAGCCGCATCTTTAAAATCTGTCTTAGCAGAAACATAAACAATGGCCTCGGTTGCGTCCTTTATTTGTAAGCTATGCTGATCGTGAAGTATCTTGCCCCCTTTAATATTGACGTCAACCCTGCCCAAATATTTCATACCGCCACTGCCATTGCCATCGGGCAATTGGCCGGAAATTTCCAGATGGTTGTCGGTAGTCGTGGTCGAAAAATGCTGAGGCCGGGAAATACCGATTGAAAAATTTAGTTGTCCTGGTTTGCTGCTGGTGATCCGTATAACATCAACATCATCCCCAAAACTGGTAAAATACTCGCGGGTATAGGTAACGCCATTAACCGTATAGCTGCAATTCGCTGTAGCGTTATTCAGATTTAACGCTCTTTTGTAATCCTTAACAGTCAAATGACTACTGTCAACCCCATAATTGTAAGTAAGGTGAAGATTCGCCAGTATCTGATAGCAGCCAAAAGGTACATCTGCACCATCCCCGTTGCCGGAGCCCTTCCCCTTGCAAATGAAATCTTCATTGACGATAGCCTGGGCCTCATCGTTTTTACCTTCAGCCAGTAGCCTTCTTATCTCAGGCAAGCGCTTGTAGGCATTATAGTTATTCGCATCCTGTGGCGAACCTGACCATAGGGTTATATCGTTTAAGGTAATGTTTTCATTTATAACTCCGCCATCAGGCATCATACCCAATCTTCCATTGCCGAGTGGCAGACATTCCTCCCAAACTTTTGCCGGCTTAGTAAAAAAGAGTTTCTGCCGGGATACCTGGCATATGCCTTTGGATGAAAGGAATATTAAAAGCATGAACAAAGATCCTGGCAGATGAGACAAATATTTTTTTAGCATAATCGTACGGAATGGGACCGGTATCAGTAAATTGGTTATTTCTTGTTTCAAAACTATTCTCTGCAGGCAATGAATGAAATGGATTAACCCACTTAAATAATGGATTAATATACTTTTAATAAGAATTACGGTCACAAGCAAGTAGACAAACCACCAATCCCGCTCTTGTTGCAATTATTGATTTATCCTCTTATTTATTGACTAAAAAATTCACGATCCGGCAGGCATTCCCTTTACTGGATGGATTCTTTTTCTCATTTACGCTGATCTTTAGCACGTGCTTGCCGGGCTTCAGATCGCTGCCAAGTAACAGGTACCATGGCAAATGTAGCATGCCGCTCCACTCGGTGTAAAGGTCTATGGTTTTTACAGGCCCGTTATCTACAGCGTAATTGATAACTCCGGCATCCGATCCTGAAACGATGGCTATCCCAACCGCAGTTCCGTTAAATGAAAGCGATAATTCGGCGCCCGGTTTATCAGAGCTCAAAACCGGAACATTCACAAAACCATCCCGGGTGCCAAGGCCGTCTGCAGGCTTCCAGTTTTCGGTATAAGCCCAGCCTGTGGTATATTTTGCATTTTTGATATTGTAATAACTCCCGTTTTCAAAACTGGCTTTATTCAAAGGCCTTGGTAAAGACAATTTAGAATTGATTGCCTGGCCGCTCTGATTTTCAAAACAAGTATTCAGAAGATCTTTAATCGTTTCAAAATATAATTCCTGGCCAAAAATGGCTGGGTGCAGGTCTTTAAAATCATCATTCCATGAAAACTCTTTGTTTTTCATTTTATCCCTTACTTCCCTGGCAATATTAATAAACGGCAGGTCATAATGTTGCGCCACCAGCTGATGGGTTTTTATTTCTACCGGAGTGATGCCCTTATTATAATCATTGGTTTTGTCAGGATCAGCGAAGGCCATCATCACAATATCCATATCCGGGTTGCTCTTTTTTGCATGCCTGATTATGCCTTCCAAATCGCGCACCTGCGTGATGCTGTCAGTTCCGTTTACCCGGTCATTCACAGCTGCCTCAAGAAAAAGCAGGTCGGTTTTACCTGAATCAAGTACATCCCGCTGCAATCTGAAAGCATGAGGCAGACTTCCTAACGAAGGGATGCCCGCTGCTACAAAATGGAAATCGGTATTTGGGAAGCGCTCTTTCAAATACCTGCAAACCTTTTGCCTCCATCCCGGATTATAAGTGATCGATCCGCCAAGAAAAGTGACCTGGACTTTCCCGCCTTTTGCAGCAGCGTTATAAAAAGAGCTAAGTTTATTCCCGGTTTTATAATAATCATTATATGGCAAGATCTTCCTTACCGGAAAAGAGTTGTTGTAGATAAACTCAACAAAATATCCGGGCCGATCAATTGGTACATGATGCCCTTGCAACTCCTGCGGCCCTGTGGTTACCGGGTAAACACTCATCGGTCCGCCTGCAGCGATATAATGTTGTGCAAATGGATAAGTATTTTCGGCGACCGGAACCAGTTTGTCATCCAAACCAATAACATGCAGAACAGGTACCCGGAATGATGCCAGTCCCTCCAGGTTATCAATAGGGTTATCATTATAAGCAATAGCCTGAGCTTCTGTAAAATGATAGATCCATTTAAGTTGATTCCACAAAGCCGTATCGCCAGGACCTTTTCCTTTACCCCCGGGCCAGCTCTTTATATCACATACCGGCGTTTCAGCATAAATACAGCTAATCTTATCAGGATTTCTCTTGGCCCAGCCATAAGCATATAATCCACCGCGGCTAACCGCTTCCAGTGCTGCTTTTGACGCAAAAGATAGTTTATCAGTCAGGTAGTAATAAAACCTATCCCAAACCTGCAAAGACGCCGGGCTACCATACTGATCATCAACATTTACATAAGCTATATAAAACCCTTTCGCAAGCAAGATACTATCCATATCCGTATGCCAATCCGGAAATGAGGAGCGCCAAACCCATGGATTACCGGGTAACGCCTTTGACGGTTTTACATAATATGCAGGATGGCCTTCAATTGTAAATTCGATTTTCTCAAAACCCTTCCAGGTTTTACCGGCTGCTTTTTCCTGTGCTTTTACAGCTAAAGAAACAATCGCCAAAGCAATGGTTAATATAAGTCTGAAATGTGGTTTTGAATGGATTGAAAAATTTCCCTGCATCTGATTTGGTTGTTTAACTGGCGGGGTAAATATATGCACCATCTGCAATTACATAAAAATAGTTGTTCTCTTTTTCTGGATAACAAAGAACCAACAGGCATTTAACAGCCTATTGGCTCTATTGAGAGTGGTTGATATTAGTTGAACGGCTCTTTTATTTTACCCTGCAAACAACATGCTTTTTGTATTTTGTGCCGAAGTTTCGAACTCCGATAGTTGCTTTACTTGTGAAAAAATGAATGCCCGATGAAAACTTTAACTGAATTCAAAGAATCATTGAATTTTGAACGACCACTCGACGCACTGCCTGTCCAATTAAAAAGCCTTTGGTATGATGGTAAAGGCGATTGGCACCAGGCACATGCCCAGGTTGATCACCTGGCGGACCAGGCATCAGCATGGGTACATGCCTATCTGCACCGTAAAGAAGGGGATATCTGGAATGCCGATTATTGGTATAGCAAAGCACGACAAGTCCGCCCTGATATTTCCTTAGAGGCTGAGTGGGAACAGTTAGTATTACACTTTCTCGATCAAAATAATAAGTAGCAATTAGGTCAGTTAAGTTTGTCAATGAAAAAGGTAATCATCACAATATTAATAAGCGTGCTATTTATAAATACAATTGCTTTTGCGCAGGAGCATTATCCGAATGAGGTTGACAGCTATTTTTCAATCAACAATTTCCCTTTTCAAAGCGGCGAAACTACATTGCCACAATTGAAAATTCATTATACCACGTTTGGCAAGCCTATAAAAGATAAAAATGGCAGGGTAACCAATGCTGTTCTGATAATGCACGGCACAGGAAGCAGCAGTCGCGGTTTTTTAAGCAGCCAGTTTGCAGGGGTTCTTTTCGGTGCGGGACAGCTTTTGGATGCCAATAAATATTACATCATTTTACCCGATGGCGTGGGTCACGGAAAATCGAGCAAGCCAAGCGATGGTTTGCACATGAAGTTTCCTAAGTATACTTATGACGATATGGTGCTTATTTATTATCGTCTATTAACGGAGCGCCTGGGAGTTAACCATTTACGGTTAACCATGGGCACTTCAATGGGGGGTATGCACACCTGGATGTTTGGTTATCAATATCCGGGCTTTTCTGATGCTTTGCTGCCCTTGGCTAGTTTACCGGTTCCAATAGCCGGGCGCAACCGGATGATGCGCAAAATGGCTATTAATTTAATTGAAGCCGACCCTGAATGGAAAGGCGGCGAATATACCACACCACCTGTGCAGGGGTTAATGGGCGCAGGTTCTTCTTTGTTTTTTATGGGAAGCAGTCCGCTGCAATTACAAAAAAGGGCGCCTACCCGGCAACAGGCTGATGACATTGCTGCCGAAACGCAAAAAGGTTTTGCTAAAATGGATGCTAATGATCTGATTTATCAATTAGATGCCTCACGAAACTATGATCCGTCGCCCTATCTTGATAAGATAACTATTCCGCTGTTCGCAATCAATTCTGCAGATGACCAGATCAACCCGCCCGAGTTAGCGATAATGGAACAGGAAATTAAAAAGGTAGTAAAAGGAAGATATATTTTACTGCCGATAACCGATAAAACACAGGGTCATGGCACCAACTCCCTGCCCGCTATATGGGGTAATTATTTAAAGGAGCTACTTGCCTTAAGCCAATCTGCGGTCCATTAAAATAATTTTATCAACCGGTGGCCACTGAAAAAAATGAAGCAAGCATATCTTAAATTACATATTGCCCTGGTTCTGGCTGGCTTTACCGGAATTTTCGGCAAATTGATCACATTAAATGCAGGGTTGATAAGTTGGTATCGTTTATTTCTATCTGCGCTCATCATGCTGCTCTTTTTTGCCATCAAAGGATTCCCATCTATCACCAATGCAGCCAGGCTTAAAATAGGCTTCACGGGCCTCTTGCTAGGCATTCACTGGGTATTGTTTTATGGCAGTATCAAGTATTCAAATGTATCTGTTGGTGTTGTCTGTTTCGCGCTAAGCAGCTTTTTTAATGCCATTCTCAACCCAATCGTCAATAAAAGAAAATTATCGGTCCAGGAACTTTTGTTAAGCGGGTTAACACTTCTGGGTATAGGCCTCATTTTTGGGATGGATGCAAGCTACCGGTTGGGAATTACTTTGGGCGTGTTTTCGTCCATGTTCTCGGCCTTATATACTCTGTATAGCGAGCGTATTGTCAAAGACTACGACGGGAAAACATTTATGCTCTGGCAAATGAGCGGTGGCTGCATTGGCTTAACACTACTGATGCCGTTGGTTTTGTGGCTATCCCCTGTCAGTTCTATAATTCCGTCAGCAAGGGATTTCGGCTGGTTGATTGTGCTCGCTGCCTTTTGCACGGTATTGCTTTACTTCCTGATCAACAGCGCACTGAAGAAAATACCATCATTTACAGTCAGCCTTACTTTTAACCTGGAACCGTTATATACCATCCTGCTTGCAATAGTCATTTTTAAAGAAGGCCGCGAGTTCACAGTGGGTTTTTACTGCGGATTGGTGCTTATCGTCAGTTCGCTGCTTTTACAAATGTACCGGCTTAAAAAGCAAACTGGCAGTGCCTGATATCAATAGCTATCTTATATGCAGTGAATTGAAAAATAACTTAGCGCATTAATTCCGGATAATAGCGCGCTATCATATCCTGATCATGCTTACTCAGCTGCTTTATCGGAACCGGTTTATCTTGCGGGCGTAAGCCTTTCTGGTTGATCTCGTTTATCAAACTCCAGTTTTTTACTGGGTGCTGCGGGTCGGGGTCAAGTGGCTCTTTTGCCGGCAAATCGTAACGGGTAAAGTCAATAACTGAAAAAGGCGTCTCCTGGTGCCAGTCGCGCAGCAAGGCCAGCCGGAACTCCTTGTTCATGAACCATTTTATTTCGAGGTTATTGTACGAATCTCCCAGGCCTGAGCCGCGTTCTTCGAACCTGTAGTTCCAGTGATCGTTATTTTTATGCTGCGCGCGCCAGAGGTCGCCGTATTCCCCATAAGTTATAAAGTGCGTATCGGGCCAGCGCTTTTTTGTGCCGGTCACCCACATTTCCAAAGCTCCGCAAATGAGGTCCTTACCAAATTCGTGCACCAATTGCGCTTCCCAGATATTGGTTACCCAGCCAAAACCATTCAGCTCGAAACCTTTATCGAAATGGATAGATTGTGTATGCATCACCTCCCGATGGCCCAGATCCAATCCCCAGCCTATATAAGTTTCTATCGGACCAACGCCCCGGCGACTATTATAGCCGGTAATTTCGTGATCAGACTGGCCCGCTTTCCTGGCGCAAATAAAATCCATTGTCCAACCGTCCAGGTTAACGCAATCAATAAAATCATTGGCGTTTTGTGCTGGTTTGCAGAAGTGTTGTTTGGACGGATAGAAAGGGTAAGAGGGCGATCCATCGGCCCCACCACCGTCAATAGCATACTGGCTCCATATTACAGCATGCGCGGTATGGATATTCTCTTTTTCCGCGAGATATTGCAAACTATCCGCAGCTAAAAAGCCGCCCATTATTGCTTTTGGGCGATAACCATTACCCACAAAATTGGTAATGATCTGGATAGCCTCTGTCATTTCGCGGTTGACGCGCTCACGTGGCAGGTACATGGCAGGAAAGTAACCGGGGAAATAAGATACCTCGTCGCCATATTTTTGCTGGCATTGCACCACGTAATCTCGTATCTCGGTGTAGTTTTTCCGTTTATCCTCCAATGCGTTAAGGGTGAAACCCCAGGTGAGGCGGCCATCCGGGTTATTCTTTGCAAACGCTTCGCGCATAGATCGTACACCGTCAAGCGTGTGCCATTCGGACTCATCCCTCGGGTGCAGTTTAACATCGCGGGAAACCTCCCAAGGCGTGGTGCGGATCATGATGCAAAAGGTGACAAACCTGTTCCCATTCAATACCAGCGGACTCTGATTGCCCGACACAAAGGCGTTCAACGGATTGACAAAGTGCGGAGCCGCCAGTAAGCCGACACCTGATATAGCGGTGGTTTTTATAAAATTACGTCTGTCCATTTAATTATTGCTCATGTTTACTGTATCAATTTTGACTCCTGATCGTTTGCTGATGAATTGAATATGTGCAGCTATATCAAGATCCCGTAAGCCGGTCGAGGTATCCCAATCGAGCCCGTCCTTAAACATTACCTTACCTATTGCATATTTTTCAGATGTCGCGGGTGTAAAACTGATACTTTTTATTTGGTCGTAGGAGTAAACCTGTTCTTTGTAGCTTAAAAACCAATGCACTACAATTTTATCCCGATAAGCGTAGATACTATAGTTCCAAAGACAGTAGAACAGGGTGATGCCTAACACCGCAAAGCCGCCACACAATGGAATAATTGAGCCAACCGCATTGTAGTTAGCTCTCCGATTAGAGTAATCTATATATCCATCAAAATCGTCACCTAAATAACGCCGGCCTCCTAAAAAAAGAATAAAAAGCGGACATAACCCCAATATAGGTATCCAGGAGATGATAATCCACTCGAATGCCCGGGGAAGGACGATAAATTGGGTAGCTTTATCCTGTAGCTGATAAAAACCCCGGATATAAAATAACGGTCCGCAGACAATAAGCATGATTGCCGTAAAATAAATCAACATCAACCAGCCAGACCTTTTGTCCCATCTTTTATATTTTTCGAATGCTTCGCGACCGGGTTGCCAATAGGTATCTACCGGGCGATATGGAAATAATTTGCGAAGACCAGCCATCGCCAGTATAATAAGGCTTATAGGAACAGCAATCATATTTATCAAAAATATAAAATATCTATTGCCAGTCTTAAAAGTGGATCATAATTTGGCCAATAAACCTAAATCTTTTGGGCTGTGACCAACAGACTGTGTATTGTTTATATACACCCCACCAGGTATTTCGGTTGGAGATATTAGTCGTTGGTCTGTAAAATGATCGTTCTGCTATCGGCGGTTACCTTAACCAACAATTTTTATTTTAATTTAGTGTGAAAGTAAAGGGTTCTTTTATATCAAATTAATTGTCACACCTAAAATAACATGAAGAAAAATCTAATAGCAGCATTTACGGGAGTTATTATGCTCCTGTCAACGCTTAACGTAATGGCACAGGTTAACGGATCCCGGCAAACCGGAAGCCAGGTAATTAAGAAAGGCATGATCAAAGTGACGATACTTTATCCAGGTGGAGAGGGCAAGAAGTTTGATATGGATTATTACACAAATAAACATTTCCCGTTACTTAAAACTTTATTTGGGGATGCTTTAAAGGCCACTGCCATCGACAAGGGAATAGCAGGTGGCGCGCCAGGCGCACCGGTGTCTTTTGTGGCTATTGGTTACCTGTATTTTGACACGCTTGCAGACTTTCAAAATGGAATGAAAACCAATGGAACCAAAATTCGGGCGGACATTCCGAACTATACCGATATCACACCGGTGATCCAGATTAGCGAAGTTGTGCAGTAGAATTATTATGGGTCCAAAAAAAGTAACGAGTAGTTGGGCTTAGGGACCGAGTTGACTTAACCTATCTGAAATACTTAAAGGACATCAAAAAGGGCGATTACTATTTAGCAATCGCCCCTTTTGATTTTTATAATGCAATATCACTAGGAAGCTGCGTTTGTATCATAGCTGATCATCCATTGTATGCCAAACTTATCCCGGCACATGCCACAATAGGCTCCCCAAAATGTTTGGTTTAAGGGCATCTCTATAGTGCCTCCTTCGGCCAGTGCATTAAAATAGCGTTCGGTTTCTGCTTCGCTTTCGGTATTCACCAGGATATAGAAATTATTGCCCATGGTTACCGTCATTCCCATCGATTCAAGGGCATCTGTAGCCATTAAGTTATTGTGCTTACCCATTGGCAACGATGCATGCATCACCATTCCCTGCTCGCTCTTCGGCATTTTCTCGTAGCCGGGACTTTGATTAAAAAGTTGAAAGGCGGTAAACTCTATACCGAATACCGATTTGTAAAATTTCATGGCCTCTGCTGTATTGCCCATGAAATTTAAATAAGGATTAATGCTGATCATATTTTTGCGATTTGATAAAACAAAGGTAGTGGCAGAAAATATAGGATTGAGTGTGGTAATCCGACAATCTGAAGGGGGAAATTGCGACAAAAATAGTTTTTACCTTTGATTATGATCGATGTCTCCATTTTAGCATTACATAACGCTGTGCCTGCAGCCATTGCCGATGCTACCTATGTATTTAATATTGTCAACGGGTTTCTTGAAGAGTCTGGCAAAGCGCATGCATTCCGGGTTCAATTAGTTGGTGTAACAAACGATGTTAGGGTAAGTAATTCTTCGTTCCGCATAAAACCTGATGTGTTGTTACCTGATGTAGCTTATACCAACCTGGTACTGATACCATCCATGACCGGAGATGCCCTGGCTGCCACCTATCTGAATAAAGACTATGCCCCATGGATATCGAACCAATATAAAAATGGTGCCGAAGTGGCTAGCATGTGTGTAGGTGCTTTTTTATTGGCCTATTCCGGACTGTTAAGAGGAAAGCAATGCACCACGCACTGGGCCTATGCAAACGAATTCAGGTATTATTATCCCGACATCAACCTCGTGGATGAAAAGGTGATCACCCATCAAAACGGCCTCTACTCCAGCGGCGGCAATAACGCTTACTGGAATTTGTTGCTATACCTGGTTGAAAAATATACCAGCAGGGAATTAGCCATTCGGACTGCCAAGTTTTTCGTTATTGACCTTGACCGGAAAGATCAATCGCCCTTTATCATTTTTACAGGGCAAAAAAATCATAAAGATGCCGTTATAGCCCGGGCACAGGAGTATATCGAACAAAATTACGCCGGCAAATTAAATGTTGAACAAATAGCCCAAACCTTTAATATTACCCGCCGCACGTTTGAACGGCGGTTTGTAAAAGCAACCCGGAATACCGTGGCCGAATATATCCAGCTGGTAAAAATAGAAGCCGCAAAAAAGCAGCTGGAAATCGGCCGCAAGTCTATCAACGAGGTAATGTACGATGTTGGTTACGTCGATATTAAAAATTTCAGGGATGTTTTTAAAAGAATAGCGGGAATGACGCCCAATGATTATAGGAATAAGTACAATAGAGAATGAGGGATCTTGCCTCTTCTCACTTATCCCCTTTTATAATCTCCAGTATCCTTTCATTATTGACCGTCCACATCCCTAACCGCTCTTCGGTAATTCCTTCTTTAAGCCGGTAACTATTAAAAGGACGGTCTTCTGTAAATGTGGTTTCCATGTACCTGAAGTTAATACTGTCGTTTTCTGCTAGTTGATGTGCCACTTCAACAATGTGGGTTGATACCACAAAGAAACAACTTTTGACGTCGGCAAACGCTGCTATAATAGCCGATGAGGCGTCAAATGCATCCTTCACATTAGTACCACGGAAAAGCTCATCAAAAATGACAAATACGTGTTTTGATTGATTGACCATTTGTGCAACCTGCTTCACCCGCAATACTTCACTATAAAAATGGCTGTGCCCCTGATCTATATTATCCGATAAATTGATCGTCGTTATTAATCCGCTAAACAGGCTGGTTTTCATATAGGCCGCCGGAACAGGAAAGCCCAATTGTGAAAGGTAGACAGCTATTCCCATAGCTTTAAGCAACGTAGACTTACCAGCCATATTGGTACCCGTAACAAAGCAAATATTCTTTTGAACGCTAAAATCAATACTGTTACTTATGGGATGCTCAATAAAGGGATGGAATAATCCTTCAAAAACCAAAGTGGGTTCGCTGTTTTCATCTATAACCGGCGTAATGAAGCCCATGACTTTACTGCTTGCACTGACCGTCAGATAAGCATCTAGTTGGTAAATGATATTCAACAGGGTTTTGATCTGACTGCGGGCTGTATTTCTAAATAAATGATTTGCTTTAGCGATCTCCCTTGCTGTAAGCTTGCTCTTATCTTTAGAATGCTTGATCCATTCAAAATCATTTATTTGATAAAAGTTATTAATTGCCAACTTGTACTCTAGCAACAGCTCCGGCGCTTCTCCGGTTAAATAATCTGAAAACCGCTGCAGTTCTTCCAGTAATTTTAAAATGCAAAGCACGCCCTGCCTAATGACATAGCGGTCACTTTTATTCTTAAAGGAGTAAACTATCCTGTTTAGAAGAGCTATCAAAAGCGAAGGTTTTTGATCGGGGCTGTATCCTTTTAAATAAAACTCAGCAAAGTCACAGGTGTTTTTGTCTATTTTGAAATTGACTTCGTTCGCATCGAGGTAAACAAAAACAGCGATCCGCTCTTTGATTTGTCTTACATCACTTAATGGGTTGTTAAACATGGCAGATAATTTCTCGTGCCCACCGATACTTTGCGTTTTGCCCAGTAAGGCAAATACCGATTGTTTTTGCTGACTGGTTGGAAAAAGCGCCAGATCCGTCAAAGTTTGTTTATCAACCTCCAAATGCATGTAAACAGGTCTTTTAGGTTAAATATAAACAACGTTAAGATTGAAAGAAAAATATATCGGTGTCTTATTCTTCACGCCTGAAAACAAAAGAAGCTGCTCTTTCGAACAGCTTCTTTTAAGCTTATTAACTTATTACCACCCGGGATTCTGCGTCAATTTCTTGTTCGTATTCATTTCCCGTTGCGGTATAGGCCATAACAGATACTGCTGCTTCATGGTTACGCCCTGCTCATTGGGTGTCGTAAATGCGTCGCCAAACTTGTTGTTGGTCACATCATAGATCATATGCGTGCGTTGTATGTCAAAATAGGCTTTATCTTCAAAAGCCAATTCGTGATAGCGCTCTTTCCAGATAGCTTCGCGGAACTGGGCCTGTGTTAGACCGCTTAATGGCGCCAAAAGAGCCCTTGCCCTTATCTTATTCACCTGGTCGTAAGCCGCCTGCGTAGGACCGCTAACCTCGTTACTCGCTTCTGCATAGATCAGCATCGCTTCCGGCAAACGCAGGAATGTCCAGTTCTCATCACTCTGACCATTTCCAAGCGCGCTTTCTACATGGAAGAATTTGTAAAGCGCATGCTCTCCAAAAATTACTGTTTTGGTAGTATCGCCATATTGCGGATAGCTTGAGAAATAAAACTGGCGTTCTTTGGTACGCAAATCGCCCGCCTCATAACTGGCAAAAAAAGCATTGGTCGGAATCATGGCTCCCAGGTGGTCGCCATAGGCACCAACAGGTAAATTAAAAGGGGTAGTTAACTGAGGAATAGCATTTGTGGCCACACCAACAAGATATTGACCCTGGAATATCAATTCTCCCTGGTTCTTATGGGTATTATCGTGCAGGGAAGCATAGTCTGTAAAAAGCGTATAATCAGTCAGCACCTTTTGAGCCTCGGTAGCAGCGAGCGCATAATTTGCGGTCTTTTGCAAAGGATATCCTGCTGTAGTCAGGTACACACTGGCCAGCAAAGTTCTTACCGCTCCGAGCGATACCCTGCCGGTTTGATCTGTTTCCGGCAACTTTGAATTTTCAGCCTGTTGCAAATCGCTTATGATCTGTTCATAAACCTTGTCAGTGGCTGTCCGGGTAGGATAAAGGTCGGGACTGGTAACTGTAACCGGACTGGTGATCAAAGGTACATCGCCATATAACCTTACCAGGTGGTAATAAAAGAATGCCCTTAAAAAGTAAGTCTCTCCTAACAGCTTGCTCTTCAAATCCCCATCCATACTTATTCCGGGGATACGCTCAAGGGCCAGGTTTGCATTGGCGATGGCGTTGTAACTGTTTTGCCAAACATCTTCAAATCCCGGGTTAACGGCATCGGTACGTTGATTGATCACGTTACCATT
>Ga0207667_10007234_pt1 | contig 13396 bp, 7 predicted proteins | sample KBSCornC52_FD_184301 | JGI IMG/M metagenome (GOLD analysis project Ga0207667, IMG submission 184301) | Corn rhizosphere microbial communities from Kellogg Biological Station, Michigan, USA - KBS Corn C5-2 (SPAdes) (version 2) | ecosystem: Host-associated > Plants > Roots > Rhizosphere > Soil ...
CGGCTTTCCCGCGGAGGCGTTTTTCTACGGCGGCTTCCTGCCGGTGAAAAGCGGCGGACGTGAGCGCGACCTTCTTGCCGCCGCGGCGCGCGAAGTCACCACCGTCTTCTTCGAGTCCCCGCATCGCCTGCTCAAGACCCTCGAGGTTTGCGCCCAGCATTTTCCCGAACGCCGGTTGTGTGTCGCCCGCGAATTGACCAAGCAATTCGAGGAGTTCCGCATCGGCCTCGCGCCGGCACTGCTCGCGCACTATTCCGCCAAATCGGTAAAGGGCGAGATCGTGTTCCTGGTCAGCGGGGAGTGAGGGGAACGGGGAAAAGGATGAAGGCGGAAGGCGGAAAGCCGAGCGTAGCGAGACGCCCACGGTGCAATGGGGGCAAATGAAGTAAAGTGCGCTACGCGGATGAGTAGTGAGGACTTCCGCCAATCATAGAGCGCGTCGCTTTTTTCTTCATCCTTCATCCTTCCGCCTTCATCCTTTTCTTCCCCCTTCCCGCCCCATGACTTCGCTGCGCCGTCTCCCCTTCTTTCTGCTCCTTGCCCTCTCGCTCGCGCTGCCGTCGTTGGCCAACGCCGTGGATATCAAGCGCGACATCGAATACGCCCGTGTCGGCGAGCTGTCGTTGAAGCTCGATCTTTACCTTCCGGAAAAAGCGCACCCACCGCTCATTGTCTATGTCCACGGCGGAGCGTGGCGCGGCGGATCGAAAAAGGAAAATCCACTCCGCCCGCTCGTCGATCAGGGCTTCGCCCTGGCCAGCATCGACTACCGCCTCTCCACGCAAGCCCCCTTCCCCGCGCAGGCTTACGACATCAAAGCGGCCATCCGCTTTCTGCGCGCCCAGCAATCCCAGTTCGGCATCGACGCCCATCGCATCGTCATCGCCGGCGCGTCTGCTGGGGGACATCTCGCGGCGCTCGTCGGGGTCACCAATGGCAACAAGGAGCTCGAAGGCCATGTCGGCGGCAATCTCGACCAATCGAGCGATGTCCAGGGCATCATCAGCCTCTTCGGCGCCTCGAATTTCATGACCATCCTCGAGCAGAGCACTGACCATGGTCGCAGCGTCCGTATCCCCGCGTTGCAATTGCTCCTCGGCGGATTGCCCACGGAGAAGCCCGAGCTCGCCAAGCTCGCCAGCCCGGTCAATCACGTCGATGCCCACGATCCGCCGTTGCTGCTTCTCCACGGCGACGCGGATCCGCAAATGCCGCCCGAGCAATCGAAGGAACTCGCCGCCGCATACGAGAAAGCCGGCCTTCCCGTGAAGCTCGTCATCATTCCCGGCGCCGTTCACGGCGGGAAACAATTCACCGACCCCGAGCGCATCGCGCTCATGAAAGAGTTTCTGGAGTCGCTACCCGAAAAATAGTGCTCCGCGAAGGACGTTGAGGGTGGATCGCGATCTCCGAGCGCGATGGGGTCTCCACTCGCGTAGCGCCTCACTGCTATAGCGGCGGTCTGTGACCGTCGACGTTGCGTAGACTGGAGAGCGCTCGCCTGCAGAAGGCGTTCTCGTGCTTCGCGCCAGCGCCCAAAAAAGCCCGTCATTCTGAGCTCGCGAAAGCCGAGCGAAGCGAGACGCCTATGGGAAAGGGCGCTGCCGCTCCGTGCGGACACGCCAACTCCCACGCATCTCGCTCGAGTATCTCCTTCTCTGCGTCTCCGCGTCTCTGCGTTTAAAACCCTTTGGTCGCGTTTGGTTGGACTCCGCGACGCTAGAGCCAAGTGGATCTGTCCTCCGATGCCGGGGCAGAGTGATCACGGAAGGAAACAGGCTGCGTGGTCATCGCTGCGTGGTAGGTTGAAAAAACTTCGTTTCCGGTGTCCTCCGGGAGCCGGTTCGTTCGTCGTGATGTTGAAAGCCATTCCATTATGAATCCATCGACTAACACCTCGTCTCGCACAGAAGCTCTGACTTCTCATCCGATCGTTTCCCACGAGCAATGGCTCGCCAAACGACGGGAACTTCTCCGCAAGGAAAAGGAACTCACCCGCCTGCATGACCGGCTCGCGGCCGAGCGGCGTGACCTGCCGTGGGAACGCATCGACAAGAACTATGTTTTCGACGCGCCCGGCGGCAAAGTCCGGATTGCCGATCTTTTCGGAGGCCGCAGCCAGCTCGCCATCTATCACTTCATGTTTGGCCCCGACTGGCAGGAAGGTTGTCCGAGCTGTTCCTACGTCTCGGATCACCTCAATGCCGTTCTCCCTCACCTCGCGGCACGCGATGTCACCGTCACCATGGTCTCGCGGGCGCCCCTGGCCAAGATCGAGGCCTTCAAGAAGCGCATGGGCTGGCGCTTCCCCTGGGTGTCGTCCCATGAGACCGATTTCAATACGGACTTCCACGTCTCCTTCACCCAGCAGCAGATGGCGCAGGGCAAGGTGGATTATAACTACACGCTGCAGGAATTTCCCAGCGACGAAGCGCCCGGCCTGAGCTTGTTTTACAAAAACCCATCGGGAGAAATCTTCCACACCTACTCGACGTTCGGACGCGGCCTCGAGTCGCTCATCGGCGCCTACATGCTCCTCGATCTCGCACCCAAGGGCCGCGACGAAGACGAGCTGCCTTTCCCCATGGAGTGGGTCCGCTATCACGACCGCTACGGCACCGATCAATTCGCCGATGCGGACAAACCTTACTGGCCCGAGACGGCGCAGCCAGCGACCACTACATCCTGCGGGTGCGGATCAACGGAAACCCGCTCATGAACGCCCATCGCTGCTGCCACCCTGTCGCGGCGCAGCACACGGGACCGCGCTCGTCGACTCCGCTCTGGCGATTTTACCTCGCGGTGAAGTGGGCCACGCCGGCCGCGATCCTGATCGTGATGCCCAAATGCCCGATGTGCATTGCCGCCTATGTGGCGCTGTTTACCGGCGTGGGCATCTCGCTTTCCACGGCCGCGCACTTACGAATGCTCGTGTTCATTCTCTGCCTCATTTCGTTTCTCTTCCTTGCCGCCAAATCGGCGGCAAGGCGGAGGGGGGTGGCCGGCCCGAGGTTCTAAAACATCACGCGCACACCACTGAGCACGCTCCAGCCACCGGGGCTGAAGTTGAATGTCGAGGGGCCAACGTCGGAGTGCAAGCTGTGAGCCCAATCGTAACGGCCTGAGACATACACGCCGATATGGCGCGTGAGGTCGACCTCGACCGAGGGCTCCAGGTAAAAGCCCGGCAGCACATTGGTCTGCGAGGCATCGCGATGATAGTGGTTGAGGGCGCGGGAATTTCCGTAAAGCGTCTCGTCGTAGTGCGCTTCCCAATCCGCCACGTTCAAGGCGAAGCCGAGGCCAAGGCCCAACCGCACGCGTGAACCGCAGCGCAACGCGAAATTCGGCCCGAGCGAAATCGTGTGCAGATTCATGCGCAACGATTCGCTGACATTGCTGCGGAAGAACGCCGCGTTGACGCTGGACGTGGAGGTGGCCGAACCGAAGCTCCGCGAGGAGGGCGTGTCCGAAATCAAGGGGCCGGGCCCGAGAAATGAGCCGGCATAAGGCGCGAGCGGAATGATGATGCCGCTGGCGTCGTAGGTATCCTGGATCGGAGTCGCCTGGGTATTGCTACGTGTCTGCTGCACGGCGCCGAAGACTGCGGAGGAAGAGTGTCCGGTATCCGCCTGTGCAAAGGAATAACCGACCTTGAAGGAAAGACTCAACGGCCCCTGCTTAAGCACCGCCGGCGATTCGATCTCGGTGAACCAACCCGCGCCGGATAATTCCTCCGACCAGGCCGGATGACTCATCGAGGAACTCGTGCCGAAACTGGTCGTGGTCTGGCTGCCACCCCCGTTCGCGGAATGAAACACCAGGTTCGTGCCTTGCACTTGCGAGGCGTTGTTGTAACCCCAATTCCAGGTGTCGCCAAACGCGCCGCCGCTGGAATCTTCCCGCACAAAACCATCATCGTAATTGTGATCGCCCTGCCCGGGCGGGATCGCGCCGGTGGTGGAATTACCGGCGCCGTGGCCAGCCAGCCAGGGCAGCGGACGCGAGGCCGCGACGCTGCCGGTATGCCAGTCCAGGCCACCCAGTTCGCGCCATTGCGGACCGACGCTGATACGCCACGACGAGTCGCTGGCCAGAGGCTCCGCGGCGTAAGCCGAAGCAACGGCCAGGGATGAAAGCAGGAAAAGACGCGACAAAGATTTCATGAGGCGATGACGATGATCGGTGAAGGGTGGAAGCGGCTTTTAGGGTGTCGGAATCTGCCGCACGTAGTAGAACCGCGAGGGCACCGTGGAAGGCGGCGAACTGGTGAGCGGCGCACCGTTGTCGATCCATTGCGTCTGCGTTCCACTGGCCTGGATCGGCACCTGCGAATCGAACCAATTGATCGCATCATTGGAAAACCGAATGCGGTACCACAGACCCGGCGTAGTCGGGAATTCCAGCAAGATCGTGCTGTCAGGCAAGCGGACGATGCGGCCCACCTGGATTCCCTGCGGATTCGGCAGCGGCGTCTGCGAAGTGCTCAGCGTCGTCACGCTCAGCACCGGCGTGAACGGATTCGGGAACTGCCGATTGCTGGTATAAAATTCCAGGTGCATCACCACGGTCGCGCCTACGGCAACGGGATACGGATAGTCCACATACACGTCCGGATAATTCGCGAGGCTGGACGCGTTCTGCAATTTGAGCGACGGATACGCCGTGACGTAGGAGCTGTAGTCCACGTGCAGGCGGAAACCGTTGAGCGCCGTCTGGGTCGTGTTGGTCACGTTCACGCTCAGATCAAACAACCCGGTCTGGCGATTGAGCGTGGCCGAATTGCCCACCTGCAACGGCGTCGGATACACTGTCGCCACGGTGATCGTGGCGGTGGCGATGGGGCTCAATCCGGTGCCCGCATTATCATTGGAGCCCTGCACATCGAAGGTGGCGCCGCCGATAAAGCCCGGCGTGGGAGTGAACTTCAAACCGGCGTTGCCTTGAGCCACGGTGATGAAGCTGCCGCTGGTCACCGCGGTGACGCCGTCGTTGAGAAAGAGCGCGCCGTTTTGGATGTTCGAGATCTTGAAGAACGCGGTTTCGGCGCCGTCCACGGCATTGCGCGAAATGACCAGGCCACTGGTGCTCTGGGTGTTCGGCAGGGTGGAGGCGTTGGTCACGCTCGGGATGTCAGCCACCGGATTTACGGTGATCGAAGCGGAGACCACGCTACCGCGCAGATCAGAGGCCGTCGCCCCCACCGCGGCCTGCACATCGAAGCCGAAGTTGGAAGCGAAGCTGTTCAGATTCGGACCCGGCGAGAATTTCAGGCCGGCAGCACCTTGTGCGACAGTAATGAAGTCACCGCTATTAATCGCCGTGGCACCGTCATTTTGGTAGAGCGTGCCCCCGCTGATGTTCGTGATCTGGTAATTTGTCGTCGTGCCGGCGTCGATCGGATTGTTCGTGATGACCAGGCCGCTGGTCGTCTGGGTGTCCTCGTTGATCGTGGCGTTGGTCACCGTGGGCGTGTAGAGCAGCGCTTCCACGGCGCCGATATCCACCGAGAGACCGATCACACGTGGAAAGCCTGGTCCACGCTGGTCGTAGGCCGCGACCTGCACGGTGGCGCCGCCGCTGCCGGTTCCGGTGATGGGGAGGGCGTTCGCCGCCAGGGTGCCGCCAAAGATCGCGGTGAAGGCCGATGGCGAACCGATGAGCGTGACCGAACCACCCGCGCCGCCAATGGTGGGCAGACTATTGAGCGTGGCACTGACCGCTGCGAGGGTGGCGTTAAAGGCGAAAGGCGGTGTGGAGCTCCCGTTGAAGCTCAACGAATAGGTCCCGCTGCTGCCGCCCACGCTGATCTCCTGCCCCGCCGCAGCCGCGCTGCCGGCATCGATCGCCGGACTACCATCCAACGGAGTCATGGTCAGTGTGGGACCACCGTTATTGGCGAGAGTACCTAGCAGAGGATTCGTCACGCCAACCAGGTTGCCGTTGGTCCCATTGGCCAATCCACCGCCGACACCGATCAAATTGTGGTTGCTGGTGGCAGACACCGCGCTGCCGGTGATGTCGGAGGGATTACCCCCAGTGAGGTTGCCGGAGACGATGGTGCTGTTGAGCAGCAACGTGGTCGTCCCGCTCCCCGGCTGCACGTAGATGGCCCCCTGCCCCGATGCATTGGAATTGGTGTTCCCGCTCACCGTGCAGTTGGTCAGCGTGACGGAAACGCTCAACGACGTGCCCGGCGGCTGCAACGTCAGGGCTGAACCGGCGGCGCCGTTGGAGGACATCGAATTACCGCTGACGGTGCAGTTTTGCATCGTCAGGAAAGTATTTGTGCTGGCGGGGTTAACTCGAATGGCGTCGCCGACGTCGCCCGAGTTACCACTGAAAGTGCAATTGGTAATGAAGCCCGTGGAATCCTGAAGGTAGAGCCCTGAGCAATTGTTACAGGTATTCCCCGACACGGTGCAGCGGTTCATGGTCAAGGTCGCAAAACCAACACCCAAAGCACCGCCAGCTCCTGTGGTGGTGTTGTTGATGAGCGTGCAATCAGTCAGGGAAAGATTGGCCAGGGAAAAAATCGCTCCGCCGAAGCTCGTGCCGTTGCCGTTCGTCAAAGTCAGACGCGATAGCGCAATCGCCCCAGTGCCGCTCACATTGAAGATACGGCTTTGGGCATTGCCACTGATCGTCGCCGGTCCCCGAATCGTCAGGCCTTGAGTGATGGTCAGCTCGCCACTGGTCAGCGTGATGACGCCGACCACACTGGGATCAAACGTGATGGTCGGATTGCCGCCCAAACTATTCGCATTGAGCACGGCCTGACGCAGCGAACCGGCGCCGCTGTCGTTGGTATTGAAGACCACGAACCCACTCGGCGCGATGATGACGGTGGCGTTGCCCGGCGTGCCGACATTGTAACCCGTACCGCTGACCACATCGAACTTCACCGTCCCTCCCGGCTGGGCTTCGCCGGTGGCGTTGGCATTGGCCGTGAGGGTGACGGTCACGGACGTGGATCCGTTGGGAATGGTCACCGTGCCCGTCCCGCTGCCGGTGTTGAACGTCACGCCGCCGCCGCTCAGAGCAAATTGCGACGCGGTAGCCGTGGCGGCCGCATCGAGTTGGAAATTCACCGTCGCTACGCCCACGCTGCTCCCACGCGTGAAGGTAAATGAACCAGTTGCGCCGCCAGGGGTCGCGGTGGCAATCGGTGCGGTCACCGAGACATTGTCCCCCACGGTAAGCGAACCAGTGCCCGTCACCCCGGATGAAACCGTGTCGGTGACCGTGACTGTTTGGGCTCCCGCCGTGACCAACGTCACGCCGTTGGCGAAGGTATGGAGGCCGTTATCGCCCGCGACGAAGGTGTAGTTTGCCGGCAAAGTCGTGCCTGCGCCGTTATCCGACGTGGTGAAGTGCACCGTGCCCTGATAGCTCGGAGTGACGTTATTGAACGGATCCAGCGCGGTGATCGTGACGCTGAACGGCGCGGCCGCCAGCGAGGTGGCCGGCACACTCACCATAAAGTGCGAGGCTGCCGCGCCGCTGACGGTGATATTGCCGCTGGTGCCGGTGATGGAACTGGTCGTCGTATCGGTGCCGGTGATGGTTTGCGCACCCGCTGTCTTCAGCGTGCTGCTGAAGACACCCTGGCCGTTGCTCAAGGTGCTATTCGCCGGCAACACCGCCTGTCCATCGGTGGAAGTAAAGTGCACCGTTCCTGCATAGCCGGTCGCGACGTTGTTGAACTGATCCAGGGCCTGCAGGAGGATGTTGAACGCAGTGCCCGCCGTCGCCGAGGAAGGACCAACCACCGCCAGGTGCGTCGCCGCCGCGGCGCTCACCGTAATATTATTCGAGGTCGCGGTGAAGGCACCGGCGTTGGTGCTGAAGCCCAGATTGATGGTCTCCGCGAGGTTGTAGGATAGACCGCTGAAAGTGGCTACGCCGTTGGTCAGCGTCACCGTCTGAGTTGATCCCTGCAGGGCAGCGGTACCGAGGCTGCCCCGCGCGACGGTCACGGCATGCGTGCTGTCGCTGGTGATGACGTTGCCAAAGGCATCCTCCTCCTTGACTACCGGTTGCGCGGCAAAAGCAACGCCGGCCGTGGCCGTCGTTGCAGGCTGGGTGGTGACCGCCAAATGAGAGGCTGCACCGGGTGAAACAGCGATGTTGCCGCTCGTGCCGGTGATGCTGCTGTTCCCCGTATCCGTGCCAGTGACCGTCTGGCTTCCCGCCGTGACCAACTTCACGCCGTTCGTGAAAGTGTGAACAGCATTGTCGCCCGGAATGAAACTGTAATCTGTGGGCAGGGTGGTGCCTGTGCCTCCGTCCGTGGTGGTGAAGTGGACCGTCCCCAAATAACCCGTCGCGACGTTATTGAATGGATCCAAAGCTGTAACCACGATGCTAAACGGCACTCCCGCCGTCGCGGTAGGCGACGCGGTGATGGTAAAGTGACTGGTGGCAGCAGGAGCCACGAAGATACCGTTGCTCGTGCCGGTGATGGATGAGTTCCCATTGTCCGTCGCGGTGATGGTTTGCGTCCCTGCCGTCTTCAGCGTGTTACTGAAGGTGCCGGTGCCGTTGCTCAAGGAGGTATTGGCCGGCAATACCGCCTGGCCATCGGTGGCGGTAAAATGGACTGTGCCGGAATAACCGGTGACGGTGTTGTTGAACGCGTCCTTGGCCGTCACCGTCGCGTTGAAGGCGTTACCGGCGGTGGTCGAGCCCGGCGCGACTGCGAGGAAGTGCGTCGCGGCCGCAGCGCTCACCGTGATATTATTGGAGGTCGCGGTGAAAGAACCGGCACTCGTACTGAAACTCAGATTGATAGTCTCGGCGATGTTGTAGGAAAGACCGCTGAAAGTGGCCACGCCATTGGTCAGCGTTACCGTCAGGGCGGAGCCCTGCAGAGCACCGGCGCCGAGATTGCCACGCGCGACGGTTACGGCATGCGTGCTGTCGCTGGTGATCACATTGCCAAAGGCGTCTTCCTCCTTGACCACCGGCTGAGTCGCAAAGGCAATGCCCGCCGTAGCCGAAATCGAAGGTTGTGTGGTGACCACCAAGTGGGTGGCCGCAGCGGAGAAAACTCCGATGGTATTGCTGGTGCCGGTGATGCTGCTGTTCGCCGTATCCGTGCCGGTGACCGTTTGGTTGCCCGCCGTGACCAGCGTCACGCCGCTCCCGAAAGTGTGAACGCCATTGTCTCCGGCAGCGAAGGTGTAGTCCGCAGGCAAAGTCGTGCCGGTGCCGGCATCTGTCGTAGTGAAGTGCACCGTGCCGCGGTAACCCGTGGCGACGTTGTTGAATTGATCCAGCGCGGTAATTGTGGTGCTGAACCCCACGCCTGCCGTCGCGTTCGCGGGGGCACTCACCGTAAAATGCGTGGCCGGGGCCGCCGTGTTGGTGAGGGAAATGTTGACGGCGGCGGCGCCGTCGGTGACGGCGAGATTATAAGGTCCGCCCGCTTGAGAATTGGCCGTGATGACTCCCGCGCTGGCCACACCGGAAGCATTCGTTTGGACCGTGATGGTGTTGGTCGAATTGCTGAACAGTGCCGACGCCCCCGTTGCCGGCGTGGTAAAGGTGACATTCGTATTCGGCACCGGATTGCTGGAGGCATCTTTCACCGTGACCGAAATCGCGGTGCCGAAAGCTTGATTTACCGAAGTGGATTGTCCGGCGACACCGGTATTTGGCGTGATCGTGGCGGGAGCAGCCGCCAGATTTGTATAGATGAAATTGTCCAGCGCGATGTAGTTCATCACGTCGGCGGACGAGGTCGCCGGCGGCACGGTCTGGGCAACGAGGACAAACTCCACCGTATCGATATCCGTGGTGGCGAAAGCCGTGCCGGAAAGATCGAGAAAATGCCAGAACCCTCCCTGGTTGCTCGCATAATTGTCCGGAGGAGTGCGCAGCTTATCGGTCACGGTAGCCGAGCAAACCTGGCTTCCGTTTCTCTTTCCAATCACTTGATAGCTCAAGCCCACCGTCCCGGCGTTGAGGTTATCACCTTCGAAGACATGATTACCCATGTCAGCCGAAGGCCAGATGTCGAAACTCACCGCGCGGAAAATGAAACCCGCAGGCGCTTTGATTCCCCCTACGTTCCCCGAGCGAGCGGTTCCGGCGGTCGTGTCGAGAAAGCCATTGGACTCCGGGGTGCTTGCTCCCACTGCGGGAGAACCGATGTTGAGCGAAGAGATGGCCCGCATGTTTCCGGTAAACGACCAGCTCTGTCCCCCACTCGAAAAGCTGGAAGCGTTCGTCGCCACGGTTTCGAAATCGACGACCGTATTCGCCGCGAAAGCCATGACCGACGAAAGGATCCAGAAGAGGACTACAGACAACAAACAGGCAGAGTAATGGCGCGTATTTTTCATGCGAAGAGAAGCAGGTGCACTCACACGCCATGGGCATTCGCGCGAGTTCTTCCGTGGGGTAAATCCACGGATATTCGCCGGGCGTTCTAGGGACGACCCGCACCGCCGTCCAGTCAGAACCAGCGGGACCGGAACGTTAAATTCACGTGGCGCAATCGGCGCAGATCGATCGCAGGCCATTCACACGGCCAGCAGTCCTCCGTTAAATCACGCAGACGTTTTCGCCATTGTGTGTGCGCTTTGAAAATGCACACTCCGCATCCGCCGCGCAACCCTTGCAGTCTCCGGCGCAGCCCCTCCACATCTATCCCAATGAAGTCCCTCCCCTCGCTTTTCGGCGCCATCGCTTTGGTTGCATTCACTCAACTCCACACCTTCTCCGCTGACATCGCCCCGAAGACCGTCCGCGATTTCGGCGCGATCGGCGACGGTCAGACGGATGACACCGCCGCCATCCAAAAAGCGGTCGATAGCGGCATCGGCGCGATCGCTTTCCCCAAGGGCGTCTACCATTTGAGCAATACGATCACCGTCGACCTCGACAAGACCGGCTTCACCTCGCTGGTCGCCGATGGCACGGCGAAGATCGTCATGGCGGGCAGCGGTCCGGCGTTCCATTTTGTCGGCACCCATGAAGGCTCCGCCGATCCCGGCAGCTTCAAGCCGAACGTCTGGGAAAAGCAGCGGATGCCCTTGGTGCGCGGTCTGGAGATCACCGCAAGCGAAGGCAATAAGGAAGCCGATGGCATCGAGGCCACCGGCACGATGCAACTCACCGTCACCGAGACAGTCATCCACGATTTGCATCACGCCATTCATCTCACCAAGCGCAACCGCAACATTATCGTTTCCGCCTGCCATCTCTATCACAACAGCGGCTGCGGCGTGCTCTACGATCACGTGAACCTCCACCAGTCGAACATCGTCGGTTGCCACATCAGCTATTGCGCGGGCGGCGGTGTGGTGACGCGCGGCGGTGAAGTGCGGAACGTGCAGATTGGCACCTGCGACATCGAGAGCAACATGACACCCGACGCCCCGGCCAGCGCCAATGTCATCATCGACTCCACCGACGGCAGCACCGACGAAGTCGCGATCACCGGCTGCACCCTGCAGCACAATAACAAATCGGCCGGCAGCGCGAACATCTGGGTCATCGGCAAAGGTATCACCTCGCTGAAGAATTCCACGGAAACACAGGAAGGCCACATCGCCATCATCGGCAACGCGATGAGCGACGTGAAGGTCAACATTCACCTGCAGCACGCGCGCGGCGTGACCATCACCGGCAATACGTTCTGGGAAGGTTTCGAGCACGACCTGCTCATCGAGGACAGCCAGGCGATCGTGGTCGGTCCGAATGATTTCGACCGCAACCCACGCTATGTCGTGAATGGAAATTGGTCGAAGGATCTGAACGGTCTTACCTTCCGCAATTGCGCCGACTGCAAGCTCAGCGGTTTCATCGTGAAGAGCGTGTGGAAAAAGCCCGCCGCCGTAAGCCTGGAAAATTGCGACCGCATGACCCTCACCGACCTGAGCGTGCTCGACAGCGACGGCATCGGCCTGTGGATGAAAGATTGCACCCGCTGCCGGGTGAGCGATTGCGTCGTGCGCGATGACCGCGAAGGCGCGGAAAAACACGCCACGCTCTCGCTGAAAGTCGAGGGCGGCAAAGACAATTGGATCAAGGGGAATATCTTTACGAATGGGGTGGAAGCGGGAAAGGAATCCGCCTTACTCGAGGGGAACCGCTAGAAGTTAAAGGCAGAACATCCAACACCCAACGTCCAACACCCAATGGCGCAAGCGTTTGCGGAGCGCCTCTTCTGATTGGAGGTTGGGTGTGCGATGTTGGATGTTGGCGAGCTTTCAGCGAGCTCTTCTCTTGATTCGCGAATCCACCCGGTCGATGTTGCGTCAGTCAGTTATCCCCTGCTTATGAATGTTACCGTCGAATGGCTCAGCGATTTCGAGGACGCGGATCACGGCATGGCGGAATTGGAACCCGGCAGCACCCTGGCCGTGGTTTTCCGTCCCGGCGACCGCACGGATGTCACTCTCGCCCCGGCGAGCGATGAAGAGCACGTCACGCTCACCGCTCGCGGCCTGCCGGAGCCCATTGTGGTCCCGCGCAGCGCCTTCAAGATCGTCAGTTAGCGTCGCCGATTTCCTCTCCGCAAAATCGGATTGGCAGCCGGGCATTGCGAGACGATGCCGAGGCTCGAGTACGCCGTGCCGCTCCGCACGACAGACTTACCGCGAGTTGCTGCCCGAAAAGAACGGTTCGTTCGCCAGCGGGTTTGTGCGGCGGCTCGAGACCGGCACTGCCCGCGGCCCATTCTGCGGCGGCGGTGCGGAAGCCACCGCGATCGGACGCGCCACCGGAATGGCGGCGGGTGCCGTGGGCACCACATGCGTGGCAGGAATGGGTGCGGGCTGCGGCGCGAGCGTCGGCGAAGAGGAAGCCGCGGCCACCATCACCGAGGGAGACGGCGGGCCCATGGCAGGCACCGGATGCGAGAGTTCATCCATGCGATCCCCGAGCTCCGCGATCATGCGCTTCACGTGCCGGTAGTGCGAACGAGGGCGCAGGATGGAAAGGCTCTGTCGCGGATCGCCCCATTGCAAATTCTCGATCGTCACCGTGCGCACACCCCAGGAATTCATGAGCGCCCGCGAGGGTTTGTAGAGATCGATCGTATTCGTGCCGGAAAGCGCCCAGCCATAGTCATCCACCTGGTACAGCTCACCGGTCTCACGAATCCGGAAGATCGTGCCCGCCGGCCAGCGCGACCAATCCGCCGCCGCACTATGAATCTGGCCATACTGCAACGTGCCGCCGAGGGCGTTGTGATTCGAATACTGAATGTGATCGCTCTCCGTATCCGTATACGCTGTCGTGCGCACGTGCTGGATTTGCGTGCGGGCGAGCGGGCGTTCGTACTTCGGCAATGGACGGGGCGAAGAACAGCCGGCGATGATCAAACACAGCGCCAGCGGAATTGTCCGGGAGAGCAGGGGTCGCATGGGCAGATGGTAGAGGC
>Ga0207667_10007243_pt1 | contig 13383 bp, 13 predicted proteins | sample KBSCornC52_FD_184301 | JGI IMG/M metagenome (GOLD analysis project Ga0207667, IMG submission 184301) | Corn rhizosphere microbial communities from Kellogg Biological Station, Michigan, USA - KBS Corn C5-2 (SPAdes) (version 2) | ecosystem: Host-associated > Plants > Roots > Rhizosphere > Soil ...
CCAGCGTCGGCCTGGAGCGCCTTCAGCGCCTGTGCCCCGATCGTGCTCCTGCTGGCCGGGCTGCTGCGGCGCCCAGGCCTCCGGGCCGACATGGCGAAGGGACTGCACGCCTCGCCGGGCCGCGGCGATGCGAACCACGCGCCGGGTTGAGCGACCGGACGGCCTGGCGAGAATGGGCAGGCTTCAGGACGGGCCCACCGCAAGGCTTTGCAGTTCCAGCTCGAGATGGTGCAGCGCTCTCCTGACGTCGCGGACGAGGCTGTGTGCCGCGGTCTTGGCGTCGGCTGCTTCGAGACGTTCCTCGAGCTCGATGCGCGCCGCGGTGACGACGGGGACCAGCGACCTGGCGCGTTCGCACAATGCCGCCCCGTCCGTTGCGCGGATGGCCTGCGCCGCCCGCAGATGGGCGATTTCCCGGTGCCACTGGGCGAGGGAATGCTGCGTATCGGCGACGAGCCCGCGTGCCCCGCGGTAACAGGCCAGGCCTTCCTTCGGCGCCCGCCGTTTTTTCTCGATCTGCACCGTCTGCATGCGCTGTATGCCAAATGGATGATGACCGGGTCGACAATTACATCGGCCAACGCTTGGGCAAAATTATGGTAGAATATCGATCTAGTCAACGGCGGATCATGGGGATCGATGGACGGCGCAGCGGGATCGCAGGCCCTTTCGATAACAAACACGTGATCGCCGCATCGCGGCGCCTCGCGGCGCCGCTTGCTTTGGCGCGGGTGCGCGAGGGTCAGAGGCGCGGCACGGTGCCGAGGTCGCTGCCCTGCACGAAGAGCGCGGCGGCGGTTTCGAGGCCGCGGCGGTCGTCGTCGTCGAAACGGGCGGGGATCGGCGCGTCGAGATCGAGGACGCCGAGAATCTTGTCGCCGTCGCGCAGCGGGAGCACGAGCTCGGAGCGCGAGGCGGCGTCGCAGGCGATGTGGCCGGGAAAGGCGTTGACGTCGGGAACCACGATGGAACGGCGTTCTGCAACGGCGGTACCGCAGACCCCCTTGCCGATGGCGATGCGCACACAGGCGGGGCGGCCCTGGAACGGACCGACCACCAGGCCGCCGGTCTCGGCATCGAGGAAGTAGACGCCGGCCCAGTTGAGGTTCGGCAGGCGGTCGAAGATGAGCGCCGACATGTTGGCCGCATTGGCGATGGCGTTGCGCTCGCCGGAGAACAGGCCCGAGAGCTCGAGGGCCAGCTCGCGATAGAGCGTGGGCTTGTCGGTGGGCGGAGTGGCGCGAGGAGCCAGCATCACGAGCTGCCGGCGCCGTCCTGGCGGACGAAGGCGATGCGCAGCATGTTGGTGGCGCCAGGGGTGCCGAGCGGGATGCCGGCGGTGATGGCAATGCGGTCGCCGGGCCGGGCGAGGGCCTCGTTGTAGGCGATGATGCAGGCGCGATCGACCATGTCTTCGAGGTTCACGGCGTCGGGCGATTCGACGCAGTGGACGCCCCAGACGACGGAAAGCCGGCGCACGGTGCGATGGTTGGGCGAGAGCGCCAGGATCGGCTTGCTCGGCCGCTCGCGGGCAGCGCGGATCGCGGTCGAGCCGGAGCTGGTGTAGGTGACGATGGCGGCGAGATCGAGGGTCTCGGCGACCTGCCGGGTGGCGGCCGAAATCGCGTCGGCGGCGGTGGCCTCGGGCTCGGCGGCCTGGGCGCGGATGATGCCGCGATAGTTGATGTCGGATTCGACGGCCATGGCGACCTTGTTCATCATGGTCACGGCTTCGACCGGATACTGGCCGGAGGCGCTCTCGGCGCTCAGCATGACGGCATCGGCGCCCTCGAAGACGGCGATCGAGACGTCCGAGACTTCGGCGCGGGTCGGCACCGGGGAGGTGATCATGCTTTCGAGCATCTGGGTCGCAACGACCACGGGCTTACCGAAGCGGCGGGCGACGCGGATCATGCGTTTTTGCAGCCCGGGCACCTGCTCGAGGGGCATTTCGACGCCGAGGTCGCCGCGGGCGATCATGAAGGCGTCGCAGAGCTTGATGATCTCTTCGAGGCGCTCGACGGCCTGCGGCTTTTCGATCTTGGCCATGACGCCGGCGCGACCCTGGACGATCTTGCGCACGTCGATGATGTCTTCGGGGCGCTGCACGAAGCTCAAGGCCACCCAGTCGCAATCGGCGGCGAGGCCGGCGAGCAGATCGTCGTGGTCCTTCTCGGTCAGGGCACCGACGGGCAACAGCGTGTCGGGCAGGCTGACGCCCTTCTTGTCGCTGAGCTTGCCGCCGTAGATCACTTCGGTCTCGATGGCGCCGCCGCCGACGCGGGTCGCCTTGAGCTGCAGCTTGCCGTCATCGAGCAGCAGGCGGTCGCCGACCGAAACGCTCTCGATGATCTCGGGATGCGGCAGGTTCACGCGGTCCCTGGTGCCGGGGGTCTCGGAGCTGTCGAGGGTGAACTTCTGGCCGGCGACGAGCTGGATGGCGCCGTCGGCGAACTTGCCGACGCGCAGCTTGGGGCCCTGCAGGTCGACGAGGATGCCGAGCGGATGGCTCAGCAGCCTTTCGACGCTGCGGATCTTCTGCACGGTATCGCGCATCAGCTCGTGGCTGGCGTGGCTCATATTGATCCGGAAGACATCGGCGCCGGCGCGGGCCAGCTCCTCGATGACCTTCTCGGAACTGGAGGCCGGCCCCAGCGTGGCGACGATCTTCACCCGTCTCAAACGTCTCATCAGTCAATCGTCCCCAAGACCAGTCCGTCGTTCAGTCCGTGCCGCCGCCGCCGGCATCACCGCCATCGGTGCCGGTGTCCGTGCCCTGGCCGGTTCCCTGATCGGGAGGTCCGGTCGTGGCGTCGTCGGGCGGCGCCTGGTCGCCGTTGTCGGTGCTTTGCGTGTCGTTATTGGTCGGATCGGTCAATTGCAACGTCCAATCCGGCTTGTTCTGGGTATCGACCTCGAAAAAGCCGGTGCGTTCATAACCGCGGGCGAGGCAGTCCTCGACGCCGAAGATGGTGAAGCTTTCGTCGCGGGTGCACATGTAGTTGTTGCCCTGCCAGGCGCCGCCGCCGATGTCGTCGGCGACATAAAGATAAAAGTAGTGCGATTTCACCGTGGTGAGGTCGCCCTGGTAGACGATGGCGCATTTGGTGGGCGGGGCGACCCACCAGCCTTCGGACTGCCAGCCCTTTTCGGCGCGGTAGCCGAGGGCGATCGAGACCTGGTTGGACGACTGGTTGCAGACTCTCAAATCGGCATAGGCCGGGGCGGTGGAGAGGGTGAGGCCGGTGAGCATCAAGCCGGCCAGCATCAGGGCGAGACGAAGCAGGTGCACGGGCCGGCCGAGGAGCATGGAGGACGCCTTTGGTTTGAGCGCGCGGGGCGGCGCGCTGTCAACGGCTAATCACCGGATTTGGCGGAATTGCGGGCCGCCGTGGCCCGGCGAGGAGCGCGGCGGCGGGGCCGGGCTTTCCACAGGGACGGCAGGAGGTGTGGACAGCGGGGGAACGGCCTTGATCGGCGGCGGCCGAGAGGGTTCAACGGGCGTTCGTTTCGTTACCGAGGTAGTGCCCGTGGCCAGAAAGCCCACCGTGTCGTCAGACAGCGTCGCCCAGGACCAGCTCCGCGCGTTCATCGAGCGCATCGAGCGGATGGAGGAAGAAAAGCGCGGCATCGCCGACGACATCAAGGAGATCTATGCCGAAGCCAAGGGCAATGGCTTCGACACCAAGGTGCTGCGGCAGATCGTGCGCATCCGCAAGCAGGACCATGCCGAGCGGATGGAGCAGGAGGCGCTGCTCGAGCTCTATATGGCGGCGCTCGGCATGGCGGCGGCGCCGCGCGACAGCGATGAGGATGAATAGAGCGGCGTTCGCCTAGGCTGGCCGAAGGGCGCAGGTTTGCACGGGCCTGCTCAGAACAGGGCCTGTGCCAGCCCAAACAGGGCCAACAGCAGGACCACCGACCACGACGGCAGCCGCCAAACGGTCAGCAGGAGAAACCCCGTAAGTGCGGCGGCAAAGTCGGTCGGAGTGAAGACGGCACTCGTCCAGACCGGATCGTACAGGGCAAGGGCCAGCACGCCGACCACCGCCGCATTGGCACCGCGCATCGACGCCTGCGCCCAGGGGCGCCGGCGGAAGCCGTCCCAGAACGGCAGCATGCCGTAGACCAGCAGCAGACCGGGCAGGAAGATCGCAATGAGTGCGATGGCCGAGCCAGCCAGGCCGTTCGGCCACGGCTGCACGGCTGCACCGAGATAGGCGGCGAAGGTGAAGAGCGGCCCGGGCAGGGCCTGCGCCGCGCCATAGCCGGCAAGGAAGGCCGGCTGGTTCACCCATCCCGGTGCGACCACCTGGGCTTGCAGCAGCGGCAGCACGACGTGGCCGCCCCCGAAGACCAGGGCTCCCGACCGGTAGAAGGCGCCGAACAGGGCCAGAGCCTGATCGTGATCGGCCAGTTGCAGCAGGGGAAGGCCGAGCAGGAGCAACGCGAACAGCGCCAGGGCGAGGCTTCCGCGGCGCCGATCGACGGGAAACCTGATCTCGCCGCCCGGGATCGCGGCCGGGTCACGACAGAATTGCCAGCCCAGCAACGCGCCGACAGCGATGGCCCCGACCTGGGCGACAGCGCCTCCGCCGAGGACGACGACGATCACGGCAAGCATGGCGATGCCGGCACGGGTCCGGTCTGGCGTCAGCGTGCGGGCCATGCCCCAGACGGCCTGCGCGACAACCGCCACGGCCACCAGCTTCAGGCCGTGGATCAGGCCCTGGCCGGGGCCGGCCTGGATCGCGGTCGAGCCAAGGGCGACCAGCAGCATGACGAGGGCCGAGGGCAGGGTAAAGCCGCACCATGCGGCAAAGCCACCGAGCAAGCCGCCGCCGCGCAGGACGCCGAGCGAAAAGCCGACCTGGCTCGACGCCGGTCCGGGCAGGAATTGACAGAGGGCGACGAGGTCGCCGTAGCCTGCTTCGTCGATCCATTGGCGGCGCAGAACGAGCTCGTTGCGGAAGTATCCCAGGTGCGCGACCGGGCCGCCGAACGAGGTCAGCCCGAGGCGCAAAAAGACCAGCAGCACCTCGATGGGATTTCCGCTCCGGGCCTGGCGATCTGCGTCGATGGTCAAGGGGTGCTGCCATGAGTCGGGGACGAGTGGAGCCGGGTTTAGCGTTGGAGCGGCGCCGGCGCCATACGATCATGCGGAAATCCGGTCGAGCGCCGGGAGCAGGAGCGGGGCGGCAGATTTGCCGCCGGCGTGGCAGCGGCATCGCGGGAATGGCGAGGACGACTAGAGCCGGATTTCAATCCTGCCGGTGACGATCGGGCTCGACACGGCAGCGCGGCAGGCCGTCAGGACGGGGGATAAATGACCTTGCCGGAGGCGGTTCGCCGCGCACCGGGGGTGGGCGCCGCGGCTTCGGCCTGGCCGGGCGCCATGAGGTGGTCGACCGCGTGGCCATCGAGCAGCAGCCAGTCGGCGATGATGCGGCGATGGCAGCGCCACCACACGGCTTCCGAGCACATCAGCGCCAGCCGGGCCTGCCCGCCGAGGCGGAGCAGCTCGGCGAAGGCGGCGGCGAACTGCGCCCCGAGCGCGTAGTCGGCGTAGTTATGGAAGCTCTGCACGCGCCAGAGGGCGTTGGTCGCGGGATCGACATCGGGCTGCCGCGGCCGGCGGCCGCCGAGGTCGCGCATATGGCGGTAGCCGATCTGGAGCAGCGCCAGCTCGCCGGGCAGGGTGTCGATGTTGAAGGCGGGGTTGGTGCGCGAGCGGGGGAAGGCGCGGACGTCGAGCAGCAGCGCGACCTCCGCCTCGCGCAGCATGAGGGTGAATTCGGCGAGGCTGCGGGTCGAGTGGCCGATGGTGGTGAAGCGCGCCGGCATCAGTCGATCCGGGTCAGCGCGGTTTCCTTGTGGGCGGCGACATGGTCGGTCTTGTCGCTCTTGATCTCGTATTGCGGCGCCTCCGGCGAGGCGCGGTGACGGTGGCCCTTGTAGTCGAAATCGGCGTGATGGACCTTGATGATCGTGCCGCTGACCCGGCCGGCCTCGGAGTTCCAGCTCACGTGATCGCCGACGGAATATCTGGTCATGCGAACCTCCTCACGCCGACAATGCGGCGGGCGCGGATAAGGCTCCGCGGCCGGGCCTAGCGCGCGCCGAACCACCACATGATCGCGCCGACGATGGCGATGGCGACGACCGCCACGATGGCCGCGGTCGCCAGCGAGGGCTGCCGTGACGCAGCGGTCGCGGCGGGCTTCTTGCGGCGACTGGGATCGAACTTGACGACGTTATCGGGCATGGCTCGTGCATAGACCGATGGGGGGCGGGCGTCCACAGCGGCGCGGGTTCAGCCGGTCAGGTCCTTGAGGCCCTTGTCGAGCTCTTCGGCGTAGCGGCGGAGCAGGTGCTTTTCGGTGAGGAGGCCGATGACGTTGCGGTTGCCCAGGTTGTCGAGCACGGCGAGCTCCTCGCTCTCGGCGCGCTCGAAGACCTTGGCGGCGTCGGCGACATTGAGGCCGGGAAGCAGGAAGCGGTCGCGGTAGCGCAGCAGCGGCTCGATGGAGCCATCGGGCGACTGCTCCTCGACATGCGGCTGGTAGGCGTCGGCGACCAGCAGGAGCCCGGTGTAGCGGCCGGCGCGGTCGACGGCGACGATGCGGTTGGCCGAGCCGAGCGGATAGGCGACACGGAACTCGCCCAGGCTCATGCGGTCGGAGATGGTGCGGACATCGATGCGCATCATCGACTGCACCGTGAGGTTGCGGACGCGGCCCACATCGTGCGCCGAGCGGATGCTTTCGCCGCGCAGATGCAGGCGCCAGGTGGAGAAGGAGTAGCCGAACAGCTCGCGCACGAGGAAGGACGAGAGGGCGGCGGCAACGAGCACGGCGGCGCTGATGTCGATGTTGCCGGTGGTCTCGAGCACGAGGAAGCTCATGGTCAGCGGGCCGCCGATGATGCCGCTGGCGAGCGAGGCCATGCCGACCGCCGCGGCAAGGGTGCCGTCGATATGGGCGATGCCGCTCAAATCGAGGACGCCGGCATAGACCTTGCCGAGCAGGGCGCCCATCAGCAAGGAGGAAAAGAACAGGCCGCCGCGGAAGCCGGTGCCGAGCGAGATCGCCGCGGCGAGAAATTTGAGCACGAAGAGCAGGGCGATCGACAGCAGCGCGATCTGGCTGGTCAACTGGATTTCGAGGGCGCCGTGGCCGGTCGAGAGGACCTGCGGCGTTACCAGCGCGAAGCCGCCCATGATCACGCCGCCCAGGATCGGACGGGCCGGCGGCGGCATGCGGAGCGAGGACAGCACGGCCTCGATACGGGCGACCGACAGCATGGCGGCGACGGCGACGCCGCTCGACAGCACGCCCAGCGCGATGAAGGGCAGCGCCTCGTCGGCCGTGATCGGGGTGAACTGGCTCAGCAGGATCGGGGTCTGCACGGCGCCGAGGACGCGGGCGAGGAAGGTGGCGACGAGCGAAGCCGTGATCAGCGGCGCCAGCAGGTTGACCGAATAGACGCCGATGATGAGCTCGAAGCCATAGAAGGCGCCGGTGAAGGGGGCATTGAAGGCGGCCGCGATGGCGGCGGCGGCGCCGCAGCCGACCAGGGTGCGGATTTCGTTGCGGCGCAGATTGAGACGGAAGCCGAGGTGCGAGGCGAGGGCGGAACTGAGCTGGGTGTAGCCCGCCTCGAGCCCGACCGAGGCGCCGAAGCTGGAGGAGATCAGGGTCTGGAGCGTGACGATGACGCTCTCGCGGAACGACATGCGGCCGCCATGGACGGCGTTGGCCTCGATGGGATCGACGGGAGGCCGGGTCCGAAAACGGCGCGCCAGGGCGATGGTGACGGCAAGGACGGCGCCGCCGGCCAGCGGCACGATCGCCAGCCAGGGGGAAACGAGGGAGAACTGGGCGCTCAGCCGTTCCGCCGCCGGCAGATGGAACAGGATCTTGTGGAGCGCCTGGGTGGCCCAGCCGACGAAGGCGACGACCAGCGCGGCGAGGACGCCGGTCAGCGCGGCCAGTACCAGGATGAAGCTGCCGCGGAACCGGCCGGTCTGGGCCGCGACGGCGCTCAGCCAGGAGGCAGGGCGGGCAGAGACGGAGATGGCAAGATCGGACATGGACGGAGGACGACGCGAGCCGCCAGCAGAGGACGCGGAGGACAGACTATGAGCTCCTGCTGTTAAGTAATTGTGGCACTAGTCCTAAATCAGTTGCGCGCCGATGTCGCAGGCGGAGTTGGGCTCACCCACCGCGCGATTTGCCGAGCTCAGGCGATATCTTCGTGCGGGCGGCCGACGCTGCGGTAGCGGAAGCCGGCGCGGTCCATCTCATGGCGCCGGTAAACGTTGCGCAGGTCGATGAAGAGCGGGGTGCGCATGGCGGCCCTGAGGCGGGCGAGGTCGAGCGAGCGAAAGGCCGTCCACTCGGTGACGAGGACGATGGCGTCGGCGTCCTTCGCGATGTCGTAGGGGCCGCTGCCGAAGGCGATGCCGGGCAGCAAGGTGCGCGCCGCGTCCATGCCCTCGGGGTCGTAGGCGGCGATCTCGGCGCCGCGCGCCCGCAGGTCCTCGATGATGCGCAGCGAGGGCGCCTCGCGCATGTCGTCGGTGTTGGGCTTGAAGGTGAGGCCGAGAACGGCGATGCGCTTGCCGGAGACACCGCCACCGATCGCGTCGACGATCTTTTCGACCATGACGCCGTGACGGGCGGTGTTGATGGCCGTGGTCGTCTCGATCAGACGGATGGGCCGGCCGAGCTGCTGGGCGGTGCGGATCAGCGCCTCGGTGTCCTTGGGAAAGCACGAGCCGCCATAGCCGGGGCCGGCATGCAGGAACTTGCCGCCGATGCGATTGTCGGCGCCGATGCCGCGCGCCACCTCCTGCACGTTGGCGCCGGCGACCTCGGCGAGATCGGCGATCTCGTTGATGAAGGTGATCTTCATCGCGAGGAAGGCATTGGCCGCGTATTTGATGAGCTCGGCGGAGCGGCGCGAGGTGAACATCAGCGGCGCCTGGTTCAAGGCAAGCGGCCGGTAGATTTCGGCCATCACCTCGCGGGCGCGGGCCTCCTCGGTGCCGATGACGACGCGGTCGGGATGGGTGAAGTCCTCGATGGCGGCGCCCTCGCGCAGGAACTCGGGATTGGAGACGACGGTGAAATCGGCCCCGGGGTTGGCCTCGCGGATCAGCCGCTCGACCTCGTCGCCGGTGCCGACGGGCACGGTCGATTTGTCGACGATGACGGTGTAGCGGTCGAGGAGCGGGGCCAGCTCGCGCGCGGCGGCATAGACGTAGCTGAGATCGGCGTGGCCATCGCCGCGGCGCGAGGGCGTGCCGACGGCGATGAACACGGCCTCGGCGCCAGCGACGGCCTCGGCGAGTGCGCCGGTGAAGCGCAGGCGGCCGCCGGCTTCGTTGGCCTGCACCAAGACGTCGAGGCCGGGCTCGTAGATCGGGATTTCACCACGGCCGAGCGCGGCGACCCGGTCGGGGTTGTTGTCGACGCAGACCACCTCGTGGCCGAATTCGGCAAGGCAGGCGCCGGTGACGAGGCCGACATAGCCGGCGCCGATCATCGCGATCTTCATGCGGTATCCTTCAACGCTGCTTGTCGGCGCCGGTGACGAGGCGCGGCTCGGCGATGCCGAGGGCGCCGAGCACCGTGGCGACGATGCCGGCGCGGTCGAGGCCGGCGGCGGCGTACATATCGGCCTGGCTCGCCTGCTCGGTGAAACTGTCGGGGAGCATCAGCGGGCGGAACTTGAGCTTGCCGTCGAGCAGGCCGTTGTGCGCGAGGAAGGTCGCGACGTGGCTGCCGAAGCCGCCGATGCCGGATTCCTCGAGGGTGATCAGCACGTCGTGATCCTGGGCCAGGCGGGCGATGAGCTCCTCGTCGAGGGGCTTGAGGAAGCGGGCGTCGGCGACCGTGGGCGTGAGGCCATAGGCCGCGAGCTTTTCGGCGGCGGCAAGGGATTCGCCGAGGCGGGTGCCGAAGCTGAGGAGTGCCACCCCGGCTCCCTCGCGCACGATGCGGCCCTTGCCGATGGGCAGGATAGAACCGTGCTCGGGCAGCTCGACGCCGAGGCCATCGCCACGCGGGTAACGGAAGGCAATGGGGCCGCTGTCGTGCGCCGCGGCGGTCGCCACCATGTGGCGGAGCTCGGCCTCATCGGCGGCGGCCATCACCACCATGTTGGGGATGGCGCCGAGATAGGCGGAATCGTAGTTGCCGGCATGGGTCGGGCCGTCGGCGCCGACATAGCCGGCCCGGTCGATGGCGAAGCGCACGGGCAGGTTCTGCACGGCGACATCGTGGATCACCTGGTCGTAGGCGCGCTGCAGGAAGGTCGAGTAGATCGCCGCGAAGGGTCGCATGCCTTCGGACGCAAGGCCGGCAGCGAAGGTCACGGCGTGCTGCTCGGCGATGCCGACATCGAAGCAGCGGGACGGGAAGATTTCGGCGAATTTGTCGAGGCCGGTGCCCGACGGCATGGCGGCGGTGACGGCGACGATGCGGTCGTCGCGCCGCGCTTCGTCGATCAGGCTGTCGGCAAAGACGGCGGTGTAGGACGGAGCGTTGGACGGCGCCTTGGCCTGGGCGCCGGTGATGACGTTGAACTTGGAGACGCCGTGGTACTTGTCGGCGCTGTTTTCGGCCGGCTCGTAGCCCTTGCCCTTCTTGGTGACGACGTGGATGAGGATCGGGCCGGTGTCGGCGTCGCGGACGTTCTGCAGCACCGGCAGCAGGTGATCGAGGTTGTGGCCGTCGATCGGGCCGACATAGTAGAAGCCGAGCTCCTCGAACAGCGTTCCACCCGTCCACCAGCCGCGCGCGAATTCCTCGGTCAGCCGCGCCTTGTCCTTGAGGAACGGCGGCAGGAGACTGGCGACCTGCTTGCCGACATTGCGCAGGCCGCGATAGGCGGGGCTGGAGACGAGCCGCGCAAGATAGGCCGACATGGCGCCGGTGGGCGGCGCGATCGACATGTCGTTGTCGTTGAGGATGACGATGAGGCGTGCGTCGGCGCCGCCGGCATTGTTCATGGCCTCGTAGGCCATGCCGGCGGACATGGCGCCATCGCCGATGACGGCGATGACGTTGCGCTTCTCGTTCCTGAGGCTGGCGGCGACGGCCATGCCGAGGCCGGCCGAGATCGAGGTCGAGGAATGGCCGGCGCCGAAGGGGTCGTACTCGCTCTCGGCGCGGCGGGTGAAGCCGGAGAGGCCGTGCTTCTGGCGCAGCGTGCGGATGCGGTCGCGCCGGCCGGTCAGCACCTTGTGCGGATAGGCCTGGTGGCCGACGTCCCAGATCAGCCGGTCGCGCGGCGTGTCGAACACGGCATGGAGCGCCACGGTGAGCTCGACGACGCCGAGGCCGGCGCCCAGATGGCCGCCGGTGACCGAGACGGCGTCGATCACCTCGGCGCGCAATTCGTCGGCGAGCTGGCGCAATCGGGTGCGGTCCAGCGCCCGGACGTCGGCTGGGGAGTGAACGGTGTCGAGCAGCGGGGTGAGCGGCCGTTCGGACGAGCTCAAATGGGCGTTCCTCGGTGTTTCCAGTGATTTAGAAGGGCCGGCGCGGCAATGCAACCTGAAGGGTTGTGCAGACCCAGCGCAGATTCGCCGCAGGCTCTGCGTCCACTCAGCCGCGGCTGGCGGTCAGCATGGGGCTGTGGACGATGAAGCGGTCGTAGCGGGGCGGGGCGACCATGTCGGAGGTGAGGCCCAGCCGGTTGGCCATCGGCCCGAGCTCGGCGGAATTGTCGAGATAGCCTTCGGGCTCGGTCATGTCGGCGTAGTGCATGTCGGTCATTGGCACCGGGGTCGCCAGCGTCTCGTTGACGTGGTCGATCTCGGGGGCGACCAACTCCACCTTGCGCTGGCGCAGACCGACCACCGGCCGCGGATCGATGGCGGGCGTCGTGACCAGGCTCGCGATGGCGCCCTGGCCGTTCACCTGGGTGACGGCGTTCCAGGTCAGGTCGAAGATATTCCTCGCGGTCGACAGGCCGTTGGTGCCGCCCAGGGAGGCGGTGCGGATTTCGGGCGGCGGATTGGCGGCCGGGGTGGCCGGTTGCGGCGAGGCCGACGCGGTGGTCTCGCGCTCGATGATCATCTGCAGCGCGCGCTGGGCCCCCGGATCGGGCGGGGCCTCAGGGGCATAGGCGGTGAGGATTTGGTCCCGGGGCGTCATCAGCACGCGCGCCGCGGGAGCGCCGGTGTCCGGTTGGGCGGCCATGGTGTTGCCGATGGCGCCGAGCGCCGGATTGTCGGCCGGCAAGGCGCCGCGGGTCGCGAGCAGCATCGTCGGCGTCTTGCTGAAGGGAACGATGGCATTGCGATCAAGCGCGGCAACTGCGGTCGCCTGGTCGTCGCCGGCAGCGGCGTCGAGCGCGCCGGGGCGGGCCATCGGGGTGGGAGCGACAATCGAGATCGTGGAGACGCTGCGTTGGGCCGGATCGCTGGTGGCGACGCGGACTTCGCCCTCGTCCTGGACCGTCGGCTCGGTGATCAGGCCATTGCACGGGACCATGTGGCACTGGGTCCACTGCGCCATGGCGTACTTCCGGCCGCTGTCGGAGAGCGGCATGCCGTCCACCGGCAGATGCAGGGTCTTGCCGTCGGGGAAGACACGCTCGAGCTGGGCGCGGGTCATGCGCGGCCAGGCGCGGACGCCGCCGGTGTCCATGTGGACGAAGGGGCTACCCGAGGTCGGGTAGTAACCGACGCCGCCGACCTGGTGGCGCATGGCGGCGGCGCGCAGCACCGACAGCGACACGCCGGGAATGAACACGTCCATGGCGTGGCCGAGCATGTGCTGGGAGTGCTCGGCGACTCCGGAATCGGCCGAGCGCGAACGCAGGTAGGAATTGGTCTCGGGCGAGCGGTACGCGGAAACGATGTTGTAGGGCTGGGTGGCGTGCACGTCCTGGTAGACCTCCCACAGGAGGTCGAACAGATGCGGGTCCATGTGCGTGGGCTCGTGCGTGCGCCAATCGGCGAGGAACACGTTCAACTGGTCCAGCACGGTCTGGTCGTATTGGCCGTTGTGCCAATAGGTGAACTTCGCCGTTTCGTGGGTATGAGTGTGGTAGAGCCAGAGCGTCCGGTCTTCGGAACTGGCATTGACCGGCGCCGCGGTATGCGCGGCAAGCAACAGGGCAGCCACGGCCATGGCGGCCACGCGCAGACTCCACTTCAGCCAGATGCGAGCTGCGTTCCCCAACTTACCCCGAACGACCCATTGCACTTCGACTGGCGCCGAGCGTAGCGGCAGACCCGCAAGAGTCCGTTAACGCTAACACTCCGTTACGGCCGGTTCTTTCACGGTCGTCACGTCCCAGTTCAGCGCAATTTCTAGGCAAAAAACGCGGCTGAACCAAGGCTGAGTTCTTAAGCCACGGTAAACA
>Ga0207667_10007244_pt1 | contig 13382 bp, 16 predicted proteins | sample KBSCornC52_FD_184301 | JGI IMG/M metagenome (GOLD analysis project Ga0207667, IMG submission 184301) | Corn rhizosphere microbial communities from Kellogg Biological Station, Michigan, USA - KBS Corn C5-2 (SPAdes) (version 2) | ecosystem: Host-associated > Plants > Roots > Rhizosphere > Soil ...
TCGGCTCGGGCGGCAGCGTCCGCCGGCGACTCCGATCTCGCGCGGCTGAGCAATCCGGACTGGACCACCCCGATCGCGCCGTTTCGGATCGTCGGCAACCTGTACTACGTGGGAAGCCGCGACCTGGCTTCCTACCTCATCGTCACGGAAGCCGGCGACATTCTCATCAACTCCAGTCTCGAGGAGTCCGTCCCGCAGATCCGCTCCAGCATCGAGCAGCTGGGCCAGCGTTTCAGCGATATTCGGGTGCTGCTGATCAGTCATGCCCACTGGGACCATGATGCCGGCAGCGCCGAGCTGAAACGGCAGACCGGCGCGCAATACATGGTCATGGACGATGATGTGCCCGTCGTGGAGTCCGGCGGGGCAAAGGACTTCCAGTACCCCGACAAGCGCTACCCAGCCACCCGGGTCGACCGCGTGCTTCACGATGGCGAGGAAGTGCGACTCGGCGGGACGCTGCTCGTTGCACACAAGACTTCCGGGCATACCCGCGGCTGCACCACCTGGACGATGAGAGTGAGCGACCACGGTCGCCCGCTCGATGTGGTCATCGTGGGCAGTTGGAACGTGAACCCGGGCTACCGTCTGATCGATCGTCCGGGACAATCGGCTTCCTACGCGGGGATCGCCGCTGATTTTCGCCGCACCTTCCAGATCCTGAAGCAACTGCCCTGCGACGTATTCCTCGGAGCCCACGGGGCGTACTTCGACATGCTGCAGAAACTGCGCCGCCGCGCCCCGGACACGGAGGTCACGACCTGGATCGATCGCGAGGGCTATCTCGAACACGTACGTGAGCGCGAGCACGCGTTCGAGGCCGAGCTGGCACGGCAGAGCTCGATCTCGCCATGAGGACCTGAGGCCAACGCGCGGTTAGCCACCCTCACATTGACCGTGTTGCCGTTGTTGGCTGCGGCCTGATTACCGATTCGGTACGTTCCATCAGAGTTAGGGTCGGCGCTGAGAGCACCGTAGCCTTTACGTAGCCTTCGTGACCGGACAGTTCGAGCCTGTGACAGCGGCGGCTTTTCAGGGCCTGGTCTGTCGCATGTTGCTCCAGGCAACCTGCGCTGCGCCGACGACTGCGGCGATCGCCCCGTAGATCGTCCAGTGGTAGTCCCCGACCATGAAGCCCACGCGGAAGGCGAGGTTGAGGCCTTGAAGAATCCAGACGATGCCGTTGAGCAAGAGCGCGAGTCCGAGCAGGCTGCTGACGGCTCGCATCGTCACGTTGAAGGCTTTCCACATAGATATCTCTCTTCACAACGTTCAATAAGCAATGCGATGCCTTGCCCGACACCAATGCACATCGTTGCAAAGCGCATAGCGCTCGCGCCTGCGCTCGAGTTCAATCATGCCTGAGTGGCAACACGCGCGCCACGTCACGGACGCTGTCGCCTCTGCGACAAGTAACTGTTCCGACGATTATTTTGAAGTAGTGCATGCAGCGTTCGCAAGGCGCGATGGGTCAGATCCTTGCGAAACTAACCCTAAAGTTACAAATTAGCGTGACTCACGATTACGCCGCCCGGGGCACAATGAACCTGCCATTCGACCGTCGCCAGTTCATCGCCAGCCTCGGCGGTGCGAGCGCCGTCGCGCTGCTCGGTCCCGAAGCGCGCGCCGATGCGATCGAGCATGCGCTGCTCGCGCGACTGGAAAACCCGGGGGAGAGTACGCGGATCACCGATGCCGGCCGTGCCGGCGAGGTCTTCCCCAAGGTACGGGATCTGGAAGCGCAGATTCCGACGCGGCCGTATCGCCGCGGCACCGGCGGCCTCTTCTACGCGACCGAGTCCGGCGCGAAGGTCCCCCTGCTGCCGGCGCTGCCGCCGCGCCCGACGCTGCTGGACTACTTCGCGCTCCGTTTCAACCGCACGAGCAACCACTGCCTGCAAAGCGCGAACAAGGCGAAGCAGCGCGGCGCCGACGAGGAGATCATCCTCGCGTGCCTGTTGCACGACACTTCGCAGGAGCTGATTCGAGCGGACCACGGCTTCTGGGGCGCGCAGCTCTACGAACCCTACGTGTCCAAGCGCGTCACCTTCGCCATCCGCTACCACCAGGCGCTGCGCTTCTATCCCGACGCCAAGGCCGGCTATGAATACCCGGCGCTGTACAAACGCTTCTTTGGCGAGGACTACGTGCCCGAGCCGCACGTGAGAGCCGCGTACGAGTATGCGCGCCGGCACAAGTGGTACGACGCGCCACGCGAGGTGACTGTCAGCGATCTGTACGCGTTCGATCCGAAGGCGGTGGTCACGATCGACCCGTTCCGCGACATCATCGGCCGCCACTTCCGGCAGCCGAAGGACGGGCTCGGCTTCGACGGCAGCCCGGTTGCCCACATGTGGCGCACCATCGCCAATCCCGACGCGCCGTTATGATTGCCGCCCGGGCAGCCATGCCGTTCTTCTGCAAGACGGAAGTGAGCGACTCCGACCTCGACGCACTCGTGGCCTATGTTGCTCGCGATAGCAAGAAGTGACACCACAGCGCCGATGAATGTCGTACTGATGCTCATTGGTCTGACGAGCTTGGGGCTCGCGGCTACTCCAGTTGGCGCCGCCCAGCCGACGAGCGCCTCACCGGACTGCAGGTCTGAGGGCGATCTAAGCTTCGTTTGCGGACCCAAGAAACCCGAGGATCTGGCGGTGCTGCCCGGCACAGATTGGCTCATTGCGAGCGGAATGGAAGAGGGCGCGGGGCTCCACCTGATCGACACCAGAACCAAGAGGTGGCGGCGCTGGATTGCCGCAAGACCGGTCAAGTCTGACCCACGGTTTCCCGATTGCGATTCTCCCCCCGACCCGGAGCGCTTCTCCGCCCATGGCCTCGCCCTGAGGGCGGCCGCCAAGGGTACGGCGCGACTGTTCGTCGTTGGGCATGGCGAGCGCGAAGCAGTGGAAGTATTCGACATCACAATGAGCGGGGCGCAACCGCATCTATCCTGGCGGGGATGCGTGCGCGCGCCGGGCGAGCTCGCATTCAACAGCGTTGCCGCCGCGCCAGACGGGACTTTGTTGGCCACCGTACTCCTGCTTCCCGGCAAGACGTTTGCGGACGCTTTTGCGGGGAAGTCAACGGGCGCGGTGTTCGAGTGGCGCCCCGGGGATCACGCTTTCCGACAGGTCGAGGGCACCAGCCTCCCAGCCGACAACGGCATCGAGATTTCACCGGATGGCAAGACGGTGTACGTCGCCGCGACGCCTGTCCAAGCCGTGACGGCATTCGCGCGAGGGAAGACTTGGCGCAAGCTCTGGACAGTGACCACGCCGGACACCTCCCCCGACAACCTCCACTGGGCCCCGAACGGAATGCTCTACGCCGCGGGCATGGCGGAGAATGAGCCGGCCTGCGGCGGGCCGGTGAAGGTCGTGAACGGAAGACTAAGTCTCTTCGATTGTCCTCGAGGCTATCGCGTAGCGGCCATCGACCCGAACACCGCGGAAGTGCACATCGTAGCGCGTGGCGCGGCGGTGGCTGACTACTCCGGCACTGCCACAGCCCTACCGGCCGGAGGGAACCTTTGGCTCAGCTCCCTCTCAGGAAACAGACTCGCTTACCGGCCTTGGCCTTGATCCAACCCCGTCTCGCGGGAGATGGCTATGTGAGCATGTTCCGATTGAAGGACACGATCGAGTGAACAGAACAATTCTCAAGAGCGGCATCCTCGTCGCCCTGGCCAGCGTGGTGCTCATAACATCTCTCGAGGCGCAGGATTTCCCGCCGGGGTTTCCGCGCGAGGGGTCGAGAAAGGTACTGGAGAATAGTCGCGTCATTATCTGGGATGCGACGTGGCCAAAGGGCAAGGCGACCGTCCTTCATGAACACCCCGTCGACTATCTCTCAGTCACATTGGTTGAAGGGGCAGTGAAGCTGACGGGACGAGACGGAACGTCTTCTGTTGGTACGGCTCCATTTGGGTTTGTCCGGTTCAATCCGAAGGGCGTGATTCACGCGGAGGAGGGTGTCAGCGACCAAGAGAGACGGGCCATCATGGTGGAACTCAAAACGGTTCCGAGACCGGCAGAGGCGGCTGTGACCAGATCAAGCTTTCCACGGGAAGGAGCCACGAAAGGACTGGAAAACGAGCGGGTCGCCGTGTGGGACGTAACTTGGATCCAGGGTCAACAGATCCCGAGGCGGCAGCCGGGTCGAGACGCAATTGTCGTATTCCTCAAGGGTGGTGTCATTCGGCAATCTCCGGAGGGTGCGGCGATGAGCGACACGCGGTGGAATGTCGGTGCTGTTCTATATGTCCCCGCGGGTACTGACGTTCCGTCCGAGGAAGCCACTGAAGGTCCACCACGAGCGGTCTTCATAGAACTCAAGTAACGAATCCAGAAATCACGAGCCAAGCTAACCTCGCGATGGAGCCGATCGCCCGCGATCGACTCGCCGCGGTGCGCGGCCCATCGCTATCGTTAGCGAGACAACACAGACGTTCCACTACATCAAAGGAGCTCCGTCGATGAAGGCCGCCGCCATCTGTTTCCTCGCTGCTGGGTTTTTTGTTGTCCCTGTCTTGGCTGCGGACCCGGTGGGGTTCGCCATGTGGAAGCCCGCCGAACTGAAGCAACGAGACGAGGCACTATCCAAGAAAGTCGGTGCGGATCACTCCGCGCGGGAAACGCTGGCCGACTACGGGGATCACCGCTTCCGCATGCTTTATCGGGACGCGGATGGACTTCCAGAGCAGCATGACAACATGGTTGACGTCGTCATCGTGCAAAGCGGGGAGGGCACGCTGGTCTTGGGCGGCAAAATGATCAACCTCAAGGCTGGCCCGGGCCCCGGCGAGTACGTAGGCACGGGAATCGAGGGCGGGGAGCGGCATGCGCTCGCGCCAGGTGACTTGGTTCACATCCCAGCCAAGACTCCACACAACTTCCTCGTCGCCAAAGGGAAGCACATCACGTACGTGCTCGTGAAGTTTCCCGCACCTTAACGAACCGCGAATGCACTCAGTGCTGGCCTGCAGCTCTTTCGAAAAGGAGCTACGAGGTCCGTCAGTGCGCGACTGGCGCTAGCACCGCAGCTGTTCCTGATGCCGCGGTGTTGGACTCTGCTCCAACTGTCGGTTGAGTGGGTGCGGCCACCCGTGGCGGCACCTGGAGTCCTGCCTTCATCATAGCCGCAACTAACACCGTCTCAGTTGCTGCGCGGCCTGCCATCAGACGCTCACATGCTTCTTTCTGCTGCTGATTACCTTTTAGCCCTGGACCGGGACAGGGCTCCCGCGATAGGTCCAGCGCAGTTTTGTTGGTTGCGTCCTTGGCCGTTACGTCTGCACCGTGATCTATCAAGTACTGGACCATCTTGGCGGATCCATCGTCTGCGGCGCCCATCAGAGCTGTCCTGCCTTCCAGGTCACGACCCCGCGACGAATGACATGACCACAGCCGTGTGAGTACGGCTGTCCCGAATCTGCGCGTTTATATTCGCTCCGGCGTTTTGGAGTATCTCGACGCTCTTAATCGCGTTCGCAGTCTGTGCATCGCTCATTGGTGAAGGCTGAGCTGTACCGCTCATTCCGACCGCATACATCAGCGGCGTCATCTGGAACACATTGACCAAGTCCACTTCGGCGCCATGCTTGATCAGCGCTTCCATGGTTTCATGGTCGTCATACATCGAGGCGAGGAACAGCGGTCCCACACTGCCACGCATGTCGTAATCGGTGAAGCGGTCACGGCCGTTGCCATAGGGGCGCTTGCGCGTGAGCTGGTGGTTGACGTCGACACCCATTTTGAGAAGGCGATTGATCACCGCCATCGGCGTGACAGCAGGGACCGCACCGGCGCCCGCAGCGGCACTTGCGGCGGCAGCACCCGGCACGCGGACACGGCCACCAGTTTCCGGCGCGGCAGGCGAGGTAAGACCACCACCGACGCCAGACAGAATGCTCTTGGGAGGCGGAGTGCTCTTGCGATCCACGGCGCAGAAAAGGGGAGTGCGGCCATGCATGTCCCAGATGTTGGGATTGGCGCCCCGGTCGAGCAGGTAGTTCGCAACATCGTAGTTGGCGTTGTCCAGGGCGTTGATCAATGGTGTGACGCCATCAGGATTGGGCTTGTCGATGTCCGCGCCGGCCTTGAGCAGCGACTGCACGCAGCGCAGACAGTCTGAGCGCGTGGCAAAGAGCAGCGCGGTCAGGCCTCCTGTATGCCGCGAACGGAATTGCGCACGCGGCTCGGAGGTCATCATCCGCGCCCAGTCATCCGCCTTCGCGCGCATGTTGATGTTGGTGGCGCCCTTGGCGAGAAGTTGGTCGACGATGTCCGGCAGGTTGTTCGCCGCGGCCCACATCAACGCATTCTGGCCGCGGAAGGTTTCGATGGCGTTGACGTCGGCGCCGCGCTGGATCAGTAGCTCGGCGATTTTCTGCCCCGGCGCACCCGTGGTGATGGCCAGCATCAGTGCGGTCTGGTTGTCCGTGCCCGTTGAATTCACGTCGGCGCCCGCATCCAGCAGTGTTCGCACCATCTCCAGGTCGGTCTGCTTGATGGCCTCGCCGAGCGCGCTCGCACCATAGTTGCTGATGACATTGGCCTTGGCCCCGGCCTTCAGCAGCGCGCGCGCCAGCTCCATGTCGTTGTTGAAGATGGCCCACATCAAGGCAGTGGCTCCATCCGGGGATTTCACGTTGACGTCGACGCCGGTGGAAGCCGCGTACTCGACGCGGCTCAAGCGCTGTAGCGGCACATGACCAACCTGCCTGGTTTTCGCTTGCGTGCTATCGATGGAGCTTTCCAGGTATCCAACCAGCGCATCCACATCCGCCTGCGAGGCTGCTTCTTGCCCGCCGGCGGCATCAGCCTCCCGCGCAGTTTGTTGATCGCCTTTTCCCAAACCTCCGGCTCCTGGCCGGCGTCGTTCAGCTCCAACGTGTCCAGAGCCAGTCCGCCTGTCCAGTCCGTGGTGTTATGGCATTCGAGGCAGTTGTTCTTGACCAGATCGTCCATTGCCTGGGTCGGCGCGGGAGCAGCGGCGCCATAGGCCAGAGAACCCGAAACAAACAACGCTGCTAGCGAGAGGAAGCCGCCCGGCATCAACCCGTGGCCAAACCAAGTTACGGTCTTGCGCATCAATCCCACCTTCGCTCCGGATCGCGGCGCAGTGCGCCGTCGCCGGCCTCGACAGCGTGGTGCGCAAGCCCGCAACCTTCTCGTTCGAACAGGCCGCGGGCGTTCCCCTCGCGGGCGTGGCCGGTGATGAGTGGCGACGGAGGCAAGGATGCACAGTTCTGTGCGGACCCGTGCGCGAGACCCATTGGCCGTCGTGAATTCGTTCACGTGCAGCCAATCGTGTGCGGCGATGGCGCCATCCGACACGTACCTTTTCCTGCTTCTTTTTTTAAACCTGGCACTGCAAGTTGAGTACCAGGGATTTCGCGATGCCTACGTTCGCGATTTCAGAATGGTCCGGCGCGCTCCTCGACTTCGAAGATGGCATATCCTTGCGCCGCCTTGGTGTATCAATCCATCGTCGGCAACTGGAGACGCGGGGGTTCGCGATGACTTCGATCCGGACGTTGTTCGCAATAGCGCTCGTGGCGGCCTCGCCGTGGGCCGCGGCCGCACCCGCGAAGATGCAGGCGATCGTCGCCGGCACCGGCGAACCGAAAGCGCTCGAGCTGCGATGGCTCGACACGCCCAGTCCCGCCGCGAATCAGGTACTGATCCAGGTCTTTGCCGCCGGTGTGAATCCGGTGGACTGGAAGACCGCCGCCACGGGCGCGGTTCCTGGCTATGACGTCGCCGGCGTGATCGACTCGGTGGGGCCCGGCGTCACGACGTTCAAGCCCGGCGATCCGGTCATCGCGCGCGCGGCCAACGGCGCGTACGCGCAGTACGCCGTCGCCGGCCTCGACAGCGTGGTGCGCAAGCCCGCGGCCTTCTCGTTCGAAGAGGCCGCGGGCGTTCCCGTCGCGGGCGTGGCCGGTTATCGCGTGGCGATGGAGGCAAGGATCCATCCGGACCAGCGCGTGGTGGTCATCGGTGCCGCGGGAGGCTCCGGGTCGGCCGCGGTCCAAACGGCGAACTCCCTGGGCGGGCATGTCATCGGCGTCGGGCGCTCGTCGCAGGAGAGCTATCTGCGCAAGCTCGGCGTTGCCGAGTTCGTCGCGTTCGACAAGGAGAACGTGGCCGCGAAGGTGCACGACGTCGACGTCGTGCTGAACACCGTCGACAGCCAGGTGGAGCCCGGTCTCGGCTACGTGCGCCGCGGTGGCGTGTTCAGCTCAATCGCCGGCGTGCCGACGGAAGAGAAATGCGCGGCCGCCGGCGTGACCTGCGTTCAGATCGGCCGCGGCAAACCCGTTCCGCCGGCAGCCGAGTCGCTGCGGCCGCTCGCCGCGATGGCGGACGCGGGCAAGTACACGGTCACCGTTTCGAAGCGGTTTTCGCTCGCGCAGGCCGCCGCCGCGCAAGAATCCCTGCGCACCAGTGGAGGCACCGGCAAGACGATCCTGATCGTGGATCCGTCGAAGGCCGGCCAGCATTGACCGGCGGTGCCGCGCGCGAGTCGGGCGCGCCGCGTTCTTCCGCGTGGCTGCTGTTCCGCGTGCATCCGCGTGCCGCCTTCACGGTCATCGGGCTCACGGCCGGCGGCACGCTCGCGTTCTGCGCATACTCCACGTACATGCAGAACTACCTCGCAAATACGGCCGGATTCAGCCGCGAAACGGCGACGACCATCTCGGCGCTGGCGCTGCTCGTCTACCTGGTGCTGCAGCCCGCCGATGAGGGGTCCCGTTCCGAGCGTGCCGCAACCGCAAGGCGGCGCCTTCGGCAGTGCTGCCCCAATTGGGGTCTGCCACAGAGGGAATGTTATCCGGCGGACAATTTGAACTCCAAAACAGAGCCGCGATGCCTACCGCGCGGCAGTCGCGACGTTGGCAGAGACGTTGGGTGGGTCAAACGTCGAGGCGGCGAGGACGGCGCTGCGGGCCCTCGTGGGCAGCGTACCGGTCTTCGCGGAAGGCAGGAACTATAGCGCCGGCACGATGTGTTAGTTGTCGCCTCGGAAGGCATGTGTCCTGCCTCCACAGGCTCCAGGATCAGGCGATCCCATGGAATCGCAGCCTGCTCGGTCGCATATTTTGCCTGCGCGGGTGTTAGCAGCAAGTCGTAGTAGCCTGTGACGACCATGGCGTACAACGAGTCGTTGCGTGTCATGGCAACCGCCAATTCCTCGGCGTTGGTCTTGAAGTGTTTGGGCTTGTACTGGTCCCCAGAGCCCTCGACCCAGGTCGCGCGGCGCGTGTAGTTCCAATGCGCATTCAAATCGCGGAAGTGAATGGCAGCATAGGGCCGATCCATATGCACCTTCAGTTAAGTGGACTCCTCTTCGAGGAAGGCACCCGCAAACACCGGGAAGGCGCGCATCAGGAACGGATCGTCCGCGACTGCGTCCTCGCCATTGTTCGCAGCAGGGGCGGTGTAGCGACTGTCGTAGACGCTGATGCGAAGGTGGCTGTCGGCCAAGAGCGCCTGCGCAAAGTCCGACGCCGAAATGGAGAGGGACTTTTCGAACGCAGCCGCGGGCAGCCCGGTGAAGCCGCAGAGCTTGGCCACGACGGCTTGACGCTCCTCAGGCGGGAGCACCTGCCCCGCCTCCTTTTGCAAAGCGATGACAACGCGTCCGCGTTCATCATTTCAGCGTAAGTGTGGATGCCGAAGTCGTCACGGCACCGTTTGTGGATCCTCAAGGACGGAGGCTCCATGGATGAGCGGCAAGTCGGCGGGCGCTGTTCGATTCCCGACGCCTTCAGCGCTGCAGCGACTCACAATGTTCCGGTGCTGTCGCTGCGATACTGGAGCTCACAATCCGACTTCGTCTCGAAAGCCCAACAGGTGCTCGGCGTTCGATTGCCGGAGCCCACGCTCGCTCGAGAGATTTCCCCGCTCGGGGCTTGCGCGGGCTCGATGCTGGCATGGCGCGGTCCTACAGAGACTGTGCTGATTGCAAGAAAAGGCGAAGTGGGAGCAGTGTTAGACGAGCTTTCCCCTTCCAGTGGGCATCACCTGAACGAGTGGATTCGACAGGCCGCCGCGCATTTGATCTGAATCCCCTGGCAGCAGCCTGACATTGCGCGCCTGACTTTCGGACATTACAGGCTAGGAATCGAACTTTCGGGAATTGAACTGATTTTTACCCCCGATCTTACCCGGCAACCAGTTCGCCCGCTGGCGCACTGATCTTGCGCCGGGGTATTAATGCGCATACAATGCGCATTAATACTGGTGTGGAGAACTGGAATGAAGGCCGCCTACGACACCAGCGCCCGTAAGCGGGCCGTCAATTTGACCTTGAACGAGGATCTGGTTGCCCGCGCGCGCAGTATGACCGACAACCTCTCTTCCGTGGTCGAGTCGCTGCTGGTTGAATTCCTGGTCCGGGAACAGCACAAGCGCGTAGAGGCCGTCGAGGCGGCAAAGAAGACTTGCTCGGTGTGGAACCGTTTTTACGAGAAACACGGCTCTCCTGCGGATGAGTACACGAATCTCTGATGGGTCATGGCTCAGTTCGACGTCTACCGCAATGGCGGCCAATCCCGCGATTTCGCGCCGTTCTTCGTAACAGTCCAATCCGCGCTTTACGATCAGTACGAACGCCGAGTCGTAGTACCGTTGATGAAGCGCTCGGAGCTCGAGCGAATCCATAACCCCCGCCTCAATCCGACGTTCGTGATCGACGGGATTTCCGTGGTGTTGCATCCATTGGAGACCTTTCCCATCCCGAAGGACAAGCTGGGCAAGTTTGTCCAATCGCTGGCGGATCGGGGTGATCAGATCATTGACGCGCTGGATGAATTGATCACGCGCGGCTACGGCTGAACTTACCGCCACCAGATAATCAAAAATTGGTGCCCGGGAGAGGACTCGAAGTCACAGTGTAACCTATTGATGGGAATGGCCTGACTACTCAGCCGTGGCTATGTTACACGGAAAGTTACCCGCGAAAATCTGCGCTGGCCGGGTACTCGCCGATACGCCCGCCGCCCCAAGTAAGCTTTTGATGTTGCTGTCCTCTGGCGTAATACCAGCGTCACTCGTCCTGTATACGGGTAAAATATTCTTACTCAGCTCTGAGTCAGATCATGCCTCCACTGATCGACGACAACCTCGACGGAGAATTGACGTGGCACGCAGACTCGATCGAATAACAGTTGATCCCACGATCATGAACGGACAGCCCTGCATTCGTGGGATGCGCTTGACCGTTCGCCGGGTGGTCGAGGCGGCGGCCCCTGTATCCGGATCGGAAGGAGCTGAAGTCGGAGTACCCGGAGCTCGAGGATGACGATATCACTCAAGCCTTAGACTTCGCAGCGCGCAATCTGGACGACCAGGTCCTTCCGTTGGAAGCTGCGTGACTCGGTTGCTGCTCGATCAGGGCCTTCCACGGTCCACGGTCGAGTTGCTCATGCGGACTACCACGCCCTTTTAGCCGTATCCGGCGCCGCAGCACCCTCCGTCATACGCCTGCGTCGTCAGGGACTTCGTGGACCTGACGTGGCTACGCTTCTGCGGCGAGTCTGGAACGAGTTGAAAGAGCTCATCGATAATGGGGCCGCGGTCACCGTCACCGAACGGGCGATCCGCGTTAGTATCAAAGGCGCGGCGGCCTCCTTGCTCTCGAGTTCAAGGAGCCTATCCGGATCTTCCGGTGTCCCAGCTTCCGCAATCATGATCCTGACTTCACAGCAGGCGCAGCGCCGATGTCACCGGAATCCGTGCCGCTCGCACCGCCGGTAGCAAGCCACCGACGAGACCCATCGCGAGCGCCCAACCGATGCCGATGCCGACTATGGGTAGCGTCACAGCGAGCTTGAAACTGAATCCGAAGGGACTAGCCGCAAACCCATTGAACAGGAGCCACGCCAGCGCAGCACCCAGTAATGCACCAGGCATCGCGAGAATGATGGACTCGATCAATATGGACGTGACGACAGGTGTGTTGCTGAAGCCAATGGCGCGCAACGTCGCGAGCTCACGGCGCCGGCTGTCGACAATCGCGTATAGTGAATTCACGATTCACCGCTCCCAATGTTGCTGCCAGAGCCATGATGGCGCCAATAAAATAGGTGACAAAATCCAACATCCCGGTTAACGGCTTCACGCTCGCCGCGCTGATGGTGTTATAGCTATCACGGCCGAAGGCGGAAAGCATCGTATCTGCATCGGTCAAGGCCATACAGATGCCCTCGGAGCTTCCCATCGTAAATTGACCGACGACCGTCCAATCGCCGCCGGGCATGGAGCGCTTGCCGCCCACCTCGAAGTCCTCGAGCTGACGCGCGCACTTGGTGCTGGCGACGAGTTCGTGCAACCCGGGCGTGAACAGCCGTCCGGAGGTCAGGTGAAATTCTGGAAGATCCTCGAGGAAGTTGGGGCCATCCGCGCCGAGTACAAAGCCCATCGGGACACCGTCGGCTTTCTTACGTCCGTCCACTAAGACCTGCGCCTGGGGAAGCACGATCGGCTGCCCTATTTCGGGGGCTTGGCTTCGTAATCGTAAGGAACGCCCAGCACCCGCGCGGCTTCCCGAAACAGCACTTCCCGCGGAATGCGGTCCTCTTCCAAGGCCAGCTCATCCACGGCAAACCCGAATTCGGCGACCACCCGAATCCGACACCACAGCGTCGCCTCGGGAATGTGCGGATAGATCCGTCGATAAAATTCGAACATCTGATCTGTAGACTGCCGCTGCGATTCGAGACGGATATGGGCCAGGTTCGGCAACGCGCGCAATGCCCGGAGCGTCCACAGGGCGCCCGGCTCGCTCGTAGTGAGCTCTACGCAAGTGCGAAACCAGTCTTCCAAAGCCTGGGCGCGTCGGGAGGGATCCTTCCAGGTGCCACCTTGGAACATCCAGGCGGCAAACGCATCGCTCTGCTTCTTGAGCAGCTTGCGCGCCAGGGCCTCCAGCACCTCATATTTGTCCTCAAAGTAGCGGTAGAGCGCCGGAGGCGTGAGACCCGCCCTGGTGCAGATGGCATTGGTGGTCAGCTTCTCGAAACCGACCTCTCCGAGCAACTCGCCGGCGGCCTTGATTAGTTTTTCATACGTGACGAGTGAGCGGCCGCCCTGCGGTGGTTCATGGCTCCGTCCTGGCGTCGCCTCGCTGCCTGTTGGTACGCGAACCCGACGACTGGGGGTCGTGCCGCCGGGAGCGCCAGCTTTGGGCTGAACCATTGCGCTTTTCTTGCGCGCCATGTGCACCTGCTCCGTCCTGTATCGGGGGGCTAAATCCTGATGATACGCCACTCGGGGCAATGCGGGGCTGGGGGAGGGCGCGGACACGCGCGTACGGTAAGTACGCGCGCGCCGCGCAGGATACTAAAGACTAGCGCTGGGCGGCTTTCGCCC
>Ga0207667_10007248_pt1 | contig 13379 bp, 12 predicted proteins | sample KBSCornC52_FD_184301 | JGI IMG/M metagenome (GOLD analysis project Ga0207667, IMG submission 184301) | Corn rhizosphere microbial communities from Kellogg Biological Station, Michigan, USA - KBS Corn C5-2 (SPAdes) (version 2) | ecosystem: Host-associated > Plants > Roots > Rhizosphere > Soil ...
CGGCGAACGGACGAAGTAAAGATCGCCGGTGTCGAAGGTGATGCCGGACAGGAAGTGGTGATAGTGCGCAACGAGCGCGGCGATGAGCGGCGCTTTCCGCTGGCCGCGGTCGAGAAGGCACGGCTGGCGTTTCACTGGAAACGGTAGAGGCAGAGGACATGGCGGCTTCAGTTGAAATTCTGACGGCGATCCGCGAGTTGACCAACTCGAAGCAGATCGACCGCACCGAATTGCACGGGCTTCTCGAGGACGGCATCAACGCCGCTCTCGCCAAGAAGCACGGGCCTACTGTGCAGGCTGAAGTCTCGATCGACGAGAACAAGGGCGCGATCAAGATCGTCCTGCTCAAGACTGTTGTAGATGAAGTGACCGATGCGGCGAGCCAGATCTCGCTCGAGGAGGCACGCTTCGAGGACGCCGAGTTTCAGGTCGGCGACCAGATGGAGATTCCCGTCGATTTCGCCGAGTTCGGTCGCACCGCGGTCCAGGCTGCCAAGCAGCGGATCATACAGCGCGTCCGTGAGGGCGAGCGGACGAAAATCCGCGACGAATTCTCGAGCAGGGTCGGTGACCTTCTTTCTGGAGAAGTCCAGCAGATCGAGCGCGGCAAGCTCGTGATCATGCTCAACAAGTTCCGCGAGGCGGAGGCGATCATCCCTTACCGCGAGCAGAACCACCGCGAGCATTTTCACCAGGGTGATCCGATTCGCGCGGTTCTGAAGCGCGTTGAAGAGACTCCCAAGGGGCCGAGGCTCGTTCTCAGCAGAGCGGACTCACTGTTCGTGAAAGCGCTCTTCAAGCTCGAGGTTCCCGAGATCCAGCAGAACCTCGTCGAGATCCGCGCCAGCGCGCGCGAGGTCGGTAGCCGGACCAAGATTGCTGTCTTCTCGCGCGACGATTCTGTTGATCCGGTGGGAGCATGCGTCGGTCTCAAGGGCTCGCGCGTTCAGGCTGTGGTCAATGAGCTCGGCGGCGAGAGAATCGACATCGTGCCATGGTCGGCGGACCCCGAGCGTTTCGCCAAGCTGGCGCTCGCGCCGGCGCGCGTGGCTCGCGTGTTCAGCGATCCGGCGACGAAGACCATTCAGGCCATCGTCGACGAGGACCAGCTGTCTCTCGCGATCGGCCGAAATGGTCAGAACGTGCGCCTCGCTTCGGAGCTCACGGAGTGGAAGATCGAGCTCTACTCGAGCCGCGAGTGGATGGAGCGCGGTACCGATCAGCCGATTTTTGCTCCGCTGCCGACCGATGAGCCTGTTTCGGGTGTGAATCCGCGCCTGGCCGACATCGAAGGGATGCAGCCGGCAACGGTCGCAGTTCTCGAGGAGGCCGGCTACAAGACGCTGGACGACATCATTGATCTCGAGCGCGAAGATTTTCTCCGTCTGCCCGGCATCGCGCCGGAGGAGGCCGACAGGCTTATGGCGATCATTAACGAACTTACGACCGACGACGCGCCCGAATCGGGCGAGGAAGCGGTGGTAACGACCGTGGCTGACGTCGAGGCCGGCGCTGAGATGGCATCAGAAGGTGGGAGTGCCGCCGCTGTCGATCTCGGAGCGGAGGCGGAAGCGAAGAAGGCAGAGGAAGCGACAAAGACGGAAGCAAAGAAAAAAGAATCAAAGCCAGCGGAAGGTAAGAAGTCGGAGTAAGGGAGGTGGACGCCGTCCAGCAGCGCAAACTCCTCGGACTCATTGGTTTGGGGGTTCGCGGACGTGGAGCGATTGTCGGCGTGCAACAGGTTCGCGAAGCGGCGAAACGCGGCAAGTTGTTTTTGGCTATTGCGGCGCCAGACGCGTCGACGAATAGTCTGGACAAAGTGCTTCCATTGCTACATGCTCGCGGAATCACGGTTCTCGCTGGACCAGCCGCCGCCGAATTGGGTGCCGCGGTCGGACGCGATGCAACCGCTGTAGTGGGAATTGTAGATCGAGGTTTGGCAAAGGGGATTCGGGCACTAAGTCCGACGCCGATGCCGGACGGGCGTAAGGACGGGGAGGAGTAGGGTTGAGCAAGCTTCGAGTACATGATTTAGCGGGTGAGTTTGGAGTTCCAAGCGACGAGGTGATCAATCTCCTTCGTCAGATGGATGTTCCTGTGCGGAGTCATCTGAGTCCGCTGAGCGACGACCAGGTTGCGCGCATCCGTGCGCGTTGGGAGCGCGAGAAGCGCGCGCGCGTTGCTGCTCCGCCTGCGGCTACTCGTCGGCGTCGTGGAACAGCCCCCGCCGCTCCTGCTCCCGAGACGAAGCCCGAGCCCGCGAGCGCGGCAGACGCGCCAGCCAAACGGCGTCGGCGCGCTGCCACGGAGGCTGCGCCCGAGGCGCCCGTTGAAGCAGCGGCTCCTGAAGAAGTGAAGCCGCCGGTTTCAGCGCCTGCTCCAGTAGCTCCGCCAGCACCAATCGCTGCTTCGGCCCCGGCTGATGTGTCGACCATCGAGCGGCCGAAGGCTCCGCCTGCTCCCGCTCGACCGTCAGCGCCACCGCCGCAGACAACACACGCAGGTACGGCCCACGCAGGCGATCGCAGCAACGATGCGCGCGAGCGTCAGCGTCCACAACCGGTAGTTCCCGGTGCCCCGCGTCCGCGTCCGGTTGCGACCGGAGCGCCGTACGCCCCGCCGCGCCCGGTCGCGTCAGCGGCTCCTGGTGCTGGAACTGCTCCGACGCGCCGCGAAGACCGCGGCGGTGGCGGTGGCGGTGGTGGGGGTCGCGGAGAGGATCGTGGTGGACGTCGCGGCAAGAAGGGAAAGCGCGGGGTCGATCAGGAAGCAGTGTCGGCGAACATCGGTAAAACGATGGCGTCGATGCGCGGCCCGATTCGTCGCGGCGGTGCTCGCCGCGCGGAAGACGGTTCCTATCGCGAGGAGATGGCGGCGCAGGCAGCCGCCGAGGTCGAGCGTGAGAAGAAGACGGTTCGCGTCAACGAGTTCATCACCGTCAACGAGCTCGCGCAGATCCTGAAGACTCCCGCGGTCCAGATCGTGGGCTTCGCCTTCAAGAATCTCGGATTGATGGTCACCATCAACCAGCGGCTCGACTTCGACCAGATCGAGTTGATCGCCGGAGAATTCGGATTCCAGGCGGTGAAGGAAGAGGAGTACGCAGCCGATCTCAAGACGGCTCCAACCGCCGATGACACGGCCGAACAGCTCGTGTCTCGTCCGCCTGTCGTCACGATCATGGGTCACGTCGACCACGGTAAGACTTCGCTGCTCGACTACATCCGCAAATCGAACGTCGTCGCTGGAGAATCCGGCGGAATCACTCAGCACATCGGCGCGTATAACGTCGATCTGCCGGGCGGCAAGTCGATCACGTTCCTCGACACGCCTGGCCACGAAGCGTTCACGGCCATGCGCGCGCGCGGCGCGCAGGTGACGGACATTGTCGTCCTCGTGGTAGCGTCTGACGATCAGGTGATGCCGCAGACAATCGAGGCGATCTCGCACGCCAAGAACGCCGGTGTGCCGATGATCGTTGCCATCAACAAGATCGACGTCCCGGGCGCCAATCCCATGAAGGTGAAGCAGGACCTGCTTCAGCATGGCGTCGTGCTCGAGGAGTTCGGTGGGACTGTCCTGTCGACGGAAGTATCTGCGAAGAAGGGGACCAACGTCGACATCCTGCTCGATCAGATTCTGCTGCAGGCCGAGATCCTGGACCTCAAGGCGAATCCGAACCGGAGCGCAACCGGCGCGGTCATCGAAGCCCAGCTCGATCCGGGCAAGGGCGCGATCGCGACGATTCTGGTCAACAACGGTACGCTGCATGTTGGCGACGATTTCATCTGCGGCATGTACTCTGGCCGCGTCAGAGCGCTGCTCGACGAGCGTGGCCGCAACATCAAGGACGCTGGTCCGGCAATTCCGGCCCAGGTGCTCGGCATCGGTGGCGTTCCAACGGCCGGTGATCAGTTCGTCGTCGTGGAAGACGCAATTGAATCGCGTGAGATCGCGCAGCGCCGTCAGCGGCTCGACCGCGAAGCGAAGAGCCGTCGCACCGCCAAGGGAGTCGTGTCGCTCGAAGATTTCATGTCGCAGACGGCACCCGGACAGAAGCGGACGCTTCGTATCGTCATCAAGGCGGACCAGGGCGGTCCGGCGGAAGCGCTCGCCGACGCGTTGGGCCAGCTCGCGCACGAAGAGGTCTCGGTCGACGTCATCCACCGCGGCGTAGGCGCCATCACGGAGAGCGACATCCTGCTCGCCCGGGCATCTGGAGCGATCATCGTCGGGTTCCACGTGCGGCCGGACAACAACGCGCGCGCGGCGGCCGAGCGTGAAGGCGTCGAGATCAAGCTTTACAAGATCATCTACGAGGCAGTCGAAGACGTTCGCGCCGCGCTCGAAGGCATGCTGCGACCCGAGGAGAAGGAAGTCGTCCTCGGCGAGGCCCAGGTTCGCGAGTTGTTCAAGGTTCCGAAGATGGGTGTCATTGCCGGGTGCTCGGTACGGAGCGGAGTCATCAACCGCCAGGGCCGCGTTCGCGTGATTCGCGACGGCGTCGAGATCTACGACGGAGCGATCGCGTCTTTGCGCCGGTTCAAGGACGACGTCAAGGAAGTGCGCGAAGGATTCGAGTGCGGAATTGGCGTCGAAAACTTCAACGATATCAAGGTCGGTGACGTGCTCGAGTGTTATCGCAAGGAGCAGGTTGCAAGGACATTGACTTCGGCGGCGGGCGCTTCTGCGTAACACGCGTCGAGCGGACCGCGTCGCCGAAGCGGTCCGCGTCGAGGTAGCGACATTCCTCACAGAATCGGCAAAGGATCCACGTATTGTCGGATTCGTGACCGTCACCGGAGCCGAGGTCAGCCCCGATCTGCGGCACGCGCGAGTCTACGTGAGCGTTCTCGGCAGTGATACCGAGAAGAAGGCGACGTTCGACGGGCTTGACAGTGTTGCATCGCATCTTCGTTCACGCGTAGCGCGCCAGCTCCAACTGCGGGTCGCGCCCGAAATCCAGTTCAAGGAAGACGACACAATCGCTCGGGCCGCCCGCATCGAATCGCTTCTCGCTGACGTCAAACGACAGGATGCCGCGGCGGGTCGTGGTCCCGACGAAGACTGAAACGCGAGCCCGAGCTCTCCACGCCGAAAGAGACTGACCGCGCCGCCGAGTCCTCCGCGCTAGCGCAGGGGTTGCTGCTAGTCGACAAACCGGCGGGAATGACGTCGCACGACGTCGTCCAGCACGTAAGACGTATCTATGGCGAGCGAAGCATTGGTCACCTCGGCACACTCGATCCGTTCGCTACTGGTCTGCTCGTTCTCCTACTTGGACGCGCTACGCGACTGGCGACATTCATCGATGCGGAGCCCAAGGTGTACGACGCGACGATCAGATTCGGAACCGAGACCGATAGTGATGACTCGACCGGTAATGTCATTCGCACGGCGGCACCCCCTCGCGAAGCCCACGTCAGAGCAGCGGTCAAAACGTTGACGGGCGAAATCTCGCAGGTCCCTCCCGCGTACTCGGCGAAAAGCGTAGGCGGAACCCGCGCGTACGATGCAGCACGTCGTGGCGAGCCGCTCGATCTCCCTGCAACAACTGTCACGGTTCACAGCTGGGAGCTCGGCCGACTTGATGATGATTCGCTGTCCGCGGTCATTACATGCAGCGGCGGCACGTACATTCGCGCATTGGCTCGGGATCTCGGTCGACTCACAGCGTCAGCGGCACACCTCGAGTCGTTACGTAGGACGCGGGCCGGAACGTTCGATGTGCGCGACGCCGCGACTCTCGATGTGCTTGCGGCGAGCCCCGTGCGGGTGCGGCCCCTTCGGGTGGTACCGGATGCCTAGACAAATCGACGCCTCCGACCAGTCAGGACTCCCGCCTTACGTCTCGGCAACCGTCGTCACCGTCGGGACCTTCGACGGCGTTCACCGTGGACATCGGGATGTAGTGGAGCGACTCGTAGCTCGCTCTCGCCATCTGAAAATCCCGAGCGTCCTCGTGACGTTCGAGCCGCACCCACTCGAGATCGTGAATCCGGCAGCGGCGCCGCTCCTGCTCACGACCCACGATGAGAAGCAGGAAGTCCTGGCCGAGACCGGCATCGACTACCTGGCTGTGGTGCCGTTCACCACCCAGCTCGCCGCGTATTCCGCGGAAGATTTCGTCGAGCTCATCCTCCGGCGCTGCTTCCGCATGAAGGAGCTGTTGATAGGCTACGATCACGGGTTTGGCCGCCAGCGCGCCGGCAACGTAAGTGTCCTCCGAACATTGGGAGAACGTGACGGTTTCAAGGTAGATGTAGTTGACCCCATTTCGACTCCTGACGGGCATTCCGTGTCGTCGACATCGATCCGCCGCGCTGTAGCCGGGGGCGACCTGGACCGCGCGGCAGAATCCCTCGGCCGCTTGTATTCGGTGAGCGGCCGGGTGATCGAAGGATCCCAGCGGGGGCGAAAGATCGGATTCCCGACTCTTAACCTGGGTCCGCCGCCGCCAAGGAAGCTTCTTCCGCCCGAAGGTGTATACGCAGTGCGGGTTCAGACGTCGGCTGGTCCGGTGGGTGGGATGATGAATCTCGGACCTCGACCGACCTTTGGAGATACTGCGACGTCACTGGAGGCTCATCTGTTCGACACGAACGCGGATTTTTACGGTGCTCACGTGCGAGTCGATTTTGTGGCCAGGCTTCGGGAGACCCGAAAGTTTGCGTCGGCGGAGTTGTTGTCGAAGCAGCTCGCGCATGACGAGCGCGCAGCCAGAAACGCGTTGACTCTCCTTAATATTCCCGGTAACCTTAAAGGCTAGCCCAGAAGCGCACTCTTTCCCATACAGCAGCATGAATCTGAAGTATCGCATTGCCATAATTGTGGGTCTCATCCTGGCGTCTTTCTGGACCCTCTTTCCCCGAACCGTCGTCGAGCGCGTCAAGCGCAACGGCGAGTTCGTTTACGACACGGTCAAGCGCGTTCCCCTGAAGCGTGGCCTGGACCTGCAGGGAGGGATGCACCTCGAGCTCGAGGTCGATGAATCCAAGGGTCTCGTTCCCGACAAGAGCAAGGCAATCGACAATGCGCTCAAGGTCGTGCGCAACCGCATCGACGAATTCGGCGTGTCGGAGCCGCTTGTCCAAAAGGCCGGCAACGACCGCATTATCGTCGAGCTTCCAGGTATCGACGACCCCGTTCGCGCCAAGGACGTCGTTCAGAAATCAGCTTATCTGGAATTCCAGATAACGGACAAAACCCAGGCCCTGGAGAAGGCGCTGCCGAGACTCGACGCGGTGTTGAAGGATGCGAAGATCGCGGTGGCTGCAGCCGCACCCGCGGCCGGCAAAGACACGGCGAATCCCGGACTTCAGTCTCTCTTCACCGCCGACACCTCCAAGAAAGCCGATAGCTCCAAGGCCGATAGCGCGAAGGCTGTTGAAGGCACAGTCGGCGGTCCCGGCGCGTTCTCGAAGCTTGTTCAGCAGGGCAGAGTGCCTGGCGAATACCTGGTCGCCGCCAATGACGTCGGCTTGGTCACGCAGTACCTGGCGATGCCCCAGGTTGCGGCGGCACTTCCGCCAGCGAAAGTGATTCGCTGGAGCAGCGACACGCTTTTATCCGGGAATCGCGTCTACCGGCCGCTGTATGTTCTCGACGCCAAGCCGATCATCACCGGCGAGTATCTCACTGACGCAAGGCCGAACACATCGCCGACAGAGGGCAACCTCGTCCAGTTCACAATGAACAACGAGGGTGCCAGGCGGTTTCGCACCGAGACCTCCCGGCATATCAAGGACAACATGGCGATCGTGCTCGATCAGCGCGTGATGGGGTACCCTCCCGTCATTCAGAGCGCAATCGGCACGAATGGTCAGATCACAATGGGCGGCAAGGACCTTCAGGCGGCTCAGGATCTTGCGCTCGTCCTGAGAGCCGGGTCGTTGCCCGTCCCGCTCAAGGTCGCGGATTGGCGCGTGATCGGCGCGAGCCTTGGCCAGGACTCCATCCACAAGAGCATAACAGCCGGCGTCATAGCGGTGGCGCTCGTGGTCATCATCATGTTGGGCTACTATCGGTTCTCGGGCGCGCTCGCCGTAGCCGCGCTTGTTCTCTACATCCTGTACACACTGGCGGCGCTCGCGGGATTCCAGGCGGTCCTCACGCTGCCGGGACTCGCGGGGTTCGTGCTGTCCATCGGAATAGCCGTGGACGCTAACGTTCTGATATTCGAGCGAATACGTGAGGAGCTGAACCACGGCAAGACCGTTCGGACCGCGATCGACGAGGGATTCCGCCACGCCATGAGCGCGATCGTTGACTCCAACGTTTCGACCGCGTTGACGGCCGCAGTTTTATATCAGTACGGTACGGGTCCGGTGCGCGGATTCGCGGTCACACTTCTCGCCGGTATCGCCGCCTCGATGATCACCTCGATCTTCGTAGTACGCACTTTCTATATGATCTGGCTTAATCGCTCGCGCGACGTCCAGACAAGCCTGAGCATCTGATGATTCGAATTCTGCACGATACGAACTACGACTTCATCCGCTGGTGGAAAGTGATGGCGGCGATAACGATCGCCTTCATCGTCCTCGGGCTGGGATCTCTCGCGATCAAGCCTCTCAACCTCAGCATCGAGTTCACCGGCGGGACGCTGATTCAGCTCGAGTTCACCCAGCCGCCTGATGTTGGTGTGATCCGCTCGACGCTTGACGATGCGGGAATTCAGGGAGCCGAAATCCAGCAGTTCGGCACGAATCGAGAGTTCACGGTTCGGGCACAGAACGCGGCCGCGGTCGCGTCACAGTCGAAGGGTGCCGAAAACATCGCAGTCACCATCGAGAGGGTCCTGAAGCAGAAGTTTGGTGAGAACAATCTGAGGGTCATGCGCACGGAAGCCGTCGGGCCCCGCGTGGGAAGTGAGTTGAAGCGCGGGGCCATCATCGCCATCCTGCTGTCGTTCCTCATCACGCTCGTTTACCTGTCGATCCGGTTCGAGTGGCGATTCGCCACCGCGGCGGTGATTGCGACGAGCCACGACGTGTTCACCACGATCGCGTTCCTCAAGCTGATGCACCTGGAGATCTCGCTCACAGTCGTCGCGGGTCTGCTCACGGTGCTCGGCTATTCGCTCAACGATACGATCATCATCTTCGACCGTGTGCGTGAGAATCTCCGGAAGGGAAGGAAGGAGACACTCTACGAGACGCTCAATCGCTCGATCAATGAGACGCTGCCGCGATCAGTACTCACTCACGCCACCGTCTTTGCCGCGACGCTCTCGCTGCTCATTTTTGCGGGAGAGGTCATTCGTCCCTTCGCCTGGGTGATGGCGTTCGGAGTCGTCACGGGAACCTTCAGCTCGATTTACGTAGCAGCGCCGGTGCTCCTCTGGATCGAACGCAAATGGCCCCGCAAGACGGCGGCACGTCAATCTTCGTCGACAGCCACGCCCACCTCGCGGACGCGGCCTTCGAAGGCGACCGCGACGCGGTAGTCTCGCGCGCCCGCGCTGCGGGCGCGCTCGCGATCGTCTGCATCGGGGAGTCACTCGCGACGGCGGCGATTGCCGCCCGGATCGCGGCGGACAATCCTCGATTCGTGTTCGCTACGGCGGGAATTCATCCGCACGACGCAGCAGCTTTTGACGCGTCCCGCGATCTCGCGAAGCTTCGCGGCTTGCTCACTGGATCGGCGGTAGCCATCGGCGAATGCGGCCTCGACTATCACTATGACAATTCTCCCCGCGAAGCGCAGCTGGCCGCGTTCTCGGCTCAGATCGCGCTCGCCGAAGAAATGGGGAAGCCCGTTATCGTCCACACCCGCGATGCCGAGGACGACACGAGATCGATCATTCGCGATGCGCGAGCCCACGGCGTGATCGGCGTCCTGCACTGCTACACCGGCTCTCACTCGCTCGCCGAGTTCGCGCTCGATGCCGGGTGGTACGTCTCGTTCGCCGGGATTGTCACGTTCAAGAAGTGGACAAACGACGAACTGGTGCGGCTGGTACCGCGCGACCGCCTGCTGGTCGAGTCCGATTCCCCATATCTTGCGCCGATTCCTTTCCGGGGGAAACGGAACGAGCCGGCCTGGGTAGCGCACACGCTCGCGAAGGTCGCAGCGACTCGCGGCGACGATCCGCTCGAGCTGGGGCGCGCCACCTCCGAGAATGCTCGGCGCCTTTTTGGTCTGGCCACAGAAGCTCCCTAGTGTGTAACATTCGCGCTTAACGCTGACTCTGCCGTTTGACGGCAGCCGACGGAGAAATGAATGCCACTCAAGAAGATCAGCACCGAAAAAGCGCCCGGCGCGATCGGCCCATATTCGCAGGCGATCGTCGTCAACGGTTTTCTTTTTACAGCAGGTCAGATTCCCCTCGATCCCGCGGCCGGCAAGCTCGTCGATGGAGGCATCGTCGAGCAGACGGATCAAGTGATGCGGAACCTTCAGGAGGTGCTTCGCGCCGCCGGAGCAGGGTGGGGCGATGTCGTCAAGACTACGGTCTTCCTCGTCGACCTCGCGCACTTCCCAACCGTCAACGAGGTGTATGGCAAGTGGCTCGGCGATGCGCGACCTGCTCGCTCGACCGTGCAAGTCTCGGCTCTCCCTCGCGGTGCAATGGTCGAGATCGACGCAATCGCCGCGGTCTCCTCGAAGTAGCCGCCCGGAAACCGCAGTGAGCACATCTAAAACGCGCGAAGAGCTCTTCAGGCTCACTGCATTCGCACGGTGCGCCGGTTGAGCGTCAAAAATGGGTCCGGGTGACCTATCCCGCGCGCTGGCCGCGCTACCTGTGATATCGGATCCGAGGCTGCTCGTCGGCAGAGAAACGTTCGACGACGCTGGAGTCTTCCGCGTGTCCGACGATCTGGCGCTCGTCCAGACCGTGGATTTCTTTGCGCCTATTGTCGATGATCCATTCGACTTCGGGCAGATCGCGGCTGCAAATGCGCTCTCCGACGTTTATGCGATGGGGGGCCAGCCACTGACTGCGCTGAACATCGTCGCCTTCCCAACGAATGAGTTGCCGCTCGAAGTTCTGACGGGCATTCTCGCGGGCGGCCAGGCAAAGGTGCACGAGGCAGGTGCGCTGATTGTGGGTGGACACACTGTGGTGGATACTGAGCTCAAGTACGGTCTTGCAGTGACTGGGCGCGCGCACCCCGACTTCCTGCTCACTAACGCTGGAGCGCGGCCGGGCGATCAGCTGGTGCTGACCAAGCCGCTCGGAAATGGGATTCTTGCCACGGCGGGAAAGCGCGGACAGCTCCTGCCCGAATCAGAGCGAGCGATGCTCGAATCGATGAAAGCGCTCAATGGGCCGGCGAGTCGGGCCGCTCTTGCCGTCGGATCTCGCTGCGCAACCGACATCACCGGCTTCGGGCTGTTGGGGCACGCATCGCACATCGCGCGCGCCAGCAACCTGACGCTGGGCTTCGACCTCGACGCTATTCCGATTTTTCCCGGCGTGCGTGAGGCAGTGAAAGCCGGATTCGTTACCGACGGCGCAAAACGAAACGCGGACTATCTCCGCGATCTCGTGCGATGGAAGAAGGGAACGGACGAGGATCGGGCGATTCTACACGACCCGCAAACCTCGGGCGGGCTTCTCGTTTGCATTAGCCCGACGCGAACAGCGGACTATCTTTCACGAGTCGCGGGATCGGCGGTCGTTGGCGAGGTCATCGAACGGGGAGAAGTTGCGATCGAAGTCCATTGAACAGCGTGGGGGTGGATGGGGCCTGGTGGCTTCCGTGATCTTCAAAATCACTGTGACCCTACTTCGTAGGGTCGGGTGGGTTCGATTCCCACACTCTCCCGCCACCCAGTTCGTCGTCGCGCTCCTGTGTCTCGCTCTGTTCGTGCCCCACAACGCCGTGTCCCAACAGCGCGATAGCGCTCGCGCTGGGATCGCGAAGCCGGCAGCCAAGCCGCCACAACCTGCTGTCACCGACACGCCGAAGCCGCCGATGACTCCGCGCCGAGCGTTTCTGACTTCGCTTCTCATTCCCGGTTACGCACAGACCGTCTTCGGACGTGACCACGCCGCCATGCTGTTCGCTGTGATCGAGATCGGTTCGCTGGCAATGGCCCGCAAAGCCGCACAGGATCTTGCAGAGGCGAAGGCGTTCGCGGGCGACAGCATCGTTGCCACATACAAGATCGATCCGACCACCGGTATTGCGCTCGTCGATCCTAAGACCGGATTACCGATTCCCGATACCTACATCGCCAGTCGATTCACTCCCGATCGTATCAAAGCGCGCCGGACTCACTACGAGGACTGGATCGCGGCGATCATTTTCAATCATCTCTTCTCCGGCGCGGATGCATACGTGGCCGCCAACCTCTGGGATTTCAGCGCGAACATCGGCGTCGTGGCAGCGCCCGGTTCGGCCGGAGTTTACGCGTCTCTTCGCCTTAGATGAGCAATTCAGCGCCGATTGGCGTTTTCGATTCCGGAATTGGTGGTCTAACCGTGGTCCGGGAAATGATCGCCCAGTTGCCGAACGAAAGCATCATCTACTTCGGCGACACCGCGCGAGTCCCATACGGTCCAAAGAGTCCCGATACGGTTCTGAGATACAGTCGCGAGATCACGTCCTATCTATTGAGGGAGGGCGTGAAGGCGTTGGTCGTGGCATGCAACACTGCGACTGCTCACGCTCTTCCGGCTCTGCGTGAAGAGTTCGCCGTTCCAATTATCGGCGTCATCGAGCCTGGCGCGCGCGCGGCCGTCGCGTCGACGAAAACCAATCAGATAGGCGTGATCGGAACAGCGGGCACGATCAAATCCCGCGCCTACGAAAAGGAGATCAAGAAGCTCCTGCCCAACGCGAATGTCACCGCGCAGGCATGCGCGCTCTTCGCTCCCCTGGTCGAAGAGGGGTGGCTGGACAGCGAGGTGACGCGCGCGGTCGCTCGCAACTACCTCGCACCAATCGTGTCTGCTGAGGTCGACACGCTGGTCCTGGGCTGCACGCATTATCCGCTGATGAAAACAGTGATCGGAAATGTGGTGGGCCGTGAAGTGAGATTGATCGACAGCGCTTACGAGACAGCCCGAGAGGCAGGGCAGGTTCTTCGCGCGAAGGGCCTGGAGATGGACACGCCTGACTCCGCGCGCTACCGGTTTATCGCATCGGATGCGCCCGATACTTTTCTGGCGCTCGGCCAGACCTTTCTCGGGTCATCTATTGATCGAGTTGAGACACTTACCCTGGGCTGAGCCGTCCCATTCGCGAAGCTCGATCGCTTCATCAGTGAGCCTGAGGTATGTCGGCGCGTCGAGCCAGGAACCCGCGTTCCCAAAAACGCCGCCACTCTCCATTCGCTCGAGCGCCGGCACATGCGAATGTCCGTACACCAGGAGGTCGAGATCCTTTGCGCTCTCAAGCTGGATCTTCGCATAGTTCCGCAGGCCA
>Ga0207667_10007250_pt1 | contig 13379 bp, 9 predicted proteins | sample KBSCornC52_FD_184301 | JGI IMG/M metagenome (GOLD analysis project Ga0207667, IMG submission 184301) | Corn rhizosphere microbial communities from Kellogg Biological Station, Michigan, USA - KBS Corn C5-2 (SPAdes) (version 2) | ecosystem: Host-associated > Plants > Roots > Rhizosphere > Soil ...
AAACGCGGGTCTTGTTTCATTGCTAATGATCAATACGTGTGATCGCCACTTGTGGTCGCGACCTTGGATTATTGGTGAATGGCGAGCATTATCCCAGCGACGCCCCCGTTTGTCCCGTCCTTTATCCAAGTTTAACGTTGTCCCTCATGCCACCAGCGCCCGCGCCAGGATGGCGTCGCAGTCGACACCGTCCGGCAGCCGGCCGAAGGCGCCGCCCACGTCCACGGCAATGCGCGACGCCACGAAGGCGTCGGCCACGCAGGCAGGCGCATGGCGCAGCAACAGGCCGGCCTGCACGGCCACCACCAGCTGCTCGGCAAGCCTGCGGGCGCCGAATTCATCGGCGGAAAGATGCCCCAGGCCTTCCAGCAGGCGCGCGCAATAACCGTCGTAACGGGCGTCACGCCCGGCTGCGAGCTCCAGTTCCGCAGCCAGCGCAGCGCGCGTTTCCGGCCCCTTGGCGAACGCGCGCAGCACGTCCAGGCACATCACGTTGCCGGAACCTTCCCAGATCGAGTTGACCGGAAATTCACGGTACAGGCGCGCCAGCGGGCCGTCCTCGACATACCCGTTGCCGCCCATGACTTCCATCGCCTCGGCGCCGAAGGCCGGGCCGCGCTTGCACAGCCAGTACTTGCCGGCCGGCGTCAGGATCCGGCCCAGCAGCGTCTCCGCCGGCACCGGGTTGCCGTCCGCGCCCGGGTCGAAGCAGCGCGCCAGGCGCAATGCGAACGCGGTCGCCGCTTCCGATTCCAGCGCCAGGTCGGCCAGCACGTTCTGCATCAAGGGCTGCTCGGCGAGCCGGCGGCCGAACGCGCTGCGCCCGCGCGCATGGTGCAGCGCATGGCAGAGCGCGGCACGCATGATCCCGGCCGAGCCCAGCACGCAGTCCAGCCGCGTGTGGCTGCCCATCTCGAGGATCGTCGGAATGCCCCTCCCTTCGCGGCCGATCATCCAGCCGACGGCGTCGTGGAACTCGACTTCCGACGACGCGTTCGACTTGTTGCCCAGCTTGTTCTTCAGGCGCTGCACGCGGATGGGGTTGCGGGAGCCGTCCGGCAGGTAGCGCGGTATGAAGAAACACGACAAGCCCGCGTTGCCGCCCTCGTCCGTCTGGGCCAGCACGAGGTGCGCGTCCGACTGTGGCGCCGAGAAGAACCATTTGTGGCCGACGAGGCTCCATGCCTCGCCCCACTCCGCGCCGAAGCGCTCGGCCGCGATCGCCGGGCTCATCCGGGTCGCGCGCGTCGTGTTCGCGCGCACGTCGGTGCCGCCCTGTTTTTCCGTCATGCCCATGCCGATCAGCGCCCCCTGCTTCTGCGCGACAGGCAACGAGCGCGGATCGTAGGTGCGCGCGAGGATCTTCGGCAGCCACCGGGCCGCGATCACAGGATGCTGACGCAATGCCGGCACCGAGGCATACGTCATCGTCACTGGACACTGCGAACCGTTCTCGACCTGGCCGAACAGCAGGTAGGCGGCCGCGCGCGCGACCTGGGCGCCGGGACGCCCCGCTTCCCACGGCAGCGCATGGGCGCCGTTTTCGATCAGCAGGCGCATCAGTTCATGCCAGGCCGGATGGAACTCGACCTCGTCCACGCGGTGGCCGCCCCGGTCGAAGTTCACGAGGCGCGGCGGGAACTCGTTCGCGAGCCGGCCGAGGTCGAGCACGGCGGCGGCTCCCAGCGTCGCGCCCAGCCGGTCGAGATCGGCACCGGCCCAGCCGCCGCCCTCGCGGGCCAAAGCTTCCTGCAGCGCGGGGTCGCAGCAGAACAGGTTGACGTCGCCGAACGGCGGCGCCTGGTTGAAGACTTCATGGGTGTCGAACCGGTTCATCGTCTCATCTCCTGTCGGACTCGCCTGGCGTGGCGCTGGACCTACTGTTGCAACTGAGCATCATGCGTTCGGCGCATATGTTTCTTCTTCGCACTAATTCAGCGACAATTAACGTTCAGCCGTCGCTCCGAGTTATCGGATAAGCAACAAGGCTAGCGTAAAGCCTTGTGTCGGGCAAGCGCGCGCCAACCGGTTGCGGAGCTGCGGCGTATCAAGCATGGACAGAAAGGTCTCGGGGGTTGCGCTTTTTAATGCCTCTTGGCATCTTTTGGTGATACATTGCTTGTTGTTTTGGTACACTCAGGCTTCACAAGGCAGTTTTGTGCCTTCTGCCAAAGATAGAAAGCAGATATTTCAACAATGCGCGCCAGTTCACCCGCAGTACCGAACGATCCGCGCCATGCGGCCCCGGCAGCGAGCCCGGACGGCTACATGGAAGCGGTGGGCGACGTCGCGTTCCGCCTCGACCCCTCCGGCCTGATCCTGCACGCAAGCCAGCGCAGCCAGCGTACGTTCGGCACCCAGCCGCTGGCCGGAATCGTATTGACGATGCTGGCGCTGGACGCCGACCAGGCCGCGCTGCGCAATGCCATCGTCGACGCCGGTTCCGGGTGCGATCCGGTCGTCGTCGAGGTGCGGCTGCACTGCGCCGGCAAGGACGTGTGGTTCGAGCTGCGCATCGCCGTGCTCGTACCCGGCGGTGCCGAGCTGCTGGCCGTCGGCCGCGACATGACGGCCCAGCGCGCCACGGAACAGCGCCTGCGCCACATGGCCACGCACGATGCGTTGACGGAACTGCCGAACCGCCTGCTGCTGTCCGACCGCATCCGCATGGTCATCGCCAACGCGCGCCGCTCCGGCCAGGGCTTCTGTATCGCCAACATCGGCCTGGACGGCTTCAAGAAGGTCAACGACGGCCTCGGCCATCCGATCGGCGACGCCGTCCTGCGCCAGGCCGCCGGCCGCCTGCGCAGGACGCTGCGCGACAGCGACACGCTGGCGCGCGTCGGCGGGGACGAGTTCGTTGCCGTATTGCCAGGCACGTTCACGGCAGACCAGATCAAGCTGGTCAGCGGCCGCCTGCTGGCCGCACTGCAATCGCCGTTCGAGGTCGACGGGCATACCGTGTACCTGGGCGCGTCGGTCGGTGTGTCCGTCTATCCCGAGCACGCCGAGGACGAGATCCGCCTGATCGCCCTGGCCGACGCGGCGATGGGCCGCGCCAAGGAAACGGGCAAGGGCCGCACCGTCGTCTACAGCGTGCGCGAGAGCGGGCCGCCGCAGCACGATATCTCGCTCGAGGCGGCGATGTTCCAGGCCGTGCGCGAAGGCGAGTTCCTGCTGTACTACCAACCGATCGTCAGCAGCCGCACGCGGCAGATCGAAGGTTTCGAGACGCTGATGCGCTGGAAGCACCCGACCCTCGGCATGGTGCCGCCCGTGCGCTTCATTCCCATCGCCGAGACGAATGGCCTCATCAACCTGCTCGGCGCCTGGGCGCTGAAGTCCGCGCTCGTGCAACTGCGCCAGTTCGAGGAAGTGGCCAAGCGTGACCTGTACATTTCCGTCAACATCAGTCCGCGCCAGTTCCGCAACGACCGCTTCCTGAACGTCCTGGACGACGCCCTCGCCTTTTCCGGCACGCCGGGCGACAAGCTGGTGCTCGAGATCACCGAAGGCACGCTGATGGTCGACCCGGTCCACGCCGAGACCATCCTGACCCGCATGGCCGAACGCCATGCGCGCATCGCGATCGACGATTTCGGCACCGGCTATTCGAGCCTCGCCTACCTGAAGCGCTTCCCGATCTCGGTACTCAAGATCGACCGCGCCTTCATCAAGGACCTGCCCGCCTCCACGAAGGATGCGGCGATCTGCAATGCCGTGCTCGACCTGGCCAAGCACCTCGGCCTGTCCGTCGTGGCCGAAGGTGTCGAAACCGAAGAACAGCTGACCTACGTCGAGTCGCGCGGGTGTGACTACGTGCAGGGTTACCTGACCGGCAAGCCGATGTCGGCCCACGTGGCCCTCGCCGCGCTCAAGGAGAACCTGTACACGGAACTGCTGCCGGACGAATTACGGGCGGGCCTCACATGAACCAGACTGCTACCATCGAACGCTCGTCGAAAGGCGACGCCACGCTCGCCCTGCTCTGGGAGCGGATCCGCCGGCGCGGCGACATGCCCGGCTTCACCCGGGCCATCAACGCGATCCTCGCCTCGATGCGCGGCGAGGACGAGCGCGATTTTTCCATGACGCAGACCGTCCTGTCCGACCCCGTGCTCACCCAGAAGGTGCTGCGCCTGGCGAACAGCGGCATGTACTCGGCCTTCGGCCAGCGCATCAATACAGTGTCGAAAGCCATCCTCGTGCTCGGCACGGAGGCCATCGGCCACCTGGCGCTGGGCCTGAAGCTGATCGAGGAACTCTCGAAATCCACGCCGGATTCGCTGCAGGCCCACATCGAGATGGAAAAGGCGGTGCTCGCCGGCATGGTCGCGCACCAGATCGCATCCGAGGCGGCCACGCGCGATCCGGAAGAAGCCGTCGTGTGCTCGATCCTGCATTCGCTGGGCCGGATGATGGTGACGTTCTACCTGCCCGAACAATGGACGCTGATGCAGCAGGCGGCCGGCGGCGGCGACCTCGACGCGGTCGCCCGCGCCCAGCTTGGCCTGACCCTGGAACAGATCGGCCGCGCCACCGCGGAACACTGGGGCCTGCCGCATAACCTGATTGCGGGCATGCGCCGCGTGGAACCTGGCGAACGCGGCGCCGATTTCGGCCACGACGACTGGCTCGCGGCGCTCGGCACCATGTCCGTCCAGTGCGCCGATACGCTGTGGCATGGCGACGAGGCGGGCGCGGAACACGTACGCATGCTGGCGGCCGGCTTCGCGCCGCTGCTCGGCATCGAACCGGCCAACATCGTCGGCGCCATCGAAAAGGCCAAGGTAGAAGCGGCGGCCGACCTGTCGATCGCCCCGCTCGCCAATCCACCCGAGAAGCGTGCGCGCACGGCCGCCGTCACGCGCATGCGCGAGGCCGGCAACAAGATCCTGGCGAATGGCGTGGCCGACATGCGCGACGCCGCCGCCCACGCGACGCCGGGCCAGATGATGTCGATGGCGATCGAGACCGCGTACCACGGCCTGTCGTTCACGCGCGCGTTCGGCTTCCTGCGCAACCGCCGCGACGGCCGCTACACGGCGCGCATCGGCCTCGGCGACAACGCCAAGACCCTCGTGCCCAAGCTCGGCTTCGACGACACCTACGATCCGAACGTGTTCTTCGCCTCGCTCGGCAGCGACCGCGTGATCTTCATCGAGAACGCGCGCGATCCCAAGTTCTCGAGCAAGCTGCCGTCCTGGTGGAAAGAGACGCTGGCCGAGGCGCGCTGCTTCGTGATCATCCCGCTGTGCACGCACGGCGAGCCGGTGGGCTTCATCTATGGCGACTGGGACGACCGCTTTCCGTCCGTCTACCTGAGCCAGGCCGAGTTCCTGCTGCTGAACGAATTGCGCGGGCTCGTCGTCAAGACCGTCGAGCGGCGCCAGCAGGTCGAGATGGTCGCAAGCCGCGCCTGAGCGGCCCGTCAAACGACAAAGGCGCCGCTCAGTTCAGGTGAGCGGCGCCTTTGTCATTGCGGAGGTCGAAAATCAGCGCAGCCGCGGCGTATCCACATGCACGTCGCCGCACTGGGCGCGGTGCATCAGCGCATGATCGATCAGCACCAGCGCCAGCATCGCTTCCGCGATCGGCGTGGCGCGGATGCCCACGCACGGGTCGTGGCGGCCGAACGTCTCCACCGACACCGCATTGCCCTGCTTGTCGATCGAACGGCGCGGCGTGCGGATCGACGACGTCGGCTTGATCGCGATGGACACCGTGATGTCCTGGCCCGTCGAGATGCCACCCAGCACGCCGCCGGCGTTATTGCCCACGAAGCCCTCGGGGGTCAGTTCGTCGCCGTGCTCGGACCCCTTCTGGACGACGGCATGGAAACCCGCACCGATCTCCACGCCCTTCACCGCATTGATGCCCATCATGGCGTAAGCGATATCGGCGTCCAGCTTGTCGTAGATCGGCTGGCCGAGGCCCACCGGCACGTTCTTCGCAACCACGTCGATGCGGGCGCCGATCGAATCACCGGCACGGCGCAGCTCGTCCATCGCGGTCTCCATGCGCGCGATCAGGTCGGCGTCGGACGTCGCGGCAAAGAACGGGTTGTCGTGCACGAATTTGAAATCCTGGAACGGCACGGCGATGTCGCCCAACTGGCTCATGCAACCCATGAATTCGGTACCGAATTTTTCGCGCAGCCATTTCTTGGCGACGGCGCCGGCACCGACGACGGGTGCCGTCAGGCGCGCCGACGACCGGCCGCCGCCGCGCGGGTCGCGCACGCCGTACTTGTGCCAATAGGTGTAGTCGGCGTGGCCGGGGCGGAACGTGTCGGCGATATTGCCGTAGTCCTTGCTGCGCTGGTCGGTGTTCTCGATCAGCAGCGCGATCGGGGTGCCCGTCGTTACGCCCTCGTAGACGCCGGACAGGATCCTGACCTGGTCCGCTTCCTGGCGCTGGGTCACGTGGCGCGACGTGCCCGGCTTGCGGCGGTCCAGTTCCGGCTGGATGTCGGCTTCGGACAGCGCCAGCCCCGGCGGGCAGCCATCGATCACACAGCCGATCGCGGCGCCGTGCGATTCGCCAAAGGTGGTAACGGAAAACAGCTTGCCAAAAGTGTTGCCGGACATTGGGGACTCGTTGGATTGTTCAAATGGAATGAAAGATTTTACCAGCATGGGCCGTAGACGGGAAACTGCTGGTTTACATCAACAAAATGTTGCCGTATAGCACTTTTCTTCCCAGAGCGCATACCAATCCATATATACTAGTTCGCAATCACGGAGCTTACTGGAGAAGTTGTAGATGCCTGCACCGAACACGCCCCCGGGCGCCGCACAGGACGACGACCTGGTGTTCGCAGACGAGATCCCGGCAGTCGCTCCGCAAGGCGGCAGCGGCGTGTGGCGCGTGCTCATCGTGGACGACGACGCCGACGTCCATTCGACGACGACATTCGCGCTCGGCGCCCTCGAGATGCATGGACGGCCGCTGGAATTCCTGCACGCCTATTCGGCCGCGCAGGCCATGGCCCTGCTGGAACGCGAGCACGACATTGCCGTGATCCTGCTCGACGTGATCATGGAACAGGCCGACGCCGGCCTGCACCTCGTGCGGCATGTGCGCAACACCCTCGGACGCCACGACGTGCGCATCATCCTGCGCACCGGCCAGCCCGGCTACGCGCCCGAGATGGACGCCATCCGCGGCTACGACATCAACGATTACCGCACCAAGTCCGAACTCACGCGCACGAAGCTGTACACGAGCGTGGCGGCCGCCATCCGCGCCTACCAGCAGATCCACGCGCTGGAAGACAGCCGCACGGGCCTCGCCGAGATCGTGCGCGCCAACACGGAACTGATGGCGCTGCACTCCATCGGCGAAATGACCCTCGGCATCCTGCGCGAAACCGCCGCCCTCGCCGGCCAGCCCGCGGATGGCCTGCTGTGCGCCTGTCCGCCCGGCGGCGCCGAAGGCTGGCAGGTACTGGCCGGCTGCGGCGCCAGTGCGGACCTCGCGCGCGGCGGCATGCTCGCTGCCGACACGACCGGACCGGCCGCCGCCATCGCGCAGGCCCTGGCCGAGCGCCGCAACCTGGTCCGCGACGACCACCTCGCCCTCTATTTCTGCGGCAAGGCGCATTGCGATTTCGTCGCCTGGCTGCCCCTCGTCCGCCCGCTGGACGGGCTGCGCCGCGAGCTCGTCGACGTCTTCACGAGCAGCATCGCCGTCGGTCTCGACAACGTGGCACTGATGACCGACCTGCAGCGCGCGGCATTCTACGACGCGCTGACCGGACTGCCGAACCGCACGCGCCTCGCCGAACTCGTCGACGACAGCCTGGGCGCCGGCGTCGACGCCACCCTGTGCCTCGTCGATATCGACCAGTTCGCGGAAACGAACGACGCGCTCGGCCACCAGTTCGGCGACGCCCTGCTCGGCGCCGTCGCGCAGCGCCTGCGCCTGCGCCTCGACGCCCGCCTGGCACTGGCGCGCATCGGCGGCGACATTTTCTGCGTGCTGGGTCAGGCCGACCTGATCGATCCGGCCGCGCTGCAGGACCTGTTCGCGGCGCCGTTCTCGATCGAAGGCCAGGACGTCCAGGTCTCGGCCACGCTGGGCCTCGTGCGCCTGCGCGAACACGAAGGCAGCGCGGCCGACGCGCTGAAGGATGCGGACATCGCGCTGAAACGCGCGAAGACGCAGCGCCGCGGCGGCCATTTTTATTTTTCGCGGGGCATGGGCGTGGAGATCCGCGAACGCGTGCGCCTCATGCATGCCCTGCGCAGCGGCTTCGCGCGGGGCGAACTGTTCCTCGCCTACCAGCCCCAGGTCGAACTGGCGGCGCGGCGCGCGTTCGGCGCCGAAGCGCTGCTGCGCTGGCGCACGGACGACGGACGCTTCATCCCGCCCGACCGCTTCATCCCCATCGCCGAATACTCGGGCCTGATCATCGACATCGGTGCCTGGGTGCTGCGCGAAGCATGCGCCGAGCTCATGCGCCTGCGCGCGGCGGGCCACCTGGACTTCACGATGTCGATCAACGTCTCCCAGGTACAGTTCCGCCATCCGCATTTCATCGACATGCTAAGACTGGCCCTGGCCGACACGGGTGCGCCGCCGGAACGGGTCGAGCTGGAGATCACGGAATCGATGGCGATGGAAGAACCCGACCTGCTGATCGAGCGCCTGGCCGAGATCAAGCGCACCGGCGTGTCGATCGCCATCGACGATTTCGGCACGGGGTTTTCGTCGCTGTCCTACCTGCAGCGGCTGTGCGTGGACCGCCTGAAGATCGACCGTGCGTTCGTCACCGAAATCACCGACTCGGCGCGCGGCAGCAGCATCGCCGAGATGGTCATCCAGCTGGGGCGCAACCTGGGATTGTCGATCATCGCCGAGGGCGTGGAAGACGAGCGGCAGGCGCAGATCCTGCAGGCGCTCGGGTGTCCGCTCGCGCAGGGTTATCTGTTCGCGCGACCGCTCGCGCCGGCCGCGCTCATCGAGTGGCTGGAAAGCGGCGCGCTGACGCACGCCGCGTAAGATCAGTCTTCCGCCATCTGCTCCGCAGGCCAGTCGCGGATATAGGCCTTGAGCATGCGGTTCTCGAAGCTCTGCGCTTCCAGCACCGCTTTCGCGACGTCGTAGAACGAAATCACGCCGAGCAGCGTGCGCGCGTTCATGACGGGCAGGTAGCGCGCGTGCTTTTCCAGCATGATGCGGCGCACTTCGTTGACCTCGGTGTCGGGCGTGACGGTGATCGGGCTGTCGTCCATGTGCTTGCGCACGGTGCCCGCGGTCTCGAGCGAGCCGCCATGCGCGTGCAAGGCCTTGATGACCTCGCGGAAGGTCAGCATGCCGACCAGGTCGCCATATTCCATCACGACGAGCGAGCCGATGTCGCGCTCGGCCATCGTGGCGGCGGCGTTGGCCAGGTCGGTGTCCGGCGACACCGTATACAGGATGTCACCCTTGACCTGCAGGATTTCCGATACCTTCATTTGGACCCCCTTGATTGGAGATGCTTGCTGCGTTGTATATATCATAAGGCGACTCTAGCCTAAGCTCCCCAAAAAATCCAGCTTTATGCCCTGCAACCGTGCACGCCGCACGTTCATGATGATTAAATGTAACGGTTAGCGCTATCGGGTGCTAGGATGCGCCGTCTTCGTTTTCAGGATGAGCCAATGAGCGGTCCCCACTACCCCGGCCTCACCACGCTTGCGCTGCACGTTGCAGCCGGCGCACGTGGCATCGACCCGGCCGTCGCGCGGCTGGAAGAACGAGTCGCCGCCCTCGAAGGCGGCGTGGCCGGCATCGCAACGGCCAGCGTCCAGGCCGCCCTGCACCTGGCGGTGGCCACGCTGGCCGGCGCCGGCGACCACGTGGTGGCCGCGTGCACGCTGCGCCCGGACGCGCACGCCCTGCTCGCCCACGGCCTGCGCCGCCTGGGCATCGCGACCACGTTCGTCGATCCGCGCGATCCCGCCGCCTGGCACGCCGCCATCCGCCTGGAGACGCGGCTGCTCGTCGGCGATGTCCTCGGCCATGCCGTGCTCGACATCCCGGCCGTGGCCGCCATCGCGCACGCGCACGACCTGCCGCTGCTCGTCGACGCCACGCTGGCCACGCCCTTCCTGCTGAGGCCGTGCGACCACGGCGCCGACCTCGTCGTGCACGGCGCCGGGTTCCTGGCCGGACAGCAACCGACCGCGGGCGGACTGCTCGTCGACGGCGGCACGTTCGACTGGCACGCCGCCCACGCGCGCACGGGGCGCCATGCCGACCTGTGCGAACCCGATCCACGCTTCGACGGCCGCGTGTTCGCCGAGGAATCGACGGTCGGCGCCTTCGCCCTGCGCGCGCGCGCAGCCGGCCTCTCCGACTTCGGCGCCGCCATCGGCACCCACGATGCCACCGTCATGCTGCGGGGCCTGGAAACGCTGGGCCTGCGGATGGACCGCCATGTGGCCGGCGCGCGCCTGGTCGCGGCCACGCTGGCCGCCCATCCGGCGGTTGCGCGTGTCGACTACCCCGACCTGGACACCCACCCGGACCACGCACTGGCCCGCCGCCTGCTGCCGCGCGGCTGCGGCGCCGTCGTCCCGTTCGCGCTGCACGGTGGGCCGGCGGCGGCCGACCGCTTCCTCGCCGCCCTGGCCGTATTCGGCCGCATCGACGGCACCGGCGGCGCCCGCTCCAGCGCCACGCGCGACGGCACGGACACGATCCGGCTGTTCGTCGGCCTGGAAGACATGGACGACCTGCGGGCCGATCTCGGACGTGCCCTGAAGCTGGCGGAGAAAGGAGCCTGACATGCTTTTTGACGTGAACGGCAACGCCGCCTACGCCTTTACCGCGTCGGGAACGCCCGCGCCGGACCGCCCGGCCATCGTCTTCATCCACGGCGCCCAGAACGACCATTCCGTCTGGACAGCCCAGGCCCGCTGGTTCGCCGCGCAGGGCCATCGCGTGCTCGCCGTCGACCTGCCGGGCCACGGCCGCAGCGCCGGTCCCGCGCTTGCCACGGTGGAACAGATGGCTGCATGGCTGCTCGGCCTGCTTGACGCGGCCCGCATCGTCCGCGCCGTGCTGGCGGGGCACAGCATGGGCTCACTGATCGCGCTCGAGGCCGCGTTCCAGGCGCCCGCCCGCGTGCTCGGCCTGGCGCTACTCGGCAGCACGTGGCCGATGAAGGTCTCGGACGCCCTGCTGGAAACGGCGCGCACGGACGAAGAAGCCGCCATCGACATGGTCAACCTGTGGTCGCACGCGGGCATCGCGCCGGCCGCCCCCGGCACCCCGCCGGGCTTCTGGGTCGCGGGCGCCGCACGCCGGCTGATGCAACGCCTGTCGCAACTGAACCCGGCGCAACTGTTCCACACCGATTTCATGGCGTGTAACACGTACGCGAACGGCGGGAACGCGGCGGCGGCCGTTGCCGCGGCGGCCGTTGCCGCGGCGGCCGTTGCCGCGGCGGCCGTTGCCGGGGCGGTCGGGTGCCCCACCCTGTTCGTGCAGGGGCGGCGCGACGTGATGACGCCGCCCCGGTCGGCCCAGGCGCTCGTGGCATCCATTCCGCACGCGCGTGTCGCGACCGTCGATTGCGGCCATTCCATGATGACGGAACGGCCGGACGACGTGCGCATGGCGCTGCAGGACTTCGTGCGCGGCCTGGATTGATCTACACTGGGTAACGCCGGGCCGCGGCCTGCAGCGCGGCGTGACCGGGAGATCGCATGGCGGTAGTACGCTACGACAAGTTCGCGCAGTTTTATCCGTATTACCTGTCCCAGCACAAGAACAAGCTGTGCCGGCGCGCGCATTTCCTCGGTACAACGTCAGCCATCGCGGCCGTCGTGCAATACGTCGACAGCCCGAATCCGTGGTGGCTCTTGCTCGCCATCGTGTCGGGCTACGGCGGCGCCTGGATCGGGCATTTTTTCTACGAGAAGAACCGTCCGGCGACGTTCGGCCACCGGTGGTATTCGTTCTGCGCCGACTGGGTGATGTATTGGGAGATGCTGACGGGCAAGCTCAGCTGGTGAGGCTGCGGTCCGGCGCCCCGGCGACCCGCTCGACATGCTCGGCCAGCGTCTCGTCCAGGCCCCGTTCGACGGCGGCCTCGACCTCGCGCGCGAGCGCCGCGGTGTCCAGCGCCAGCGGGCTCGATTCCGTGTCGCCCGCCGGTCCTGCGGCGCCGACGATGCCGCCGAACACGAACAGCCGGTAGACGTCCGCCAGCCGGATCGTCCGGGGATCGACGAGCAGCACCCAGCATTCCGTGCCCGCGCGTGCACTCTTGCCCCAGCGCAGCGGGACAAGCGCCGCCGCCTGCACGCGCCCGACCCAGCCCGCCCCTTCCATCCGCTCCAGCAGCTGCGTCATCTCGTCATAGCCGATGCGCGTATGGGCACGGATCTGGGCACAGGACACCATTGCCGTGCCGGTCAGTCGTCCGCTGCCCTGCAAGACCTTCAGCACGGCCATCGCGTCGACGAAGGCACCGCCCGGTACGGGTTCGTACCACCAGCGTTCGTACTTGACGATCGGCAGCGCGGCCGTCAGCAGCGCGCCGACCAGCGTGATCATCCACGACAGGTACATCCAGACGAGGAACAGCGGCAGCGCCGCCAGCGCGCCATAGATGATGGCGTAGGTGGGAAACTGGCGGATGAAGATGGCGAACACGCGCTTGGCGACCTCGAACGCGATCGCGGCGACGAGGCCGCCCCACATCGCGTCGCGCCAGTCGACGTCACGGTTCGGCACCGTCATGTACAACAGGGCGTAGGCGCCCGTCGTCAGTGCCACCGACACGACCGTGTAGAACACCGCGCCGAGGAAGGGCACGAGGCTCATCAGGCCATTGGTGGCGGAAAACAGTTGCGACGTCAAGGTGAGCGACAGGCCGAACGCGAGCGGCCCCAGCGTGACCAGCGCCCAGTACACGAGCACGCGCTGGACGAGCGGGCGCGGACGCGGCACTTTCCAGATCTGGTTGAAGGCACGCTCGATCGTGCCGATCATGGCGACGGTCGTGAACACGAGCGCGATACCGCCGACGGCCGACAGTCCCGTCGCCTTGCTGGCGAACTGCGTCAGGTTCGACGTGATCGTGTTCGCGATCGCCTTCGGCATCAGCATCTGCACGAAATAATTGTCCAGGGCCGTGCGCAGCTTGCCGAACATGGGGAAAGTCGTGAAGATGGCAAGCACGATCGTCAGCAACGGGACGAGCGCCAGCGTGGTCGTGAACGTGAGGCTGCCCGCCACCTGCGGCAGCTTTTCCTCGGTCAGGCGGCGGCGTGCGAAGCGCACGAGGTCGCGCGCCTCGTTCCATGTCAATCCGCGCACGCGGTCCACGCCCGTGTTGATCATGTCGGTCGTGCTGCGGGAAAGATTGGTGACGGTCT
>Ga0207667_10007257_pt1 | contig 13370 bp, 9 predicted proteins | sample KBSCornC52_FD_184301 | JGI IMG/M metagenome (GOLD analysis project Ga0207667, IMG submission 184301) | Corn rhizosphere microbial communities from Kellogg Biological Station, Michigan, USA - KBS Corn C5-2 (SPAdes) (version 2) | ecosystem: Host-associated > Plants > Roots > Rhizosphere > Soil ...
CATCTCGCGTTCGAGAGGTGCGACGAGCTTGTAGAAGAAGGCTTGTGTGCAGCCAAGTTTGTAGCCGTGGCGAATAGCGCGACGAATGATGCGACGTAGGACATAACCACGCCCTTCGTTGGAAGGCAGAACGCCGTCGCCGATCAAGAACGAGCACGCGCGAATGTGATCGGCGATGACGCGTAATGAACTGGAATGCAAATCCTTTGCGCCAGTAACGTCCGCTGCCGCGCGAATGAGTCCTTGGAATAGATCTATCTCGTAGTTTGAGTGCACGCCCTGCATGACTGCAGCAACGCGCTCGAGGCCCATACCCGTATCGACGGAGGGTTTGGGTAATGGTGTAAGTACACCGTCGGCAGAGCGGTCGAATTGCATGAACACGAGATTCCATATCTCGATCCAACGATCGCCATCAGCATCGGGCGATCCGGGCGGGCCGCCTGGAATGTGCGCGCCATGGTCGTAAAAGATTTCGCTGCACGGACCGCACGGGCCGGTGTCGCCCATTTGCCAAAAATTGTCCGAGCCGCCGCCCGGCTTGTCGCCGATGCGGACGATGCGATCAGCCGCCACACCGACTTCTTTATTCCACACCTCGAACGCTTCATCGTCAGTCTTGTAGACGGTGACCATGAGCCGCGCCGGATCGATCCCCAGCCAGCGCTTGCCGGTGACGAATTCCCAGGCGAATTTGATGGCATCGCGCTTGAAATAATCGCCGAAGCTGAAATTGCCGAGCATCTCGAAGAACGTGTGATGACGCGCGGTGTAGCCCACGTTCTCGAGATCGTTGTGTTTACCGCCGGCGCGCACGCAGCGCTGCGAGCTTGCTGCTCTGCTGTAGGCGCGTTTGTCCTTGCCGAGAAAGACATCTTTGAATTGCACCATGCCGGCATTCGTGAAGAGCAACGTCGGATCGTTGCCGGGCACGAGCGAGCTCGAAGGCACGATTTCATGGCCTTGCTCACGGAAAAACTCGAGAAAGAGCGCGCGCAGGTCGGCGCTCGTCAGCCGTTTGGAGCTCATAACAGAAGTTCAGGTATCGGACGCGGGCTCGCAGTGATCATCCCAATCACTGGCCAACGCCGCGCGGACTTGCTCGTGGGTAAAGCCGCGATATTGCAGGAAGCGTGCTTGCTTTGCACGCTCACGGAAATCGGCAGGCGCAGCCGCCCCGAATTTGCGCGCACGGACCGAATGGACGAGGTGTTGCCAATCCACCTCCGCCGCATCCAAACATTGCTCGATCAGGTCTTGCGATATTCCGACTTCGCGCAGGGACGCCCGGATGCGAACGGGGCCCTGACCGCGGGCCGCGTGCTGGCGTACGAAGCTTTCCGTGAAGCGACTATCCGAAAGCTGGCGTGAACCGATCAGCGTCTGAATCACGCGGTCCGCGACTTCCGCGTTGAAACCCTTGCGCAACAGTTTTTCCTTGATCTCGGCGGATGCATGCTCACGCATCGCGAGCAGGTGCAGCGCCGTCGTGCGAGCTCGGCCTTCATCGGCTGCGTGATCAGCATCAACCGTGGAGCCGAGCATCGCTCATCCCGTTTAAGACACGGCCTCTGTCTTGGCGCCCTCGCCGCGCTTGGCCGGCAGCAGCTTTACCCGGAGTTTGCTTTCGATGTCCTGCGCGATCTCGGGATGTTCTTGCAAGAAGTTGCGTGCGTTCTCCTTGCCCTGACCGATACGCTCGCCATTGTAGCTGTACCAAGAGCCCGATTTTTCCACGAGCCCTTGAAGCACGCCGATGTCGATCACTTCGCCCATGCGAGAAATGCCGGCGCCGTACATGATTTCGAACTCGGCTTCGCGGAACGGCGGTGCGACTTTGTTCTTCACCACCTTCACGCGCGTTTGATTGCCGATGACTTCTTCGCCGTTCTTGATCGCGCCCGTACGGCGGATGTCCAAGCGCACGGAAGCATAGAACTTGAGCGCGTTGCCACCCGTAGTGGTTTCCGGATTACCGAACATCACGCCGATCTTCATACGGATCTGGTTGATGAAGATCACCATGCAATTCGAGCGCTTGATGTTGCCCGTGAGCTTGCGCAGCGCTTGCGACATGAGGCGGGCTTGCAAGCCCATGTGCGAGTCGCCCATTTCGCCTTCGATTTCCGCTTTGGGCGTGAGCGCGGCGACCGAGTCGACCACGATGACATCGACTGCGCCGGAACGCACCAGCATGTCCGTGATTTCCAGCGCCTGTTCACCCGTGTCGGGCTGCGACACGAGAAGATCTTCTACGTTGACGCCGAGTTTTTCGGCATAGACGGGATCGAGCGCATGTTCGGCGTCGACGAACGCAGCGGTGCCGCCGGCACGCTGAGCTTCGGCGATCACTTGCAACGTGAGCGTCGTTTTGCCCGACGATTCCGGGCCGTAGATTTCGACGACGCGCCCGCGCGGCAAGCCGCCGACGCCCAATGCGATATCCAGGCCCAAAGAACCCGTGGAAATGGCCTCGACGTCATAGGTATCGCTCGCGTCCCCGAGACGCATGACGGAGCCTTTGCCGAATTGCTTTTCGATCTGGCCGAGCGCGGCGGACAACGCCTTTTTGCGATTCTCTTCCATCTGGATGTGCCCCGAATTCTTGCGATGAATGTTGGCGCCCTGGACGGCGCGACCGAGGACGCCATTATTTCACAAGGAGACCGCGAAGCGAGCGCCAATATGCGGGGCGTTCGATGAGTTTAGCGGTCAGCGCCTAACGCCCAACGTCCAATGACCTCGTACCGCGAGCCGCCTCGACCGGGCGTCGACTCCACGAGCGCGAACTCATTGACCTGCCAGTCGATTTGCGCGACGGGCACGCTCTCCGTGAGCCGTGCATTGCGTGCCAGTGTGACGTGCAAGCGAAAGGGCCGTTCTTCCAAAACGAACTCGCGTTCCCTGAGTTTGCTCTGCAGCGCGTCGACCAACTGCGTGAGCGCCGCAGGGACGCGATGAGTGCCCATGAAGAGAATGCCCGAACGGCGCCATCCGTGGATGTGGTCGAGTTGAAGCACAAACTCGGGCGCAGTGATTTCGGCAGCGACGGCACGCACGACTGCCAAACGCTCGGCTGCGACCGATCCTAAGAAAGCGAGGGTTGCGTGATAGTGGGTTCGCGGGACAGGCTTGCCGCCCGAACGCGCCACCAGCTCGCACGCCTCTCGCTCGATCACAGCCTGCAGCTCATCGTCAGGCCAGAGAGCGAAGAACAGTCGGTGATTAGGTGGCAATGCTCGACTCAACACCCGCCCCCATCCTGACCTTCCCCGTAAGCGGGGGAAGGGACGTGCACGGTATCTTCCGCTGGCCGCAGACCGCGGACCTTTCCTAAATCTCCAACACTCCATTCAACGCAGTCGCGACGCTACGTCTTCTCACCGTCTCTCGATCGCCATCGATGATCTTGAGCCGGGTCAGCGTATGCACTGCTTGTCCGTGCCGCCACGCCCAGCCGAACCAGACGGTGCCAACGGGCTTTCCGGGAGCAGCGCCTCCAGGCCCGGCGATACCGCTAATCGAGCACGCGATTTGTCCGCCCAGCATCTCGAGCGCGCCGGTCGCCATCTCGCGCACGGTGGCATCGCTAACCGCTCCGTGCACGTTCAACGTTTCCGCGGAGACCTTCAACATGGACTGCTTGAGCGTATTGCTATACGCCACCGCACCGCCCAAAAACCAAGCGGAACTTCCCGGCACGTCCGTCAGCGTCTTGGCCACCCACCCTCCGGTACAAGATTCCGCTGCGACCAACTGACGCTGCGAATTGGCCAAGTGGTGACCTACCTTGACGGCGAGTTTGAAGAGATCGGAGTCGGAATCGGCGGACATGGATAGATGGCGAGAGAGCCGGATGTGCTGGCGAAGTATGGCAGAGACGGTAAGCGAAGTGACAGTGCGGAAGAAGGGCTGTCTGTCTGCGGCTCGCGGTCTGCGGCCAGAACGAAAAGATGCGCGGCGCGCGACTCTTAATCTGGCCGCAGACCGCGGACCGAAAGCCGCAGACCTCTCTGCATCTTTCCGCTAGCATCGCGCCCTTCCGTCAGGGTGGACTCACGTGAACGCAGCAGAGCTCGCAACTCACACGCCGATGATGCAGCAGTATTTGCGCATGAAAGCTGCGCATCCCGATGTGCTGCTGTTTTATCGCATGGGCGATTTCTACGAGCTCTTCTATGACGACGCGAAGCGCGCGGCGCGGCTGCTGGACATCACGCTCACGGCGCGCGGCCAATCGGCAGGCGAGCCCATTCCGATGGCAGGTGTGCCTTATCACAGCGTCGACACGTATCTGTCGCGCCTCGTGCGCAAAGGCGAATCGGTCGCAATTTGCGAGCAGATCGGCGATCCGGCGAAATCCAAGGGGCCGGTCGAGCGCAAGGTAGTGCGCATCGTCACGCCTGGCACAGTTACCGAAGATGATTTGCTGGAAGAACGCCGCGACAACTTACTCGCTGCGTTGTATCGCGAAGGTGAGCGCTTCGGACTGGCGTGGCTCGAACTCTCGAGCGGTCGGTTCACGGTGCTCGAAGCAAGCGGCCTCGAAGCACTCACGGGTGAACTCGAACGACTGCGTCCGGCAGAGCTCCTCGTTTGCGAATCGATGCAAGCCCTGCCTCATACGAGTGCCAGCATCCGCGAACGTCCGCTGTGGCATTTCGATTTGGACACAGGCACGCGCGCGCTTTGCGAACAATTTCGCACGCACGATCTAGCGGGCTTCGGTTGCGAAGCGCGGACGCTTGCGGTGCGAGCCGCCGGCTGCCTTCTGCAATATGTGCACGACACGCAAAAAGCAGCATTACCGCACTTGCGTGGATTGCGCACGGAAGAACGCAGCGATGCAGTGCTGCTAGATGCGGCAACTCGCCGCAATCTCGAACTGGACATGAGTCTCGCCGATCGCCCCGAATGCACGCTGGCGGGCGTGCTCGACGCCACTGCCACAGCCATGGGCGGCAGAGAACTGCGACGCTGGATTCATCGCCCGTTATGCGACAACACGCTGGTCGAAGAACGGCTGCACGCAATCGCAACGCTGATCGATTCGCAGCGTTATGACGCAATAAGCGAACTGCTACGGCACGTGGGCGATATCGAACGCGGACTCGCACGTGTTGCGCTCAAATCGGCGCGTCCGCGCGATCTCGCGCAACTTCGCGATGCGCTCGGGCGGTTGCCCGAATTACAACGGTTCTTACAAGATCAAGACTCACCTTTGCTGGCAAAACTCGCCACGCAAGCAGGCACACATCCCGACGTGCACGATCTGCTCACACGCGCCGTGATTGTCACTCCGCCCGCGCTCATTCGCGATGGCGGAGTCATTGCCGAAGGCTACGACGCCGAACTCGACGAACTGCGCACGATCAGCGAGCACAGCGACCGTTATCTACTCGACTTGGAAGTGCGCGAGCGCGAGCGCACCGGCATTGCCAATCTGCGACTCGGTTTCAATCGCGTGCAGGGCTACTACATCGAGATCAACCGCAGCTTGTCCGACCGTGTGCCCGCCGACTATGTCCGCAGACAGACGGTGAAAAACTCGGAGCGCTACATCACGCCCGAACTCAAGCAATTCGAAGACAAAGTGCTCGGCGCTCGCGACAAAGCCCTGGCCAGAGAAAAAGCGCTTTACGATGGGTTGCTCGATCGTTTGATCGAACGCTTGTACGAACTGCAGTCTTCCGCAGCAGCTCTTGCAAGCTTGGATGTGCTCGCAAATTTGGCTGAACGTGCCGTGACGCTCGGCTACTCACGGCCGCTACTCACGAACGAACCAGTGCTCGAGATGCGCGAAGCACGGCATCCCGTGGTCGAACGCTTTCTCGATCATCCGTTCGTGCCCAACGATTTGTCTCTCGATGATGCGCGTCGCATGCTCGTCATCACGGGTCCGAACATGGGCGGTAAGTCGACGTTCATGCGTCAAACCGCACTCATCGCCATCATGGCGCGCATGGGTAGTTTCGTCCCTGCGCGAAGTGCTCGCATCGGGCCGATCGACCGTATTTTCACGCGCATCGGCGCGTCAGATGATCTCGCAGGCGGCCGCTCGACCTTCATGTTGGAGATGACCGAAGCGGCAAACATTCTCAACAACGCGAGTACGCATAGCTTGGTGTTGATGGATGAAATCGGCCGCGGCACGAGCACGTACGATGGTCTATCGCTTGCGTGGGCCTGTGCAACGCACATTGCGAAACACGTGCACGCTTTCACTCTGTTCGCCACTCACTACTTCGAACTCACCTCGCTCGCAAGCGAACTCGATGCCTGCGCCAACGTACATTTGGACGCGACCGAGCACGCCGATCAGCTCATTTTTTTGCACACGGTGAAAGAAGGTCCGGCGAATCAAAGCTACGGCTTGCAAGTGGCCGCACTCGCCGGCGTACCCGCCAAAGTCATCGGCGCAGCCCGCAAATATTTAGCCGAACTCGAACGGCGCTCCGCGGAAACGCATGCGCCTAAACCCCAACAAGAATTGCTGCTGGAACTACCGATTCAAGTCGAAACACATGTAGCGGTCGAAGCACTGCAGAAGATCGACCCGGATGCGATGACGCCGCGGGAAGCGCTGGAGACGATGTATAGATTGAAGGCGCTAGTAGAAGAAGGCGCTAGGCGCTAGCAGGAAGAGGTGGAGTTAGGAGTTGGGGGTTAGGAGTTAGTAAGAACAAGATGCGGCACCGACCTTCTGGACTAACTCCTAACCCCTATCCCCATAACTCCTCTATTTCTCAAACTTCCCTTCGCGCAAAAACTTCGCAATCTGATCCGCCACTGCAGCGGAAAACACCATGCTGGTATGCGTGACTGGCATGACGATGTGATCGGCGGCGCCTTCCAAGCGAGTTTCTTCGACGAGCACGGTGCCGTCGCTCGGGGGTGAGACATTGGCAAAGAGCCGTCCTAGTCCAATGGATACGGAGCCCGCGATGACGCCGATATCACGATTTCCTTTCCATTGCCGTGGAGCATCGGGGGCGATGCTTTCACTTGCACACCCTAGTGCGATACGCCCTAGCGGCCATCGCGCAATGCCCGCAGCAACACAACTGCCTTGCACAGGCGAACCCACGAGGACGGCGCGTCCCGGCAACAAATCATTCGTGGACTCGAGCAAGTTATAAATCACGAGACCGCCCATGCTGTGGCCGACGAAGTGCAGCCGCTCGCAAGTTTGCTTCTGGGCGAGTTCGCGCAGACCTCGCACATGCTCGGCCATACTCTCGGTCACCGACGCGTACGAATATTGAATCGTCTTGAAGCCGTGCTCGTTCTCGAGTCGATGGCGCAACACGCCGAGCTCGAGGCCCGACATCCACAAGCCGTGCGCGAGAATGACGATTTCGGAGGGCATGGGAAATTAGGCTCTTCCCACTACTCTGCCTTCACCGGCAACCGGACGCGCACATGCAGCTCCTTGAGTTGCGCGTCGCTCACTGGCGTTGGCGCGCTCGTCAACGGATCGGCGGCCGTCTGGGTCTTGGGGAAGGCGATTACGTCGCGAATGCTATCGGCGCCCGCCATCAACATCACGAGACGATCGAGACCGAAAGCGAGACCACCGTGGGGCGGCGCGCCGTATTTCAGTGCTTCGAGCAAGAATCCAAATTTGAGTTCGGCTTCTTCAGCACTGATGCCGAGCAGCTCGAACACGGTGGATTGCATTTCCGGGCGATGGATACGCACCGAACCGCCGCCGATCTCGGAGCCGTTCAACACCATGTCGTAACCCTTGGAGAGCGCATTCTCGGGGTCCGCTTTGAGCACTGCAGGATCGTCGTTCTTGGGCGCAGTGAAGGGATGATGCAACGCTGCCCAGCGCTTTTCATCCGCATCCCAGTCGAACATGGGGAAATCGACCACCCAGAGCGGCCGCCACCCCTGCTCGACCAAGCCCAAATCCTGACCGATCTTGAGCCGCAATGCGCCGAGCGCGTCGTTCACGACTTTGCTCGTATCCGCGCCGAAGAAAATGACATCGCCCGTCGCGGCGTCCGTGCGTTCGAGAATGCCTTGCACGGCTGCATCGCTCAAAAACTTGAGGATGGGCGATTGCAATCCATCGCGGCCCTTGGCTCGATCGTTCACCTTCACATAGGCCAACCCTTTGGCGCCGTAGCGAGCAACGAACGCGGTGTAGTCGTCGATTTCTTTGCGCGACAGCCGTTCGCCTCCTTGCGGCACCCGTAGGGCCGCCACGCGCCCTTTCGGATTCGTCGCCGGACCCGCAAATACTTTGAAATCGGTGTCGCGCACCAGATCGGCGATGTCGACGAGTTCGAGCGGGTTGCGCAAATCCGGTTTGTCCGACGCATACCGGCGCATGGCTTCTGCATACGTCATGCGCGGAAACGGCTGAGGCAATTCGACACCGAGCACGGCTTTGAAAATATGGATGGCCAGCCCTTCCATGAGATCCGTGATTTCGCGTTCGTTGAGGAACGAGGTCTCGATATCGAGCTGCGTGAATTCGGGTTGACGGTCGGCGCGCAAATCTTCGTCGCGGAAGCAGCGCACGATCTGATAGTAGCGATCGAAGCCCGACATCATGAGGAGCTGTTTGAAAATCTGCGGCGACTGCGGCAACGCGAAGAAATGTCCGGGATGTGTGCGGCTCGGCACGAGATAGTCGCGCGCACCTTCCGGTGTCGCCTTGGTGAGCATCGGCGTTTCGATGTCGATGAATCCGTGCTCGTCCATATAGGCGCGCAACGCCTGCGTGACGCGATGGCGCAGACGCAACCGGTATTGCATGACCTCGCGCCGCAGATCGAGATAGCGATACTTGAGCCTGAGCTCTTCGTTGGCGACTTCGTCGTGATGAAAAGGCGGCGTTTCCGCGCGGTTCAAGATTTCGACCTCGGTCGCGAGCAATTCCACTTGCCCGGACGCCAAGTTCTGATTCGCGGTACCCGCAGGCCGTGCGCGGACTTTGCCTTTGACGCGCACGCAGTATTCGCTGCGCAAACGCTCGGCGGTCGTGAAGACATCCTTGAAGGACGGATCGAATACGAGCTGCAGCAATCCTTCGCGGTCGCGCAGATCGATGAAGATCACGCCGCCATGGTCACGCCGGCGATGCACCCACCCCGCCACGGCCACTTCCTGGCCGATCAGTGATTCGTTGACGAAACCGCAATAGTGAGTGCGCATGGGAATCCTGGGCGGATGGGCTCTAGGCTTTGGGCCCTGGCCAGAGCATCGCTGCAGCCGAAATCGGGGCCCTGCCTATCTTGCCAGCGCCCAGCGCCCAGAGCCCAACACCCGCGAGCGAAGCTGCGGGATGTTACGGACGGGTCCAACGAGGCGCAAGCTTCTGCGCTGCTCTGCAAAACGAGCGAGCGACGCAGTTAGCGGCGCGCCGCTTTCTTGCGAGCCGCGGGCTTGGACTTTGCCGATTTCTTCACCTTGGCAGCGGGTTTGGCCACAGACTTTTTCGCAGGCGCGGCGGGTGTAGCGGCAGCGGCCGGCTTGGGGGTTTCGCTCGCGGCCTTGGTCTCGGCAGGCTTCTGGTCTTTGCTATCGCTTTTCGACTCCGCTTCCTTCGCTTCGGCATGCTCGGCCAAGTTGCGTTTGGTCTCGCCTTCCGACTTGAAATCGGTTTCGTACCAGCCCGCGCCCTTCAAGCGGAAGACCGGTGCGGAGACCAATTTGGCGAGCTTCGACTTGCCGCAGCTCGGGCACTTCTTCAGGGGCGGATCGGAGATCTTCTGTAAAGCCTCGACATAGTGACCGCAGGCACTGCATTCGTATTCGTAAAAGGGCATTGGCCAGCCTCGACGCACATGAAAAAGCCGCCCGCATCTTAGAGGCGGCGCGCGAGAGTTCAAGTGCGGCGCCCAGTTGGGCGCCGCGGGAGTTAGGTGTTAGCGGCTAGGAGTTAGTCGGAAAACGCTGCGCATCGCTCTGGCCGAAGACTGAAGACCGAAGGACCGGAGACCTACGCCCTCTGCCGCTTCGGCGCTTCCTCCGGCCGCTCCTTGCGAAATTCCAACTCGCCTTTGTTCGCCGTCACGAGCACGGTGTCGCCGGGACCGAAATCGGCCCGCAAGATGCGTTGTGCGAGCGGATTTTCGACGCGTTGTTGGATTGCACGCTTGAGCGGTCGTGCGCCGTACACAGGATCGAAACCCACTTCCGCCAAAACATCGCGCGCACTGTCGTCGAGCACGAGGCTGATGTCGCGATCCGCCAAGCGCTTGCGCAGATAGCCGAGCTGGATATCCACGATGGAGCGCAGTTGTGCGCGTCCGAGCGGATGGAACACGACGATGTCGTCGACGCGATTGATGAATTCCGGCCGGAAATGCTGGCCGACGATGTCCATCACCGCCGATTTCATCTTGGCGTAGTTCGCCTCGCCCGCGAGCTCTTGGATCACCTGCGAGCCCAAGTTCGACGTCATGATCACCACTGTGTTGCGAAAGTCGACGGTCCGACCTTGACCGTCGGTGAGACGCCCGTCGTCCAACACTTGCAACAGCACGTTGAACACATCCGGATGCGCCTTCTCGACTTCATCCAACAGAATGACCGAATAAGGACGGCGGCGGACCGCTTCGGTGAGATAGCCGCCCTCCTCGTAGCCCACGTATCCCGGCGGCGCGCCGATCAAACGAGCCACGGAGTGCTTCTCCATGAACTCGGACATGTCGATGCGCACCATGGCCTCTTCAGTATCGAACAAGAATTCCGCAAGCGCTTTGCACAGCTCGGTCTTGCCGACGCCGGTCGGACCCAAGAACAAGAACGAACCGTTGGGCCGATTCGGATCGGCGAGACCGGCGCGCGAACGGCGGATCGCATCCGACACTGCACGCACTGCCTCATCCTGACCCACGACACGTTTGTTCAGAACCTCTTCCATGCGCAACAGCTTCTCGCGTTCGCCTTCGAGCATCTTGGACACCGGAATGCCCGTCCACTTCGACACCACTTCGGCGATTTCTTCGTCGGTGACTTTGTTTCTGAGTAGCTTGGTCTCGTGCTGCCGCTCCGCATCGGTCGCGGCGGCGAGACGCCGTTCTAGCTCTGGAATCTTGCCGTACTGCAATTCCGACATGCGCGCCAGATCTTGCGCACGGCGCGCCGTTTCGAGTTCGATGCGCGCGCGCTCGAGCTCTTCCTTGATGCTTGCCGCACTCTGCAACGATGCTTTTTCCGCCTTCCAGACTTCTTCGAGATCGGCGTACTCACGCTCGAGTGACGCAAGCTGTTCTTCAAGTGTCGCCAAGCGCTTCTTGGACGCTTCGTCGGATTCTTTCTTGAGCGCTTCGCGTTCGATCTTGAGTTGAATGATGCGTCGATCGAGACGATCCATCGCTTCGGGCTTGGAGTCGATCTCCATGCGAATACGCGACGCCGCTTCGTCGATCAGATCGATCGCTTTGTCCGGCAATTGCCGATCTGTGATGTAACGATGTGAGAGCTGCGCAGCCGCCACGATCGCGGGATCGGTGATATCGACGCCGTGGTGGACTTCGTAGCGCTCTTTCAAGCCGCGAAGAATTGCGATGGTGTCTTCCACCGAAGGCTCGTTCACTAGCACTTTCTGGAAGCGGCGTTCGAGCGCGGCGTCTTTCTCGATGTACTTGCGATACTCATCGAGCGTCGTAGCACCAACGCAGTGAAGCTCGCCGCGTGCAAGTGCAGGCTTCAACATGTTGCCCGCATCCATAGAACCTTCGGCTTTGCCTGCACCCACCATGGTGTGCAACTCGTCGATGAACAGGATGATTTGACCTTCCTGCTTCTTGAGATCGTTCAAGACACCTTTGAGGCGCTCTTCGAACTCGCCGCGGAATTTTGCACCGGCGATGAGTGCGCCCATGTCGAGCGAGAGAATACGTTTGTTGCGCAATCCTTCAGGCACTTCGCCGTTCACGATACGTTGCGCCAGACCTTCGACGATGGCCGTCTTGCCGACGCCGGGCTCGCCGATGAGCACGGGATTGTTCTTGGTGCGACGTTGCAGCACTTGCACCGTGCGGCGAATCTCGTCGTCGCGGCCGATGACCGGATCGAGTTTGCCCTGCTCGGCCCGCTCGGTGAGATCGACTGTGAATTTCTCGAGCGCCTGCCGATTCTCCTCGGCATTGGCGTCGTTTACTTTCTCGCCGCCGCGCACTTCTTCGATAGCCTTTTCGATGGCACCCTTGACTGCACCTGCGTTACGCAACGCCGTGCCCACTGCGCCGCGGTCTTCCAAAGCCGCGAGCACGAAGAGTTCGCTGGAGATGAACTGATCGCCGCGTTGTTGCGCAAGCTTGTCGGTGAGATTGAGTTGCTTGTCGAGATCGCGCGAGAGATGCACCTCGCCCGCATTCCCTTCGACTTTGGGCAAACGATCGAGCGCTTCGCCCAATTGCGAACGCAACAAATTCACCTTCACTCCGGCTTTGTCGAGGATGTGCCGCACCGAACCGCCTTGCTGATCGAGCAAAGCGACGAGCACGTGCAGAGGCTCGATGTATTGGTGATCGCGCCCGACGGCCAACGACTGCGCATCGGCCAGGGCCGTCTGAAACTTGCTGGTCAGTTTGTCCATTCGCATAAGAGCTGCCTTGTGCCGGACCCTTCGTTGCCGGCCGATTGATGAACGTGTTGCGCGATCTGGGGTTTGTACCTGGGCAATTCAACGGTGTAACGGTTAGCAATTGGCATTTGCCAGTTAGCCGGAGTGCACGCGATGTCCCAATACGGGGACTCCGAACAACTCTACGAGGTCGCCTGAGTGCGAATTCACAGACGGCAAATGCGTCTTCGTTTGGCCCTCGAGCGCACACCGTCAACGCTCAACTTGGCGCAAGCCAAATCAACGTTCCCATCCTGCCCGTCTTGCTATCGCGCCTGAACGAGAAGAACTGATCCGCTTCGCGGAACGTGCACCGTCCGCCGCCATAGACGGCATGCACGCCGAGGCGCGCAAGTTCCATGCGCGCGAGCTCATACAAATCCGCTTGCCAGCGGCCGCGATGGTTGGCTTGGAAGGCGCAGGCCGCAGCCGCGTCGCGTGCGGTAAAGGCGATGCGCACTTCATCGCCGACTTCGAATGCGGTTTGACTGATGGCGGGGCCGAGCCAGGCAAGCAGCTCCGATCCAGGCAGGCCCAATGATGCGACTGTGGAATCCAGCACGCCGCCTGCGAGCCCTCGCCATCCCGCATGGGCGGCGGCCACACGATCTCCGGATTTACTACAAAAGAGTACCGGCATGCAGTCGGCCGTCATGATCGCGCACACCGCACCTGGAGAACGCGCAATGCTTGCATCGGCAGTTGGAGGATCGTCGACGGCACGCGCCTCGACAACGGTCGTGCCATGAACTTGATTGAGCCAGATGGGCTCGCTCGGCAG
>Ga0207667_10007258_pt1 | contig 13369 bp, 11 predicted proteins | sample KBSCornC52_FD_184301 | JGI IMG/M metagenome (GOLD analysis project Ga0207667, IMG submission 184301) | Corn rhizosphere microbial communities from Kellogg Biological Station, Michigan, USA - KBS Corn C5-2 (SPAdes) (version 2) | ecosystem: Host-associated > Plants > Roots > Rhizosphere > Soil ...
TTTGCGCATCGCAGTCGGTCGCGAGGGTCATTGCGGCGCGCGCGGTCCCGGCCTAACCAGCAGCGGTTCATGCGCCTCTTCGTCGATCGCCTGCTGCTCCTGCTCGTGTCGGTTTCCGGCCTTGCCGCGCTGTTCGCGGTGCTGCTGGTGGCCGATCGCTACTTCGCGGCACCCGGGGCGGGGCGGGACTATGTCCTGCGCATCCCGCTGCCGCCCGCGGGAGGCAAGCTCGGCCTGCCGCGCATCGACGGGCCGCTCGATGCGAGCCGGCCGCTGGTGGTGATCGACGCCGGCCACGGCGGCCACGATCCCGGGGCCGGCGCCGATCCGCTCAAGGAAAAGGCGGTCACCCTCGCCCTGGCCGAGGCGCTGCGCGATCAGTTGCTTGCCGGGGGCGGGGTTCGCGTGGCGCTGACCCGCGACAGTGACCGGTTCCTGCTCCTGCCCGAACGCGCGGCGATCGCCCGGCAGCTGAAGGCCGACCTGTTCATCTCGATCCACGCCGATTCCAGCACCAACCCCGATGCGGCGGGGGCAACGCTCTACACCCTCTCCGATCGCGGCTCGAACGAGGAGGCCGGGCGGATCGCCGCGGCGGAAAACAAGGCCGATACGGTCAACGGCGTGGCGCTGTCCGGCCAGAGCGACGCAGTCAGCGCGATCCTCGTCGACCTCTCCCAGCGGGAGAGCGCGGCCCAGGCGGAGGAGTTTGCCCGGCTGGTGCTGCGGGAAGGGGCGGGCAAGATCGATTTCCGCGAGCGTTCGATCCAGTCGGCCGCCTTCATCGTGCTCAAATCCGCCGACGTGCCCTCGGTCCTGTTCGAGGCGGGCTACCTCAGCAATCCCGCCGACCAGCAGCGCCTTGCCTCAGCGGAAGGCCGGCAGACCTTCGCCGAAGTCACCGCCCGCGCGATCCGCGTTCATTTCGCCCGGCGGCTGGCGACCGCGCCCTTGCCGTCGCCCGCCGCGCCTTCTCCCGCGCCCGAGCCAAGCGGAACAGGCGACTAGCCCGCGGCCCATGCAGTCTCTATAGGCAAGCCCGAAGATGGCCGACGAGCTCCCCCCGCAAGACCAGCACATGCGCCTGCGCCGCCAGGCCTCGGGCCTGTGGCAACACTCGCGCGGGCGGTTTGCCGAGCTGTGGCGGACCGACCGGCGCTTCCGAATCGCGGCCTCGCTGCTGGGGGCCATCGTTGCGCTCTACCTGCTCGTCTGGGTCACCATCGGGCGCAACCTGCCCAGCGCCGACTCCCTGCTGACCTACCAGCCGCCGCTCCCGACCATGGTGCGCGGCGTGAATGGCGAGGTGGTCTATTCCTATGCCCGCGAGCGCCGGGTGCAGCTGCGCTTCGTCGATTTCCCGAAGCCGGTGATCAACGCCTTCCTCTCGGCCGAGGACAAGAGCTTCTGGACTCACGGCGGGATCGACTATCTCGGCTTTGTCGGCGCGGTGATCGACTACGGCATGAAGTTCGGCTCCGGCGCGCGGGCGCGCGGCGGTTCGACGATCACCCAGCAGGTCGCCAAGAACATCCTGATCGGCAACGAGTATTCGGTCACCCGCAAGCTCAAGGAAATGATCCTCGCGCGGCGGATCGAAGGCGTGCTGACCAAGCAGCAGATCCTCGAGCTCTACCTCAACGAGATCCCGCTCGGCCGCCAGTCGTTCGGCGTCCAGGCTGCGGCCCAGGCCTATTTCGGCAAGGACGTCGACCAGCTCCAGCTGCACCAGGCCGCCTTCCTCGCCATCCTGCCCAAGGCGCCCGAGACCTACAGCCGTGCCCGCTACGCCGACAAGGCGATGGAGCGGCGCAACTGGGTGCTCGACCAGATGGCCAAGAACGGCTGGGCCACCGAGGCCGAGGTCGCCCAGGCCAAGGCCCAGCCGCTCGGCCTCATCCCGCGCAGGGTGGAGAGCTACGATCCATCGGTCGGCTACTTTGTCGAAGAGGTCCGCCGCCGGCTGATCGACAAGTATGGCGAGAAGGCCGAGGACGGACCGAATTCGGTCTACGCCGGCGGCCTGTGGGTGCGCACGAGCCTGGATCCGGAGCTGCAGAAGGCTGCGCAGGACTCCTTGCGCGCCGGGCTCCTGCGCTATGCCGCGGGCAAGGCCTGGCACGGCCCGGTCGCCCACCTCAAGCTGGGCGACAATGACTGGCAGGGCCAACTCGTCTCAAGCAACCTGTCGATCCACTACCAGGACTGGCGGATCGGCGTCGTCACCCAACGCGACGGCGGCAGCGCCACGATCGGCTTCCCCGACGGGCAGACCGCGCCGCTGGTGGGACTGCCGGACGGGTTGCAGCGCGGCGACGTCATTGCCGCGGCTCCTGCGGGCAATGCCTGGGCGGTGCGGACGGTCCCGGAAGTCTCGGGCGGCATGGTCGTCGAAAGCCCGCATTCGGGCCGCGTCCTCGCCATGGCGGGCGGGTTCGACGCCGGCCTCGGCTCGTTCAACCGGGCGACCCAGGCGCTGCGCCAGCCGGGTTCGACCATCAAGCCCTTCGTCTATGCGACCGCGCTCGACTTCGGGATGACGCCGGCGACAATGGTCCCGGACCAGACCTTCTGCGTCTACCAGGGCGCGGGGCTGGGCCAGAAGTGCTTCCGCAACTTCGACATGAAGGGCTCGGGCGGGATCCACACGATGCGCTGGGGCCTTGAGCAATCGCGCAACCTGATGACCGTGCATATCGCCAATGACACCGGCATGGACCGCGTGGTGCGCACGATCAGCCGCGTTGGCATCGGCAAGTACGATCCGTACCTTTCCTTCGCCCTCGGCGCGGGGGAGACGACCGTGGCGCAGATGGTCAACGCCTATTCGGCGCTTGCCAACCACGGCGTGCAATATGCGCAGTCGATGATCGACTACGTGCAAGACCGCAGCGGCAAGGTCATCTGGCGCGGCGATACGCGCCAGTGTGTCGGCTGCAACATGGCCGAGTACGACGGCAAGCCGATGCCGCGCCTGGCCCTGCGTGGCCGCCAGGTGCTCGACGCGCGGACGGCCTACCAGGTCGTCCACATGCTCGAAGGCGTGGTCCAGCGCGGCACGGCGACGCGCCTGCGCGATCTTGGCCTGCCGCTGTTCGGCAAGACGGGGACGACCTCGGGCCCGACCAACGTCTGGTTCGTCGGCGGATCGACCAACATCATCGGCGGGCTCTACATGGGCTTCGACCAGCCGCGTTCGCTCGGCGGCTATGCCCAGGGCGGCACCTTCGCCGCGCCGATCATGAAGGACTTCATCGTCGCCACCCGGGCCCGGTGGGATCACACGCCCTTCGCCGCGCCGTCCGACATCCGCATGGTCAAGATCGACCGTGCCACCGGGAAGCGCGTGTTCGAGGGCGAGCCGACCGACGATCCCAAGTCGTCGATCATCTGGGAGGCCTTCAAGGCCGACACCGAACCGCCGCGCGCCACCCGCCAGGACCAGCTCGCCGCCGAGCGCGACGCGATCCTCGCCGCGATCCGCAAGCTCAAGCAGGCGCCCGGCGCGAACGGCGCGCCAGAAGGCGGCGGCGAGGAAGCCGGGGCAGACTTCGTGGAGCAGCAGGGCGGCGTCTATTGATGCAGCTCGCCTGTTTGTGCGGCGCGGTCTCGGTGGAGATCGCGCGGCGGCCCGATTACGTCTTCGAATGCAATTGCACCCTGTGCCGCAAGTCCGGCGCGCGGTGGGGGTATTTCGCGCCTGGGGAGGTAGCAGCCTCGGGGCAGACGCGAAGCTATCGCTGCACCGACAAGCCGGACCCGTCGTCCGAAATCCACTTCTGTCCGAGCTGCGGAGTCACGACCCATTTCCGCCTGACCGAGAGCGCCGTCGCCCGGTTCGGCGACAGCATGGCCGGGGTGAACATGGCCCTGGCCGACGAGGCCGAGCTTGCCGGGATCGAACTGCGCTTTCCGGACGGCGCCAGGTGGAGCGGGGAGGGGGCGTTCGGCTTCGTCCGCCCGCCACGGATGCTCGGCGAATAGGCCACTTCGCGCCCAGGTGCATGGGTGACACGGGTGACACGGTGTCACCCTGCCTTTTCGGGGGTATGTTCACGCCTTTTCCGTGACTTGCGCGGGAGAGTGCATGGGTGACACTTTTCCAACGCATTTTTTTGGAGCGGCTGTCAAAGAGCGCAAGGCATGAGCCTGCGCCGGAAGGATGACAGCGCAGGGGAATGTAGGACAGCGGATTTTTGCGTGAGGCGGGGGTCCCGCCGTTCAGCCGAAACTCGCCTTGCGCAGAGTGGACGCCTGTTCGGGGAACAGGGATTCGCCCGGGAGGGCATGTCCGATCAGGAAGCCCTGGCCCTGGTCGCAGCCCAGATCGCGCAGGTAATCGAGGTCCTCGGCGTGTTCGATGCCTTCGGCGGTGACCGTAAGGCCAAGCGAGCGCCCAAGGCTCACGATCGCGCCCACCACAACCTTCGCCGTTGTGGCGTCCTTGAGCCCATGGATGAAGCTGCGATCGATCTTCAGCTTGGTGAAGGGATAGCTCAGCAGATAGCTCAGGGAACTGTAACCTGTACCGAAGTCGTCCATCGAGATGCCGACCCCCAGCTTGCTCAACCGGCGGATATTGCCGGCAACGTCCGCGCTCTTTTCCATCAGCACGGCCTCGGTGATTTCCAGTTCGAGGCGCTCCGCCGACAGCCCTGACGAGGCGAGCGCGTGCAGCACGATGTTGATGAGATTGGCATTGCGGAACTGCAGCGGCGAGACGTTCACCGCGACCCGGATATGTTCGGGCCATTCGGTCGCAGCCCGGCAGGCGCTTTGCAGGACGAACTGGCCGAGCACGTCGATCAGGCCGACTTCCTCAGCGAGGGGGATGAAGCTGTCCGGCAGCAGCAGGCCGCGCTGGGGGTGCTGCCAGCGCAGCAGCGCCTCGTAGGCGGTGACTTCGGCCGAACCGAGGTCGATCAGGGGTTGATAGTAGACGGTCAGTTCGCCCCGCTTGAGCCCCTCGCGCAGGTCGCTTTCGAGCCGGGCCTTTTCACGCGCCGCCGTATCCAGCGAGGGCCGGAAGCGCTGGATCGTGCCCTTGCGGTCGCCCTTGGCCGCATAGAGCGCGAGGTCGGCATAGCGCAGCAGGGTGGCTCCGTCGTCGCAGTCGTCGGGCGCGACGGCGATGCCGATCGTCGCTCCGATGTGCAGGACATTGTCGCCGATGGTGAAGGGCTCCGCGATCGCTTGGACGATCGAGCGGGCGATGTTGTGGATCTTCTCCGAGGTTGCGGAGGCAACGACGACGGCGAATTCGTCGCCGCCGAGGCGGCAGAGCAGGGCCTTGCCCGCAGGAACCAGCGCCCGCATCCGGCGCGCCGCTTCGGCCAGGACCAGGTCTCCGGCGTGGTGGCCGTAGGAATCGTTGATCGGCTTGAAATTGTCGAGATCGATGAGCGCGAGGGACACCTTGTTGCCGTCCATCCGGCCGAGCAGGTCGCGCAGGTGCTCGCGGCAGTGGGCCCGGTTGGCGAGGCCGGTCAGTTCGTCGTGATTGGCCATGTGGGCAATGCGCGCTTCCGCCTTGCGCCGCTCGGTCACGTCGAAGATCGAGACGATGGTGACGAGCCGGCCATCCATGATCGACTGGCGCGTGAACAGGACAGCCTCGAGTTCGTCGCCATGGCTGGTGTATTGTCTCCAGAACCGATCCTTTTCGGAACTGGAAGTGGCGAGCAGGCGCTGGACGGCGGGCCACTCGTTCGGGGCGAACAGCCGCGCCGCGGGCAAGCCCTGCAATTCCTCGGGCAGGTAATCGAAATGCGACGCCGCGGCCGCGTTGGCATTGCAGATGCAGCCGGTGGCCGGATCATAGACCAGCATCGGGGCGGGGTTGTCGTCGAACAGCAGACGGAAACTTTCCTCGCGCCGCTTCAGTTCGGTGATGTCTACCCGCAGCCCGATAGTACCGCCATCGGCTGTGCGCCGGTCTTCGATCATGATGCAGCGGCCGTCGGAGAGCCACTGTTCGTGACGCGACTTGGCGAGGTTCAGCTTGGCAAGGCGCTCGGCCAGCCATTGCTCTTCGTGGCCGACGGCCTCCGGATAGTCCCCCCGCTCCACGCCGCAGCGCAGCGTATCGGCCAGCTTGACGCCCGGAGCGAAGAGGTCGGCGGACTTGTGGTAGATCTCCGCGTACTTGCTGTTCCACAGGGTATAGCGGCCGTCGCCATCAAGCAGGACTACCCCATGCGGCATGGCTTCGATTGCTTCGCGCAGGCGTTCGTCGGCAGAATCAGAGGCTTGGGAGTCCCTCGGCCTGGCACTGGGCACGTGCGGCAACAGCGACTTCGTCGGGCAAGTGTTCGAGTGAGGCATGGGTTACTCCGGCAACGTCGAAACATTGCCGGAAAAATGTTAAATAATGCTGCACTGCAGCTACATCTTTAGAATTCGCCCATGTCTATACGCGTCTCTTCGTGATGCAGCGGGCGGGCAGTGGCCAACGAAAAAGGCGCCCCGGTTTCCCGGAGCGCCCTTTTCTTGTCGGCTATCCCTGAGGGTCAGGCCGAGTAGTACATGTCGAACTCGACGGCCGACGGCGTGGTTTCCCAGCGCAGCACTTCCGGCCACTTCAGTTCGATGTAGGCCTCGATCTGGTCAGCCGTGAAGACGCCGCCTTCGAGAAGGAAGGCGTGGTCGGCTTCGAGCGATTCCAGGGCTTCGCGGAGCGAACCGCAGACGGTCGGCACCTGGGCCAGTTCGGCCGGGGGCAGGTCGTAGAGGTTCTTGTCCATGGCTTCGCCCGGGTGGATCTTGTTCTTGATCCCGTCGAGACCGGCCATGAGCAGGGCCGAGTAGCACAGGTAGGGGTTGGCCATGGCGTCGGGGAAGCGGAATTCCACGCGCTTGGCCTTGGTGCCGGCGCCATAGGGGATACGGCAGGAGGCCGAACGGTTGCGGGCCGAGTAGGCCAGCAGCACGGGGGCTTCATAGCCCGGCACCAGGCGCTTGTAGCTGTTGGTGGTCGGGTTGGTGAAGGCGTTCAGGGCCTTGGCGTGCTTGATGACGCCGCCGATGAAGTAGAGGCACAGGTCGGACAGACCGGCATAGCCGTTGCCGGCGAACAGCGGGTTGCCCTTGTCCCAGATCGAGATGTGGGTGTGCATGCCCGAGCCGTTGTCCTTCATGATCGGCTTCGGCATGAACGTGGCGGTCTTGCCATAGGCCTGGGCGACCTGGTGGACGACGTACTTGTAGACCTGCATGCGGTCGGCAGTCTGCACCAGGGTGCCGAAGGTCAGGCCGAGCTCGTGCTGGGCCGAGGCCACTTCGTGGTGGTGCTTGTCGCAGGGGAGGCCCATCTCGAGCATGGTCGAGACCATTTCGCCGCGGATGTCGACGCAGCTGTCGACCGGGGCGACCGGGAAGTAGCCGCCCTTGGCGCGCGGACGGTGAGCGAGGTTGCCGGCTTCGTATTCGCGGTTCGAGTTGGTCGGCAGCTCGATGTCGTCGATCTTGAAGCCGTTGCCGTCGTAGCCGTCGTAGAAGCGGACGTCGTCGAAGATGAAGAATTCGGCTTCCGGACCGACGTAGACGGTGTCGCCGAAGCCGCCGGCCTTGACGTAGGCCTCGGCGCGCTTGGCGGTCGAGCGCGGGTCACGGCCGTAGAGCTCGCCGGTCGACGGTTCGACAATGTCGCAGTTGATGATCATCATCGGGGTGGCCGAGAACGGATCGATGTAGACCGCGTCGAGGTCGGGCTTGAGGATCATGTCCGACTCGTTGATCGCCTTCCAGCCTTCGATCGACGAGCCGTCGAACATCAGGCCGTCTTCCAGTTCACCTTCGCCGAGGACCGAGGCGACCATGGTCAGGTGCTGCCACTTGCCCTTCGGGTCGGTGAAACGCAGGTCGACCCACTGGATTTCCTCGTCCTTGATGCGCTTCAGGACGTCGCTAGCCTTGCTCATTCGTGATCCCTCTTCTCTAGGATTTTCGCCCGCCCGGGCAGGCCCGGACCGGCGCGAAACTGGTTGGAAAAATTCAGCCCCCCGATGCCGCCTGATCCGAAGGATCAGATCGCCGCATCGTCCCGCTCACCCGTGCGGATGCGCAGCGCGCTCTCGATCGGGATAACGAAGATCTTGCCGTCGCCGATGCGGCCGGTCTGCGCGGCGGCGGCGATGGCTTCCACCGTGCGCTCGGCCAGGGCGTCGGTGACGACAACCTCGAGCTTCACCTTGGGCAGGAAGTCGACGACATATTCGGCGCCGCGATAGAGCTCGGTATGGCCCTTCTGCCGGCCGAAGCCCTTGGCCTCGGTGACGGTGATGCCGGAGACGCCGATTTCGTGAAGCGCCTCCTTCACCTCGTCGAGCTTGAACGGCTTGATGATCGCCTCGATCTTTTTCACGTCTGCCAGACCCCTGCGGTTGGCCCGATGGGACCCCGCGCAGGTGCGTGGGCTCCGCCGGGCCGGATGTCCAATTGCCTAGACCTATCGATATCAAGAATCGTGCCAAGGCCTGTTGTGCTGCCTAGGCCAAGGTTGCGGCCGCGAAAAGACCGGAATCGACCGATTTGCATGTCCCCATGCAAGTCATGCGGGGAACACCACCGCATGACGTCATAACGTCTGCCGTATTATTGTGCAGCGGTGCCTTTAATTTGTGCAGGCGAGGTGATTTTCGCCTTGCCGCTGGGCTCAGGCCGGGATGTTGAGCCCGGCGGTCTCGGGCAGGCGGGCCATCAGGTTGAGGCTCTGTACCGCAGCGCCGCTGGCGCCCTTGCCGAGGTTGTCGAGCACGGCGACGAGCCGCGCCTGCGAGCCGTCCTTGGCGCCGAAGACGTAAAGCTCAAGGCCATCCCAGGCCGGGGTGGAGCGGCGCAGGAGGAGTTCGTCGGGCGCGCCGGTGCGGACGCGGACGAGCGGGGTTTCGGCGTAGAAGGCGGCGAGGGCTTCGCGCAGGGCGTTGGGGCCGGCCGCGCCGGGAATGGCGCCGAGCGGCAGAGGCACTTCGACGACCATGCCGCGGTGCGCGGCGATGACCGCCGGGGCGAAGACCGGCGCATGGACGAGGCCGGTATAGCGCTGCATCTCGGGCACGTGTTTGTGGCCCATGGCGAGGCCATAATCGCGATAGGCGATGTCGGTATCGGCCTCGAACCGCTCGATCAGCGCCTTGCCGCCGCCGGAATAGCCGGACACGGCGTTGACCGTATAGGGAAAGTCCGCGGGCAGCAGCCCGCCGCGCACCAGCGGGGCGAGCAGGGCGATGAAGCCTGTGGGATAGCAGCCGGGGTTGGCGATCCGCGTGGCCGAGGCCACGGCCTCGCGGCCGATCACTTCGGGCAGGCCATAGGTCCAGCCCTCGCTGACCCGGTGCGCGGTCGAGGCGTCGATGATCCGCACCTTGCTGCCTTCGGCCATGGCCACGGCTTCGCGCGCGGCATCGTCATGCAGGCAGAGCACGGCGAAGTCCGCCGCGTGGAGCGCGGCCTTGCGCGCCTCGGGCGACTTGCGGCTGGCGTCGTCGAGGATGATCAGCTCGAACTCGCTGCGGCCGGCAAGCCGGTCGGCGATTTCGAGGCCGGTCGTTCCCGCGGCCCCGTCGATGAACACGGAGTGAGTCATTTGCGGTCAGCTTACCCCTGCGGGTGGAGCGCGGCCAGCTGGACGTATCCTACCGCGCCATCCTCGCCCACCTGGCCCCAGGCCCAGGCGGTGGCGCCGGTCCCGGCGATGTCGAGCACGTTGAACACGGTTCCCGTCGGCAGCTGGGCCACGACATCGGCTTCCGCCTTGCCCGCCGCGTGGAGGGCCGCGCCGCTGCCGTTCACCACATAGGCCATCGGCACGACATAGTGCGGCACGAAGACCTTGCCGGCGAGGCGGATGTGGGCGAGGTCGCCGCGCACCGGCAGGCGCGCCGAATCGAGCCGGGCGCTCGGCCCGGAAAGGGCAAAGCTCGCCCCCGGCGCGGTGATCGCGTCCAAATCCGATGACCCGTCGTGCGGCAAGACCTGTTCAGACCCCTTTGGCTTTGAAGGCGCGCGCTTAGACAATCGCGCGCCGAAGGGCAAGGCGAAGGGCCCGGTCTATCCGCCGTATCGCCCCTGCAGCATATGCCAGGCCGCCCGCAGTCCCAGAGCATCGCCGCCCTTGGGCCGCCCGGGCTTGGCCGCCGGGCGCCAGGCGAAGGTATCGAAGTGGGCCCAGTCGGTCCCCTCGGGCACGAACTTGTCGAGGAACAGCGCGGCGGTCGTCGCCCCGGCCATGCCGTTGCCGCCGCCATTGTTGAGGTCGGCGATGTCGCTCTTGAGGTGTTCCTTGTAGCCCTCCCACAGCGGCAGCCGCCAGCAGGGGTCGTCGCTGGCCTTGCCAGCTGCCAGCAGCGCCGCGGCCGTGGCGTCGTCGCGGGTGAAGAGGGCAGGGAGGTCGGGCCCAAGGGCGACGCGGGCCGCGCCAGTCAAGGTGGCGAAGTCGATCACCAGTTCGGGCTTGCTCTCGCCCGCCTTGGCCAGGGCATCACCCAGCACCAGACGGCCTTCGGCGTCGGTATTGCCGATCTCCACGGTGAGGCCGGCGCGGCTGCGCAGGACGTCGCCGGGGCGGAAAGCATTGCCGGAAACGGCGTTCTCGGCGGCGGCGACGAGGCAGTGGAGCCGCACCGGCAGGGCCTGTTCCATCACCAGCCGGGCGAGGGCGAGGGCATGGGCCGCGCCGCCCATGTCCTTCTTCATCAGCAGCATGGCCGAGCTGGGCTTGATGTCGAGCCCGCCCGAATCGAAGCAGATCCCCTTGCCGACGATTGCCACGCGCGGGTGGGCGGGGTCGCCCCATTCGAGCTCGATCATCCGCGGCGCATGGGCCCGCCCGGCCGCGCGGCCGACCATGTGGATCATCGGAAAGTCCTGTTCTAGCTGGTCGCCCTTGGTCACGTGCAATTCCGCCCGGTGCGCCTTAGCGAGGGCTGCGGCGACGGCTTCCAGTTCGGCCGGGCCCATGTCCTCGGCGGGGGTGTTGACCAGATCGCGCACCAGCTCGACCGCACCGGCCTCGCGGAGGGCCGGGTCGATCGCCTTGGCGTCCTTGGTGAGGAGAATGCGCGGCTCCTCGTCCTTGGCCTCGCTGCGGTAGCGATCGAAGCGGTATTGGCCGCTGACCCAGCCGAACAGGGCCTTTCCGGTGGCATGGTCCGCCACCCGGTAGGTGCCGCCCGGCAGCGCGTCGCCCAGCTTGGCAAGGCACCATGAGGAGAGGCTCTCCGGATCGGCCACCCCCGCGACAACGAACCAGCCGTCGCCATCGGGCACGATCGCGTGTTCGTATCCGCCGCCCTCGAACTTCTGCGCCACCACAGCGGCCCGCTGCCCGGCCGAGAGGCGCTTCAGCCACTCGGGCAGGCTCTCCTTGTTCACGAGGTGAATGGGGATGGCACTCTGGCCACGGTCGGCCTGGATCAGCGCGTTTCTGTCGGTCATCTTGCGTCAATCTTGGCGCGCGACAAGCCGGGGGTCGAGAGGGAAACGGAAAAATGCTGCGCTATCTCGCCCCTTTGGCCGTGCTGGCCGCTACGCCTGCCCTTGCCGCCACGGCGGGCGAATGGACCGCGCCCGCCAATCCGCTCTACGATTTTTCCTATACCATCGCGCCGCAAGCCGCCGCCATTCCCGCCCTGCGCACCCGCCTCCTGGCCGACCGCGCCGCCCAGCACGCCAAGGTCCGCCGCGATGCCGCCGAGAGCGCGGCCGAGGCGAAGGCCGGCGGTTTTCCGGTGCGCAAGTTGGACTACCAGCAGACCTGGCAGGTGGTCACCAGCCTGCCCGGCTGGCTCAGCCTGTCCGCGGCCTATTACAGCTATACCGGCGGCGCGCACGGGATGAGCTGGTCGGGCGCCATGCTGTGGGACCGCACGGCGGCCAAGCCCCGCAATCCGCTCGACCTGTTCACTTCGCGGGCGGCCTTGTCGCAGGCGATCCGCGGGCCGTTCTGCGCCGCGCTCAACCGCCAGCGCGCGGAGAAGCGGGGGGAGCCGGTGAAGGCGGGCAGCACGGCGATGTTCGAGGAATGCATCGATCCGGTGAAGCAGACGGTGCTGCTGGGTTCGAAGTCGAAGCGGGTGTTCGACCGGATCGGCATTCTGGTCGCGCCATATGAGGCGGGACCGTATGCTGAGGGGGAATACGAGGTGACGCTGCCGGTTACGGCTGCCGTGCTGGCGGCGGTTCGGCCGGAGTTCCGGGGGAGTTTCGGGGTCGGGCAGTAGCCTTCTCCCCTCCCGCATGCGGGAGGGGCAGCGAGACTTGGGCGCGTAGCGCCTTAGTCGCAGCGGGGTGGGCCTTACGGCCCAGCGCTGCGCGCGCCCACCCACCCCCCAACCCTTCCCGCCTGCGGGAGGGGAGTTCGCGCACTCCTGACAAAGAGTCGCAATTGCGGGCTTGCATCGCTATGTCACCAGCGATGAACCAATACCAGACAGTCACCGGCAACGAAGCGCAGCTGCGCGACGGCACGATCAAGCTCCATGGTCCCGCGGCCTTCGAAGGCATGCGCAAGGCGGGCCGACTTGCCGCCGAGATCCTCGATGCATTGGCACCCATGGTGAAGCCCGGCGTCACCACCGGCGAGATCGACGATGTGGTGCGGCAGATGACGCTCGACGGCGGCGCGGTCCCCGCCACGCTTGGCTACCGGGGCTATGCGCACTCCTGCTGCACCTCGATCAACAACGTGATCTGCCACGGCATCCCGGGCGAGAAGGTCCTCAAGGACGGTGACATCGTCAACATCGACGTGACCCCGCTGCTCGACGGCTGGCACGGCGATTCCAGCCGGATGTACCTCGTCGGCGACGTGCCGCTGAAGGCGCGGCGGCTGGTGGAGGTGACTTACGAGTGCCTTATGATCGGGATCGAGCAGGCGAAGCCCGGCAAGCGGCTCGGCGATATCGGTGCGGCGATCCAGAAGCATGCCGAGGGCAACCGCTACGGCGTGGTGCGCGAGTTCTGCGGCCATGGCCTTGGCCGGCTGTTCCACGACGCGCCCGAGGTGATCCACGCCGCGCGCCCGGGCACCGGGCCGGAGCTCAAGCCCGGCATGTTCTTCACGATCGAGCCGATGATCAACCTCGGCAAGCCGGGCGTGAAGATGCTCGACGACGGCTGGACGGCGGTGACGCGCGACCGTTCGCTCTCGGCGCAGTTCGAGCACTCGATCGGGATCACCGACGACGGCTGCGAGATCTTCACGCTCAGCCCCAAGGGCCTGCACAAGCCGCCCTATTGATCCAGGGGCGTTCCCGACCTTCCCACATGACGACTATTCAACAGGTAATCGAACCCGCGTCGGGTTGACTGCGGCCAGCGAATACGTATGCACTCAAGAGCATCAAACGTGCAGTTGGGAGATGGCCTGACC
>Ga0207667_10007259_pt1 | contig 13365 bp, 12 predicted proteins | sample KBSCornC52_FD_184301 | JGI IMG/M metagenome (GOLD analysis project Ga0207667, IMG submission 184301) | Corn rhizosphere microbial communities from Kellogg Biological Station, Michigan, USA - KBS Corn C5-2 (SPAdes) (version 2) | ecosystem: Host-associated > Plants > Roots > Rhizosphere > Soil ...
CGGCCTCTGGGGAGCGAAGAAGGGCGCGTTCTGGCTCGACGACGTGAAGGTGGAGGAGCTCGGGCCGGTCAACGTGGTCCGCCGCGCGGGATGTCCCTTCGTCGTGAAGGGCGAGGACGGGACCGTGTACACGGAGGGTCAGGACTACGCGCCGGTGAAGGACCCGAAAATGGGCATGGTCCCCTACATCGGAAACTTTGAGCTCTATCACCCCGCGCCGCCCATCATCCTCACCTTAGGCTCGCGAATCCGGGAAGGACAGAGGGTCCGCGTCAGCTTCTATCATCCGGCCTTCATCTACGGTATGCAGACCGCGTGCTGCCTCACCGATCCGAAGGTCTATGACATCCTCCGCGACCAGATGCAGCGCGTCGAGAAGCTCTTTCACCCGACCGCCGTCCTCATGAGCCACGACGAGATCCGCATCGCGAACTGGTGCGAGACCTGCCAGGCAACCCATAAGACGCCGGGCCAGCTCCTCGCCGACAACGTGCGCCACTGCATCCAGATCGTGAAGCAGACCAGCCCGCGGGCGCGGATATATACGTGGAACGACATGTTCGACCCGTACCACAACGCAACGGAGAGCAGGACCTATTTCCTCGTGAACGGGTCGTGGACAGGCTCGTGGGAAGGGCTGACGCCGGAGGTGGGAATCGTCAACTGGTACTTCGAGCCGCGCAAGAAGAACCTGCCCTTCTTCGCGAATCGGGGCCACAAGCAGATTCTCGCCGGCTATTACGACAACAATGTCGAGTACACGAAGACCTGGCTGGACGATGGCCGCGACGTGAAGGGGATCGTCGGCGTGATGTACACGACCTGGCAGTCGAAGTTCGACGACCTGGAGAAGTTCGCGCAGGTGGTCTGGGGCGGGAAGCCCGTGGCGGAAACTGCGAAGCGATGAGCGAGGCTGGGCAGCCATGCATGTAAAATCCGTGTCTCGCGGGCCTTCGGTACCACGGATGTAAAATCCGTGTCTCGCGGGCCTGCGGTACCACGGATGTAAAATCCGTGTCTCGCGGGCCTTCGGTACCACGGATGTAAAATCCGTGTCTCGCGGGCCTGCGGCCAGACGTCCTGCCGGACGAAGGGAACGATTCGGCTTCCTGCCCGCCTGTTAGGGAACAATGCGGATTAGGACCGCGTAGTACAACTCGTGTCCGGACACCGGAGCGGGCCGCCGCTCATCCATTCGTTGACAGTCCGCCGTGCAATGGAGTATAACGGTGCGGTCCTGCGCTGGGCGCGCTACGGCTTCACGCCAGATTTGACCGCCTCGAAACGATCACACACAAATTCGGAGGTTCTATATGAGCAAAGCCGCAGCCGTCACCGGCGCAAACTGGGAGGCCGAGGTCGAGAAATCCGACCTGCCCGTTCTAGTCGACTTCTGGGCCACATGGTGCCAGCCCTGTCTGCGCCTGGGACCGACGCTGGACCAGGTCGCCGAGGACTTCGACGGACGAGCAAAGGTCGTCAAGGTCGACGTGGACCAGGAACAGGACCTCGCCGTGAAGTACGGCGTGATGCAGATTCCGAACCTCGTCTTCTTCAAGGACGGCAAGCAGGTCGATCAGGTACTGGGCGTCGTTCCCAGGAGCGTCATTGCCGACAAGCTCCAGAAGCTGGTCGGATAAGGTCAGTGCCGAGTGCTGAGTGCCGAGTTATAGGGCTCAGCACTCAGCACTCAGCACTCGGCACTCAGCACTCCTCCCATGCACGCCCTCGTCCTGGCCAACGGAACACCGCCCTCTCCACTCCTGCTCGAACGGCTCTACTCCGAATCCGACCTCTTCCTCGCTGCCGATGGCGCCGCAAACCTGCTCCTCTCGCTGGACCTCCCGCCGCATATCATCCTCGGCGACTTCGATTCGCTCTCCGATGAGGCGCGCTGCCAGTTTGTGAAGTCGGAGCTGGTCGAAGCAACCGATCAGGAGGCGTCAGATCTCGACAAGGCGCTCAGCTTCCTGGTTGAGCGCGGCGCGACACAGGTCACCGTGACGGGCGCGTTGGGCGGACGGATCGATCACTCCCTCACCAATATCAGCCTGCTGCTGAAGTACGGGTCGTCGTTCGACATGCGAATCGTGGAGGACCAGGGGAGCCTGTACCTGCTCCGCGATCGGGTCGACCTGGAGGGGGCGGAGGGTGATACGGTCTCGATTGTAGTGTTCGAAACGGTTCGTGGCGTGAATACGGAAGGGCTGGCCTGGCCGCTGGAGAACGCGACGCTCCATCCTGGCTCCCGGGGCGTGTCCAACCGCCTCGTGGGGAATCGCGCAACCATTACCGTACACGAAGGTCTCGCCGTCGTCTGTCAAATGAGCCAGCCCCAATAGCCTTGACAAGGGTGGATAATGCGCGTAGTCTGTCCACATGGAACAGGCTGCCGAACCTGGTGGATCGCCACGCCGCTGGACGCCCCGAGCAACGGTCGTGCTCTCCATTGCGTCCGCGGCTGCCACCCTTCCCCTCGCGATTATCTACTGGCTTCGCCCCGACTCGTGCGCGGCGATAACCGTCTGGCCTGTCTGGGCGTGGGCGATACCCGGTCTGGCGATCCTGCTGCCGGGAATCCGGCGTGGTCGCGGCCGGCCGGCTCTTCTGGCAGCCTGTGTCTGGGCGGTCTGGCTGGTGGCCCTGGCGGAAGAACCAAAGAGTCTGCTCCGCTTCAACCAGCTCGATTCAGTGGAGTGGCGGACGGCGGCCAGGGAGGGCCGGGCAATCCGAGTCGTATCGCTTAACTGCGCGGCCGGAACCGTCGAAGCGATGGGCGAGGTGGCGCCGTACCATCCGGACCTCGTCCTTCTCCAGGAATCGCCCACCGAGAAGCAGGTAACCGACTTCGCCCACCGGCTGTTCGGCAGTGACGCTGGAATCGGCGTTGGATTCGACCCGTCCATCGTTGCGCGCGGATCGCTCACGCCGGCTGCGCAACCGCCGGACCACCGCGCGTGGTTCGTCATGGCAACGGTCCATCTTCCCGGCAAGCCGCCACTAGATGTGATCAGCCTCCGCCTGACGCCCGCGTGTGTCCGCACCGACCTCTATTCGGCGTCCGCATGGGAGCAGCATGCGGAGAACCGCCGATTGCGTCGCGAGCAGCTTTGCGCCGTAGTCGAAGCTCTGCGTCGCAAGAATTCCGGCAATCCGGTCGTGCTTGCCGGCGATTTCAATGCTCAGCAGGACGATGCTGTCTTCGACCTGCTCCGTCCAACCCTCCGCGATGTGTTCAAGACGGCGGGCTCCGGATGGGGCGACACCATCATCAACGAAGCGCCGGTCCTCCGAATCGACGAGATATGGGCGAGCCCGGCGATTCGCGCCACGGCGGTCGTGGCGCGGCGGACCGTCAATTCGGACCACCGAATGGTCGCCGCGGACCTCATCCTCCCTCCAATGCAGGGAACGAGCGCTCCGCCCGCGAATCCCGCAAGATAACTCTTTCGGCCGATCTGGAGCGCCTGCAATGACAGCCCTTACTCGAATCACCTGCCTGCTTGCGACGCTTCTTCCGGCTGTAGCGAGCATGTCGATTGCCCAGGATACGGTTACCAACCGGAAGATCGAGCCGGCGCTTCAGGCTCCGCGTGCTGCCGAGATGAAGTTTGGCGGGTTCATCGGGGACCGGATCGATGCCAACGTGCGGGAATGGCTCCTGACCGCGCCCTCGACGAATCCGGCGATGCTCCAGATGTTCCGCGACCGGGACCGGACGCCGCAGCGCGACCTGGTGCCATGGGCAGGCGAGTTCGCGGGCAAGTACCTGATCTCCGCCGTCCAGTCGCTCCGAATCACGCGTGACGCAACTCTCCGCAAGACCCTCGCCGGGTTTGTGAAGGACCTCATAGCTACGCAGGCTCCCAGTGGCTATCTCGGGCCGTTCCCTACCGCCGAGGCGATGACAGGCAAGGGGCGGTGGGACCTCTGGGGCCAGTATCATGTGATGTACGGCCTCCTGCTGTGGTACCGCGACACGGGCGACATGGCCGCCCTCGCGGCCGCGCGGCGGTGCGCCGACCTCTTCTGCCGGACCTTCCTCGACGGACACAGGCGCGTCGTCCAGGCCGGCTCGGAGGAGATGAACGAATCGGCAAGCCACGTATTCACGCTGCTCTTCGAGGAGACCGGGGAGGCCCGATACCTGCGGATGGCGCAGGCGATCGAGAAGGACTGGGAAGTCCCGCCCTCCGGCGACTACGTGCGAACCGCGCTTTCCGGCATTCCGTACTACAAAACGCCGAAGCCGCGCTGGGAGGGGCTGCACAGCGTCGAGGCTGTCGCCGAGCTCTACTTCATCACGGGTGACGAGAAGTACCGGCGTGCGTTCGAGCAGATCTGGTGGTCCATTCTGGAAGGGGACAGGCACAACACGGGCGGATTCTCCTCCGGCGAGCAGGCAACCGGCAATCCATACGATCCGCGTCCTATCGAGACCTGCTGCACCATCGCCTGGATGGCGATCACGCTCGACATGCTGCGAATGACCGGGGACAGCCGCGCGGCCGACGAGCTGGAGCTCTCTACCTGGAACGCCGTGGCGGGAGCGCAGTGCGCCACCGGCCGATGGTGGACCTACAACACGCCGATGGACGGCGAGCGCAAGGCGGCCGCGCACGACATCGTGTTCCAGGCGCGCGCCGGCAGCCCGGAGCTCAACTGCTGCTCGGTGAACGGCCCGCGCGGCCTCGGAATGCTGGCCGATTGGGCAGTGATGACCGCGCCCGATGGCATCGCGCTCAACTGGTACGGCCCGTCGACGTTCACGGCGCGGACAGCCAGCGGCCAGAAGGTCACGTTGACACAGGAGACGGACTACCCGATCGGCGGAAAGGTGCGGCTGACGGTCTCGCCCGACGTGCCGGAGCAGTTCGTGCTGAAGCTGCGGATTCCCGGCTGGTCGCGGAATACGCGCGTCTGGATAGGGGATGACGAGGTGCGCGACGTGCAGCCCGGAACCTATGTTTCCCTGGGACGGGAGTGGACGCGGGGAACGCGAATCGACCTCGTGTTCGACATGTCGCCTCGCGTCTGGGCAGGCGAGAAGGAGGCGGCCGGGAAGGCATCCCTCTATCACGGGCCATTACTCCTCGCCTACGACGCGCGATTCGACAAGTACGATCCGCGCCAGACTCCCGCTCCGGACCTTTCCCACGCGCCGGAGCGCCCCGTGAAGTCGCCGCCCGATCCAAAGCCCTTCCTGCTACTCGAATTCCAGACCGCGAACGGGAAGACACTCACACTGTGTGACTTCGCCAGCGCGGGGGCGGCGGGCAATCCCTACGTCTCCTGGCTGCCTGCTCCGGACCTGAAACCCGCCGCCTTCAGCCGCGACAACCCGCTCCGCACCCGCCCCGCGAACCCATAGCGACAGGACCACCCGCCACGATGCAGATGCCAGGGACAACCGGATTCCTTGACAGGATTTACAAGATTTGCAGGATTGGAGTCCTCACGCCGGTCCTGTCTTGTTGCGCCTCTCTTTGCGTCGTTGCGACTTTGCGTGAGCCATCCGCCGTTCCGCCCGAGATCGTCAATGCATTGCCCGCGGGAGGGATTCGCGGCGGTGTTACGACGGTACACGTTGCAGGAACGAACCTGGAGGCGGCGAAGGCGCTCGTGACTGGACGCGGCGTTACGGTCCAGTCGGTCAGCGCTTCCTCGGCGGGCGATTCCGCGGATGTTAAGCTGGCAATCGCCGCCGACGCGGAGCCCGGCGAGCGCGAGCTGCGAATCGGAACGCCGCGCGGTGTTTCCGGGCCGCTCTCTCTGTGGGTGGACGTCTATCCGAATGTTCTCGAAGCCGATCCGAATGGCGACGCGACGCACGCGCAGCGGCTGGAGAGAACGCCGAGTGTCCTGAACGGCGTGATTGCGCAGGCGGGAGATCGGGACCTCTGCTCGTTCGAGGCGAAGACGGGCGAAACCTGGGTCGTGGACGGGGTCGTTTCGCGGATTCACTCGCCGCTCTCACCCGTGGTCGAGCTCATGGACGAATCAGGAAGCGTCGCAGCGGAGGGGCGTCCATCGCCGGGCGGCGATCCGCGAATCATCTTTCCGTGCGAACGAGCGGGCAGGTATGTAGTGTCCATCCGCGACCGGAACGGGAGGGGAGGGCCGGATTTCGTCTATCGGCTGGCCGTCGGACGGCTGCCGGTGGTGACCAGCGTGGTCCCACACGGCGAGAAGCCCGGCCGGAAGGTCGCCATACGGTTGAGCGGCGCGAATCTCGGAGCGACGAATCGCACCGTGGTCACGATTCCCGCTGACGCGACGGGGATCACGTGGGCAACCGCTCGGACGCCGAGCGGGCCATCTCTCCCCTTCCCCCTCATTGCGGAGTTCGCGCCGGTCGTCGGCCTGACGGAGACCGACGCGCTGATGCCGCTCCCCACGCTGCCCTGCGCGCTGGAAGGCCGGTTTGCCGTATATCCTTCGACTCGGTTTGCCTTCGACGGGAAGGCGGGCCAGACCGTCGTTTTCGCCATGTACGGGCGTTCACTGGGCAGCGACGTGGACGGTGCGATCTCCATCCAGGATACGTCCGGCAGGGTCCTGATGGAATCCGGTTACTCGACGGCGGACACGCGACTGGAGTTCACTCCTCGCGAGCAGGGGATTTACGTGGTAGAGGCGCGTGACCGGCAGGGAAGGGTAGGGCCGGACCGCACTTACCGGCTCACGGCTTCTCTCGCCGCACCCGACTTCCGCCCATTCCTCGACTCGGATAGAATCAACCTGCCGGCCGGCGGGATCGTTTCGGCACACATCGATGTCGAGCGGATCGGCGGGTTCGACGGCGCGATTCAGGTGAAGGCGGTCGGTTTGCCGCGCGGCGTGACGCTTCGGGCCGGCGAGATTCCCGCCGGACAGTCCTCAGCCGACGTCTCGTTTTCCTCCATCGCCGGAGCGCCGCGCGCGCTCGCCGTCATCCGGCTGACGGCCTCCGGGACCGTCGGCGGCAAGGTGGTGACGCACGGCGTGGCGCCGCGGCTGAGGCGGCCGGACGGCACATTTCGGTCCTGCGAGATGCTGCCGCTGGCTGTCATCGACCCCACGCCATCCGTGTCGCGCTAGAGCGTCACCAGGCCGCGCCTCGCTCCGGTCGTCACCGCCTCGGTTCGGCTGGAGGCGCCGAGCTTCGCAAGAATCGATGCGACGTGAAACTTGATGGTGTGCAGGCTCACCGAGAGCCGCGCCGCGATGACCTTGTTCGGGAGGCCGGACGCGAGCAGTTGGAGCACCTCTCGCTCGCGGGCCGTGAGCAGCTCGTCTCCGGACTGGAGCGGGTCGAGCTCTTCGGCCGACGGTCCGAAGAGACGGTCGAGTCGCTCGGCAAGCACGCCGCGGCCAAGCACGATCATCCCTTCGGCCGCACCGCGAATCGCCGCCGAGAGCTCCGCGGCCTCGGCATCCTTCCGGAGCAGCGCCCATCCGGGCAAGTCCGAGGAAGCGGCAAGGCCGCGGGCGCGGTCGTTATCGGTCAGCAGCACCAACGCGATGCCCCGCTCCGCGAGCAGTTCGAGGAGCGGGGTTACATCCGCCTCGGAGGGATCCGCGACGACCACATCCGCCCGCGCCTGTGCGAGCGCGCGAGCAAGGTCAGCGCTGCCGGCAACCTGGCCGGCAACGCGCAGCTCCGGGTCTTCAGCGGCCTGTGCGTTCAGCCCCGCCCGCACGGAAGGATAGGGCGACAGGAACAGCACGCGCACTTCGCGCGCCATCGGCACGATTCCTCGCTTCCCGGCTATCCGGCGCTCCCCAGAACCACGGTAAGGCTCTGAATCGATCCGCCGCGCGCGACCGTGATCCCAATCTGCTCGCCGCCCGGCGTAGCACGTAGCGCGGCGCGGAGCGAATCCACGTCCTCCACCTCCTGCTCCCCGATGGTGAGAAGCATATCGCCGAGCAGCACGCCGGCCTTGTCCGCCGGGCTCCCCGATTCGACGCCTACTACCAGCAGACCCTGCTCCCTGTCCGCGCCGGGCAGGCTCCGAAGGCTGTCGGGAAGCGCGACCACCTGCGTCCTTACGCCCAGGAAGCCCCGCCGTACGCTTCCGTGCTTGAGAATCGCTTCCACGGATGCGTCCACCACCGGCAAACCGATTGCGGTTCCCCGCCCGCGCCCGAACACAAGGTTCAGCATCCCAAGGGCGCGGCCCTCCAGGTCGATAAGCGCGCCGCCGGAGAAGCCCGGAAAGAGATCGGCATCGGTGTGCAGCAGGAACGAGGGCCGGCCGTTCGTCTCCGTGTCGATTCGCGAGCTTACGAGGCCGAGCGTCGCCTCCAGGCCGCGCCGCCCCGGACGACCCAGCGCCACGGCGAGATTCCCGACCCGGATCGATTCGGAATCGGCGCGTCCCATCGGCGTCAAATCGGCGGCGTCGACGCGGAGTACCGCAATGTCCGTGTCGGGGTCCCGGCCGACCACCGTTGCTTCCAACCGCCGCCCGTCCGCGGCCTCGACAGCCACCTCTTCGTCGCGCTCGACGCCATGCGAGGTTGCGACGATCACTCCCTCCGCATTGTAGACGATTCCGCAGGCCGTCAGGCGGGTCCCGTCGTCGACGCGCACCACCGACCGCCCCGCGCGTTCGATTATATCCGCCAGCTCCGCGCTCAACGCCGCCAGCTTTCCCGCTGCTCCCATGGTGTTTGCACCTTGTCCTTTGAAACGAATCGATCTGATGGGTGAAGGATACTCCGGCGAGCCTGCCGCCCGCATCGGCCGTTGGAGCAGTGCGATGCTCCGCTCGTCTGGGCAGGCGCATGGTCCGGCCGGGCGAGCGAAAGGTATAGTGATCGTGCCTCCATCGAACGGAGACTACATGCTGTCGCCCATGATCTCTCCACACGCAATCTGGTGGCGCGCCGTCCATCAGGCGGCGCCCGCCGTTGAATATGCCGAATTCGTCGGGCTCTCCGGAGCGGCCGCCGAATTGCCGGTCTGCGCGCCGGGCTGCGACTGCCGGCTGCGGCACGCGCTCGCGCTTTCTGCCCGCAAGGCCATTGAATCGTGCGGGTTGCGTGTTACTGCTCTGAATGCGGGCGGCGATTCCGAAATGCGCGCCAGACGGCGAGTCGAGACCGCGCTGCGGCGGAAGTCGGCTGTCGTCTGGCAATCCGATTCGCGTGACGAGCTTGCGCTGCTCGCCGTGCGTGAGGACGGCGCACTCATGGCAACGAGATGCGGCGGCGCGGATGACCTCATCTGCGAAGTGTTCACCGAGATCGACGTCGATTTTGATATGCAGCGGGGAGGCGAATTCTATGGGCTCTCGCGGTCCACGTCGCCGCGCGGGCCCAGGTCGCGACGGGAGCTCAAGGCGCTTCTGGAGTGGATTGCCTCGGCGTTCCGACCGCCAACGACGGGTGGATGCCGAATCGGGGGACCATTGCAGCAGCACGGCGGCGGCATTGCGGCCTGCGAGCTCTGGGCTGCGATTGCCGATGCGGAGACCTCGGGCCGGTTTGCCCGGCGGGCCGCGGTCAGGAGAGAGGCGAAAGAGGCGGGCGCACTCTGGCTTCGGCAAGTGGCTGGCAGGGGTCGCTCACGACTTGCGAACCGCGTTCGGGCCGCGGCGGACGCTCTCGAATCGGAAGTCGACCTCTGCTGGCGTAATTCAGGCGTGGCGCGTACGGACCGGATCGAGCGAATTCAATCGGCCCGGGCCTGGGCGCGCGAATCCGCAATTCTGCTCGCCGAGGCGGCCTTCGCGGGCGCGGGTCTGCCATCGCACGCAATTGCCGCACTGTTGGAGGAACCTTCTGAGCGGCTCGACGGGATTGCGCTGAACGAGGTCATCTATCTGGCGCGCGCATCCATCAGGCCGCTTCGCGAGCTGGCCGCGCGCAGGCTTGCTGGCGCGCTGGCGGCCTCGGCGACATCGGCGCTCATTCAACTGCTCTATGACGACGATGGGCCGGTCGCCTCAACGGCGCTCTGGTCTCTTGCACGGCAACCCATGGATCGTCTGGTCGACGTGCTTCTGAGCGCGGCGCGCAACGGCCAACGGGCTCGCACTGACCTCGATTACCCATTCACGCGGACGCTCCTGGGCGCCTGCGTGGAGCTGGACGGCGCCTCGAGCCTGCAAGACTTCCGGATCGCAATCGCAGTTGAATCGCCGGATTCGCCGCTCATCGGCGACATCGACGCGGTTCTGTCAGCGCCTCCGGTTCGCCAGCCGTAGCATGACCGCGGCAACGGCAGCGCTTGCCGCGCCAACCAGCGAGAACGCTTTGGGAGCGACGAACAGGCCAACGATGCAGCCGAATGCGAACGCCACAAGGATCATGCCGACGGTGGAAGGCTCCGGCATCTGCCGCACAAGGCGGGCAGCGACCTCGACCTCGTCCACCGGCTCTTCGGCAGGCGGCGGCAGGTCTGGAATCGGGTGCGAAACGCGATACGGTGGACCGCCGGCGGGCACGTTTTCGATGGCGACGCCCTCGCCATGAAGCAGCACCTCGCGCTCGCGGTCCCATGCGTCGATGGCCTTCTGCCGCGCCTCCTCCTTTTCGATCTGCTGCTGATGGAGTCGGTCACGGAGGATCTGCTCGCGCTGTTCTGCGGCCCTGCGCCTCTGAAACAACTGCTCCTGCCAAACCTCTTCGCGAATCCTTCTCTCGGTCATGAAGCGCTCGAACCGAAGCCTCCGCCCGAGCCGGTCCCGCCGCTTCTGCTCGAGAGGGGGAACCGGCGGCGCCCGAAGCGCATCCAGCGTCCGCTTCCTGTCCGGCTCGTCCATCACGGGCGATCCGTTTACCGAAACCACGAGTCCCTGCGGAATGGCATCGCCGGCCTGGCACCGCAGCAGATGGAGAGAGCAGGGGACGCATGCGACGTTCCAGCCGGCGACGCGAATCGCCGGAACATCGGCTCTCTCTCCAACGAGCGCGATGGCGGTGAGCTCTTCGGTCTCCCTGTCGCACAGAACGAGGGTGCGAATTACGCCCTGCGGAAACCGGTCCACCTTGCGCTGATGCTCGCGCACGCTCCGCCGCAGCCGCCTGGACTGCTCGACGAACGCCGGGTCGACGAGCGCCGCGGACTGGCGATGGCGCTCGACATAGCGGTCGCGAAGATCCTGAATCTCGATGAGCTGCCGTTCCACGGGGGCACGGAGCGCCGCGAGCGTCCGCTCAATCTCATTTAAGGTGGGAGGAGTTTCCATTCTTTCGCCATACCTGTGTCTACATTATGGCGTTCGCCGTCGCGTGCTTCAGGATGGAGAGCGCTCGCCTGGGAGAATCTGGCACGATTCGCGGGAATTTCGAATAGCCCGCGCGGGCCGCAATTCATGCTGCCAGTATGATGAAGACGCCATGCTTCACGTCAGGAGGCCGTCTTAGCACTTTCCCTGCCGCCGAACTCGCCGCTACTCCGTACTACCGATTGGAGCGACGATGAGGAGACGGATGAGGAAGCTGCCGTACGACATCGATGACATGCTGGAAAGGATTCGGGAGGCGGTCCGGCCCTGGCCGCAGGCGGCGCTGTTCGAGCTTCAGGAGGATGGATTCGGCTCGCCGTTCGAGCAGCTCGTTGCCTGCCTAATCTCCATCCGCACGCTTGATGAAGTGATGATCGTCACCGCTCGCAACCTCTTCGCCCGCGCCCGCACTCCTGCCGAGATTGCAGCGATGGACGTCGAGCAGCTCGACACGCTGATTCATGATTCGGCGTTCCACACGGCGAAGGCGCGACAGATTCACGCCATCGCGGGACGGGTGCAGCGCGAATTTCGTGGGGAGCTGCCGTGCAACTTCGACGTGCTGACGTCCTTCACCGGAGTAGGTCCGAAGTGCGCCAATCTCGTGCTCGGAATCGCGTGCGGCGACCCGCAAATCGGCGTAGATATCCATGTCCATCGTGTGACGAATCGCTGGGGTTACGTGGAGACGCGCGGCCCGGAGGAGACGCGGGCGGCGCTGGAGGCGAGGCTGCCGAGGAAGTACTGGGTCGAGATCAACCGGCTGCTCGTACCATTCGGCAAGCACATCTGTACGGGCAAGCTGCCGCGGTGCTCAACGTGCCCGGTACTTTCTTATTGCCGCCAGGTGGGGGTTACGGCACACCGGTGAACAGGCGAAAGGGAGGGTGGGGGCCTACAGGCGCCTGAGGTCGACGGCAAGGACATTGAACGTGCGGTGCAGCACGCCCTTGAAGGCTACGTCCACGCGCTCCGAGACGACGGTGAGCGGGATGCCGTCGGCGCCACACATCTCGTAAAACGGTATCTGCCAGCCGGCGAGATAGTAGGTGCGGCGATTGATGTTGATGGGACGGCTCCCCTCCTGCGGATGGTCCTCAACGAAGCTGTCCGCAAGAACCGCGACCTCCAGCCCCAGCCCGGCGGCCGAACGCACGATATCCGCGAGGCCGGCGAATATCTGTTCCGCCTTTCGCCGGTCCCGGTCGCGCTCCTCGGTGCGGCGCTGATCTTCTTCCGCCCGCTTACGCAACGCCTCGTCGTCCCGGCGTCGCTGTTCCTCGGCCTGCTTCGATGCCCATTCGCGGTCGCCCTCCTGCTTTTGCAGGCGGAGTTGTTCGAGAAAATCCATCATACGAATCCGAGATTGTCCGGCGGATGGGCCGAAGGGCCGTTGTCCGGTTCGAGACAGGTGGGCGAACGGCGCCGGTCGGCCCCTATATCAACGCTTATCTCTACTGTAGCGCGTGGCGGGCGGAATCACATCCTCGGCTGGACGGATTGAGCCATGGCGGATGCAGGGTCGACCGCCAGGGGTCCCTATGTCTGAACCAACCTGCCCCGCGTCCGACGGAGCCGGGCGCGGGGCAGGAACGGGTGGATCGCGGACTGCGCCGCTACTGCGTCGCTCGGGCCGCCCGGAATTCCGAGTAAATGCGATCCAGCTCGGGCAGCAGCAGTTCGCTCGTAATGGGTTTGGTGATGTAGCCGCAAACGCCGATCTCTTTCGCCCGTTTTCGGAAGTCGCTGTCGCCGTAGGCGGAGAGTATTACCACGCAGGGGCTCTGATTGACGATGATTCTGCGGGCGGCTTCCATTCCGTCGATGACAGGGATATTGAGGTCCATCAGCACGATGTCGGGATTCGTTTCGGCCGCCAGCTCGATGCCGTGCTTTCCGTTCACAGCGCTCGCGACCACCTCCATCCCGGCGCCGGTCAGCATTCGATTCAACTGGACCTGGATGATCGCCTCGTCCTCGCATATCAGCACGCGCGCGCCGGCCAGACCGCCGTTCGACGTTGCGGAGCCGCTCGCATTCTCGTGCTCGGCCGCCGTATGGCGCGCTTCTGCTTCAGTCAGCATCGGGGCTGGTCCTCCTTGTTTCCTCTCGGGGGAGCGTGATGCGCGGGACGTGCCTAAAGCCT
>Ga0207667_10007261_pt1 | contig 13364 bp, 6 predicted proteins | sample KBSCornC52_FD_184301 | JGI IMG/M metagenome (GOLD analysis project Ga0207667, IMG submission 184301) | Corn rhizosphere microbial communities from Kellogg Biological Station, Michigan, USA - KBS Corn C5-2 (SPAdes) (version 2) | ecosystem: Host-associated > Plants > Roots > Rhizosphere > Soil ...
ATTTTTCAATCAAATAAGTTTCAAGCTTATCACTTTAAACCACTCAGTCAATTCTCTTTTTAATCTATATTTAATATTTTTAAAATATTTTTTTTAATGATTAGTAATCTTACAATAAAAAAAAAAATCTTACAAGAAAAAAAAATCTTACTATATATAATATTATTTACTTTATAATAAGTTTTTTATATAATAAATATACCGTTAAATGAATATAATAAATATACCGTTAAATGGGTTTAATAGTTAATTAGTAAAATAGTTAAGCAATTTTAATTTTTAAGATAAATATTTTTTATATAATAAATATTCATTACAAAGATATTTATAGTACATTAAACTGAATTTATCCTATTAAAAAATACAAATATGTACAAGACTTTAATCTTAACATTGAATGTTAAGATTTAATGAACATTGATTATTTATATTAAAAGCATAAGTGCGTACAAGACTCGAACTTGTAAGAACATGTCCGTAGCATGTCATTATACCAATTTAACTAACGCACCTTATTGATTCCTCAACGAATTGAACGTCGATCACATCCTTATCAAAAATGCGCTTTACCTATTAAGCTAAGGAACCTTATATAAAATATACATAATCTATATAATATATACTATTTATATATCTTTAAACCGGTAAAAAAAAAATAAACTATTAAAAATGAATAATAAAACTATTGTAAATAATGTATTTATCATATTTATCATAGAATATGCTGTAACAAGAGCATCCAGACTTGAACTGGAAATTTGAAGTTTGAAGCTTCCTATTTTACCAATTAAACTATACTCTTTTTTTAATTAGTAACCCCTTTTTTTTAACTACTCTAATGAATAATTCTGTGTATTAAATATATAAACCATTATCCCCATAAAATATCGTAAAGCATATTATTTATTTTCGGAAAAGAGTGGATTTGAACCACCAGGTGTTAAACACAATATTTAGCAAATATCTCGCCTTACCTATAGCAACTTTTCCTTTTTTAATCTAAATTATATGACCTTTAAAATCATTATTATAAACTTAAATTTATAAGTTATAAACTATATAATTTAAATTATTATAAATTATGTAATTATAATCCTTTTGGATTATTTATGAATTCCCTTTATAAGAACTATGTTATTTTTATAAAAATTCTTATCATTTGTCAAAATAAAAATGAAAATGGATATTCACTTTACAATCGATATTCATTTTACAATTGAAAATGTATTGTAAAGTAAGTTAAATCTATTATTCAATAATTACTTATTCGATTAAAAAATTACGAGTCAGACCGGGCTTGAACCGATATCTACTTTCGTGACAAGAAAGTCCTCTACCATTAAGTTACTGACCCTATACGGCCAACCGAATTCGAATCGGTACAAATCGTTTGGAAGACGAGTGGTCTACCATTAACCTACAGCCGTGTGTATTCTATAAGATCTAAGGGACTTGAACCCTTATGAGAATGATTAAAAGTCATACGCTTTACCATTAAGCTAAGATCTCCATAAATATATTTACTTATCATTAATAAGTAATAAGAAATAAGTGATTCGAACACTTAACCTGCCGCGTGTAAAACGGATGCTCTACCAATTGAGCTAATTTCTTTTTTTTTTAATGAATGAATTAAAGAAATACATTTAATCATTCATTTATTTTGTATATTATTCTTTAACATCGGTTTGTGGTTTTAAAGTTATAACTATAGAACCTACCATTGCTAATAATAATATAATAGATGTAATTATTAATCATATTGAATAATTTCCATATAATATATTTCCTATACTTGTTATATGAGAAGTTTCTGCTAAATATTCATCTCATGAAACAGATGTTACATTTGTTAATTTTTTTCTAACACTGAAATGATAAAAAATATTATTAGTCATTACCATATAAGGTAAAACATTATTAACAAAATAATTAAAAAAACTACCTACTATGATAGCTAAAGGTATACTATTTATATTGTCTACAAGTAGTTCAGATACTCTAACATTTATTAACATTAATATGAATAGAAACAGTATAGATACAGCTCCTACATACACTAATAAATAAGATAACCCTATAAAATTTAATCCTGTTAAAATTAAATAAGCAGAAATACATAAAAATAAACCTATTAAAAATAAAACAGATACAATAGGGTTTTTACTTATAATAACAAATATACCTAACAAAATAGCAATAATGTATAAAATATCTAAGCTAACTGCATTATAACCATTAAATGTCATTTCATTAACCATATACAACATATAAAATTATTAGTTACCTTTTCATAACTATGGACGAGTAATACTTGTTCTATAGCAGATTATATCCACTGTAATTACCAGTAAAATTGTTTGAAAGAGAAATCGATTACATTAAAAATCAAAGCCTTTAAAATGAATCGAACATTTATCAGAATATTAACAGTATCCTGCTCTACCGTTGAGCTATAAAGGCTATTAATACATATCTACTCATTGAGTATATTTTATATAATAAAAAGTTAATATATAACAATATTATAGGAGACAAGAGATTCGAACTCTTAAAAGCGTACTGCTATTGAGTTTACAGCTCAACCCTTCTTACCAATAAAGGAACTCTCCTTTTTGAATGTAATAACCCTTTTATTAGGTTAAGTAATAAAATTTATAACTAGATTAAAAAAATTTAGAATTTAACTATAAACAATATAAGTGTTCTAATTCGTTATTTTATATCGTATACATTTTACTATTATTGTTAAAAAGTTATTTTACTATTAGGGGGGGTTGCAAATACCCTCTTAAGCATTACTACCCTATATCCGAAGAACGACTTGAACGTTCACGACATAACGTCAACAAAGCTTAAATTTGTCCTGTCTACCAATTCCAGCACTCGGATTCTATTCAATTTTTTATAAAGTTTCGTTTTCAAATCAAATGAAAATATATAAATTAAATGAAAATTTATAAATCAAATGAATCCATTTTTTTAATGAATCCATTTTTTTTTGAATAAATTTCTTTTTTTTTTGAAAAAATTCAATCTACTATATTCCTTATAATTATTATAATAAGGTAAATAAGATAAATAAAATAAAGTAAGTAAGATAGACCAAGTTTTATAGCACCTAGTATTAACTCCTTTCCTAAATTACTGATAAATAACAATATAAACTTATCATAAACCTGTTTACGGATTCGAACCCTATAAATAAATAATATATTTATGCTCCTTGCACAGACTTTTTTTGGGTTTATCGTTATTTTAAATTTATCCCGGGCTAGTTCCCCAACCCGAACCGTATTTCGACTTAACACCAATTAGAGTCACGCATACGAAGATATTTCTGCCGAAAGATCTAAACCTGTAAATTTAGATTAACAATCCGCAGCCACCAAACTTATTGCACATACTCCTTTCAGCGCCTGACGAGTGGTTAGTACCTATCTGAGATAAAATTCACCGTGATGTGATTACTCACGATTACTAGTAATTCCTTTTTCATGCAGTCGAATTTCAGACTACAATCCATACTTTATCCTGTTTTAGGGATTAGCTCCAATTCGCATTATTGCATCCCTTTGTAAAGGCATATGTGGCACGTCTATAGCCCACAATATTAAGGCCATGATGACTTGTCTTAATCCCTATTATCATATCCAATTATAAGCGGAGAACTGCTTTATTCTAATAAATAAAACAAGGGTTTACGTTAATTTAATGGACCTAACCAAATCTCACGACATTAACTGAAGACAGCCATGCAACGCATGTGGTCTAAAAAAAGTATTTTAGGTCATTCAAATTGTGGTAAGGTTATTCGAGGATCATCGAATTAAATAACATACTTCACTACTGGTTTCAGAAACGGTCTAATGATTTCAGTTCCTGCGTTGCCACATTACTCTTGAGGTGGAGTGCTTCCACTTTCATTTATAGTTCCGCCTAAAGCCAACCTATGGCACTCATCATTGTCTGCCCAGGCTACGGGGGTATCTAATCCTCTTCACTCTCTGAGCCTTCGTCCCTCAACGTCAGTTATACTACTTAGTTTCTGTAATATTATTATAGAATAATATTCTGTTATGAAATGTAGAAATATTCTACTTTAGAAAAAAAGTATATGTACATAGAGGTTTGCCTTCGCCATTATCAGTCCTATTGGTATTAGCAAATTTCATCTTTACACCAACAATTCCGACATATTCCTCTCACATATCAAACTCAAGTGTAACAGGTACTTATAAAAGCCTTTGTACACCGTCTAGGTACCCTATATACCTGTTAAAGATGAATAACACTCGTCTCCCTTGTCTTACCGCGACTGCTGGCACAAGATTTGGTCGAGACCTATGGATATAAAGTTTTCATAATAAGCTTTATCCAGAATTTTATAAGACCTAGTCAAGCAAGTTAACATAATTTAAAAAGTTAACTCTCATTCCTGCAAGTTGCTGGTTCAGCCGTTAGGCCATTGACCAAAATTCCTCACTGCTGTACTACACGCACTGGGGTTTTTTCAGACCCAGTGTGGTCAATAGACCTCTCAGTCCTGACTACGGACATAAGCTAAATATGCCATTACCATACTTACTACTTATCCGATGGTTATTAATAATCAACTAAGAGCGAAATACTATTTCTTTTTTACAAATACTATTCATATCATTAACTTTCTTTTTATCTGATCTTTTCAATTGAACAGATCAATTGAATCGATATTTAGATTTTTTTGTAAATAACTGAATAATAAACTGTAATTATAAGGGATTTATTTTGCCTTACTCCTAGGTAGCGATAATACCACTTACTCACCTGTACACCACTTCAATATACATAATTAATACAAATTAAATATTGACGTTCGATTAGCATGTGTCAAGCATTTGCATAGCGTTCAATCAGAGCCATCATCAAACTCAAATAATACAAAAATTGTATAATTGTAATATAGTTGTATAACTATATTGCTTTTTCGATAAATTATTATTTATCTATATACCTCACCCGAGAATCGAACTCAGATCCAGATATTAGAAGTATCCCATTCTACCATTGAACTAGTGAGGAACACATTTATATAAATATAATTTTATGTTATAATTTTATTAAATGAAAAATATAGTTATATATTTTATTATTCATTTTGAGTATACTCATAACATTACTATTATATAGTATAATAAGTAGAATGTTATTCTACCCTTTTTATTTAATAGACTATTTTTTGGTTTAATAAAAAGTTATTTATCTTATAACATTATATATGAATGCATAATATATTTAGTTTTTGTTAAATATACTACTATTAAATTATAGAACACTCAACTTTTTTAAATTTTTTTAATGGTAATTTTTAAATTAAAGGAAATTTTATAGTATCCTCATCCCTCTTGTACAATTAAAGTACAATTAAAGTACAATCAATGTTATATTTTTTATTAGAACTAATTTATTTTTCATTGTAATCAACAAGTATATCAAAAATAAACACGATATCATAACTAACTAGATTATAAGAATAAAAATTTATATATTTAGGTCTAAGTAATTCATTAATCATGTTTAATACAATCTCACTAGAATTATACTTATCTCTAAAATAAATTCATATTCCTTTTTTTATAAAACCTAATAGTAGAGGCTTTACTATCCTTGTTTATTCTATAGAAGTTGTATTGATTCTATAAACATAGAAAAAAGTATTTTTACACTATCTAATAGTAGAGCTATTACCATAATTTTATAGAAATCATATTTCTACTTTATTGATAGAAAAAAGGGGAAATGGGTAGAAATTGTATTTTGGGTGTGTTTATAAATAAAGACCGCGTATTATGAAATTTTTTTACAAAATTATGTTAAATTTAAATAGAAGTAATTTTCAAGCACACCCTTTTCATTTAGTATCTCCTTCTCCATGACCTTTATATACATCCATTAGCTTATTAAGCCTTACAACATCTGCAGTTTTATCTTTCCATGGATTCGAGTATGCAGTATATAATTTATTCCTAAGTTTAACAGTACTAATACTATCAATGTCTTTCTGATTTAGAGATATAATAGCAGAAGGTACTTATATAGGTCATCATACTTTAGCTGTACAAAGAGGGCTGAACATGGGTGTTGCTTTATTTATAGTATCTGAAGCTTTATTCTTCTTAGCTATATTTTGAACATTTTTCCATAGCGCTCTTTCTCCTGCAGTAGAATTAGGTGCCATGTGACCACCAATGGGTATAGAAGCTATTGATCCTTTTGAATTACCATTAATAAATACAGTTATTCTTCTTTCTTCAGGGTTTACTGTAACATATGGGCATCATTTCTTAATTAACGGTAAAAGAAGTAAAGCCTTATATGGTTTATTATATACAGTTATATTAGCAATTATTTTTACAGCATTACAAGGTGTTGAATATTCAGTATCATCATTCACTATTTCAGATGGTGCTTTTGGATCATGTTTTTACTTTGGGACAGGGTTCCACGGATTTCATGTTATAATTGGTACAGCCTTTTTAGCGGTTGGTTTATGACGTGTATTAGCATACCATGTTACAAACAATCATCATTTAGGGTTAGAAGCTGGAATTCTTTACTGACATTTTGTTGATGTTGTATGATTATTCTTATTTGTTTCTATATACTATTGAGGATCTTAAGTAAAATAGCTAGATTAACCTTTTAGCTAATTGATTATTTTTAAAATAAAAATAAAAAAAAAAATAAAAAAGAATCAATTTATCCCTTTTTTATAAGAATAATGAAAGCAAGAAAGTACTTTATTGATAAGGTACTGCTGTGAGTTCGAATCTCTCTATTCTTAGCTATGTTATTTAATTCATTAATATTATTACTATTATCTAATTCAATTACATCTAGACGAGACAAATCCATTTTGTATTCAAGAATAACAATTACAATTTTACTTATTTCAACTATTATAGCTTATGATAATTTATCTCTTTTATTCTTAGCGAAAGGTGTAGGTATATTTGGAGGGTTATTCTATACTACAGCCACTACAAATTCTTTTCATATTTTTATATTTTTAATATCTAGCGCTATCTTATTATTAACTTCTTTCTATCCTAGAAAAGTTTGGTTAAAAGAATATAGTTCACCAAGTAAACTTTTATTTACAAATTTAATCTATTATGGTACCTTAATAACAAATAAAATGGGAGAACAATTTAAAATTATTGAATATTCATTAATTATCTTATTTATTGTTACAGGAAGTGTTTTTTTAATATCTACAAGTGATCTGGTATCTATATTTCTTTCAATAGAGTTACAAAGTTATGGACTATATTTACTATCTACCATATATAGAGATTCAGAACCTGCAACATCAGGAGGTCTTATGTATTTTTTACTAGGAGGATTATCATCTTGTTTTATATTATTAAGTACAGCTTTACTTTATGCAAATTCAGGTACTACAAACTTAGATAGCTTATATATAATAACTAGTATATCAAACGCTAGTAAAGATCATCTTACAGGTTTACTATATTGATATAAACCATATTATATTCATATAAGTTTACTATTTATGGCAGTAGGATTTTTATTTAAAGTTTCAGCTGCACCATTTCATTTCTGAAGTCCTGATGTATATGATTCTATACCTACTATTGTTACAACTTTTGTTGCTATAATAGCAAAAATTTCTATATTTATTTTTTTATTAGAATTAGTTCATTATACGGGTAAATCTATATTCGATATGGATTTTTCTTGAACAACAAGTTTACTATTTAGTTCTCTTTTATCTCTAGTGATAGGAACAGTTGTGGGATTAACACAGTCTAGAATAAAAAGACTTTTTGCCTTTAGTACTATATCACATGTAGGGTTTATACTTTTAGGGTTAAGTATACATACTGTTGAATCAACACAAGCCTTTATGTTCTACTTAATTCAGTATTCTATTTCTAACCTAAATGCTTTTATGCTAATTATAACTATTGGTTATTCTTTATATTGTTATGCGTATAATGATAACTCTACAAATAACGTTAAAGAAACAAATAGTAAGGAAATTACTGGTAACGAAAGTAATGAAAAAAGTGGTAATCTACAAGACATAAATAACTCACCTATTCAACTTATTGATCAGTTAAAAGGATATTACTATATAAATCCTATTTTAGCATTGAGTTTAGCAATCACTTTATTTTCTTTTGCCGGTATTCCTCCTTTAATAGGATTTTTTGGAAAACAGATGATTTTAAGTGCAGCTATTGATAACGGTTATATATTTATGTCGTTAGTTGCTATACTAACAAGTGTTATAAGCGCTGTATATTATTTAGCCATAATAAAACAAATTTTTTTTGATAAAAATGATTATACTTTAGACGAGGAACTAAATAGTTTCACTGCCGATGGTTTAATTTCTGAAAAAAATACTGTTATTAAAGAAGTAAAATTTAAAATTAATAATATTGTTTTATCAAGTTCATTAAGTTTATCTATTTCAATAATAACATTAGTAATCACATTATTTATTTTTATACCTGAAGAATTATTAAGCCTAGCTAATATATTAGCATTATTACTTTTTAATATATAAATGACAAGTACAACTTTTTTTATTGTATTTATACCTATATTAGCCATTTTATTATTAGCTATTAACTTATTATTAGCACCTCATAACCCATACCAAGAAAAAGATAGTGCCTTTGAATGTGGGTTTAAATCCTTCTTAGGACAAAATAGAACTGAATTCAGCATTTCATTCTTTATTTTTGGACTTTTATTTTTACTTTTTGATTTGGAAATTTTATTAGTTTATCCATATAGTGTGAGTAGTTACACTAACGATGTTTATGGTTTAGTAATTATGATGGTATTTTTTGTATTACTAACCTTAGGTTTTATCTTTGAGTTAGGTAAAAATGCATTAACAATAGATAGTAGACAAACTTCATCTTATGACAAAGAAGAATTATCTACACCACACGCATATGTAGGTACAATAAACCATGGAATAGATAGTATTTCAATAAGTACGGCTGCGTCTAATATGGCTATGAATTATCAACTGTTACTAGAAATACTTAAAAGTCCTATAACATATTTGATTCTTATCATACTAGCAAGTCTTGTATATTATAGTTCTAATAAGAATAATGATAATAAGAATAAAGATAAGAAGAATGATAAGGATACTACATGAAACTGAAAAGTATTATCTCCTTTTAAATTTAGACCTCAACCATGCCGGCATCCATGAATTCTTAGAAAACCAATGTATGGAGATCAAGACTTTCAAACTTACAAAGATGTTACGTGCTCAAATGGTGTACCAGTTATGCCTAGTCTAGAACATAACAGAGGTACAAGATGTGATATTTGTCATTCCAACTTTTGTGCTAATCCCGCCTGCCCTTGTAAAAATCCTCCAGCTAGTACTGGGGCGTAATAATAGGCATTTTCTTTTTGTGTTTACCTTAGCTGCATTTTACATGTAGCAAATTCTTATAATTACAGGTTTTTATTATTTTTTTAATAAAAATAAATGAAATAATAAATTTACTATAATTTAAATGAAATGAATTTTAGAATTCATTTTATTCAAAAAAAAAAGGGAAATGTTGCATACGGCTATGCATTTTGATTGCAGATCATAAATATAAGGTTCAATTCCTTCATATCCCTAAAATAGCTGTATAAAATCATAGAAAAATCTATTAGTAAATTCCAATTCTAAAAAGAAACTTTTCTTTCTTTTGCTTATTTTATAAAAAGTTTCCTATCTATTAAATGTTCCTATCAATTCTTTGCAAAATGTCCTTATAGATTGTATATTACAAATATTCCTTATAGATTTTTTATTACAAAAAATTTCTATCTATTTTTTTTATTACAAATAATCTCTATCCATTATTTATAAAATTTATGTCTATTCTATAGACAATTGATCTGATTCTTTAAAATATGCTTGTTAGCTCTTAGCTCAATGTAATTTTAGGATCTGTTTTTTAAACTTTAACATGTTGTATTTTCCAACAATTATTTCTGTTCTTGAAGTATTGGCTGTTACTGTACCTGTTTTATTAACAGTAGCTTATGTAACCGTAGCTGAAAGAAAAACTATGGCTAGTATGCAAAGAAGATTAGGACCTAATGCCGTAGGTTGATACGGTCTACTTCAAGCATTTGCCGATGCTTTAAAACTTTTATTAAAAGAATATGTTTCTCCTACACAGGCCAATATAGCATTGTTTTTTCTAGGTCCTATAATAACTTTAACTTTTTCACTTTTAGGGTATGCTGTAGTACCTTATGGTCCCGGTTTAGTGTTATTAGATTATAACATAGGTATCCTATATATGCTGGCTATGTCCTCATTAGCTACATATGGTATATTATTAGCAGGATGATCCGCTAATTCTAAATATGCATTTTTAGGATCAGTTAGAAGTACAGCTCAATTAATTAGTTATGAATTGATTTTAAGCTCAGCTATACTTTTAGTAGTATTATTAGCAGGTAGTTTAGATATAACTGTTATTATAGAAGCTCAAAGAGCTACTTGATATGTAATACCTTTATTTCCTATATTTATAGTATTCTTTATAGGATCAATTGCAGAAACAAATAGACCTCCCTTTGATTTAGCAGAGGCTGAATCTGAATTGGTTAGTGGATTTATGACAGAACATTCTGCTGTTATTTTCGTATTCTTTTTTTTAGCTGAGTATGCCAGTATTATTTTAATATGTATTTTTAATAGCATTTTATTTTTAGGTGGTTATTTATTTGATTTTAACTATTATTTATATCCTTATTTTTATCTATTGCAATATATTGCAGGTGATAGTTATATGTATCTAACCGATAATGAAACTAATTTTAATGTAATTGATTTTGATAATTATAATTCCATAATAGGAACAACTATAGGAGGTATAGTAATAGGGGTTAAAGCTTGTATAATGGTATTTGTTTTTATATGAGCTAGAGCTTCTTTCCCTAGAATACGTTACGATCAACTTATGTCTTACTGTTGAACTATTTTATTACCAATAGTAATTGCATTCATTATATTAGTTCCATGTATATTATATAGTTTCGAAATTATGCCTTGTAATATACCTTTATTATAAAGTTTTTAAATGAAAAGATATTATATCATTATTTATAGAATTATAATTTAAATGTGTTATAATTTAACTATTTTATATAACATTAAAAAAAAATATGCAACTTCTTTTCTTATAAAAGAAAGAAATCCTTCTATATAGAAGAATCAATGGGAGAAGATTTTTTTTAATAAAGCCCATTGAAAATAAGAAAACTATATTTGTATGTAATTTAACATACAAAAAATCAAATGAACTTTTCACTTTAGAATTAAAGTGATTTATATAATTTTTATTTTCTTTGCCCTAAATAATTAGGGGGAGGGAAGTAATCATACAAAAATTTTTTACCTTATTATAAATATGGTGTTATAAAAATAGGTTGGTATATTACCAATGTCTATACAATAGAGGAACTTATAGAATAGACTTTTTTTAAAATGTTATTATCATCTTTACTTTTAACTCCTATAGTAGGTGTACTTTCCATTTTAGTCACTAAAGACAGTGGAATTTCATTAAGAAATATTAAATGAATAGCTTTAACTACATCAATTGTAAACTTTTTAATTTCTTTAGTAATATTTATATTATTTGATTTTAGTACAAATCAATTTCAATTTGTACAAGAATATCATGAAATAAGTTATTTTGATTTTTATTTAGGTGTGGACGGTTTATCAATATATTTCATATTATTAACTACATTAATCATTCCTATTTCCTTAGTATCTAATTGAAAATCAATCACAAAACAGGTAGAATCTTATGTTATCATAATTTTATTGTTAGAAACTCTTCTTTTAGCGGTTTTCTTGGTATTAGATATTTTACTATTTTACATATTTTTTGAAAGTATTTTACCTCCATTATTTATATTAATAGGTATATTTGGGTCAGATAATAGAGTAAAGGCTAGTTTTTATCTATTCTTATACACATTATTGGGTTCTTTATTTCTATTACTATCTATATTAGCAATGTCATCTATTATGAGTACTACGGATTTTGATACAATTTTTAAAGGAAATTTCCTTTATTTAACACAGCTTTTTTTATTTTATGGTATTTTTATAGCTTTTGCCGTAAAAACTCCTACAATATTTTTAAACACTTGACTTTTAAAGGCTCACGTTGAATCTCCTTTAGGAGGAAGTATTATTTTAGCAGCAATTGTTCTTAAATTAAGTTTATACGGTATATTAAGATTAATTTTACCTATATTACCTAAAGCTTATATGGAATATACTTACATAATATTTTTAATAGGTGTTATTACTATAGTATATGCTAGTCTTAGTACATTAAGAACAATAGATATTAAAGAACTTATAGCATATAGTTCTGTTTCTCATGCTGCCGTGTATCTTTTAGGTGTATTTAGTAATAATATACAAGGTATTGAAGGTGCTATTAACTTAGGGTTAGCTCACGGATTGGTGTCACCTGGTTTATTTATTTGCGCAGGAGGTGTATTATATGATAGATCTCATACAAGAGTAATTTCTTATTATAGAGGAGTTACTCAAGTAATGCCATTATTTGCTATACTATTCTTTATATTATGTCTTGCAAATTGTGGAGCTCCTTTATCGTTAAATTTCATAGGAGAATTTTTATCATTATATGGAGTATTTGAAAGATCATCGTTATTTGGTGTATTTGCCAGCTCTTCTATAATCTTTTCTGCAGCATATACAATATACATGTATCAAAGAATAGCATTTGGAGGTGCTTATTCAAGAATGTTTAATTTTAGCATACCAGATTTAACTAAAAGAGAATTTACAATATTATTCATTTTAGTTATACCTACGGTATTCTTTGGAATTTACCCTAGTCCTATACTAGATGCAATTCATTACTCAGTTTCAACTTTAATTTATTGTTTTGATTTTAATGTTATTAGTTAAATAAATATTTTATACCGATAGAAAAAGACTGGTGAATGATTTCTATACTTTATACTATCTAATTTAACTAGATATACTGTAGCTTTATTATTCTATATGGTATATTTAAGGTATATTTCTATCTGATTTCCATATATAAATATATACAACTTCTTTTTTTTTTAAGAAAGAAATCCTTCTATACAGAAGAATCAATGGGAGAAGATTTTTTTAAAGCCCGTTATAATATATATTAATATATATTATACTATATATATAGTATACTTTTATAGGTTTCAAATATATTCTATAAAAAATATTCTATAATTTTAATTCAAATCAAAATACTATTATTTTAATAAAAATCTAAATG
>Ga0207667_10007263_pt1 | contig 13363 bp, 12 predicted proteins | sample KBSCornC52_FD_184301 | JGI IMG/M metagenome (GOLD analysis project Ga0207667, IMG submission 184301) | Corn rhizosphere microbial communities from Kellogg Biological Station, Michigan, USA - KBS Corn C5-2 (SPAdes) (version 2) | ecosystem: Host-associated > Plants > Roots > Rhizosphere > Soil ...
GATGCCCGGGAAGATCGCGGAGTTGATGGCCTTCTCGTGCTCGGCCTTCATCAGGATGATGCCGCCGCGCGGGCCGCGCAGCGATTTGTGCGTCGTCGACGTGACGAAGTCGGCGTGCGGCACCGGATTCGGGTACTCGCCGGCGGCGATCAGGCCGGCGTAGTGGGCCATGTCGACCATGAAGTAGGCGCCGACTTCCTTGGCCACGCGGGCGAAGCGTTCGAAGTCGATGCGCAGGGCGAAGGCGGAGGCACCGGCGATGATCAGCTTCGGCTTGTGCTCGCGCGCCAGGCGTTCCATCTGCTCGTAGTCGATGTCTTCCTGCTCGGTCAGGCCGTAGGAGATCACGTTGAACCACTTGCCCGACATGTTCAGCGCCATGCCGTGCGTGAGGTGGCCGCCTTCGGCCAGCGACATGCCCATGATGGTGTCGCCCGGCTTGAGCATGGCGAAGAACACGCCCTGGTTCGCCTGCGAGCCCGAGTTCGGCTGGACGTTGGCGGCTTCGGCGCCGAACAGCTGCTTGACGCGGTCGATCGCCAGTTGCTCGGCGACGTCGACGTATTCGCAACCGCCGTAGTAGCGCTTGCCCGGGTAGCCTTCGGCGTACTTGTTGGTCAGTTGCGAACCCTGGGCCGCCATCACGGCCGGCGACGTGTAGTTCTCGGATGCGATCAGCTCGATGTGGTCCTGCTGGCGCTTGTTTTCCTTCTGGATGGCATCAAACAGTTCCGGGTCAACCTTGGCGAGCGTGTGATCTTTTGCAAACATGAAAAAACTCCAATCGATAAGAGAACCAGGCAACGGTCAGCGCTGAACAGGCGGGAGCCGAAACACATGCGGGGCAGCCGCGATACCAACGCGTACCAGTCGGTGGCTGCCCAGGCGAACGGCAAGTTTGAAATCTCACGTTCCCCGGTGGGTGCCCACCTTCGCCACGCACCGGCAGGCCGATCGCTCCTGATCGGACGGCAGCGCACGGTTTTCGCCAGTCACGTGAGATGTAAATGGAACTGCAGATTGTACGGGATTGTGCGGCCGGCAGGCAAGGAAACCGATGACGGAGTGGCAAGCCGTGAAGCTCGGCCACCAGGTGTAGTCATTTCAGCTACAATCTTACGTTTACAACCTTGCCAGGTAACCCATCATGATCGTTTTCATCACCGGCGCATCGGCCGGTTTCGGTGCCGCGATGGCGCGCACCTTCGTCAAGAATGGCCACCAGGTGGTGCTGGCGGCGCGTCGCAAGAGCCGGCTCGATGCCCTGGCCAGGGAGCTGGGCGAATCCGCGCTGCCGGTCACGATGGACGTGACCGACAAGGCGTCGATCGAGGAAGCGCTGTCGCTGCTGCCGCAATCCTGGCGCCAGATCGACGTGCTGGTCAACAATGCCGGCCTCGCCCTGAACACCAGGCCGGCGCACGAGGTGCCGCTGGCAGACTGGGAGACCATGATCGCCACCAACGTCAGGGGTCTCGTCACGATGACGCACGCCCTGCTGCCCGCGATGGTCGAACGGGGCAGCGGCCTGATCATCAACATCGGCTCCGTGGCCGGTCGCACGCCTTATCCGGGCGGTAACGTGTACGGCGCCACCAAGGCCTTCGTCGAACAGTTCACGCTGAACCTGCGCGCCGACCTCGCCGGCACCGGCGTGCGCGCCACCAACATTGCGCCGGGCCTGTGCGGCGGCACGGAATTCTCGAACGTGCGCCTGCGGGATGACGCGGCCGCGGCCAAGGTCTACGAAGGCACGCAACCGCTGACGGCCGAGGACATCGCCGAAACCGCCTACTGGATCGCTTCCCTGCCGCCGCACATCAACATCAACCACATCGAGATGATGCCGACGTGCCAGGGTTACGGCCCACTCAACATCAAGCGCACCCAGGGCTGAACCGCTTGCCGGCCGCGCACTGCCGGCCGGCGCTCCAACACGCTTTCGAAGAGTTCGACTGACGCACGAACGAATTGTTTTCGCTTTGTAACAACGGCGCCTCCTGTAGTGGAAAAGTGTTACAGTTGCTGGCTTGGCATGAGGTATCGATCACTCATGCCAGGCTCGAACGTCCCAGCCATGGGACCCCGTACGCCGCCTGATCCCTGTGCATACGTACGCTGGCGCACATATAAGCGGTAAAAATGGCGTAAAATGTTTCCCATTTTCATTTATGGCAGCTGAAATGCCTTCAGTTTTCACCTGGACAGTTCGGGTCTACTACGAAGATACGGACGCCGGCGGCATCGTGTACTACGCCAATTACCTGAAGTTTTACGAACGCGCGCGCACCGAATGGCTGCGTTCGCTCGGCATTGACCAGCAAGCCCTGCGCGACCAGGAAGGCGCGATCTTCGTCGTCAGCAGCGCCAGCGTCGACTATCTCGCGTCCGCGCGCCTCGACGATGAAGTGAAGATCACCCTGGGCGTCGAAAAGATGGGCCGCGCTTCCGTGCAGTTCGCCCAGCAGGCCTGGCGCGGCGACACCCTGCTCTCCCGTGCGGACGTGAAAGTCGGCTGCGTCGACGCCGTCACGCTGCGTCCCCGCTCGCTCCCCGACCTCGCCGCTGCTAAAATGCGTGCCGCCTGATAATTCATTTGACCAAATATATATCCGATGAACGCAGTCCAAGACCTCTCATTCATTGAACTGATCCGCCATGCGCACGTGCTGGTGCAGTTGCTCATGGCATTGCTGTTCGCGATTTCCCTCATGAGCTGGACGTACATCTTCCGCAAGCTCTTCGCGATCCGCGCCGCGCGCCAGCAGACCGAACAGTTCGAACGCAGCTTCTGGGCCGGCGGCAACCTGCACACCTTGCACCAGAGCGCCAGCAGCCAGCGCGACCAGAGCGGTCCGCTGGCCCGCATCTTCGAAGCGGGCATGGGCGAGTTCATCAAGGGCAAGCAGGCGTCGCGCGATGCGCTCGACGTCGGCGCCGTGCTCGACGGCGCGCGCCGTGCGATGCGCGCCGCGTTCCACCGCGAACTCGACCAGCTGGACACGCACCTGAACTTCCTGGCGTCCGTCGGCTCCGTCTCGCCGTACATCGGCCTGCTGGGCACCGTGTGGGGCATCATGAACGCGTTCCGCGGCCTGGCGAACGTGCAGCAGGCCACGCTGGCCACGGTCGCGCCGGGCATCGCCGAAGCGCTGATCGCCACCGCGATCGGCCTGTTCGCCGCGATCCCGGCCGTGGTGGCGTACAACCGCTTCACCCACGACATCGACCGCCTCGCGATCCGCTTCGAAAGCTTCGTCGAGGAATTCTCGAACATCCTGCAGCGCCAGTCGCGCTGATCGCCGCAACGAGGAACCGACATGGCCTTCAACAGCAGCCTGCGGGGCAGCCGTCGCAAGCTCAAGTCCGAAATCAACGTCGTGCCTTACATCGACGTGATGCTGGTACTGCTCATCATCTTCATGGCGGTGCCGCCGACCCAGAACCCCAGCGAGATCAAGCTGCCCAGCGCCGAGCGCTCGACGCAGCCGCCCGACGACTACATCCAGGTCGCGATCAAGGAGCACGCCCAGCTGCAGATCGGCATCACGGGCAAGAATCCGCAGGCACTGGAAGACGTCTCGAGCCGCGCAGCCCTCGTCGCGCGCCTGCGCGAGATCCACGCCGATCATCCGGACTATCCGGTCTTGATCGCAGGGGACCGCGAGAGCAAATACGACGACGTGATCCAGTTGATCTCGGAAGCCAAGAAGATGGGCATCACGCGCGTCGGACTGGCCACGAAGTGAAGACGAACTGATGTCAGCAACGAAGTCAACCAACACCGGCCTCGGCAACGGCTCGCCTTACCGCGTGCCGCCCGAACCGAACCGCTGGCCGGCCATCGGCCTGGCGGTGGGCGTGCACGCCCTGTTGCTGGCCTTCCTATGGATCGGCGTGAGCTGGCAGAACAATGCGCCCGTCGCCGTCGAGGCGGAAATCTGGGACGTCAAGACGCAGACCGCCGCCCCTCCCCCGCCTGAGCCGACGCCCGCGCCCGAACCCGAACCGGAACCCCAGCCGCAGCCCACGCCGAAAGCGGTGGAGCCGCCGCCGGCCGTCGAAAAGCCGCAGCCGAAGCAGCCGGACATCGCCCTCGAGCGCGAGAAGAAGCGCAAGGAAGAACTGAAACGCAAGCAGATCGAGGAAGAGCGCCTGGAGCGCGAACGCGAGCTGGCGGAGCAGCAGAAGCGCGCGGAAGAAAAGAAGGCAAAGGCGCTCGCCGACAAGAAGGAACGTGAGCTGGCCGAGAAGAAGGCTCAGGCCGAAGCCGAGAAGAAGGAAGCCGAGAAGAAGAAAAAAGAAGACGCGGAAAAGAAAAAGAAAGAGGAAGCCGAGAAGAAGAAAAAGGCCGCCGAAGAACAGAAGAAACTCGACGCCGCGCGCGCCGAAGAGATGCGCCGCATCACGGGCGCGGCCGGCAATCCGGGCAGCACGGGGACGGCCGAGAAATCGACCGCGCCGCGCCTCGACAAGGGCTATGCCGCAGCCATCACGGCCAAGGTGAAGGGCAATACGTCGTACGCGGGCAGCCTCGACGAGCCGGGTAATCCGACCGCGACCTTCCGCGTGGAGCAGCTGCCGACCGGCGAGATCATTTCGGTCAAGAAGATCAAGAGCAGTGGCGTGCCTTCGTTCGACGACGCCGTCGAAAAAGGCATCACCAAATCGTCCCCACTGCCCAAGAAGAAAGATGGTACGGTAGAGCGTTCCCTCGTGATCGAGTTCCATATGAAGGACCTGCAGTGATCGCGTTCCGACCTTAACCATTGCTGAGAGAAACATGAAGAAACTACATACCCTGCTGTTTTCGGCCACCCTCCTGATGGGCGTGGCTGCACATGCCCAGCTGAAAGTCGAAATCGCCGGCGTGGGCAGCAACCAGATCCCGGTCGCAGTCGCCGCGTTCGCCGACGAATCGGTGGCGCCCGAGCAGGTGTCCGCGATCATCCGCGCCGACCTCGAGCGCAGCGGCGTGTTCAAGGTCATCGATGCGCGCCAGACGATTTCCGATACCGCCAACATCGACCTGGCCGCGTTCAAGGCCAGCGGTGCCGACGCGCTCGTCGTGGGCTCCGTGCAGCGTCTCGCGGACGGCCGCTTCCAGGTGCGCTACAAGCTGCTCGACACCGTCAAGAAGGCGCAGCTGTCGCAACTGTCGGATGCCGTCAGCGCGCGCAACACGCGCCTGGAAGGCCACCGCATCGCCGACGACGTCTACGAAAAACTGACCGGCGTGCGCGGCATCTTCTCGACCCGCATCACGTACGTGAAGCAGGATCCGGCCGCGCGCGACTACAAGCTCGTCGTGGCCGATGCCGATGGCGAAGGCGAACAGGTCGCCGCGCACGGCCGCGAGCCGATCATCTCGCCGTCGTGGTCGCCGGACGGCACCAAGGTCGCGTATGTCTCTTTCGAGACGCGCAAGCCGGTGATCTTCGTGCAGAACCTCGTGACCGGCCAGCGCACCGTGGTCGCGAACTTCAAGGGCAACAACTCGGCCCCGTCCTGGTCGCCCGACGGCACGAAGCTGGCGGTCGGCCTGACGAAGGACTCGAATATCTATCAGGTGTACATCGTGAATGCGGACGGCAGCGGCGTGCGCCGCCTGACGAATTCGAACAACATCGATACCGAGCCCCAATTCTCGGCCGATGGCCAGATGATTTATTTCACCAGCGACCGCAGCGGCGGCCCGCAGATCTACAAGATGAGCGTGAACGGTGGGCAAGCGACCCGCGTCACGTTCAACGGCAGCTACAATATCAGCCCTCGTATTTCCCCGGACGGCAAGACGCTGGCGTGGATTTCGCAACGCGATGGGGGTTTTTCCCTGTATGCAATGGACTTGGCCAGCGGCCAGGAACAGCGCTTGGCCGATGGGGCCACCGAACCGAGTTTTTCGCCGAACGGCAAATACATCATGTATGCGACCAGGGGGGGCGGCCGTACCGCGCTCGCCGTTGTGTCGGTCGACGGGCGCGTCAAGCAACGCTTGAGCACCCAAGCGGGAAACATTCGGGAGCCCAGCTGGGGCCCGTTTATGAAGTAAATCTTTTGACCAGGAGAAAAACTATGCGTAATGTGAAAAGTGCAGCGTTCATCGTAGCCGCTGCTGCCCTGCTGTCGGCATGCTCGTCGCCCAAGCTGCAGGAAGCCCCGAAAGTCGAAGAAAAGCCGGTCGCCCAGGCACCGACGCCGCCGGCCGACACCCGTGAAATCCGTCCGGTCGAAACCGCGACCGTCGATCCGCTGAACGACCCGAAAGGCGTCCTGGCGAACCGCAGCGTGTACTTCGACTTCGACAGCTACGCCGTGCGCGCCGACGGCAAGCCGGTCGTCGAGAACCACTCGGCTTACCTGACCAAGAACACGCAGCGCAAGGTCCTGATCCAGGGTAACACCGACGAGCGCGGCGGCACTGAATACAACCTGGCCCTGGGCCAGAAGCGCGCCGAAGCCGTGCGCAAATCGATGGCTGCCCTGGGCGTATCGGACAGCCAGATGGAAGCCGTTTCGCTGGGCAAGGAAAAGCCGAAGGCCACCGGCCACGACGAAGCTGCCTGGGCTGAAAACCGCCGCGCCGACATCGTCTATCAATAATCGGGACGCTGTCGAGGCTGCGTAGCAGCACATTGACAGCGGGGCGGGATGCGGTGCAGACTGCATCCCGCCCCGTTTCCATTCGGATCTTGAAGTTATCACCGGTTTAGAAAGAGTCAAAGATGATCAAACTGTCCCAGTTCCGCCTCGCCGCCGTCGCCCTCGCCCTGACTGCCTGGCTGCCCCTGCAGGCGAATGCCGGCCTGCTCGACGACGATGAAGCACGCCGGGCGATACTGGACCTGCGCGCCAAGGTCGAGGCACTGACACGCGACATCAACACCCGCATCGATACCAAGGCCGACAAATCGATCGGCGTCGACATGCTGAACCAGCACGAACAGACGATGCAGGAAATCGCGCGCCTGCGTGGCCAGGTCGAAGTCCTCGCCAACGAAATCGCCAACGCGCAAAAGAACCAGAAAGACCTGTACGCCGACCTCGACGCCCGCATCAAGAAACTCGAGCCGCGCCAGGAAACCATCGACGGCCAGACCGCCGAAGTCCAGCCGACCGAAAAGAAAACGTACGACGCCGCGATGGACCAGTTCAAATCGGGCGACTACAAGGCCGCTGCCGCCGCGCTGCAGGATTTCGTCCGCCGCTTCCCCGAATCGGCGTATGCGGCCAACGCCCAGTACTGGCTCGGCAACGCCTACTACGCCCAGCGCGACTACAAGAACGCGATCGCCGCCCAGGAAGCCGTCGTCGCCAACTACGGCACCAGCGCCAAGGCACCGGACGCCATGCTCAACATCGCCTCCAGCTATACGGAGCTGAAGGACAAGAAGAATGCCAAGAAGGCCCTGCAGCAACTGGTCTCGAAGTTCCCCGACTCCGCAGCGGCCCAGGCAGCCAAGGATCGGCTGGCGGCGCTGAAGTAATCCCTGTGCTGATGCGCGCGTCGTGATCGTTTGACACGACCGGGGTTACCCCCTATAATCTTGCTTCTTTCGGGTCGTTAGCTCAGTTGGTAGAGCAGCGGACTTTTAATCCGTTGGTCGCTGGTTCGAGCCCAGCACGGCCTACCAGAATTTGCAGTAACAAGAAGGCGTTGCGAGTGATCGTGACGCCTTTTTTGTTTCTAAAGCAGCTCTCTCTGCAATCTACCGTCGACGCTCCCGGGGCACGCTCAAGGTCGCCTGCAACGCGTGGGCGCGATGGGAGCGGTCCTGCACATCACCGCGCCCCAGCCACGCGCCCATCTGATTCAAGCAACAAAGCCGTGTTGCCGCCCGATCGAGGGTGTGTACGTCACCTCTTCGGCTTCAGACGCCGGACTCCGCTTGCCGACGCGCATGAATGTCGGGCTCATTGACCAGGCTCTGGATTCCTTCCCAGCTGATTCGCACGCCATTAATTTCTTCACCAGCACGCGTGTAGAGCATGTCCGGATTATCTTTCCAGGCAATGCGATTTTCACAAGACTTAGGATTGGCCCATCGCAGCGACTGGAAATTCATTAAATGCAAGTAAAGATATTGGCGCCCAACGTTTCTATTATTTGTAACTTGCCCATTTTTCCAGAACCATACATCTGGATGTTCAGGCATTCCATCATGCCAGGGCTTGGGATGAAAAACCGTCGAATGCTGTTCTTTAAAATAGTTATTTTTGAAATAAATCGGCGCGACCCCACCCGCCTGAGCTCTCGGCACAAATAAACAGGAAAAAATATCCTCATCAAATCTTGTCGAATCCGGGTTTTCGACATAGTCCTTCCAGTTTGGAATCTTCAGATATGCCTTACGCATCTCTTCTGTATTTTTGAAAAGAACAAGGTGCCCAGAAAGCATTTCTGGATGGGTACTAATGACATCGAAGGACAGGACGTCGTCGGTATAGAACCGTCGGATGTCCCCGTAAATAACGTCCAGGTCTCCGAAGCCATAGTAGTCGTAATCGGCCAGTTCTTCCCGGTACATATCGCCGAACATGGGCCTGATATCACAAATCTTGTAACTTCCGGACGGATTGAAATTGATGCCCAGGCGTCGGGAGACGTCAGCCACATAGTCGACGAATGAAACGGGGATGAACTTCACGTTGTTTGGTGGATTTTCCGGGATCTCGCAGTCTGTCCTGATAATCCAGTCGACTGTGGGATTGGACGCGCAGCTGGCCAAAAATACGGGAAACCATTTAGGCCAGCGCCCAAAATAATCGATTAATATCGCAATGCTTTTAACTTTTTCCATTATATAAACTAAGCGCATGCTGCAGGGTTGCGGCTTTCTCCACTCCACTCGTAACACTACTTTCACCGAGCCGGGCACAGGAACAATATCATCGAGATGCACGTCCGAAGTGCGGTAGCGAGCCGGGAACACCAGAACACCTCGTGATAACTCCCAGTGTACATGTTGATCGCACAGCCAATTCTCTCCCAATGTCACGATGCTGAACAAAACACGGGTTGTCGTGGGAATCGCAGAAAAAGGACAACCACATAAAAGCTACGCCGTCATCGCATGCAATGCCCCGATATCATCGGGATCGCGCCCGAGCCTGTCCGCCGCCGCGCGGATCTTGCGGTAATAAACACCATTCCGCACGCCACGGTAATCCATGTACGCCTCCGCGACCGGGTCCGCGCAGTGCGCGCGGCGCGCCTTGTCGACCAGCGCCTGCAGATAGCGCGTCCCCATGTGGATATTCGTCGCTTCATCGATGAACGCAGGACTCGCGTGAAAAGCGTCCGCCTCGACATACAAGGCCGGCTCGGCACGGCGTTCGCCTGGCGGCTTGCACAAGTTATCGAGCCGGAACAGTTCGCGGTTCGCCACCTTCAGCAACTGCATCAGCCCGCGCGCGCTGCTGCCTTGCGGCTGCGCGCATTTGTCGAAGCGCGATTCCATGTAGATCTGACATACGATGAGTTCGTCCGGCAGGCAGGAACGGTTGTTCGCATGCACGAGTTGGCGGATCTCGCGCAGGCGCGCGAGCGGTGCGGGACACGCTTCGCTGGAGGCTGGCACCGCCGGATGCGGCGCATGCTGGACAGTCTGGTCGGCCATATGTTCTCCATCACCTGATCTCACACTCCTATCGTGCTACCCGGACCGCATGACCGGTTTGCGCCATCTCAGCCGTGTCCAACTTCGCCGTGCCGACGATAGCTTGCTCGACCTCAAGCGCCTCCCGCCCTCGCCCACGATAATTTCCGGATGGAATATTAACGGGCGGTATCCACCCCGTGCCGCCCATCCGTTACACTGCCCATGCGCAGTCCGCAACCAAGGAATCCGATCGCCATGCCCCTCGACCTTTCCGATACCCTCGTGGTCGGCATCTCCGCCACCGCCCTGTTCGACCTGGCGGAAGCCGACGCCATCTACAAAGCGAGATCCATCAAGAATCCCCAGAGCGCGCTGGAGGAATACCGTGCCTACATGCTGGAGCGCGAGAACGAGCCGCTGCGCGACGGCACCGGCATGGCCCTCGTGCGTGCGCTGCTGGGCCTGAACCGCTATGCGCCGTCGGAGTCGAAGCCGCTTGTCGAAGTCGTCGTCATGTCCCGCAACAGCCCGGAGACCGGCGTGCGCGTCTTCAACAACATCCGCTCGCGCGGCCTGCCGATCTCGCGCCATGCGTTCACCGGTGGCGAGTCCGTCGTCGACTACCTGGACGCGTTCGCCGTCGACCTGTTCCTGACGACGAATGTCGAGGATGCCCAGCGCGTGATCGATGCGCAGGCCTGCGCCGCCGCGATCCTCAAGCCGCCGCCGCATGCCGGCGAAGCGCCACCGGAGGACCAGGTGCGCATCGCCTTCGATGGCGATGCCGTGCTGTTCGACGATTCGTCGGAGCTCGTGTACAAGACGGAAGGCCTGGACCGCTTCCACACGATCGAGGACGAGAAGCAGAACGAACCGATGAAGGATGGCCCGTACGCGATCCTGCTGCGCCGGCTGGCGCGCCTGCAGGAACGGCTGCCGTTCGGCGCGGACGGGTCGCCGGTGCGCATCGCCATCGTCACGGCGCGCAGCGCGCCGGCCGAGATGCGGGTCATCAACACGCTGCGCCACTGGGGCGTCTACGTCAACGAGATCTTCTTCCTCGGCGGCGTGCCGAAGTCGAAGGTGGTCAAGGCGTTCCGCGCGCACCTGTTCTTCGACGACCAGGACCTGCACCTCGACCCGGCCGCGCGCCACGTGCCGTCCGGGCGCGTGCCCTATCGTTCCGACTCGCCGCTGTTCACGCCCCTGCCGCTCGACCTGTCCGGCGATCCGCCGCTGCTGGTCGAAAAAGTCGAGGCGGGCTGAGCGGGCGTCGCTACGCCGGGCGCCGCTGCGTCCGGCGCCGCCGCGCCGCGCACCTCGAACCGGGCGGCGGCCACCGCCCGGCCATCGTCTCCCACCAGTTTCAGTTCGTGCGCCCCCGGCACCGGCGCCCAGGTCGCGGACTGCTCGGCCGCGCCAAGCCCCGCCCCGTCCAGTTCCCAGTGCAGGCCGATGCCGCCGTAGGCACGGAAGCGCACGCGCTGCTGCGGCGCGGGGATGTCGGGATCGAGTGCGATGATGCTGTCCGCAGCCGGGTAGACGATGTGCGGCGCGCGCCGGGACGGCGCGAGCATTGCCACGACGGCCGTCTCGCTGCCGCGCACGAACCACTCGCTGCGCTCGGGCTCGACGGCCGGCGCGAACTTCACGACCTGGCGCACGACGCCAGCCGGTGCCGCCGGTTGCCGGCTCGTGCGGTCGCGGTGCAGGTAGTCCATCACGTCGCGCCAGACGGGCGCCGCGCCGGAGACGCCGGACACGTCCCACATCGAACGCCCGTCGAAATTCCCCACCCACACGCCGACCGTATAGCGGTCCGAAAAGCCCACGCACCAGTTGTCGCGCATGTCCTTGCTCGTGCCCGTCTTGACGGCGCTCCAGAAACCCGTCGCGAGTTCGTTGGACAGGCCAAACGTGGTGCTGCGTGCGGCGCGGTCGGACAGGATGTCCGCCACGATGAAGCTGGCGCGCGCATCCAGCACGCGTGCCTTGCCGGACTGCGTGCGCGGCATGAACGTCACGCCATCCTGCAGGCCACCGTTCGCCAGCGTGCGGTAGGCGTTCGCCAGCTCCAGCAGGCTGACGTCGCCCGATCCGAGCGCCAGCGACCAGCCGTAGAATTCCGGCGCTTCCGTGAGGCTCGTGATGCCGGCCTGGCGCAGGCGTTCGTGGAAGCGTTCCAGCCCGACCAGCATCAGCGTGCGCACCGCCGGCACGTTCAGCGAGCCCGCGAGGCTCGTGCGCACGCTGGCGGCGTCGCGGTACTGGTGATCGTAGTTCTGCGGCACGTACAGGCCGCCGACGGTCGGGATGTCGACCGGCGTGTCGTCCAGCAGCGACGCAGCCGTCAGTTGGCCCCGTTCCAGCGCCAGCTCGTACAGGAACGGTTTCAATGTCGACCCGGCCTGGCGCAGCGCCGTCACGCCATCGACCTCGCCCGCGCCGCCATTGGCGACATAGGCCCTCACCTCGCCGCTGGCGTTGTCGATGACGATCACGGCGCCGTCCCCCACATTGCGTTCCGCCAGTTCCGCCAGGCGCCGGCGCAGCGCGGCAGCGGTGAAGCGCTGCAGGCCGGCGTCGAGCGTGGTGCGCACGGCGGCGCCCGCCGCGCCCGCCGCGCCGGCCAGGCGCCGCGCCAGCTGCGGCGTAACGCCCGTCGCGTTCGACGTCGGTACCGACGCCGGCGCCGCCGACCGTGCGAACGCGGCATCGACCTGCCATTCGATGGCGGCGCAATCCGCATGCGCATCGAGCTCGCGCGCGAGCGCGCAGGCACGCCGCGCGACCATGCGGCCGGACGCCGCCGGCGCGCGCAGCAGGCTGGCGAGGATCGCGGCCTCGCCCGCGTCGAGCCCGGACGGCGCCTTGCCGAACAGCCCGCGCGCCGCCGCGGCGATGCCCTGCAGCTCGCCGCGATAACTGGCCAGGTTCAAATACGCTTCGAGGATCTGGCGCTTGCTCCAGCCGGCCTCCAGTTCGCGCGCCGCGAGCGCCTGGTCCCATTTACTGGTCCACGTGCGGCCCGACGCGCGCGGCGCCAGTTTCGGATCCAGCAGGCCGGCGAGCTGCATCGTGATCGTGGAGGCGCCGCGCGTGCGCTTCTTCCCGTCGCCGAACAGGTTGTCCCACGCAGCGGCGCCGATCGCCTGCAGATCGACGCCGCCATGCTCCATGAAGCGCTGGTCCTCGGCCTGCAGCACCGCGCGGCCGAGCGTGGGCGAAATGTCCTCAAGCGCGACCCATGGCAGGCGCCGGCCGGTCATGTCCACGCGCACCGTGTCGATGACCTCGCCGCCGCGGCCCAGCAACGTGGTATCGGAGGGGCGCCAGGCAGCCTTCACCTGCTGCGGTGTCGGCACGGCAGCCCATGCCGGCACGGCCGCCAGCAGCAGCACCCACGCCACGTACGTTTTCACCTTCACTGCACCGTCACGCCCGCGTTCGGCACCTCGCCGAACATCTCCGGCGCATACATCGCCTCCACGCGCGTGGGCGGCAGCGCGAAGCGGCCCTCGTTGTTCAGGCGCACCGTGTACTCGACGGTGAAGCGCCCCTTCGGCACGAACTCGTAGTAGGCGCGATAGCCCGTGTGCATGCGCTCCTCGAACGCCGGCCACGTCCAGCCGGTGCGGCGTTCGCCGGCCGTGGCGATCTGCGAATCGCGTCCGAGCCCGGAACCGAGCACGCTGGCGCCGGCCGGGATCGGATCGTCGACGACGACCCACGTCATGTCGGACTGCGCCTCGATGTCGAGG
>Ga0207667_10007264_pt1 | contig 13362 bp, 10 predicted proteins | sample KBSCornC52_FD_184301 | JGI IMG/M metagenome (GOLD analysis project Ga0207667, IMG submission 184301) | Corn rhizosphere microbial communities from Kellogg Biological Station, Michigan, USA - KBS Corn C5-2 (SPAdes) (version 2) | ecosystem: Host-associated > Plants > Roots > Rhizosphere > Soil ...
AATTGTCCATGTCGACCCACCCATACTGGCCAAACCGCTGTTCGCGCCCATGCACCACGAAGGGCCGGCCGGACTCCTTGAGGAAGCTGATGCGTTCGTCGTTCTCACGCGGCAGGTCGACGATGAAGCCGTCTACGCTGTTGTCGCGCACGTAACGATCGTAGGTCACGAGCTCGCGATCTTTGCCATGGCTTGTCAGAACGATGTCGTAGTTGGCCTCGCGGGCACCGGCGAGCACGCCGGCCATCACCTCGGCGAAGTGCGGATCGAGATATTTGAGCTCGTTGTCCGACTGCACCCAGGCGATGTTGTGGGTTCGCTGCAGCACCAGCCGCTGCGCGTTGCGGTTGGGCCGGTAGCCCAGCCGCTTGGCCGCCGACTCGATCTTGAGCCGCGTTCTCTCGCCGACGTCGGGGTAGCCGTTGAGGGCGCGCGAGATGGTCGTGATGGAGAGCTCGAGCTCTGCCGCCACATCCTTGATCGTCACATTTCGGGCGCTTCCCGCGTGCGCCTTGGACGGTTTTACTTCGCTACCCATAAGTCCTTGTCGTCACACGCAGATTTGTGCAGGTCCGCGCAGCCTCGACATGCCGCCAGCGTTGACGAAACCTCGCTCCCATGGCTAAGAATAGCCAACTAAAACGTTTTGGCAAACCGCCCTTTCGGGGTGGTGCGAGAAGGAGTCGGAGTGGTTGCGCAGCCGTTGATGACGGAGCAGAAAACTCCGCCGGAGCCGCCACTCGACAAGGACTGGTGGCGCGGCACGGTGATCTACCAGATCTACCCGCGCTCGTTTCAGGATCACAATGGCGACGGTGTCGGCGATCTCGTCGGTATCACGGAGCGCCTCGACTATGTCGCCGACCTCGGCGTCGACAGCATCTGGCTCAGCCCCTTCTTCACCTCGCCGATGCGCGATTTCGGCTACGACGTCTCCAACTATCGCGACGTCGACCCGCTGTTCGGCACGCTCGGCGATTTCGACCGGCTGCTCGAAAAGGCGCACACGCTCAAGCTCAAGGTGATCATCGACCAGGTGATCAGCCACTGCTCGGACAAGCATCCGTGGTTCTCCGAGAGCCGGCTCAACCGCACCAACGAGAAGGCCGACTGGTTCGTGTGGGCCGACCCCAAGCCGGACGGCACCCCGCCCAACAACTGGCTCTCGATCTTCGGCGGCAGCGCCTGGACCTGGGACAGCCGGCGCATGCAGTACTACATGCACAATTTCCTCGCCTCGCAGCCGGATTTGAACTTTCACAGTCCGGCGGTACAGGACGCCATGCTCGACAACATGCGCTTCTGGCTGGAGCGCGGCGTCGACGGCTTCCGCCTCGACACGGTGAACTTCTACTTCCACTCGCAGGGCCTGCAGAACAACCCGGTGGTGAGGCCGGAAGACTTCAACGCCACCACGGCGCCGGCGGTGAATCCGTACAATTTCCAGGAGCATCTGTACGACAAGAGCCAGCCGGAGAACGTCAAGTTTCTGCAGCGCCTGCGCAAGCTGATGGACGATTTCGGCGGCAAGGCGACAGTGGGCGAGATCGGCGACGCGCAGCACCAGATGGAGGTGATGGCGGCCTACACCTCGGGCGGCGATAAGCTGAACATGGCCTACACCTTCGACTATCTCGGCGGCGAGTTCAGTGCGGCGCATTTCCGCAAGGCCATCGACCAGACCGAGAGGGAGGCGCCCGAAGGCTGGATCTGCGTGGCATTCTCCAACCACGACGTGGTGCGGCATGTGAGCCGTTGGGCCACGCATGGCGAACAGGAGGCCTTCACCCGGCTCGCCTGCACGCTGCTGCTGTCGATGCGCGGCTCCATCTGCCTCTACCAGGGCGAGGAGCTGGGCCTGACCGAAGCCGAGTTGGCGTTCGAGGATTTGGTCGACCCCTATGGAATTGAGTTCTGGCCGCAGTTCAAGGGTCGCGACGGCTGCCGCACGCCGATGGTGTGGCAGACGCAGTCGCCGACCGGCGGCTTCACCACCGCGACGCGGCCGTGGCTGCCTGTGCCCGCCGACCATTTGACCAAGGCGGTGGACCGGCAGGAGGGCGACGAGCATTCCGTGTTGCACCATTATCGCGCCATGCTGGCCTTCCGGCGGCGCCACTCGGCACTGATCAAGGGCTCGATCACAACGCTCGACGCACCCGACGACGTGCTGGCGTTCGTGCGTGAAGACGGCACCGAGCGGCTCTATTGCGTGTTCAACATGAGCCCGAAGGCGGCGATCGTGCCGGTGCCCGGCGGGTTCTCGCTGACCGAGGCTAGTGCGCCCGGGATTGCCGCCGAGCCGGTCAACGATACATTGAGCCTGGCGCCGTTCGGTGCCTACATTGGGATTCTGCATTAGCGCAGCAGGGGGAGAGAAGTCGTGTCGGACCTGAAGATCAGCAATCTCTACAAGAGATACGGCAACATCGAGATCCTCAAGGATGTGAACCTCGATATCAAATCGGGTGAATTCATCGTCTTCGTCGGCCCCTCGGGCTGCGGCAAGTCCACACTCTTGCGCTGCATTTCCGGCCTCGAGACGATCTCGTCAGGCACGCTGCAGATCGACGGTCGCGTGGTCAATGACGTGGCGCCGAGTAAGCGCGGCATCGCCATGGTGTTCCAGTCCTACGCGCTCTATCCGCATATGACCGTCTACGACAACATGGCTTATGCGCTGAAGCTGCAGAACCTGCCCAAGGCCGAGCTCGACAAGAAGGTGCGCGCCGCGGCCGAAAAGCTCCAGCTCACCAAATATCTCGAGCGCCTGCCCAAGGCCCTGTCGGGCGGACAGCGCCAGCGCGTCGCCATCGGCCGCGCCATCGTGCGCGACCCAAAAGTATTCCTGTTCGACGAGCCGCTCAGCAACCTCGACGCGGCGCTGCGCGTGCAGATGCGCATGGAGATCGGCCAGCTCAAGGAGCAGCTCGCCGACACCACCATGGTCTATGTGACCCACGACCAGGTGGAGGCCATGACCATGGCCGACCGCATCGTGGTCCTCAAGGACGGCGTGGTGCAGCAGGTGGGTACGCCCATGGAGCTTTACGAGAACCCGCAATCGCTGTTCGTCGCCGGCTTCATCGGCTCGCCCAAGATGAACTTCCTGACCGGCAAGTTCGCCGATCCGTTCAAGGCGACGACGGTGGGCGTACGCTCCGAGCACATCGACATCGTGCCCAACGGCGGCACCTGGACCGGCAAGGTGATCTATTCCGAGAACTTGGGCTCCGACAGCTATGTCTACGTCGATATCGGCTCGACCGAGCCGGTGATCGTGCGGCAGCCGGGCAAGGCCACCTATCACGCCGGCGACGCGCTGAGCTTTTCGCCGCGGGGCGACATGTTCCACCGCTTCGACGAAGCCGGCCACCCGATGGTGCACTAGCTCAGGCTAGAACACCGGTACGATCCCGACATCGGGCAGTTGCGCGGCGACCAGCCGCTGCGTGACCTCATGCTGCGGCCTTTCGAGAAGCTGCGCCGGCGTGGTTGCTTCGACGATCTTGCCGCGATCCATGACCAGCACCCGGTCGGCGGCGATCCGCATCAGGTCGAGGTCGTGGCCGATAATCAGGAAACTCAAGCCGAAATCGGCGCGCAGCCGGTTGAGCAGCACCAGGATTTCGCCGCGCGCTCCGACATCCAGCGCCGCGACCGCCTCGTCGAGGACCACCAGCCGCGGCCGCGTCACCAGCGCCCGAGCGATGGCGAGACGCTGCAACTGGCCGATCGTAAAATCGCCGGGCGGCCGCGTCAGCACGTCTGTCGACAGGCCGACCGAGGTCACGACCTCGACGAGGCGGGTACTGAGCTCGTCGACGCTGCGCTGCAGCTCGAGCTGCAGCGGTTCGGCGACCGACTGCCCAACCGGCAGCTTTGGATCGAAGGTCGGCCGCGGATCGGCAGCCACCAGGCTGATGTCATGGCGAAGCAACCGTGGCAGGTCGGTGCCGGTATAGACCTGCTGGTTGAACTCGAGCTCACCGGAGGTGGCGCCCTCAAGCCCGACGATGATGCGCGCGAGCGTCGACTTGCCGGCGGCCTGCGGCCCGATGAGTCCGACGGACTCACCAGCGCGGACCGTAAGGCTGACGCCGTCGAGCGCCATCACCGGCCGGCGTGGCTCGAACAGCGACCGGTCGGGTAGCCGGTAACGTCGCGTCACATTGCGAACCTCGAGCAGCGTGCCGCCGATCGGCGTGCGCATCAGCGTCTTGGCGCGATGGCGGCCGGCGCTCAGCACGGCACGGGTGAACTCATGCCTGGGGTGCCCGAACACTTCGGCCTTGGCACCGGACTCGATGACCTTGCCGCCGCGCATCACGACGATCTTGTCCGAGAGCATCGCAAGCGTCTTGAGATCGTGTGAGGCGATGACCAGCGCCGTGCCGCGGTCGCTGCACTGTCTCGCGATGAGATCGAGGATGCGCCGTTGCTCGATGAGGTCGAGGCCGTCCGCCGGCTCGTCGGCCAACAGGAGATCCGGCTGACCCGCGACCGCGAGCCCGAGCGCCAGCCGGCGTCGCTCTGCAGCGCTCAGATCGTGCGGCAGGTACTTTGCGAGTTTGGCATCGAGGCCCAGCCCGGACAGCAGCGCGGGAACATCAATCGGCTTCCCCGCCAACGCCTGCGCTTCGCTGATGAGAGTGGCGACCGTCCGCAGCGGATCGAGCGACGAGCCGGCGTTGTGCAGCACCGCGCCGATCCGCTTGCCGCGCAACCCCGCGCGCTCTGACTCGACAAGTGGCATTGGCGCGCCGTCGAGTTCGATGGTTCCCTTCACTCTTGCGCCGCGCGGCAGGAGCCCGAGGAGGGCACGCAGCAGCAGGCTCTTCCCGGAGCCGCTCTCGCCCATGAGGCCGAGGCGTTCGCCCTTGTCGAGACTGAAGGTGACATCCTCGAGCAGCGCCGTGCCGTCGAGGCTGAGCGAGACGCCGTCGAGCCTAAGCAGCGGCATCGGAGGCTCCTGGATCGGCGAGGAAGTTGCGCGTCTTGAGCCCGCGGCTGGTGATGTTGAGCGCGAGCACCATCAGCACCAGGACGAGACCCGGCCCGGCGATCAACATCGGCTGCCCCGCGCCGGCCAACGGGGCATCGTGGAGCAGCAGGCCGAGGCTGGTCGCCGGGGCCGCAGTGCCGAGACCGACAAACGACAGCGCCGCCTCACCCAGCACGCCCACCGCGAGCTGCGCGACCATCTCGGCCCCGATAGCGCGGGTGAAGGCGGGGAGGCTGTAGCGGCGCACGATTTCGAACGGCAGCGCGCCGGCGAGCTGCGCCGCAACCGCATAGCCGGGACGGCGGCCCGCGTACAGGGCAACCCGCGTCGACGCCATAAAGGCGGGCACCATACTAAGGCCGAGCGCCACCATCGCCGTTCCGGCGCTCGGCCCGAAGCGGGCGGCGAGGATGGCCGCGATTGCGAACGCTGGAACCGCAGCGACGTAGCCGCCGAGCGCGCTCAGGAGCCAATCGGCGATGGCCCCCCAGCTTGCCGCGGCAAGGCCGAGGGGCACGCCGATCACGGCGCCGACGGCGACCGCCACAGCGGCCACCACGAAGCTCGTCAGCATGCCGCGCATCACCAGCGAGAGGAGGTCACGCCCGAGCTGGTCGGTGCCGAAGAGGTGCGTGCCACCCGGCGGCTGCAGCGCCGCGCCCACCTCGACCGGACCGACCGGATAGGGCGTCCAGACGACCGAGACGAACGCCAGGAGCAGGAGCACCAGCGTGACGGCGATCCCGATGCGCCAGACGGCGGCGGGCAGGGCAGAGGGGGCGGGCATCGCAAGGGTCATTCGGGCGTCTCGGCGGTTAGCCGTGGGTCGGCGCTGCCCGCGCCGACCCGAATTAGGAACACCGTTCCAGCGATGAGCAGAACCAGCACCAGCAGGCCGGCCCGCAGTACGGCGTCGTCATGCGCGATGACCGCGTCGAGGATCAGCCGTCCCAGGCCCGGCAAAGAGAAGACGTTCTCGACGATCATCGACCCGGCGATGATCGCGGCCGCCTGGCGCCCCAGCCGTGGGGCGAGCTCGATCAGCGCCAGGCGCAAGCCATGCTGCCGGAAGGCCGCGGCGGCATCGAGCCCGCGCAATTGTGCGGCTTCCACGGGCAGCGACAGCCGCGCTCGCGACAGGGCCGTGCGTGCGTCGAACGCGATCGCTGCGGCAGCCGGTCCCGCCAGCGCCAGCGCCGGCAGCAGCAGCGAGGCGATGGCCTGGAGGACATTCGCCTGCCACGGTACGAATCCGGCGGCCGGGAGCCAGTGGAGACTGCTCGCGAAGACTACCACCAGCAGCATGCCGAGCCAGAAACTGGGGATCGCGACCCCGATTGCCGCTAAAGCGCCCAAGGTACGGTCGGTCGGCGAACCCGATCGCATCGCCGCGGCCCAGCCAACGCCGCCGCCGATCGCCGCGGCGAGGAGCATCGCCAGCAGCACCAGCGGAATGGTGACCGCGAGCCCGCCGCCAAGCGCGTTGCCGATGCTGCCGCTTGCCGTGCTGCCGAAATCGCCGACCAGCAGATGCCCGAGCCAACCGAAGGCGCCACCGGTGACCTCGCCTGTGCCCGGTGTCGAGCCGCAGAGCCAATAGGCGAGGAGCGCCGTGACGATCACCGTCGCCAGCAACTGCCCCAGCCGGACGATTACAAACCAGATCATGTGCGCGCGCCCAAAGTGGCGTGGCGGGAGCGGTCTTGCGACGGCACAGCGATCAAATCATCCCGAAACGAGGAGCCTTGCACGGAAACTTAGGGGAGAACGCCGTTTCTGCCAATGCAACACGGCGGTTGCCTCACCCTTTGACCACAAGCTCGGCGGGGATCAGCAGCGAGAACAGCGTACCGGTGCCCGCCGTCGGATCGACCGAGAGCGTGCAGGCATTGACCGCCAGCAGCGAGCGCGTGAGGGCGAGGCCCACGCTCGATCGCACCGGGTTGAGCTGCTCGCCGTCTTTGTCGACGCCGTCGCGGAACACCACGAAGCGCTCTCCCAGATCGGTACCGCTCTCAGCGCCGTCGCGGACATGGATCGCGACATTGCCGTCGTCATCGGTCTGCGCCGATAGAATCACCGAGCCGCCCACCGGCGTCTGGTCGATGGCGCTGGCGAGGAGGTTGAGCAGCGCCTGTCCAAGCGAGGCGCGGTCGGCGCGGACGCGCGGCAATTGCTCGGAGATGGCGCTCCGCACCAAGACGCGCCCGCCGGCCGCCTGCGACTTGACCCGCAGCATGCACGAATCGAGCAGCGGCCCAAGTTCGACGTCGGCGGGGTGCGGCGCATAGCGGCCGTCGCGCAGTCGCGTGAAGTCGTCGAGCTCGTCGGTCAGCACCGCGATCTCGAGGCCCGCCGTGCGGATATCGCGGGCATATTCGGCGTGGCGTTCCAGCCCCGGATTGCCCATCGCGGCGGAGCGGATGAGGTCGGCGAAGCCGATGATGGTGTTGAGCGGGCCGCGAATGCCGCGGCTGAGCCGGCTCAACATACCTGGCTCGATATCGGCATCGCTGCCGGCGACCGCGGCCGGCACGACTTTCGTTCGCCGGCGGAGGAAGCCGAAATAGCCGGTGACGACGCCGGCCTGGCCTTCGGCAAACAGCAGCAGATCGGCGTTTCCATCTTCTGTGCCGAGCGCGATAGCGGGGCGCGCAGTCTCGGCGAAACGCGCTGGCTTTTCGAGGAACTGCCGCAGCGGCTCCATATCGGCCTTGCCGACGAGCAGCGCCAGCGGCTTGCCGATCAACTCCGCCGCGGGCCGGCCAAGCAGAACGCCGCCATGGCCCGACAGGAGGGTGATACCGCCGGCGCGATCTGCAGCAACGAAGCCTTCTTCGCGCGCGTCGGCTGCGATTTCGGCGAAGGCGCGGACCGCCGCCTCATGCGTGCGGATCGGCTCGGCCGGACTCGCCGATAGCATCAGCGCGGCGCGGCCCTGCCAGCTCACCGACTGCAGCCGGGCCGAGACCTGCAGAGGCGTGCCATCGCGGCGAACCAGGCGATTGACGGGACCCGCATTGGCGCCCTCGTCGCTCGGAAAAATCGCCGCAATGCCGGCGCTGCGCAGCGTCTCGACGCTCTCGTAACCCAGCAGGTCCGTCAGCGCCCGGTTGGCGAACAGCACCTGCTGGTCGCGAAACACCAGGATCGCCAGCGGCAGCCGGTTGAGCACCAGCGTTTCAGCGTTGAGGTTGACGACGCTTTCGGCCGGGCGCTGCCGCGGCGTGGGTGACGGTGCCGGTTCGGCGCGCGCGGTGTCCCCCGAAACGCGATCGGTGAGGATACGGCCCAGTTCCTCGAAATTGTAGCGCGACACCCGCTCGGCCGTTTCGGCGTCGGGTGCGGCGTCGACCGTGAGGGGCGCGGCCTCGGGCGCCGGCGCGGCGACCGGCTGCGGCTCAGGCGCGGACTCAGCCGGAGCTGCCGGAGGAACTTTGGGCTCGAGCGCGCGGAAGCCGCGGCCGGTGATCATCCACAGACTCGGCGATTCCTCCACTGGCGGGCTGGCTGTGGGCGCCTCGGGATCGTCGGCATATTCAATGACCGAACCAAGCATTTCGGCATCGAGCGGCGGCGATTCTTCGGCGTCCCCAGGGAACGCCTCGGCCGGGGCTTCCCCAGCGGGCTCAGCCGGCGGCGGCGCTTCGATCGGCGAAGAAGCCTCGGGCTCCGGCGCCGGGGCGGCGAAAATTTCGTCGGCGGCCGAGAGCGTGCCGTACAGGGTCGCATCCTCCGCCAGCCGGTCGAAGAGCGAGGACAGCGCTCGGTCCTGCGCGGCGGGCATCGGCTCGACCCACTCGTCGTTGCCAGCCGGCGTGGGCTCACCCGGGGGCAGGGCGTCGAGGCCGAGCGGCAGCATCGGCTCCGGCATATTGGCGAGGTCGTCCTCCGCCGCATCGGGCGGCTGTTCATCGGCGCTCACGCCCTCCTCGGCGCGCACATCGGCGATGGAGCGCGGAGTGGCTTCGCCCGGATAGATCAGCAGCCAGCTTTCGCCTGGGCTGGCCTTGACGCGCAGGACATTGCCGCTCTCTTCGGGCAGACCATCGCTTTCGATCTCGCGAGCGTGGCGGGAAAGGGCCTGAGCGTCGCCGCGCGTGGCCTTGCCGTCCTCGACCACGACGTAGCTCGCCTCCGGCGGCAGCAATCGCCGTGCGGCTCCATCGTCGGCAAAGCCACCTGCGGCGTCGACGATGTCGGGCGCGATGCGGTCGACGCTGACCAAAAGGAGCACGATTTGCCCGTCCCCCAGCGTCAGCGGCGTGCACGAGCAGGTGGCCGCCACCGGGTGGTCGGCCGCGAGAAACTGGACGCGGCTGAGGCTCGATCGTCCCTGGCTGCCGAGGCGGATCAGTCTTGCCACCTGGCCCCGGATCGGCACGGCCTCGGTTGAAAGCTTGAGGCCGGCTTTCTTGATCCTGGCGTTGAACAGTCGGGCGGCGGCGTTACGCCACAGGAGCGTGGTGCCGTCCTGCGACCACACCCATGCGGGCCGTGGATCGGCCCAATGCATCAGGATTCGGCGCGCCGTCGGCGATTTGATCCACTCAGCGTCCACGCGCCACTAACCCCAAAATTGTGCCGGAATGGCACAATCCGCACCCAAGACTTAATCTTGTCCTAATTATAGCTCCGGCCGCAAAGGGTCCAGATTTGCGGGCTTTTCAGGCTGCTCAATCGGTTCGGATGGTTAAGTCGAGGGGTTGCAAAGCCAGCGGCGAACGGGCAAATGCTTGCCTTGTCAGCCGCGGCCGCTCGACATATGGTCCGCCGCGCTTTGGGCCGCCTTAGCTCAGCTGGTTAGAGCACTAGATTGTGGATCTAGGGGTCCCCCGTTCGAACCGGGGAGGCGGTACCATTTAAACGCGCTGGCTGGCTGCCGTTCGCCTGGCGCTTGCGAATTCATCAATGAGCCGGGGTCGGCTCCGGGTTCACCGGATCCGCACGTCGTGCGGCGCCGGCTGTGGCAAGTGCGCGTGCCGCGAGGTCACCATGACGGCCCAGGCGATCCAGCCCGCGGCCAGCGCGGCAACCATCAGCGCCATGCCGGTGTAACCCAGCATAACGTTGGGAATGCCGGCAATTCCTTCGTGGCTCATGGTGTTGGTGAACGCCGCCCAGCCGAACAGCAGCGCCAGCACGATCAGGTTGAAGATCACGAAGCCGGTGCGCCGCGGGTGCCGCCAGAGATAGAGCAGGGCGCGGATCATGCCGCCTCCGCCGGTTTTTGCGGCAACGGATCGGCGCCGTAGGTCCAGGCGATCTCAAGCTGTCCCTCGGCTTCCAGCATCACGTCGGCATCGTGCCGCATCGCGCCCATCAGATCGGCCATGACGATAGCGCTGGACAGGGCGTCCGGCCGGTTTGAGTGCCGGCCGACCGGCATGCCGTCGAGCGCCACGATCCAGTCGCAGTCGCGCGGGAAAACGAAATAGCGTGCAAGGCTCATCGGTCGCCTCCGTTGATGCTGCTACAACGCGGCCGCAACCGGCCGGTTGCCGCGGCTCACTGGCCCGTGTGGAAACCCTTGCCCTGCGGACACGTTATCGGTCCGCAGGAGAAGGCCATGAGCAACAATCCCAAGAAGCCGAGCCCCCACCTTTATCTCGTCACGCGCGACGGGGTGCGCGTCGCCGCCGACCGTGTTCCGGCGGTCGAGGCGCCCGAAACTGAACTCGATGTGACGTTCGTCGGCCTCAGCGATGCGGAGCAGCGCGCCGCGCTGGCATCGTTTCCCGGCGGCCGGCGCTTTCGCCTCAAACCCGTGGGCTGACCGCTATTTCGATAGCCGGAGCTCGTTGAGATCCTGCGCAATCTGCTTGAACGCGGTGTCAAGGTCCGCGCCGCTCTCGGCGTCGAAGAAGTGGTTGGCGTCGGTGGCACAGTTCTTGAGGAAATTGAGCGAGGCCGTGTCCGCCCCCAGGTCGAAGCCGACCGTGTAGAGGATCGGCGGATTGGTCAAAGACTTGATGTTGGTGCAGATCGTCTCGGCCTGCGACCGCGAGTCATCGATCGAGTTGCAGTTGATGTGGCCAGATCCCCAGCCCGAGGCCTGATCCAGAACGCCGTTGCAGTACTGCAGGTTGAACTGCCCATCGGTCATTAGGATGACGGCCTTGACCAGGTTGGAGGTGCCGTAGGCCGCCGGCTTGCTCGCCGTCGGCCAGAGATAGGCGAAATTCGGGGAGATCATGTACCAGCCCCACGCGAGGCCGAGGTGACCCGCGGTTGACCCCGAAGCACTCAGCGAATTGACCAGAGTCCTGAGCGCTGTCTTGTCGCTCGTCAGCGGCTGGATCTCCTGGGTGATGCAGTCGGAGCCGCCGCTGGTGTAGTTGAAATCGAGGTAGTTCGTGCTCGGCGCCGTATCGTCATAGGAATGGTTCAAGCGTTCCGTGGCGCAATTGTTGGCCTTGTAGACGGTGATGCCGCCCGACGCGTTGGTGAAGCGATAGTAGCTGCAGCCGTACAGGGTGCAGTAGAGGTTGCCGCCGCTCGAATAGGTCTGCCCGGCCGCATCGCTGCCCGATCCGCTCAATTCGAGGGTGCTGGAGGTCTTGTTGGCTACCGCATAGGTGTTGCCGTTGAGCCCGGTCATGCCGTTGACGTTCTCGACGTGCACGTAGTCCCCATTGGCGAAGCCGTGCCCGGCCGAGGTCACCGTGATATCGCAATTCGAATACAGGCACTTCTGCACCGACCCGCCGGACCAATAGGTGCTATAGAACCAGGTGGAAACGTTCGAGCCGCCGGTGGTCTGAAGCGAGAATTTCCAGGGGCTGCTCGTGGTGAGGCTCGACACCTTGTACATGTTGCCGTTGAGCTGCGTCATGCCGGTGACGCCGGTGATGACGACGGTGTCGCCGTTGGCAAAGCTGGGCTTGGAGGTCAGCGTCACGACGCCGGGACTGGCCTTCGTCACCCCCGAGATCGCGTAGGCCGAGCCGGTGGCCCAGCTCGCCGCGGTGATGGTCTTGGCCGCCGTCTCCGGGCCGCGCACGCTGGCCGCGTAGGTCGAGCCGACATTGACGGCGTTCGACCAGGGAATGATCGCCATCTTTGAGTAGGTCGGCGTCTGGGTGTCCTTGACGACGACGTCGATCAGCCCGGTGTTCGAGGAGTTGGTCATCGCGTTCTTGAGGTCGGTGAGCTTCTGACCCGACATCGAGCCGGTGGTGTCGAGCGCCACCGCGACCTCGATGTTCTTGGAGCCTTGCGTGGCTTCCGAGGTGAGCTGCGCGGTGATCGACTTGATGCCGACGAGTTGCACGAACGCAGTCGGTACGGTGATCTGCGCCTGGATGTTCAGTTTGCCCTGCGTGGTGTCGATGGTGACGGTGTTCACCTGCGCGGTGATCGCGGAATCGGCGAGGCGCTCCGTCATGATCTTTTGCGCTTCGACCTTGATGTCATCATGGGCGTTGGCATCGTTGATCTTGGACTGCAGCGCCAATGCCGCCGAATCGAGCGCGTTTTGGGCGCGGCTGCGAGCCGTCTGCGTATAGGTGAAATCGACCACGGCGCCTGAGGTCGCGATCAACACGATCGCCAGGAGCGCGAAGATCACCAGGAAAGCGCCGCTTTCATCGCGGCGGAAGCGCTTGAGGAGGTCGGTGAAGCGACGCATGAACCCGGCAGTCCGGAGGTTGGGAAGCCTCCAGTCTGCCGGAAATTCCTAACTAAAGAACAATGACCTTCGCGCCAATTTTCACGCGGCCATAAAGGTCGATCACGTCGTCGTTGATCATCCGGATGCAGCCCGAGCTGACATCGGTGCCGATGGTCCAGGGTTCGTTGGTACCGTGGATGCGGTAGAGCGTCCGCCCGATATAGAGCGCACGGGCCCCGAGCGGATTCCGGATGCCGCCCACCATATGCGTCGGAATACCGGGTTGTCGCGCCAGCATTTCGGCCGGCGGCGTCCAGTCCGGCCATTCTCGCTTGTTGGTCAGGACGTGCGTGCCGCTCCACTCGAAGCCGGTTTTGGCCGTGCCGATGCCATAGCGCATCGCCTGGCCGCCGCCGAGAACCAGATAGAGGAAGTGCTCGCCGGTGTTGACGATGATTGTTCCAGCCGCTTCGCTGCCGTCATAGGCCACGATCTGGCGCTTGAATTTCGGATCGAGATGGACGACGCGCGGCGCGACGAAGGTCCGGGAGGCTGGCGTGATCGCTGCCGGACTGGGCATCGCCCCGAACAGGCTCGGCGCCGCAAGCGCCGGCGTGGCCGCCGGAAGACTGCAGGCGAAAGCAAGCAGGATGGCTCTTGTCCAGGCGATCATGACGAATGCCCCATTTGAGAAAAACGCAGTACTAGGCTTACCTAAGTGTGGGCAGAAACAGCCAATTTGCGG
>Ga0207667_10007270_pt1 | contig 13353 bp, 12 predicted proteins | sample KBSCornC52_FD_184301 | JGI IMG/M metagenome (GOLD analysis project Ga0207667, IMG submission 184301) | Corn rhizosphere microbial communities from Kellogg Biological Station, Michigan, USA - KBS Corn C5-2 (SPAdes) (version 2) | ecosystem: Host-associated > Plants > Roots > Rhizosphere > Soil ...
GCTCGTCGGGTAGTTGCCGTACGTCACGAGCAGGTCGGGGTCCTCCTCGCGCACGACCTCGACCAACTCGCGCAGCGTGCGGGCGATCGCGTCCGTGCCGTACCAGCGCAGCACGTCGGCCGGGATCTCGTTGCCGATCGACAGCCCGAGCACCTGCTCGTTCCCGGCCAGCCGGCGAGCGGTCGCCCGCACCTCGGCGACCGCGTCGCGCAGTACGCGGCGGTGGTCCCGCCGCGAGCCGCCGACGAGGTAGCGCCAGTCCGGGTAGAACGCGCCGGCGAGCACCCGCAGGTCCCAGTCGGCGGCCAGGTCGAGGACGTCGTCCGGCGGGGCGGTGTAGGTGCGCACGACCGTGAAGCCGGCCTCCCGCAGCTGGGCGAAGTCCTGCTTCACCACCTGCCGCTCCGGGAAGCGGCTTCCGTCCGCCCGCGGCGCGAACGTCCCGTACGTGACGCCGCGGAAGGGAAAACGCTCACGACCGAGGGCGAAGAACTTGCCGTCAACCGTGATGCGATCGGACCTCACAGCCCGCCGGTCCATCACAGGATCCGATCGACCCACGTCGTCGGTGTGCGGGCCGTGACGATCTCGAGCGGACGGTCGTAGCGGAACTCGCGGGGTCCCACCCGGTCGATCCACTCGATCATCGCCTGCAGGCCTTCGTCCAGCGTCGTCGTGGTGCGGTACCCGAGCAGGCGACGCGCCTTGTCCGAGCTGCAGGTGGCGAACGTGACCTCGGCCGGCCGCGCGGGCACGAACTTCGGGTCGAGCGCGAAGCCCATCAGGGCGGCGATGTGCTCGGCCAGTTCCAGGATGGTGACCGGCTCCTCGTCCGGCCCGATGTTGATCACCTCGCCGGCGGCCTCGGGCAGCAGCCCCATCTGCGCCAGGCAGCTGATGACGTCGCCGACGAAGCTGAAGCAGCGCACGCTCGACCCGTCGCCGTAGATGACCGGCTGCATGCCGCGCAGCATCCGGTTGATCATGATGGCGGCGACGTTCCGGTAGGGGTCGTCGAAGCGCTGTCGGGGACCGATGATGTTGTGCGGCACGGCGATCGCGTACTCCCCGCCGTGGTGCGACATCAGGTTGGTGACGAACTGCTCCGACCCGACCTTTGCGAGCCCGTACGGGCTCACCGGCATCGGCGGCGTGTTCTCGGTGAACGGTGAGGGTTGCCCGCCGTACCTCGACATCGACGAGCAGTGGACGAACCGCCCGGCCCCGGCGCGCACGGCCGCCGTGGCGACCTCGACGGTGGCCTGCAGCGTGTCGCGGTAGACCAGCGCGGGCGAGAAGACGCTGAGCCCGTCATAGGCGCTCGCCGCGCAGTGGAACACCAGGTCGGCGCCGGCCACGAGGTGGTCGTACGCCGGGCTGTCGAGGCAGTCGGCCCGCTCGAAGCGGAGCCCTTCCGGCAGGTTGGCCAGCTCGCCACCGACCAGATTGTCGATTCCCGAGACGTCCCAGCCGAGGCCGAGGAAGTGCTCGGCGACGTGGCTACCCAGGAATCCAGCTACACCCGTAACGAAGGCGCGGGGCATCGATCACTCCACCTTGGACTATTCGGTCCCCGCTACTGTCCGTACCCGGCAGTCGGACAGTTACGAGCGTGGACCATACACACGGTGGATCGGTCCTGCCTAGGCCTGCATTAGCCCTCGTGAGCATTTCCGCGGAACGAAACGGGGCATCGTGGACGCGCGTCTTGGCTACGGAAAGTAGTCAGAGATCGACAGCGGCCCGGCCGACTCATCGCGCCCCATGACACGCCTTCCCCCTACGACACGCGGGGCGCCCGGAGCCGGACCCCCGCGTGTCGTAGGGGGAAGGCGAGATGGCGGGGACGGGACGGGGGCCTAGGGCCAGTTGAAGTGGATCGTCCCGGAGATCATCGTCGCCGGCACCGAGACCTGGGTCTGCAGCCCACCGCCGGTGCCCTGCATCACGTTGACGTTGAACCCGCCCTGGATGTGCAGCTCCGGCACCCACACCGTCGACAGGTCGACGCCGGCGCCGAAGGTCGCCGCCCCGCCCTGACCGTCGGTGAACTGCCCGCCGACGGTGAGCGCGGTCTGGATGATCACCGGTCCGATGCGCGGCCAGGTCGCGGCGAGCAGGTTGGTGTTGAACGCGAGCTGGAACGGCTGCATCGAGGTGTGCGGCTGGAGCTGGAACGCCGGCTCGGACAGGATGTCCAGCGTCACGAAGTGGTTGTGGAACTCCAGCCAGTGCAGGTTCGAGACCGTGAACTGGTAGCCGAACGTGTACTGGCCGGTCAGCAGGTCGGTCTGGTAGGTCCGGGTCCCGCTCAGCTGGACGTCGTCGTCACCCATCAGGCGTACGCCTCCCCCTGCGGCAGCTGCGCGCCCCCGCGCTCGACCATGGCCACGACGTCGTCGTGCGAGTGGCTGTCGTCCGCGATGACGCCCAGCTCGATGCTGATGCTGCCGGTGCGGGCCGGTGGGGTGGCCGGCGTGTCACCCGCGGCCGGGGCCGCCGCCGCTCCCGGGGCCGCCGCCGCTGCCGCCGCTTCCGGCGCCGCCGCCGCGCCCGGCGCCGCGCCGCCGCCCTCGATCAGCTGCCACGCGCCGGCGTGCTCGTCCCACCAGTAGTTTCCGTCCGGGGAACGCTGCGCTCCCGCCGGGATGTCGGCCACGGTTCCTCCACGCGAGTCGGGACGTCTCGGACATCAGCCTCGCGCCCGGCTCCGGGGGCACGCACGGGTGGGCGTCCGGCCATGCGGGCAGCGCCGGTCGCCCATGAGGGCGGGGCGGGGCGAGCACGCGCGTCAGGTGCGCGGGCGCCAGCGCTTCCAGAGCGCGCTCGCCTCGGCCCGCACCTTGCCGTCCCACCAGAGCTCGACCGCGGCCGTCATCTGCGAGTCGTCCCCGGTGAGCAGCCGCCCCCGCAGCTCGACCGTCTCGGCCAGCGGGGCCGGCCGCCGGTACCGCACGTCGATGCCGGCGGTCAGGTACGGCAGCAGCGCGCCCTCGACGGCCCGCATGCCGCGCCGGTCGGCCTCCTGGGTGACGACCGCGGCGCTGTGGCAGTCGAGCAGCGTCGCGATGATGCCGCCGTTCAGGAAGCCGGTGCCGTTGTCGTGCTCGGGCCACGGGGTGAAGGTCGCGACGACCTCACCGTCCACCTTCGGGTAGCTCTTCAACCGCAGCCCGCGCTCGTTGACCGGGCCGCAGCCGAAGCAGGGCAGGTCCGGGTACAGGCGATCTTGGATGCTGGGTTCGGCGGGCACGCCTTGCAGGCTAGCGGCCGACGCCAGCCCCCGGCCCGAAGCGTCAGCCGACGGTGATCGCGTCCAGCCGCTCGCGCAGGAACTCCCGCGCGATCACCGGCTCGTGCTCGTTGGGCCGGCCGATCGGCGGCCGCAGCGCGTGCACCACGGTGTCGTGATCGGCCTCGTAGAAGAAGACCAGGCTGACCAGGTCCTCGTCCGGCGCATCGGCCTGCGGCGGCAGCACCCGGTGGCGGTTCGACTTCCACCGGTCGCCGCTCCAGCGGGCCAGCAGGTCACCGGTGTTGATGGTGAAGGCGTCCGGGTCGTAGGGCGCGTCGGCCCACCCGTCCTCCGGGCTCCACACCTGCAGCCCACCGGCACCCGGCTCGCGGTCGAGGATCGTCACCGTGCCGAAGTCGGTGTGCGGGCCGATGCGGAACTGGTTGTCCTGCGGCGGCCCGGTCAGCTGCATCGGCGGGTACCAGTTGACGTTCATCGTGTGCGTCGCGTGGCCGGTGTGGCGGGTGAAGAAGTCCGGCTCGACGCCGAGCGCCGCCGCGCATACGCGCAACAACTCGTCGGCCAGCTCGCGCATCCGGGCGAGGTAGTCGACGACGGCGACCTCGAGCTCGGGCACCTCGGCCGGGTAGACGTTGGGCACGAACCAGTAGGCGTCCACCTCGGGCTCGCCGGTCGGGCGGTCCGCGCCGGCGGCGAAGGACTCCTTGAGGTCGGGCGGCGTCTGCGTCCCCTCGGCGTAGCCGTTCGCCTCGACGCCCGGCGGCAGCCAGCCGCGCCCGCCCACCGTCACCGCGTATCGGGACTTGGTCGCCGCGGGCAGCGCGAAGAACCGGCGGGCCGCCGCGCGCACCGCCGCCCGCGCCGCCGCCGGCACGCCGTGGCCGGTGACGAGGAAGAACCCCCAGTCCTGCAACGCGCGGTCGACCTCCGCCGCGACGGCGTCGCGCTCACCGGCGAACCACGGCGTGAGGTCGACGGTGGGTACGCCACGATCAGTCGACACCGATGTCCTCGTTCCACAGGTCGGGGTGGGCGGCGATGAAGTCGGTCATCATCGCCACGCACCGCTCGTCGTCGAGCAGGACGACCTCCACGCCGTTCTCGGCCAGCCAGTCGTGCCCGCCCGAGAAGGTCCGGGCCTCGCCGATCACCACGCGGGAGATGCCGAACTGCCGCACCAGCCCGCTGCAGTACCAGCACGGCGAGAGCGTGGTGACCATCGTCGTGCCGCGGTAGCTGCGCTGCCGCCCCGCGTTGCGGAACGCGGCCGTCTCCCCGTGGACGGACGGGTCGCCGTCCTGCACCCGCCGGTTGTGGCCGCGGCCGAGCACCCGGCCGTCACCCGCGACGAGCGCAGCCCCGATCGGGATGCCGCCCTCGGCCAAGCCGCGCTCGGCCTCCTCGATCGCGATCGCCAGCCAGTCCTCGTCCTGCGTCATGCCTCGACGCTAACCGGCACCACCTGAGCCGACGTCGCGCCGGGCCCGGCTTCGAGCGCCGGCTTGAACACCCGCACGAGCACGAAGTACAGGACGGCGGCGACGACGAACCCGACCTCGAAGGTGAGATCGCCGAACGCGGGGTGGTGCTTCGGGATCAGCCCAACGTACTTCTCCTGGTTGGAGAACAGCCAGATCGCCAGGCCGCCACCGACGGCCATCGCGATCGGACCGGCGAAGTTCTCGTACCGGCGGTCACCGAGCAGGGCCTGCACGTTGCGGCCGCGGCGCAGCAGCCGGTCGACGAGGACGACCCCGAGCCACGGGCCGATCCAGTACGAGATCACCAGCAGGAACGCCTCGTAGTCGGCGGCCGCGTTGTCGAGGCCGTCGAGGGCGACGAAGAAGCCGATGACGCCGAACACGACGGCGACGGCCGCCCGGGCGAAGTGCGTGCGCAGCGGGACGCCCAACGTCATGAACGACAGCGAGCCGGAGTAGACGTTGATCGCGTTCGCCGCCACCGCACCCAGGCAGATCGACAGCAGCGTCAGCTTGCCCAGCGCGGTCGGCAGCAGGCCGGTCAACGCCTCGGGCGCCAGCGCCTGCCCGCCGGCCGTCACGACAGCGGCCCCGACCGTCTCGAGCAGCGCGCAGGAGACGAACACGCCCAGGCCGGCGAAGATCGCGACGGGCAGGGACGGCGTCTCCGGCTTCAGGTACCGGGTGTAGTCGGAGGCGTACGGGTTCCACCCGGCCGCGTAGCCGAAGGTCGCCCCCGTCATCACCAGGAACCCGCCGATGCCGCCGCCACCGCCGGCCGCGCCGGGATGCGCCTTGGTGAACACCACGATGCTGGCGATCACGAACACGACGGCCAGCACCGGGAAGGCCCACCGCTCGAACGCGTGCACCAGGTTGTGGCCGAAGAATGCGATCAGGATCTGCGCCACGACCACGACGACGAGGCAGGCCGGCTTGGGCAACCCGTCGATGAGCGCGTGGAGCGCGAGAGCACCGCTCACACTGTTCACGGCGAACCAGCCGATGCCGGCGACAACGGCGTTCAGGCCGGCCGGCAGCGCGTTGCCGAAGAACCCGAAGCCCAGCCGGCTGATCACCATTTGCGGCAGGCCGTGCCCCGGTCCCCAGGTCGAGAGGACGCCCTGGGTCAGCGCGCCCAGCGCCGTCCCCAGCACGATCGCGGCGAAGCTCTGCCAGAAGTTGAGGCCGAACGCCAGCGGGCCGAGGATGCCCACGCCCACCGTGGCGAACTCGAGGTTGGGGGACGTCCAGGTCCACAACAGCTGCACCGGCGACCCGTGCCGCTCGTCCAGCGGGATGAACTCGACCCCGCCGGGTTCGACGGCGACGACCTTGTCCCCGTAGTCGCGGCTGGGGTCATCGACGATCGGCGTCACTGACATGCGCAGAGACTGGCAGCGGTTCGTTACCGCTGGATTACGCCGCGCGCCCCAACTTCGCGGCTTACCGCACGACGATCGCGAACCCGCCCGGCGGCACCGCGACCCGCACCGAGCCGGTGCCGGTGACGACCCGGAGCAACCGCCCGGACGCGTCGTAACTGCGGGCCACCTCACGTCCCGTCCCGGACAGCGCGACGGTGCGCGTGCGGGTAGCGCCGGCGGCGCTGTGCAGCAGCGCGACCCCGCGGCCGGCCCCGCTCGTCTCCAGCGTGGAGACCAGCGGCGTCAGTTGGACGGCGTCCAGCTGCCCGGTGCCACCCGTGGTCGTCGCGGTGAGCGTCGTGGCCCCGGCCGCCAGCCGGCCGGGCACCGTGCGCGGCAGCAGCGCGCCGGGCGCGGGCGAGACCCCCTGCTCGGCGCCCGCGTACGAGACGCTACCGAGAGCACCGCTCTCGAAGTCCGTGACCGCCGTTGCGCCGGGCAGCGCGTTGACGATCGCGGCGACGCGCCGTGGTTGATCGGCGGACGGCACCGTCCAGGCCAGCGTGCTGCCCGGACCGCTCCGCACGTACGCGCCGCCGCTCCACTGCGACTCGCCCGTCCAGGCCGGGTCGGCCGTGACCACCGCGGCGTCCCCGCCCAGCGTCGCCGCCTCGGCCTCGATCGTGACCTGACCGTCGCGCTCCGTGACGTGGGCGCTCGCGCGGGCCAGCCGGGCGACGCCCGGTGCGGCGTCGAGCGCCTCCATCGTCAGCAGCCCGTGGATGGTCGACTCGGCGCCGGAGTTGAGGTTGACGTGGCCGTCCGGGCTCACGCCGTCGAAGGTCACGCCGGTGGCCGGGTCGTACATGCGGGCGCCGGCCGGGTTCTGACCGAAGAACCAGCCCGCGGCGACGCCGGCCAGCTGCCGCAGCCCGGAAGAGCGGGACGCCCGGGCCACGGCGAGCAGCGACTGCACGCGCGCGTCGGCGCCGTAGGCGATCTGACTGCCGTCGATCGGTGCCGGGAGCAGCCCGTTGTCCGGACCGGTCGAGGTCAGCAGGTAGGGCGTGAACACCGCGGCGTCGGCGACGGCCGGGCGCAGCAGGCGGCGGTTGCCCAGGACGGTCGAGGCCACGGCGAGGGCGGCCGGCATCTGGGCCGCCCAGGCGTGCCAGTCGGAGCGCGACACCGCCCAGGGCAGCACGGCGCCGTACGGCCAGGTCGTGGCGTTCCCCTGCCCCATCGCGGCGATCCCCCGCGCGAGCCGGGCCAGCGCGGTGCGCGCGGCACTCGACCCGCCGGCCCGCACGTACGCGGCCAGGCCGAACACGGCCTCGGCGCTGGCGTCGGCGCCGTCGACGATCAACCACGCCGGCACCGGCCGGCCGTCCACGTCCTGGTATTGGCCGTAGCGCACCAGCACCTCGCGGTCGAGCGCGCCGACGGCGAGGTCGAGGCGGTGAGCCAGGAAGCGGGCGAAGCGCGGGTCGGCGTGCCGGAACGCCGCGTACCCCTCGCCGAGCGCCCAGATCGTGCGCGCGAGCCAGTACGAGGCACCGGCGTCGGACGGGTCGGGGTTGTCCTTCGGCGTGGGGCTCGGGTTGAGCGTGCCGTCGGGCTGCATCCAGAGGACGACGTTGCCGGCGTTCGGGCCGGAGGCGGTCTGCAGATAGGTCAGGCCGCGCAGCAGCTGGAACGCCTGCCGGCGGCTGTGCGCATCGCCCCACTGGCGCCAGTGGCGCAGGTAGACGACGGCGGCGCGGGCGAGGTCGTCGGCGTCGTAGGCGCCCTGCCCGTACGTGTTCGTTGCCGCGTCGTACGCGCCGCCACCGGTGCGGTGGTAGCTGCCGTCGGCCTGGTGGTCGGCATACACCCAGAGGACGCCGACCCGCGGGTGCGCGGCGAGGCGGTACGTGGTGTGGCCCGCCTGGGTGGGCGGCGCGACCCGCGCGGTGAGCGAGTCGAGGTGGGCGAGGTTCGTCAGGGCCGGGCGCCGGGCGCTGGCGCTCGCGGGTGGCGCGGCCAGCAGTCCGACGAGCGCCAGCAGGGCGGCGGTCGCGGCGATCAGGCGATGCATGGTTCCTCCGAGAGGTGGTGGGTGCGGCCGTCGCGCAGGGCGCGGGTGCCGGCCGCGGCGACGACGACCGCCGCGTGGGCGCACTCGACGTCGGCGCGCGGGCGCGCGCCGGTGCGGGCGCAGTGGACGAGGTCGAGCAGCGCCGCGCGGACGCTCTCGGCGTAGACTCGTTGCTTCGCCTCAGCGCCGCCGAGCTCGAGGCGAGCGGTGACGTGGTGCGGGGCCGCCGAGCCGGGCGGCCCGGCGTGCCGGCGGACGTCCACGGTGATGCGTTCGGCCCCGGACGGCCGGACCCCGGGCACCTCGAGCAGCTCGGCCAGCCGACCGGGCAGCGCCGCGAAGCCGGCCGCACCCCGGTCGTCCACCCAGGCGTCGATGTCGGCCCACACCGGGATCCAGCCGTGCACCCGCGCCTCGGCCAACCCGAAGTCGAGGCGCATCAACTGCCGCTCGGCGCGGTGCGCGTGCGTGAACGCGTGCGCATGGGTGGCGAGGGCCCCACCGTCGTGGGCGACCGTGCAGACCACCCGGTCGGTGCGGCCGTCGGGGCGGGCGCTGGCGATCGCCTGCACCCGGCGCGCCCCGGTAGCGATCAGCATCGCGGCGGCGTCGAAGAAGTGCACGCCGTGCTCGAGCAGGATGCCGCCGCTGACCGCGTCGTCCCAGAACCAATGCGCCGGCGGGAGATCTTCGTCGGCGGCGTCGTTCTCGAACGCGAAGCGCTGCACCGGGCCGAGCAGGCCGTCCGCTTGCAGACGCCGCAGCGCGGCGAGTACCGGGTTGTAGCGCAGGACGTGGTCGATGACGAACGTCCGATCGCCCGCCGCGACGGCGTCGCGCACCGCCTCGGCGTCGGCTTCGGTCAGCGCAACCGGCTTCTCGCAGAAGACGTGCCGGTCGGCCGCGAGGGCCTGCCGGACGGCCGCCGCGTGCGTGCTCGGCGGCGCGGCGACGAGCACCGCCTGCACCGCCTCGTCGGCGAGCAGGGCGGCGGTGTCGACCACGGCCCGCGCGTCGTAACGGTCGGCGAGCAGGCGGGCCCGCGCGGCGTCGGGATCGGCGACGGCGACGATCTGGAGTTCGGGCACCGTGGCCGCGGCCGCGAGGACGAACTCGGCGAACCGGCCGGCGCCCAACACGCCGACACCCAACGCCGCGGCGCCCAGCCGGGTCATTCGAGCCGTTCCAGCCGGGCGACGCCGATGGACGAGTCGGCCATGCCGTAGAAGACGAAGTGCTGGTCACCGACGCGCTCGATGGCGGTCGGGAACACGACGTTGGGGACGTGCCCGAATCGCTCCTCGGACGTCTCCGGCGCCAGCAGCGGCTCGGCGCTGCGAGCCAGCACCCGGGACGGGTCGGCCGCGTCGAGCAGCATCGCGCCGGCCGAGTAGTTGACCCGCGTCTGCGGCGCCCAGCCCTCGGCCAGCTCGCCGGAGACGCCGTGGTGGATCAACAGCCAGCCCTCGTCGATGCGCATCGGCGGCGGCCCGGCGCCGATCTTGAGCACCTCGAACGCGTACTCGGGCAGGGCGACCAGACGGTGGTCGCGCACGTGCGCCAGCGCGCGCACGTCGCGCTCGACGGCCGCCACCGGGACGTACGAGATCCAGATGCCGGGCCGCGGATCGTCCAGGCCGGCCGGCAGGAAGACGTTGTCCCCCCCGATGATCCAGGCGAGGTCCCACATCGGCCGGTGCAGCATCGCGTAGGCCGGCTCGCCGTCCGGGCCGGGCACGGGCTCGGGGAAGACGACGACGTCCTTGTTCGGGAACAGGTTGAGGTCGGTGTCGAGGTCGGGCTGGTACTCGAAGTGCAACGGGCCGAGCCGCCGCCACGAGCGCAAATCCTCCGACACCGCGAGGGCCGGCCGGGGCCCGAGCGGTCCGTACGCCACGTAGGTCATGACGTGCCGCTCGAGCGTGGGCACCCACGTGGTGCGCGGATCCTCGACGCCGGCGTGGGCGTGCCCGCGTTCCCAGCCGGCGTCCGGGGCGAGGACGACGCCGTCGCGCCGGACGCCTACTGGGCGGCCGTCCTCGACGATCACCTCGGCCAGCCCTACGCGCGACTGGTTGCCGGCCGCGACCAGCCGCGGCAGCAACCAGAGGCGGCCGTCGCGGGTCCAGCCGCTCGCCGGGTTGAGCACGCCTTCGGCCTCGAGCGGCTCGGCCGGGTCCGGGGTCATCACGACACCGTCCCGGGTGAGCTGGTACGGCAGGTCGATGGTGGTCGGTCGGGTCACGATCAGCCTTTCACGCCGGAGCCGAGGTTGGAGGAGGTGAAGTGCCGCTGGAACGCGACGAACAGCGCGACGGCCGGCAGCGCCAGCACGCAGGCGCCGGCGAGGATCGCCCCGTACGGGTTGCCGGCCGAGGCCGCGACGGTGCTGATGTAGTTCGCCAGCGCCACGGCCAGCGGTTGCTTGGCGTGGTCCTTGGTCACGAGGAACGGCCACAGGAATTCGTTCCACGGTCCGATGAACGTCATCAGGGTGGCGGTGAGGATGGCCGGCTTGACCAGCGGCAGCGCGACGCTCCGCAGGATGCGCAGCTCGCTCGCCCCGTCGATGCGGGCCGCATTGAACAGGTCGGCCGGCAGTTGCAGGAAGTACTGGCGGAAGACGAACACCGCGGTCGAGTTGATGGCGTAGGGCGCGATCATTCCGAGGTAGGAGTCGCCGAGGCCGTAGTCGCGCACGATGAGCACGTACAGCGGGATCATCAACAGCTGGAACGGCACGACCTGCAACAGGAGCATCGACGCGAACAGCACGCCTCGGCCGCGGAAGTGCAGCTGCGCCAGGGCGTAGCCCGCGAGCACGCCCAGCACGACCGTCCCCAGCAGCACACCGCCGGTGAAGATGCCGGAGTTGAGCAGCGTCTTGCCGAGGTCGATCGCCTTGTCGATCTGCACGTAGTTGTGCAGGCTGAGGTTCCCGGCCTGGGGAATGATGCCGCCCACCGAGGTATCGGCCCTCTTCTGGAACGACGCGACGATCATGTAGTAGAAGGGGAACAGGAACACCAGCGCACCGAGCAGCAGCGCGACCAGACGCCAGACGGACCACCGCCGCCGCGTCGCGGCTCGGGGCTCGTCCGAGGTCGCGGCCGCCGCGGCCTTCGCCAGCGGGAGCGGGGTCGACGTCGTCTGGCTCATCGCGCGGCCCGCCGTTCGAGTAGCTGCTGGATGCCGGCGATCAACAGCACGCCGACGACGAGAAGTACGCCGATCGCGGCCGCTTTGTCCGGGTGGTTCTGCTGGATGCCGCGTTGGTAGATCAACAGCACCGGCGAGGCCGACTTGCCGTTGGGGCCGCCACCGCCGGTCAGCAGGTACGGCTCGGTGAACAGGTTCGCGCCGGTGATGATCGAGAGCAGCACGACCAGCGTCGTCGCCGGCCGGACGCCCGGCACGGTCACCGAGAGGAACGCTCGCCACCGTGTCGCGCCGTCCACCGTCGCCGACTCGTACAGCTCCTTCGGCACGTTCTGCAGCGCGGCCAGGTACAGCAGGATGAAGAAGCCGAGCTGCTTCCAGCTGACGAACACCGCGATGGACGGCATGGCCCAGTGCTCGTTGATGAGCCAGGACGGCGACGGCGCGAGCGAGCCCAGCGAGCGGTTGATCAGGCCGGTGGAGCTGAACAGGAACAGCCAGACGGCAACCACGGCGACGCTCGCGGTCACGTAGGGCACGTAGTACGCGACCCGGAAGAACGTCCGCAGCGGGACGGCCGCGTTCAGCGCCGTCGCCAGCACCAGCGACAGCACGACGGTCAACGGCACGTTGATGACCAGGAAGACCAGGACGTTCAGGAAGGCCTGGCGGACGTCCGAATCACCCAGTACCGCGCGGTAGTTGTCGAACCCGACGAACGGCCGCGGCACGCTGACGCCCGGCGCGGTGAAGAAGTAGGCGTGGAACGACATCCATACCGCGAGCCCCAGCGGGTACGCGAACACGATCGCGATGAACACGGCGTACGGGGCCCCGAACACCAGCCCGATCGGCTGGCGGCCGAGCAGCCGGTTCGTCCACGTCCGCGTACTCCGCCGGGACGGCGCGGGTAGCGCAGTGCTGACCATGGCCGGACCTCAGGACTGCGAGACCAGTTGGTTGATCTTCGTGGCGGCCTGACTGAGCGCCTGGTTCGGGTCCTCCTTGCCGAAGATCACCGACTTGGTCCACGCGTCGCGGAAGGCCTGCCACACGTCGATGGAGCTCGGCACGTTGGGCACCTCGACCACGTGCCCGGCCTCGGCGGCGAACGTCTTGTACGCCGGGTTGGCCGAGAAGTACGCCGGGTAGGTCTGCGGGAGGTTCTGCCGCAGCGGCATCTGTCCCGTCAGATCGAGCAACTTGCCGTCCTCGGCCTTGCTGGTCGAGAACTTCATGAAGTCCCACGCGGTCGCCCGGTTCTTGCACGAGGCGTACATGGCCACGTTCTTCGCGTCGCTGAACGTCGGTTGCGTGTCACCGCTGCTGCCCTGCGCGGTCGGCACCGGCACGACTCCCCAGTCGACCTTGCCCTTGTAGACCGAGATCGCCCACGGTCCGACGCTGGCCATGGCCGCCGTGCCGTCGGCAAATGAGTCGCCGTTGTACGTTTCCTTGCCGGCGAGGTTCTGTGCGTAGAGCTGGTGCCAGAAGGCGGCCACGGCCTTGCCGGTCGCCGAGTCGAAGGTCGCCTTGCCATTCTCGACAAGCTGCTTGCCGCCGCTCGCGGCGGCGTAGAACGGGTAGAAGTCGAACCACGCCTGGAAGAACTCGCTCGAGGGGGACGGGTAGATCGCGTACTTCGCCGCGCCGGAGGACACGATCTTCTTGGCGGCCGTCAGGAACTCGTCGTACGTGCTCAGCTGCGGCTGCGTCGCGCTCAGCCCGGCCTTCTGGAACAGCTTCTTGTTGTAGAAGATCATCACCGGGTTCGACTTCCACGGCAGCTGGTAGTACTTGCCGTCCGGCGACTTGTACTGGTCGGCCTTGCTGCCGGTGCGCGCCTCGATGTAACTCGCGCCGTCCTTGAAGCTGTCGAGCGCTACCAGGCCACCCTGCTTCTCGAAGGTCGGCACCGACGCCGGCGACGTGTTGTAGATCAGGCACGGTTCGCTGCCGGCGGTGATCGCGGCGCCGATCACCTCTTCGGAGGACTTGCCGGCGGGAATCTGC
>Ga0207667_10007274_pt1 | contig 13350 bp, 13 predicted proteins | sample KBSCornC52_FD_184301 | JGI IMG/M metagenome (GOLD analysis project Ga0207667, IMG submission 184301) | Corn rhizosphere microbial communities from Kellogg Biological Station, Michigan, USA - KBS Corn C5-2 (SPAdes) (version 2) | ecosystem: Host-associated > Plants > Roots > Rhizosphere > Soil ...
TGCCGCGGCGGGGCGGGGTCATCGTCGCGCCGAATCACATCAGCTTCGCGGACCCGCCGGTTGTCGCGGTCTGCCTGAAGCGGTACGCGTGGTTTCTGGCGACCGACGAAATGTTCCAGATTCCGGTGATGGGCACGCTGGCGAAGATCATGCGCGCGCTGCCCATCCGGCAGGATTCACCGGATCGGTCTGCGCTGCGCCGCACCCTCGATCTATTAAAGGGCGGCGAGGCGGTCGTCATCTTTCCCGAAGGGCATGTGAGCAAAGACGGGCGCCTCCAGCCGATTCAGGCCGGAACCATCCTGCTGGCGATTCAGGCCGGTGTTCCCATCGTTCCCGTGGGAGTGGTGGCCACCGACCGGATGATGCCGCCGCACCAGTGGAAGCTCCACCACGCCGGCCGCCGCATGACCGTCCGGTTTGGCGCGCCGATACCCGTGGATGAGCTGGCCGGCGGGTTGAAAGGGCGGGCAGCTCTGGACCACGGGGTGGAGGTTCTGAGGGCGGCGATAACGGCGTTGAGCGAGCAGCCGGCGCCTTCTGAAGTCGTGGAAGAGCCTGTCCGGCGGGAAAACCGTGCAACGGTTGCGGAACAGAGCAAATTACGAGTATAGTGATTCATGTAAGCGTACATCTGCATGGAGGATAGCCGCAAATGGCGTACATCATATGCGAACCGTGCATCGGCGTTAAGGATAAGGCGTGCGTGGCAGTCTGCCCGGTCGATTGCATTCACGAAGGAACCGAACCCTACGATATGCTCTACATCAACCCGGACGAGTGCATCGACTGCGGGCTGTGCGAGCCGGAATGCCCTGTCACCGCGATCTTCGCGGACAGTGACGTTCCCAAGGACCAGATGAAGTTCATTCAAATCAACGCGGACTTCTTCCGCAACAAATAGGATAATTGGGCGTCGGCCGGGGAGCAGCCTGCTCGTCGGCCGACGCCCTCTCTTTGCATGTCTACCCGCATCTACACCCGCACCGGCGATTCAGGCGACACAGGCCTCTTCGGCGGCCAGCGCGTCCGCAAGGACGACGTTCGCGTCGAAGCATATGGCACGGTCGATGAGCTGAATGCCCAGCTCGGCATCGCCGTCAGCGTCTCGCAGGATTCCGACCTCGCCCGCCTCATCACGCACATCCAGCACGACCTCTTCAGCCTCGGCGCGGACCTCGCCACGCCGGAATCCGCGGGAGAGAAGCACGGCAGAGTCTCAATAGACCGGATGGACGATGGCCCGGTGACTTTTCTCGAAGGCGAGATAGACCGGCTCGAATCGGAGCTGACGCCGCTAACCCGGTTCATTCTCCCGGGCGGATGCCAGCTCGCCGCGCAGCTCCACCTCGCGAGAACCGTCTGCCGCCGTGCCGAGCGCAGGTGCGTCCGGGTCCTCAACTCGGAGACGGCCAACCCCAACATCGTCCGGTATCTCAACCGGCTCTCCGACCTTCTTTTCGTGATGGCGCGCGCGGCGAACGCGCACGCGTCCGTTGCCGACGTGCCGTGGAGCCCGCGCAGCTAACGGGCCAATCCGGCTGGCGTTGCCAAAGGAGCCCCTGATGCCAAACCTCTCCCGCGCTGCCGTATTCGCAGGACTCCTGCTCGCCTGCGGCGGCGCGCACGCCCAGCAGCCTCCGATCGGGGTGAAGCGTGACCCCAAAGTGCAGGCCGTGATCGACCAGACGCTCGCGGCCTACAGAGCGCTGACCGGCCTCCACCTCAAAGTGAGCGTAAAGACCACTGGCCCGGCCGACATGATGCGCGGCGCGCCCGACTCGATAGAGCTGAAGTACCAGAAGCCGAACAAGCTCTACTCGGCCGTGACAACGCGCGGCGCCGGCGACGCGGTCGAACGCAAGCTCGTCGTCTCGGATGGCGCGAACCTCTGGGCCTGGCTGAGCGACACGAATACGTATAACAAGGTTAAAGCGCCCCCGCTCCTGAAGACCGCTCCGTTCATTGGCCACGACCTGCCCGAATACGACCTTCTCTTCCGCGACAAGGACCCGTTCGCCGATCTCCCGGGAACGGCGAACCTCGCGCTCGGGCCGCCCGCAAAAGTTGGTGACGTGGATGTTGATGTGCTCAAGGCGAGCGCCACGGAGCAGGGCGTCCCGTTCACGCTGAATGTCGAGCTGCTGATCGGCCAGAAGGACCACCTGATTCACGGCATGTACTTCGCGGGCAGCGGCAAAGACCAGGGGAAGGACGTGAAGTTCGACCTCCGCATGACCTACGATCTCGCCGTGGCAAATCCCACGTTCGCACCGGCGGACTTCACCTTTACGCCGCCGCCCGGATCGAAGCCTGCCCTCTCGCTCCAGCCGCCGAAAACTGCTGCTCCCACCCAGAATCCCGGCCCAAAGAAGTGAGCGGGAACTTCCGGGCAGCTGCGGCCGGTCTTTAACGAGGGACCATGAAAACGGAGGCGGATATGGCAGGACAGGGTTTCGGGGGACAACTGGGCAGGTTCTTCCACGACATCAAGGAGAAGGCGACCGAGACCGTGGCACGGCAGGAAGCCGCCTTTGCGCGCGGCAAGATCGCGGGCAGCCGCGTCCAGGACGACGAGGGCAATATCATCGTCGACGCCGGCCACGTGATCGACGAGGCGGCCATCGCGCGGGCGGAGCGGGCGGGGAAGCTCGGCGCGCTCGTGATGTCCGCCGGCACGGCGCAGGTGCAGGACCTCCGCGAGAAGGCTTCCGACACGCTGGCGAACACGCAGGACGGCCGCGAGGCGCGGAATCTCGACTCGGTGGACGAGTTCCGCGACGCAATGGCATACGTGGGCCGCTACACGGGCGTCGACGTGACCGACATCCGCGGCGGCGTGGTCGTCCCGGCCGGCAAGAAGATCGAGGCCGACGACGTGCGCGCCGCCCGCGACGCGGGCCTGCTCTCAGCGTTTATCTACTCCGCGCAGCAGGGCCACATGCCGGAGCCCGCCGCGCCTTACAAGCAGGACACTGCCGCCTACACGCCGCAGCAAACCACCGCGCCCCCGAAGCGCGTCTCCCTCCCGCTGGTCGGCCCGGAGACGAAACCTCCAAAGGAATAGCCTCCGGATCGCTGGCGAAACCATCGGCGGGCGTGGAGCCATCTCCACGCCCGCCTTACATGTGTCCACCGGCATCGATAGTTGCCCGATTATTCGCGCCTCAGTCCCACCAGGGCAAGTCGAGCCACTGCCAGCAATGCCCCGCCGCTACCACAACGACGACTTCACGATACGCGATTGCGGCGGATTGTCTTCCGTCGGTCATCGGCCTGCCGCGCACCAGGAACCAGCCAGGAGAGGGAATCAGCTTGCCCCTTCCCGTGTCGGTGCTTCTGCTGCCTTTTCCCGCTTCTCAGCCGAGGCTTTCTGAGCGGATGTCGACCTGGTCGTCAACCCCAACTCCGTGAGCTTCCTGAGTGTCTCCACCGCAAAGGTTTCCGCCATCCGACGGTCATATAGTGTCACCGGCGCCTCGATCCAATCGCCACTGCTGTCCCTCGTCGTCAGCGGGTATCTCAATCGCACGAGGACATAGGACCTGCCATCGTATGCGATGAGGTCAAACCCTCCGCGAACCGGTGTGCCATCCCATGGGATTGTTTGCCAGGTCGCCTGCGCTATCTTCCGGCCACTGGGGTTGCCAGCGGGAATCCCACCGGCCCCAGCCATTCCATTCTCGTAAACCCGGACGAATATCATCCCGTCTTCGCCTGCCGCAGCAATGCAAACCGCTATTCGCAACTGCAATCCATCACGCCGCGTCGCCAACAACTCCAGGGACCGCCGTCCAGCCTTCCCGTAATCTTCAGTTGTCATGCCTCGTGACGATCCGGCGATCACATGGTTTTCCTTCGCCTCGATCTTGGAGAAGTGATAACCCTTCAGAAGCGCTGCGGAGGGAAACACCAGCTCTGCGGCCTTTTCGCTGCTTCGGATAGACGGTTCGGTGGACGGAGCCTGTGGAATTCCCGCCCGTGCGCTCGCGGCAAGGACCAAACACACAAGAACCGAAGCGTAAAAAAAGATGGTTCTGTTCATGACGAATACCTCTTATCGAATCGTTGGCGCGAACGGCGCACCAGGCGGGCTGTAAAGAGCTGGTGAACTTGCGAAGGGATTCCACACCAGCCCGTATCGGCTGCTGTTCTGCCACCAGTCGGGAAATGGCCATCCCCATGCGGCAGCCATCCACGAGTTGCCGCTCAGATCATAGCGGTAGGCGCCGCAGGCGTCGTAAACCTCTCCGGAACCGGCGCTTCGCCTGCATATCTGGTGGTTGTTCCAATGCTGTGGGACGTACTTGGCCGAATTCGTCCAATCGCTTCCTATCGGGCACAGCAGGTTGGTATCAAATATAGTCGCGCCACCGCTGTCTTTATACCTCGCGCATTCGAAGTTCATGCCCAGCGCATTGGCACAGATGCAAAGATACTCGGACACATCCACACAGTTTCCTTCGGTGGGCCAGGTTGTGTTGTTCACGAAATTCGTGAGAAGAAAGATTGTCTGATCCGTCGAATCCGTCCAGCTGGACGGCAAACCGTTCACCGTTGTGTACTTGAACTTACTCGTAATGTAGAGGCCGAGCGTGAGGTTCTCGTCAATATCATCAGCGGTTGTGTTTCCCCCAGCCCACGACATCGCGTCGTCGAGCACCTCGATCCATGGCGCATTCATCGGCGACTGCGGCGAGGCGAATATCTGGTAGATGCCGTTGGAGAGCGTGTAGATGTCCGTGCCGGACGTGATGGTCGCCGTCAGAGTGCCTTTGCCGATCCGGTTGGGCATTCCGGAGAACGTGATCGACTGAGTCGTCCAGGAGTGCGGAGGGATGGAGACAGAGAACGAAGTGGGGCTCGGCGTGAGGGTCGTCGTTCCGAGACCGTCCGCGAACGTGCCTCCGACGCTGTACGTGTGGTTGAAGTAGCTTCCAGACGAGTTGGTGATCTTCACGCCCGCAAGAACGGTATTGCCCTTGACGGATGCGAAGCGGAAATCGCCCGCGGAGAGGCTGTTCCCTTTGGTCTTGAGGGTGATGGTGCCCGAGAAGCTGAACCACTCCATCGTGACCTGCGCCGCTCCGGGCAGGCTGGGAAGGGCGAAGGCGAGGGTGAACAGCAGAAACGTCGCGGCGCACGTCTTTGTGCCGCGGGTGGTTCTGGTGCGCATGTCTATCCTCCCGGCGGTGATCCGCTCCTCGCTGGGAGCAGGGATTCAGAGGGAGATCCCGGTCCGTCAGGCTGGCGCTGAGATTCCGGCGGCGGAACGGTCAATGACAATTGCATCATAGCGAACAGTTGCAACGCTGTCAACAACTATTTCCTGGCGCATCCTCGTCATCGTGTCCGGCTGTCCGGATCGTTGCCGCACCACGGGTACATGCCTCAAAACCACGGGCGGGCGTGGAGACTTGCTCCACGCCCGCCCAATCAATTACACCTTCCGCAGTCGCCTATGCCCGTCTCAGCCCTGCCACGAACGTGCCGATTCCGACGACGACGTTGGTCCAGAGCCACGGGAGCGCGGCCCAGGAGACGGAGCCGAGGAGCGGCGCGGTACCCTGCCAGAGGTCGCCGAGGAGGTGCCACGCAAGTCCCGCGGTGACGAGCGCGAAGAAGCTCTTCTCGCCCGGCGTCTCCGCCTCGAAAATCATCAGGAACGCCGGCACCAGCACGCTGTGGCCGAGCAGGTTCCAGCTCGATTCGTAGCCCGCGAAGGCCGCGATGACGTCCGGGAAGAAGACGCCGACTGTCACGGCCAGCGCGCCCGCCAGTGGCCGGAAGGAGCGGCTGCGGCCGGGACGCCGGCTCAGGAGCAGGCAGAATCCCCAGAGCGCCGCGACCATCCAGAGCCGGCTATAGTAGCCCGTGGATTCGCCGCCGGCCCGTTTTGCCGCTTCGGCCGCGTTCAGCTCGCCCGCGCCGTACTTCGCCTTCGGTCCGCGCGGCTGCGCGCTCTTTTCGAGCACCTGCCGCACCTCTTCAGGGTCCTTCACGCCCTGCGAGACGATGAGCGCGGCGACCGCGGCCACGTGCGGCGTCGCCATCGACGTGCCCTGGAAGGCGTAGTAGCCGTCCTGCCCGTTGTAGATGGTGTTCTGGAGGATGCCGGCCGAATCGCCCTTCGTCTTGTCGCCGCCCGGTGCGCTGACCGCCACCTGGTCTCCCCACGAGGAGTAGGGGGCCAGCTCGCCGGTCGGGCCGAGCGCCGACACCGCGACACACTCGGGATAGGCGGCCGGGTAGCTCACGCCCTCCGCCCCGCTGTTGCCGGCCGCGCAGATGATGGTCACGCCCTTGTTGCGCGCGTACTTCACGGCGTTCCGCGTGATGCTGTCCGGAAAGGGCGCGCCGAGGCTCATATTGATGACGTTCGCGCCATGGTCAGCCGCATAGCGAATCCCCGCCGCCACGTCACTCATGCGGCCGGATCCCGATCCGCTCAGAACCTTGATCGGCATGATCTTCGCGTCGAATGCGATTCCCGCCACTCCCTCGCCGTTGTCGGTCGATTCGGCGATGGTGCCGGCGACATGCGTGCCGTGGCCATTGTCATCAAACGGGTTCTTGTCCCGGTGCACGAAATCGTAGGGGGCGACGAATCCGGTGCGGTCGAAGTCGCGCGCCCGCTTGCCGCGCGCGCTGTCGCCAAACGCCACGCCGGTATCGATAACCGCGACCACCGCGCCCTTGCCATGCGTGATGGGCCACGCCTTCTCCACGTTGATTCGCGCGAAGTTCCACTGCTCGCCGTAGCGCGGGTCGTTGGGCTTCCAATCGCCGGAATCCTTCGACTCGCCGCTGCCCGGAGGAGCCTGCCACGCTTCCGACAGCCCGGCCGCCTCGGGAATCGCGAAGAGATGCTGCGGCTCGGCGGCTTCGACCATCGGATCATTACGTAGTCGCGCCAGCGTGGCGGGGGCGAGCGCGGGAGCCGTGGTAAGGGTCAGGATTCGCGCGGGGTTCGCGGAGAGGTCAGAGAGCTCGCCCGAATCGAGCCCGAGCGCATACTTCGTCGCGAAGGAGCGGACGTCATCGGTGGAGGCGCCATCGCGGAAATCGACCACGATCTCCCCCGGCACGTCCCACGCCACGCCCGGCGCGACGGGAAGCGGCTTCAGCGAAGGCGTCGATCTGCCCCACAGCAGGGGAACCGCGGAAAGCGCAAGCGCAACCGCTGCAACCACGGAAGCAGACCGGAGAACGGAAGAGCCTCGATTCGCGCCCATAAGATATACCTCCCTCTTATAGACGGCAGTATATCACACGGCGTTTCGGTAAACAAGACGGCACGGGGAAGAGGGGGAGACAAGGAGACAGGAACAGGGGGAGACAAGGAGACGAGGAGGTGGCGACAATCGGCGGTTTCACGAGGATCGGCCGTTTGTCACCTTGTCTCCCCCTCTCATTGTCTCCTTGTCTGGCTCTTAGCGGCGTGCGCCGGCGTACATGCGGCGGTACATCGCCTCCGAGAGGTTGGAGACCGCGACACCGTGATGGCTGGACGAAGAGTGGATGAAGTAGCCGTTGCCGACGTAGATGCCGGTGTGGCTGACGTGGCCGTCCGAGCTGGCGAAGTACAGCCGGTCGCCCGCGCGGAGATCTTCGGGAGATACAGGCATGCCGCAGCCGATCTGCTCGTGGGCGGTCCGCGGAAGGCTGATGCCCTGCGTTGCGAAACAGCGCTGCACGAAGGCGGAGCAGTCCAGCCCGTCCGGAGAAGTCCCGCCCCACTTGTACGGAACGCCAAGATACGTATAGGCGTAGTCGAGGAGCGCCTTCTGTCCGCCGGTGAGCAGCTCAGCGCCGCCATTCGCCGCGTAATCGCGGTAGGGCGTCGGGTCGTAGTTCTTCGGGGTGACGACCTCGTAGTTGAGAATCTGTACCTCGTCCTTTGAAATCCAGCCCGTGGAGCGGTCGGACATCAGCACGCCGTACCAGTTGCCAGCCTGGCTGTTGATGGCAATATAGGTACCTGCCTTAACCTTCGCGAGGGTGCGGCGGCCGCCGCGCGCGGCCTTGATGGACGCGCCGTGCGCTATCATGCCGAGCCGCCCGACTACCTTCTCGGGGGCCGCCTGCTTCGCCGCCGCGTGCTGCTGAGGCCGCCCGGCGGGATATCCTCCGCGAGAGGCGAGAGCTTTCCCCTTCGGCTGCATGCCGTGCTTCTTCAGGTAGTCCTTGAACTGCTGCTCCTCCGTGCTGCCGGATGGAGCGGAGGCATTATTGGAATCCATCGCCGGAGACGAACCGTCCGTCCCGCCAGGCGTGTTCACGGGCGGGCGATGGATTGGGGGAAGCTGAATGGTCAGATTCTCATCCGCGAGGGATGCGAGGGGAAGGCTGAGACACGTCAGAAGAGACGCGATGCCGAGATAGCGCACGACGCGTTTTCTCCTTTCAAGCGGTAAGGCGCATTACAGTGATCAATGATCAATGGCAAAGAGACGAGTTGAGCTTGCGGGCGTGAGGCTTCGAAGGGAAACCGTGGCCGGCTGCATGGACGTCGGGAAACCGTCGCAACCGCGACGTACCTGTTAGGACGACCGGCGGCACGGCCGGTAACGCTATGTTACCGTGATTCTCGGTCGAACGCCACGAAATCATCTCCCTTTTCGCTTGTTTCCCCAAACAATTACCCTGCGGTCGTGGAATGATGGTGAGGGAGTGCGGACTGGATCTGCGCCAGGCAGCCGGACGCGACGGATGGATTCGCGTTCCGGCGTATTGGCGGGTTCCGCCCGATCACATTCACCGCTCACAGGCGTTGGCACGCTTTCGCACGAGGGTCCTATGTCTGATTTGAACGCGGACGGTTATTTCGATCTGAGGGTATCGCAGGACAAGCTTCAGGTGCTGCTGGACGTCTATCCTCCGCAGGGCGGTGGCAGAAACGCGACCGCGGACGAGATCATGACGGCGCTGCTCCGGAAGGGAATCGCCTACGGCTACCAGTTTGACGCCATCGAGGGCGCCATAAAGCACGTTGCGGCGAAGGCTGCGCCCATCGTCGGCGTTCTTGCTGCCCAGGGCGTGGTCCCCGTGCATGGCACGCACGCCCAAATCGTTTGGAAGATCGATACGGAGGCCGCGTCCCGCCCATTGCCGATGCGACCTGATGGCCTGCCGGACTACTTTGAATTCGACCCGGCAAGGCTGGTGAAGTCGGGGCAGGAGCTGGCGACCGTGGTTCCCGGCCTTCCTGGAACTGCCGGAAAGACCCTCATCGCACCGTTCGAGATTGTGCCTCAGGTTCCCGGGCGCGAGGCGCCACTCCTTGCAGGCTACGGCGTCCGGCTTACCGCGAGCCGACAGCGGTATGAAGCGGACGTGACCGGATTCGTCGAGCTGCACCACGAGAGATTGACCGTCCATGCGCTTTCGCTCGTACAGGGTGACATCGACGGTGGCGACCACGCGTTTCCCGGCGGCGTGATCGTCCTCGGCGCGATTCGGGACGCGAGCGTGAGCGCGCGAGGGCCCATCGCCGTCCGGGGAATCGTACAGAGCTCAAGCGTTCGCGGGACCGCGCATATCATGCTTCGCAGCGCCGCGAAGTCCCGGATTATAGCGGACGGCGATGTCCACATAGAGGGTGACCTGCTCGATTGCGAGGTCATTACGCCCGCATCCGTCCTCTGTTCCGACGGTTGTTCCGTCCGAGGCGGTTCTCTGATTGCCTCCGCGTCGATTCACGCGTTCGAGCTCGGCGCGGAATCGTGGCCGATAACGGACGCCATCCTGGGCGGGAGCGTGTATACGAATATCCGTCTCCGTGAGATCGAGCATGAGATTGAGGTCGGGGAGAGCAACGTAAAGAGAATCGCCTTCGCGCTGAAGCCGCTCACCTCCATCACGGCCGACACGGTTACCCCCCAGAAGCGTCAGCTCATCCAGACGCTGATGGACCAGAAGCGCGAGCTGGAACAGCATGTGCGCAACCTCCACTCCGAGCGGCGGTCGCGGCAGATGATGCACCCGGAACCCGGCGGCACGATCCGCGTGGCCGGCCGCGCGCATCCCGGAGTCCGCCTCGACCTCTCTGGCGCCTCAATGGCGATCGAGCAGTGCGAAACCGCGGTCGAGTTCCGCGGGAGCCCGGACGGACGGATGGTGGAGATGTCGAGGTTGATGCGTGAGCCCGCCAGAGCAGCCTGAGCCTCGTTGAGGTATATTAGGGCAGGCGCAGGTTGCATGTTCGCGCCCATTCGGCGCGAATGGATCGTCCACCCGTCGGATATTCCTCGCGCCCATTCCGCCTAATTCGTGGCGTGGAGGACTCCCGTTGGACAGCCGCTTCAAACTGACCCGACTCGTTCGCACCAATACGTCCGAGATCTACCTCATCTGGGACGGCGACAAGCGCATGGGCCAGGTCGACCTTCACTACGCCCACGATACGATTCACGCGACCATCGTCTTCGAGGCCGATCTTACCGTCTCGGACGAGGAGGAGCTGCTCGCCCAGATCGACGACGACATCGTCTCCTCCTACATGCCCCGGTTCGAGCGCGAAGACTTCGTGGCCCACGTCTTTCGGGGCGAAGAGATCAGCCGCTATACGGACTGCTCCGGCGCGATGGACGACCTCGACGAAGAAGACGAAAGCGACGGCCGGGAAGAATGATGGCGATTTTCGATTTTCAATTTTGCCTGCCTGAATACCCGAACACCTGAAGACCTGACCACCCAACGACCCATCGACCCACATACCCCCTCCTCCCCATGAAGCAGGGCGCACTTGAACCCATAGCCGCGCTGAATCGGGTCCGCATCGTCGAAACCGGCGAACCGCTCGTCGATGTCCGGGACTTCTGCACCGGTGTCGAAGTGCGCGAACAGGCGTGCCCGTACCTGCGGGTTACCGTCGCGGAGATGCTGAATCGCGCCCAGGCGGTACTGCCGGAGGGATACCGTTTCCGCATTGGCACCGCGCTCCGCACTCTCTCCATGCAGCGGAAGGGGTGGGACGGCTACTTCCGCCAAATGCGGCAGACGCATCCGGAATGGCCGCTCTCCGCGCTCCGCCGCGCCACGAACCGATTCTTTGCCCCATATGATCAGCCCGCCCCTCCGGGACACTGCACGGGCGGCGCCGTAGACGTGATTCTGCTCGGCCCGGACGGCGAGCCGATGGACGTGACCTCGCCGCTGGATGGATGGAAGGCGGCCTATACGTGGTCCGACCGGATCAGCCCGGAGGCGCGCCGCAATCGCATGGTTCTCGTCGAGGCGATGCTATCGGCGGGATTCAGCAACTGCCGGGAAGAGTATTGGCACTACTCCTGGGGCGATTCGGCGTGGGCGGTGCGCGTGGGCGAGAAGACATGCCCGTACGGTTTGGTGCAAGCGCCGCCGAGCGTGGAGGCTCGACACGAGGGCGCATCTGCTGATCGCGTGACACAGGTTGGGGAGCGGGTCTGGACCTGCGTGGCGGCGGAGGGACTGCTGGACATCGCGGTGCTCTGGCACGAGGGGCGCGAGGTCGAGCTCCGGGTCGAGGCCGCCGATTGCGAGCGCCTCTGGTCGAGCGCGGATCGCGAGGCGTGGGAGGAAGTTGCCTGCGAACGGATTGGCGGGGCGCTCGTCGTCCGAATGACGCCACAGGCGCCCCGCCTTTTCCTCCGTTCCGCCCCGATCGAGCGCGAGGGCTAGGCGGCCCGCCTCCGGCTGTGCTGCCCTTCAGTGAACTCCTCGATCATCTTCCGGTTGAACGCGGGAATGTCGGCCGGCTTGCGGCTCGTCACCATCCCGTTGTCGGTCACGACCTCCTCATCCACCCACTTCCCGCCGGCGTTCCGAATATCCGTCTTCAGCGACGGCCAGGATGTCAGCGTGCGGCCCCGGACGGCGTCGGCTTCCACCAGCGTCCACGGTCCGTGGCAAATCGCCGCAATGGGCTTGCCCGAATCCACGAACGCCCGGACGAAATCTACGGCCGCGGGGTCCATGCGGAGCTTATCCGGGTTCATCACGCCGCCCGGCAGGAGCAGCCCGTCATAATCATCCGGGTCCGCGTCAGACAGAACCACGTCCACCGGCACCGAATCGCCCCAGTTCTGGTTCTTCCAACCCTTGATCTGCCCTTCAGTCGGAGAGACCACCTCCGTCCGGGCGCCCGCCTCGTCCAGCGCGCGCCGTGGCTCCATCAGCTCCGCCTGCTCGAATCCGTTCGTCGCAAGAATCGCGATGCGCTTCCCGTTCAGCGTGTTCGCCATGGCCACAATACCTCCCTGTCTCGCTTGTCTTGCCGGCTCCGCGCCGGCCGGAGTTCTGTACGATTCGGCAGGGCGATGGTTCGGGCCGGGGAGTGACTGTGAAAAAGAATCGCGAGGAATGTGACCGGGCCGCGAACTGCCGCGTCAAACAGTTGACGGCGTGAGAATAATCGCGTGGAAGTCGTGCGGACTGCATGGCTGCGGGTCTGACAGAGGCATGGAGAACACCCTGGCGAGTGCGCGAGTGATGCAGCCCGTGCGTTCAGACGCTGCCGACGAGCAGAGCTGGCTGGAGGCCGCCCGCGCGGGCGAGCCGTGGGCGCTCGAGCAATTCTATCGGAGTTACGTCGCTCCGATTCACGCCCTCTGCGCGCGGATGCTCGGACGTACCCACGATACGGAGGATGCGGTCCAGGCTACGTTCATCCAGGCGTTTCGCGCGCTGCAGAAGTTTCGGGGCGACAGCACGATTCGCACGTGGGTCTATCGGATTGCCGTGAATCAGTGCGTTACAATGCTGCGAAAGCGGCGGGAAGCGGGGCCGGTCCCGGAAGAGCTTGCGTCCACCGATGATTCCGCGGTCGTCGTCATGCGGGAATCGGTCTGGGCGGCGCTTGGGCAGATACCCGCGGACCAGCGCGCCCTCCTCGTTCTCCGCTACTGGGAACAGATGGATTGCGACGAGATAGCGAGCGTGCTGAGCATATCGATCTCGGCGGTGAAGATGCGGCTCCATCGCGCACGGCTGGAGTTCAGAAAGCGCTACGAGGGTGACCTGTCATGAACCTGATGCGAAGCCGGTACAGGGTTGACAAGAGTGAGGAAGGCGACGCTCTCTCAACCCTCCTGTCGCAATCGGCGCCGGAGGTAAATCCGCTTGCGAATGTTGCTGAAGAGCGGATACTCTCAATCGCGTTGTCGCGCGCGGCACGACCGCCGCGCCGCCCGCCGGCCCTCCGATGGCTCGTCCCGGCGGCTGCCACAATGCTGGCAACTCTCTTCGTGGTGCTGCATCCTTCCACTTACGTCGATAAGCCGGCCGTGGCGCGCGCCCCGATTCAGGAGCGACTGACCATCAAACCAAACGCAGAAGTGCTGGCACGCAGGGCTGGCGAACGTGTCGCCG
>Ga0207667_10007277_pt1 | contig 13346 bp, 19 predicted proteins | sample KBSCornC52_FD_184301 | JGI IMG/M metagenome (GOLD analysis project Ga0207667, IMG submission 184301) | Corn rhizosphere microbial communities from Kellogg Biological Station, Michigan, USA - KBS Corn C5-2 (SPAdes) (version 2) | ecosystem: Host-associated > Plants > Roots > Rhizosphere > Soil ...
CAAACCAGCCTCGCCCGCTTCCAACTCTTTCAGAGCCCGCGCCAGCCGTTCATTTTCGCAATGCACATCGAAATCCATTTGGTCCGCCCTTTCGAAGTGCTCCCCGGTCAGCGGCCGTGGGGGGGGGACCACGCGAGCGCCAACCGGGAAGCCCCTCCAAGCTAGCCGACCGTGACCCAAAAGCAACCTTTTGGGTCGCCCCCACATGGGCCCCGGCGTAGTACCTTTTCCAGCGGGTTTTTGACCCCTCGCCTCGGGGGGTTTTTGGGTCACTCTGTGGGGCATGGTTGCCCCTGCCCCGCGCTCGCCCTGGTGGCCGGCTGCTTTCGCTGGCGCTGCAATCGGCGCGCTTCTAGTCACGCTGTACCGCGGACAGCTCGGACGGCCCCCCGCGTCCCTTGACGCCGCCGCCACGTGCTCGGCGCTCCTACGCGCCGCCTGTGAGCGCCAGCAGGCCTGCCCGGGGTGCTCGCCCGTCCGCGACGGCTGCGCCGCGCTCGTGGCCGCCGAGACCCCCGCATGCGCCGCCCGCGCCGCCCCCGGGGAGCACTTCAACGCCGTTACCGTGGATCGGTGCGTCCAGGCGTTCGCGGCGCAGCCCTGCCCGATGGCGTGCGAGACGATGACGGACCCCGAGGGCTGTTCGCTGGAAGGCCTTGCGGCGCGCTGATTTCGTTATTCCACCGGTCGTGTAGAACAACAAAAACCCGCGGATTCGGGGCAAACCGAAACCCACAGAGAAACGCCGCGGTTCTCTGTGGGTTTCGGCTTGGCACGATTCCGCGGGTTTTTGGGGGTGAAACGCTCGAAAGCACGTTTCACCCCTGCCCGTCCGTCCCCATGTTCGGGACGGACGCAAGGCCCGAAGTGCTTACACGGCGTTTACAGCCGCTCGGGGCACTTGCTCTCGACGGTTCGGAAGGTTTTCCCGATGTAAACCGACCGAACGCGGCCGCCGGCCGTCCAAAATGCGTACCAATACGGCCCGTGAAGCTTCGCGCACCCCTTTTTCCCGCATAAAACGGCCTTCCGTTCGTAGGTGATGCCGTGGCCGCGCTCGCGGGTGTGGCGCACTTCACACCCGCCGGCCGTCAAGCTCGACTTGGGGCCCCCCGAAACTGTGCTGGTCTTGAGCTTCGCGGCCGCCACCACGGCCCGCTGTGCCATCCGCCGAAGCTTGATTTCCTGGACGGCAAGCCGGGCCGTGCTCGTCTTATCTAACGCCTTTTTCGCCATAAAACCCACCTTATCTAATTAGATAAGGCCGGTCAAGCGGCGGCCGCCCGGGTTAGATAAGGCGCGACCGGCGGCGCAGCGGCCGCACCGATTCGGAGACCACGCGGCCGGTGGTCTCGACCATGACGGCGGGCGCCCAAAACTTCGAGGCACAGCCCCCGCAGACGTAGGCCATGCGGGCGCCGACGATTCGGCCGGCGGCGTCAAAGCCGCAACGGGGGCACTCCCTCCGCTTCGGGGCCTTGACCACTTTCATTTTTTTCCGTCTAGACGGTCCCCCGCAATCATGCGTTGCGCGGTTCCGTAGCTCAAACCCGCCGTTTTTGCGGCTTTTCGCAAAGTCAACCCTTGTTCGAGTAGCTGGCGCAGCTGCGCCCGCTGGTCGAGCTCACCCGCGGGCGGCCGTCCCCACCTTTTTCCGGCCTTTTCCGCCTTGGCGCGGGCGGCGGCCGTGCGCTCGCGGATGGCTTCCAGCTCGATTTCCGCGGCAGTGCCGAGCACGGCCAAGATCGGAACCGCCCACGGCCCCTCAAAATCCACGCCTTCCGACACGGAAACGATTTTGCAGCCGTGTTTTCGCAGCTCCCCCACGACATTCAGCAGGAAAAGCGACCCCCGGGCCAGCCTATCGAGGCGAAACACCCAAAGCGCGCCAAGCTCCCCCCGCCGCGCCAAAGCTCGCACCGCATCGAGCTGTGGGCGGTCCGAGGCCTTCCCGCCCACGGTCTCGGAAAACCACAGCTCGATCGGTTCGCCCCGCGCCGCCGCCGCCCGTTGGATGGCTTCTCGCTGTAGCGCTTCGTTCTGCTGAGCCGTACTGACTCGCAAATAGGCCGCCTGCCGCCGCACCGGCCCATTATGGGCGCTTTCGGCTCCCGCAGGGAGCGCGACGTGACGGCGCCCGAACGGGCGCGCTGTAGGGCCCGCCGCGGGGCGCTGTGCGTGCCTGGCCACCGAGAGCGTTGCCCCGGTCCGTCGCTAAGCGGGCGTCCGCCTGAAATGCCTGGGAACTAGGCCGCCGGTTGGGAGTGTCGGCAGGCTTGTTGCTTTAGGATTTAGTTCTAATGGCTTGGAAACCTCTGCTGAGCCACAGGCTAGGACAGTTAGAACCGTGGGCCGACACCCCGAAACACCGGTTATCCACAGCTGCACAGCGAGTCAGTAACCGCGCAGCCGTTCAGGTGTTGGCTAAAGCCCCCAAAAACGCGCCGGCCCGCGGTTCAGTTGCGAGGGCGGGCGCACCTTCGCACCGCTGAACCCCCTTAGATTGTGCTGTGACTCACGGACCTAGAGCTTGGAACTCCGCGACGGCTTCGCGTATCTCGGCTCTATCCCGCTTGTTTTGCTCGGCTCGGGCTCGCCGGTAAACGTCTTGCAGCGCGCATCTAGCGGCAATTTGGCTGTATCTGCGCCGGCTGCGCGTGTGCCAAGTCGTGAACGTGCGCAGCGCGAAGCCACATTTCAGGTATTTTCCCGTCGGGGTCAGCTCGCCCTGCCGTGAGCGGCGCGACGTTACCAGGCCTAAACGCTTGGCTTCGTCAAAAGCGCGCTGGACCGTGCGCAGCGAACAGCCGACGAAATCGGCTAAACCGCCCTGAAAAGCCCAAACTTTCTCGCCGTAGCTCGCGGCGGCCGCCAGCACCCGAGCGCGAAGCCAGCTCATTCCCTGCTCTAAAGCGTACCGAAACAATCGGTAAGCCTCGCGACGGTGCACGCCCGGCACTTCCGGCAGGTAAAGACGCGGGTTCAATTCCGGGCCCCCCTGTCGCGAAAACCCGCCCCAAAACCCCTCATGGCTCGCGCTTTCCGCGCCTTGTGCAGCGGCGCAGCAGCTTGAAAGCCCGAATCCGAGTCAAAAACAGCTCGTACCGCTGCCAGCGGCGGAAATGGAGGTTCCGTCCTACCCGCGTGAGGCACCTTCGCCCCGGCGGCGCGCAGCAAAACGGGCACGCAATGCACTCCACGGCGGCGCGCTCGTCAGCGGACAGGGAATGTCCCGGAGGCGTTGCCTCAGGGGGTATTTTCTGGCTTAATTGGTTCGGCACGAGAGAAGGCACTCTCTCGGCTGTGCCTCCCAACAACGCTCGGAGACTTTGCAAGAGTCTTTCCGGGCGTTGCGCACTTTGTGTGCGCGCGTCGGGAATCCCAACCGATGGCGCCTATAAAAGTCCGGATCTGGGGCCGACGTCCAGCGGTTTTTCAGGGCTGATAAGGCGTTCAGTGCTTTTCGAGCGCTCGGCCGAGGCGTAGCGTGGGGTGGGCATGAGCGACACGGCGCTAAAGCAGGCGATCCTATTTTTCGGAATTGTGTCGTTTTTTCTCGGCAAAAAGGCCCTGGAAGGCGACGACGACGGATCCACCGTGGATCCATTGGTGGACGGTCTCCGCCGCGCCGGGGTGGTGTGATGGCCGAGCAACGCGAGGTCAGCCCCATTCCCCCCGGCCGGTATTGGATCACCGTGCTCGGGCGCGACAACATGGCCGATTTCGACGCCTGGATTCGCGACATGCACGGCGCCGTTCGGATCGAAGCCAGCTCGCTCGACCAAGAGGCAAACCCGCCCGTGCAATTCGTGATTTTCAACGTGCCGGCGGGGCGCATGCCGTTTCTGAACCCGCACCAATTCGGCTTTCCGAGCTTCGCGCCGCCGAACGTGACGAGCATTCAGGACGTGGAACAAAGCCCGGTGGTGCCGGGCGCGCTCGACCGGTTGGAGCAAGCCGCCGGCAAGGCTGGCGAGCTGGCGAGCGAAGCCGTTTTGCTCGTGCTCGCGGTGCTGCTGCTTTCGAACCGCTGACCCAAACCGCCACGCTCTTTTTTGGGTCAGCGGGGCGTGCTGCCATGGTGGAACCATGGCGAAACGAAACAAAAAAGGTCAGTTCCAGAAAGGCGGCGGCGGGCGCTCTAAGGCTCGTCGCGCTTCCACCAGCTCCACGAAAACGATCACGGTGCGCGCCGCTGCGCCCGTCGTTCAGCGCGTGCGACGTGCACCGGTCAAGCGTCGTCGCTCAAGCGGAAGCGCGCTCGGCTCCGTCGGCAATTTCTTGGGCGGCCGTGGCGGCCATCGCACCGCGATCGTCGTCGGCTCTCTCGCGCTCGGCTTCGCCAGCAAAAAGGGTTGGCTCGCAAAGCTGCCCGTCGTCGGCAAGGCCGGCCCGATCACTTCCTTCGGTCTGCTCGGTTGGGGCGCCGAAGAGTTTCTGAAAATCAAGCTCCCGCCGATCGTGCAAGACATGATCACAAGCTCGCTCGCCCTCTCGGCGTTCAACATCGGCTTTAGCGGCGGGGAAACCATCGTGGGCGACGCGTACCAAATGCCCGGCGGCGCTGTGTTCTTCGACTGAACGCAGCACCACCAGCACAACGAAAAAAAGGCAGGAGAAAAAAAATGGATCTCATGGGCGATGACGAATTGGACGGAGACGAGCTGGACACTTTCGAGCTGTCCGGCACCTACGGCGTAGGTGATGACGTGCTGGGTGATGACGTGCTGGGCGCTGCGCTCGTCGGCGCTGCGCGCCGCCGTCGTGCGCTGGCTCGTCGCCATGCGGGCGGACACCCCGCGCCGAAACCGAAGTGGCGCCGCCAGCTCGCGCCGGGCGTGCCCGAGCCGGGTTACGGCGTGTTCCCGATTCCGCTCACTCCGGTGACGGCCAACGGCGTCTTTACGGGCGGCGTGGCCAACATCGAATTCCGAGCGGTGGCGCAGATTCCGTTTCGCGGCGAGCGCTTGGTTTCAGGCATCGCGCGCAACGGCCCGACGGCGCTCGGCTCGCTGGCGTTCATGAACAACGGCGTGCACATCGGTATTCGGCCTCAGGTCGGTGTGCTCGGTCCCGTCAACCTCGAGACCTTCGCTCGAGACAGCTTCGGCGTCCGCATGGTCATGCAACCGGCCACGCAGGGTGCTGAAATTCGCGTGTTCGCGTTCGTAAACCCGCCGCTGACGGGTACGGATACGCTCGCGCTCTCGCTCGAAATCCTCGGCCGCGTCGCAACCTAAGGAGCAACACAACCCATGCGGATTAGACTTGGTGTGCCTGACGAGCTGGACGACCGGGACCGAAAAGAGGCCCTAGACGCCGCGCTCGAATCGGTTACCCGAACCGTCTCTAGTCTGGTCCGCAACGGGCACGCCCCGCCCGCGGCTGGCGCGATCAAAGCTGGTCGCGTGAAGTGGAAGCCAGAGCCACCGGGAGACGAGCATTTCGATTTGCCCAAGACCATTTTGGGTCGCGGGTGGGGCGATTGCGACGACTTGGCGCCCTGGCATGCGGGTTCGCTGCGCGCCGCGGGGATTGACCCCGGCGCGCGGGCCATCGTGAAAAAGAGCGGGCCGCAACGGTGGCACGCCGTCGTGAGGCGCTCGGACGGAACGATCGAAGATCCGAGCTTGCACGCCGGCATGGGGAAGGGCGTCAACGGAGACCCCGGAACCATCGGCGGTTACGGCGCCATCGCTCCCCCGATGTCCGCTGACGGCCGCTTGTGCCTCGCCATCTGCCCGAGCCGCGACCCGAGGCACCCCAACATTTGGTTTGCACGTTGCGACGTGCCGGACCGGTTGGAGCCTTGGGATTGGTGCTCCACGTCGGCGGCGCGCGACCCGACGAAAGCCGTGCTCCACGCCGTGAGGGGCGTTCAGCAAGTGGCCGGCGACGACATGGACCCCGAAGACAGCGCGCGCCTCGGCGCGTTTCACGATCTGATTTTGGGGTGCGACCCGGTGGAAGTGGCAGACCACCTGGACGCCATCATGGGCGACGAGGTGGACGTTGACGGGTGCATGCAAGATGCAACGCACTCGGTCGGCTGGTTCGGCTCCAACATCCTCAAAGCGGTGACGGCTCCGATCACGAGCACGGCCAATTTCATCAAGCACCCGTCGCTAAAAAACCTCTCGCGCATTGCGACGGACCCGGTTACCTCGACGCTTCGAGCTGCGCAGCCGTTCGCCAAGGTCGCAAATATGGCCATGCCGTTCGCGAAATTCGTGCCCGGCTTCGGGCCGCTCGCAGCGGCCGGCGTGGACTTCCTAGCGCACGGGCCGCCGAAAAACTTTGGCGACTTCGCTAAGCAGGCGATGCACGCGGCCGCCGCCGGCATTCCGATTCCCGGCCTGCCTCCACAGCTCGCGCAAATGCTGCCCGGCATGATTCCGGGCATGGCGAGCGCTTTCGGCGGCGGCGGCGGCGGCGGCGGGTTCCCTGCTGCTGCTGCGCGCTTCGCTTTCGAGCAAGGGCGCGTCGCTCGGCCTTGGGGCGCCAGCGGCCCCGCGGTAATGAGGTTCTGAGATGGCCCGCCCCCGCTCCACCATGACCGACATTCGCACGAGCCCCCGCAACGTCCGCTTGTTGCGGTGGCTCAAGCGAAAGCCGATGCCTCACCGGCTCGTCGGCGAAACGGTGGACGGAGACGAGGTCAAGGCGGCCGTGAGCGCCACCGGCCCGGCGCAGTGGGCCGACGTGGTGGGCGTGCTTCGAGCTTGCGTCAAAATCCAGGCGCTCGACAAAGACGATCAGGTTTTGCGCCAGCTCGACCTTGACCCCGACGACCCCGAGCTTCGCGCGGAGACGGAGACCGAAGCGGCGCTCTCAGGCGTCGCGCGTGGCGCCGCTTCGGTTCCGATCATCAGCGTCGATATTCCCCGGCTCGTCGACAACATCGCGCGGAACATGCGCGAAGTGGCCAGCGAGTCAGCGCGCCAACAAAGCGGCGCGTTCAAGGAAGGCTTTTCGGCCATGGTGTCGGTTGTCAACGTCTGCCTCGGCTTGCTCGTGCGAGTGGAGCAACGCTTGGCCGAGGTAGAGGACCAGGCCGCGCAGCAGAACGAAGACAACGAAGCCGGCGGCCCGCAGACGCGCGAACAGCTCGCGCAAATGGCGCTGCAACGTGCACTCGGCGGCAACGGCGCCGCTCCAACGAACGGCGGCGGGACCTTCAACCCCGCCGACCTATTGAAGCTCGTTCAGAGCTTGCAGCAGCAGCAACAAAACGGCGGTGGCGATGCTCACGAGTGATTTGCTTCTAGGTTGGATGCTCTCGAAGCTGTTCGACAACAAAGGCGAGACGCGCAGCCCTGCCGTGACGTTCCCGCCCGCGCCGGGCACTGCGCCGCCTGCTGCGCCCGCTACCGCGCCGCCTGCTGCGCCGCCTACGTCGCAGCCGGTACCGCCGACGTTCCCGACGAGCGTTCCCGTTCCCCCGCCCACGAGCCCCACAGGGCCGACGAGCACGGTCCCGGCCGGCTTCAAAAAGGGCGTGGAAATTTGGATCGTCAAACCGAGCATTGCGCAGCAAGCCAGCTCGGTTTTGGTCGGCGCCCCTGCCGACGTTGCCGCCGTGGGCGCGGCCATCACCCTGCAAGCCCTCGAAAACCAGTTTCCGAGCGGCTGGCAGGGAGCCAAGAGCGCAACGCCGGCCGAAGCGGCCAAAGCAAAATCGCTCCTCGCGAGCTGGAAAGACGGCGGGGTGGTTTTCGACGGGCCCAGCACCCTGACCGGCCGGCGTGCCTACCGAATGACGAAACACCCCGCGGCCGCCGTGCCGGGTGCCACGCCGCCGGCCCCTGTGGCGCCTGCTGCTGCGCCGCCTGCTGCGCCCGCTCCGACGGTGCCGGCGAGCTTCCCGGCAACGCCAGCGCCCGCGCCAGCGCCTACGCCGCGCCCCGCCGCTGTGCCCTCTACCCCTGGGGTGGTGACGACCCTTCCCGAGGTTCTGATCACTGCCGACGCCCCCGCCGCCGCTCCCGCCGCCGCCCCCGGTCGGCTCGTGACGGCCGTTCGCAAGGGCGAGGGGTTGGCGAACGTAGCCAAGCGCCTCGGCCGCCCCGCGACGGCGGCAAGCGCGGTCGAGCTCCAGCAGGCGAACGTGCCGCAAGGCCCCGACGCGCAGTGGAGCAAAACGGACCTTTCAAAGGGTGGGCTGAAGAAAGCCGGCCGAGCCGGTGGCCTGCAGCCGGGCGATCGGCTGTTCGTGCCGGCGTCTTGGGCGGTGGATGTTTCGAGGCTCTGACCTGCTACCGCTCGGGCTCGCGCTGTTTGTTTTGAGCGCGGCCAAGAGCGACGAGCCGGCGCAGCCCAAGGCGCCAGCGCTCCCGAGCGGCCGCGGTGCGTTCGAGGTGCCGCGCACCAAAACGGGCGGGCAACCCCTCCCGCAGTGGTTCGGGGAGCGCTTTCGGCTCGCGCTCGAAGTGCTGACGCCGAACGTCGTCAACGCGACGCCGGAGCACGTGCGACAAATCGCGCTCTCCGTCGTCGCGCAATGGGCGCACGAGACCGGGCGCGGCCGCGCCGAATTCAATTTCAACCTCGGGGGTTGGCGGGCTCGAAAAACCGATCCGTATTTCGTCGCTCGCGACGTGCAAACCGGTGCGGAGCTGTACCGCTGGACGGCTTACCCCGATTTGCCTAACGCCGTGCACGACCAGCTTCGGCGCCTCCATGACCGTTTCTCGAGCGCGTGGGCGCTGCTGCTGGCCGAGCCGAACAGCTCGCGGTGGATCGAGGAGCTGGGCCGCAAGGGCTATTACGTCGCGCCCAAGGGCACGAGTCAGGCCCAGCACATCCAAAATTACGCGCGGGCTTGGGCAACCAACCGCGCCGAGCTGGGAGCACTCGCAGCATGAGCAGCGGACCGGTCGGGCTCGACGTCCGAGAGTACGGATACACCTTTTTTTACTACGAGGTGCCGGACGGAAATTCGCACTTCATCACCACCCACAATCAGTGGCTGGTGACGAAAGTGCAAATCTTCGCGGCCGCCGCCGAGCCGGTTTCGTTCGTGTTCGGCAGCATCAGCAACGAGGCTTTTATTGAAGCCGGCGGGTGCCTCACGCTGGAACCGAACGGCGCGTTTCGCGGCGGCATGAGTATCACCGGGGAGGGCGCCCGGCTCGTCGTCGAATATTGGTACCAAGCCGCGCCCGACGGCTCCCCACGCCCGGACGTGACGCCATGATGCAAGGCTCCAACTCCCCGAGCAACGTCAGCCCTAGCTGGACCTGGGGCAGTAGCGCGACGATCAATTTCGACCTTTCGAACCCGGGCACCACGGTTCTTAACTCGGCGCAGCTCGCGCAAGTGTCGCTGCCCGAGCCGGCGGTTTGTTCGATCTACATCCAAGCCAGCTTTCAGACGAATTTCCCCGGCAACGTGGTCCGCACTTTCACGTTGAACCTGACCGAAGGCGTCGGCCGCGTCGCCATCCCGCGGCAAATCACCTTCCAGTTTCAGCCGGCCCTAAATGCGCCGCTGGAATTCACTTTGCCCTTTGTGCCCGTGCACGCGCTCCAGGTGAACGCCGAAGCGACGCTAGACGTGCTGAGCGAGGAGCCGACCGATACGGCTTCGATCCAAATGTATTTCGTGCTCTCGCCGCTAACCCGCATCCCGCAGCAGATCCAAAAGCTGCAATTTGGCATGGCCATGCCGGGCGAGGCTGACGACCTGGACGACGAGCTAAGCGGCGAGCTGGAAGCGGAAGGCCCGAGCGTCGTCGAAGCCATGCGGGAGGGCCGCCAGCAGGTTGACGGCTCGTCTCCCGAGGAGCCGGACCCGTACCCGCAGCCCGAGCCCGAAACCGAAATCGAGCGCTCGCCGCCGTGGCTCATGCCGTTGATTGACCGCATGGCCCGAACGCTCGGCCGCGAGCCGACGGTGCCCGAGCTGTCGCGCGCTGTGCGTCGCGTTCGTGCTCGGCTCGCCCGGAGGGCCGCCCGATGACTCCCGCGCTGGCGTTGCTCGCGCTGTTCTTTCTCGCCAAGCCGAGCGGCAACGCCGCGACGACGACGACGACGGCGGCGGCTTCCCCCAAGCCCGGCGTGCGAGTCATCGGCCAAGTGATACAGGTGCCGCTACGCGACGGCACAAACGCCATCGTCGCCAAGCTCACGGGCGAGACCGGCGCGCTTGACGCCATCGTCATCGCTCGCGGCACTGTGTACGGCTCCAAGGATGGCGTAGCCGCGGTGCTTCGGTGCGGGAGCGAGTCCGACGCCAAAGCCATCGCAGACGAAATCCGGGGGCGGTTCTAAGCCGTGTCGGGCTGCTGCTGCTCCCCGTTCACGCCCACGGCGCCCGGCAACGTTTTCGGGCCGGCCGAATCGGTCGCGGGCAACCTCGCCATTTTCGCCGACACGAGCGGCAAGCTACTTGCCGACTCCGGCGAATCGGTCGCGAGCCTCGGCCGGCTCGAAATCGTCACCGAAGCGAACGCCACGCGCACACTCACGGCCGCCGACGCTGGCGCCTATATCCGCTTCACCAATGCCGCGGGGTGCGTCGTCACGGTCAACAACGGCGTTTTTGCGCCGGGTGATTCGGTGCTGCTGCGCCAAGTCGGCGCGGGTGCCGTGAGCTTCGCGGGAACGGCCACGCTGACGCCGCCGACGACCAACCTAGCCATTTCAGGGCAGCAGGGCGCAACGGTCGGGCTCGTGTTCCACACCGCGAACGCCGCCGACGTGATGGGCGATTTGCAGGACGCCTAGCCATGCTCCGAAAGCAGGCGATGCTTGACGCCGTCGCGGGCGAGCGCTCAACGCGGCAAATCATTTCCCTCGGCACGGGGCCGCCGACGTTCGACAACGCGGCCGGCGCGACCAGCATCAGCATTGCCTGGCCAACCACTGCCGGCTCCGTCGCGGCCAACGTGCGTACGTTCATGGTGGTTGTGCTCAAGCCCGGAACCGCGAACCTGGGAGCCATCGCGACCCCCGCCGGCTGGACCCTGCTAGCGGACCACATCGGCGGCGGGTACGGCGCCACGCTCGGCGCCGACACCGGCAATACGCGCGTCTCGCTGTTCCAAATCGATGGCAACAACTCGACGGCGGGAACGGTCGCGGTTGGCCTCACCCCGGACGGCGCTAACGGCGTCGCGACGGGAAACATGATGCGAATCGAGAAGACAAAAGGCACGTGGCAACCGGTGGTCATCGCAAAGGCCGAGGCGACGGTTGACACCGTGGCGGCGTCTTTCAACCCGCTTCCGGCGCTGAAGGTCAGCCGGGGCGACTTTCTGATCTACGGCTTCGCCATCACCTACTATTTTCTTGGTGGCACGAGCCTAAACGCGGGGACCGGGCTCGTCGGCGCGTCCCCGAGCTTGGCGCAAGGCGGCGCGAACCAATTCGGCTTTCGCATCAACAGCACCGGGACCGGCCGCCGCGCAACCCGCGGAGTCAACCCGATCACTTCGCCGCAGATTCACACCGTGGGCGTCGCGGGGGTCAACAACCGCGGCCCCATGGTCGTCGCTCGCATGCGCGTTCGCTAGTGCTCGGGCATGTCGCGCGGCGTGGCCGGCGCGTCGTCGTCGCCTTCCAGCACCACCACGGGCGGCGGCTCGGGGACGCGCATCCCGAGCGCCTGAAGGCGGAACCGCTCCGACGCTGCGAACGCTTCGGCTAGCTCGCCCTCCACCGGCTCGGTCACGAGCGGCGCGGCGCCCGCATCGAGCAAGGCCAGCGTGGGCGCGTCGTCGCTCACGGCCGAGAACGATCGCCCCTTGCAGCGCGGGCAGCGCTTCGGCTGCGCCAAGTACTGCGCCCGACACCCACAGCAGTAATAGGTCACCATGGGGGCCTACTCTACCAGCGGGCCGGGGGCGGCGTCGTCGTCGTCGGGTTCCCAGCTGTGTTTCCCCTCATGGCCCGGCGGGTAGTAGCAGACGCCGCGGACGTGCCCTAGGCGCTCGCTGACGTAACCGCCCTCTTGACGGCACGCCGTTTCGAGCCCGGTGCACTTCGGGCAAAACGGCGGCGTCGCGCCGAACTGGACCAGCTCCGAGTGACAGACCGCGCAAAGCGGCAACGTGTCGCCCCGATAGAAGCGCTCGGGGATCGGAATGTGGTCGTGCTTGTCGAGGTTCTCCAAGCGGAGCTTATAGCCGGCGTGGTCCGTCACGCCCGAGCACAGCGCCTCAATGCGGACGTGCTTCGGCACGCGCGCAAAAAAGGCGTAGTCGTCTCGGTACCAGTAGCCGTTGCGGATGAACTCGCAGAACACGCCGATCCGAATTTGGTTGTCGTCGTCGATGTATTGCAGGTCACGCCAGTGGCCGGCGATTTCGAGCACGGCGGCGCGGCTCATGGCGACCATGCCAAAGCCGCCGTACAGCGCGCGACGTAGCCGCGCCTCGGTCTTGGTGACGCGCTCTAGCTGCGATTCGGGGTCTAGGGTGATGTTGACCACCGGCCGGTCTTGGCGCAGCAGGCACGGCACGATCACGATTTGGGGTGTGTCGGGGTCGATGGCGCCGACCAAATGCGAAACGGTTTCGTCGCTCGCTTCCACGTCGTCGTCTATCGCCACGAATGAATCAAGCTTGCCCTCCTGGGCTGCGCGCAGCGCGACGGAGAAGCCCCGCGAGCGCGCATGCCCTATCGACGTGCCGCCCGCGTCGTGAAGCTTCGCCACTTCAGCGAAGCGGCGAAACTTCCGAATCGTCCGCGCCGCCGGCAAGTGGTCGGGCTCGTCAACAAGCGCGTTGCACTGCCTCGAAAACTCTTTCTCGGCTTCGAGCGAGCCGATCCGTTTTGCGAGGGCGTAGGTGATGACGTTGATCAGAATCATTCGCGCCGGCAAGCCTCGCACTGCATGATTTCGCGTTCAAGCTCCCGCAGCACGAGCGCGGCCGCGGTGCACGCCTCGGCCGTCGTCGTCGTTTGGAGCTGCCCGAGCTTCTCAGCGTGCGCAACGTGGTGCGGCTCGCACAGCAGCAGGCGCAGCGGCTTGATTTCGAGATCGAAACCCATGGCCTCGGCAACCGCCACGGCGCGAGCTGCGCAGCGCACGCACACGCGCATTTCGTTGCGGCCGGGCCACGTGTAGCGCCAACCACCGAAGCCCTCGCACGTCGTCGTTTCGCACTTCATTTGCGGTGCGCCAGCAGGCTCGACCCGAAATCAATCGTACCCGTTTCGAGCGCCCGCCGGGCGTGCTCGTCAAGCCGCCGCTGTAGGTTGGCCGTTGCTTCGCGCAAACCAGCCTCGCCCGCTTCCAACTCTTTCAGAGCCCGCGCCAGCCGTTCATTTTCGCAATGCACATCGAAATCCATTTGGTCCGCCCTTTCGAAGTGCTCCCCGGTCAGCGGCCGTGGGGGGGGG